>ERZ506741.224-NODE-224-length-30350-cov-7.94438_pt1 | contig 30350 bp, 30 predicted proteins | sample MGYA00513047_ERZ506741 | MGnify/ENA metagenome assembly ERZ506741
TCCGATCTACCGCCTCGCATATGATCCTGCTCTCTCCCCTGAGGCAGACAACGGCGTTCAGCACCTCCCCGTCATTATCGTCCAGGTAATAGATGTCCACGTCCTTCCCCGCCAGGACACGCATGTAACCGACCAGCTTCTCGCCGGTGCACAGCGTGCCGCCGTCACCCAGAAGATAGAAGGAGTTCCTGAACCGTATCTGTCCGGCCATGCTGACACTCGTTGCCGTCCTCTTCCCCAAGGAAAGAAGAATGCCCCGCCAGTTGATGGAGTTCGCATTGTCGGGGTTCTGTTTCTGCAGGAACACCTCCCAACGGGTCATTCCCTTATAGATGCTATGCTCCGTGTTGTTCCACTTCTCGATATCTTCAAGGCACTCTTGGACGATTCTCTCGTAAGGCAGGACAGGAACCTTTCCGACAGCCGCCTGGTTGGACTCGCTTCTGGCGAACGGACGGGCCAGCCAGCCCTCACGCCTTTTCTCCATCCTGTAACGCAACGGGCGCCAGTACGCCTCGCACCGTTTGGAACGGGCACTGTTGGCCTCGATCCTGACGGACTTGAACATCGCGCCGGGCTTGAGGAAGCTGTCCGAGAAACCGGCGTTCAGGTTGCTCTCACATTCCAGCTCGTAAGGAAGCGGCATACCCCATAGGGCGTAGTTGCGTACCATCTGGCGGTAGAATTCCGTGATGATGCCCTCCTTGTCGGTGCCGTAAACCCATGCGGTGATCGCCTCGCTTCCCAGGTCCACCCCGCAATAGAACCATACACGCTTTCCTTCGGCATAGAAGAAGGGGGGCTGACGGTCATCCACGGATATGATGCTTCCAGCCCATCGGGGATGCTCCAGCGTTTCGAAAGGAACATACATGCCCAGACGGATCTGACGGTTGCCCGTGCGCCTGCGCGACGTGGCCACGCCCGACTCCCACGAGGACAGGAAGCCGCTTACCGTACGCTGGGATATTTTTCCGTACCCTTTCGGGTCAAACACCTCCCCGGTTTCCACATCCACAACCTCCACATAACCCGAAAGGAAGGCCTCGTACTGGCGGAACACCTCGGCGGCGTCAGGTTTCCATGACTGGTGCGCGAACATGCTCTCCAGAAGGGCACGGGCCTTCTCCGTCCGTATTCCTGCGGAATTGTTACCCCTGTTCTTGTTGACAAGGAAACGGTATCTCTCCTCCGCATCCAGGGCGGCGTATTTCCTCATTTTCTCCAGAAGGCGGGCACGGGAGGGGGGCAGCGTGTGCGTCTTCCCGAATTTCTCCTCCAGCACCTTCCCGAATGTGCTGTAATCACTCCATACCGAGTCGTCCAGTCCGTACATGCTTCTTCTGCCTCTGGACTGCCATTCGGTAAGACGGGCCTCGCGCAACGCCAGCAGGGCGTTCAGGACGGAGGCGTTCATCACATACCTTTCCTGCTCCTCCGTGGAGAGTTTTCCGCCGGCATCCTCATAGATGTTGGAGTAGAACTCCACGGCGGCGGCGTCCGTGTTGAAGTAAAGCAGGAGGATATGTTCCACACGGCGGGGATCGCCGAGGGACTCCCGTATGGTGGCGGGAAGGGAATCGAAGAGCACCAGCAGACGTCTTCCGCTGCCACCGCCGCGGCTGTACCGCTTGATGCCGGTGGGCTTGTCCTGATGGCGGAACAGCTGCTTTTTCAGATTATCGTAGCTGTAAAACCGCGGAACAAGCTCGTCTTTGGTGACTACCAGTATGTTGTTGTCTATAAAGATTGGCATTTCTGTATAATTTGACTTTGTGCGGTTTCCGGCGTCGGACCGGAAACGAGGGCCGCCTTCCGGCTCCCTGACCGCGTGTCCTATTTTTCCTCCCTGTAATACCTTTGTCCGATAAGGGAAAGGCAGCATACGACTGCAAGGACCGAAGCGGCAAGGTTCTCGTTGAAGGTGGGGCGGAGATTGTCCGCCAGTCTGAGCACTACCACAAGGCCGATGACAGCGGCCGCTATATGGATTATTCTGAATGTTTTCATTACGAATCATTTTTAAGGGTTTATAAAATTGTCTTCAAATTTCCGTCCCTATCCGTCACGGACCGGGACGGAATATCTAACTAAAATTCAATCTATTACCGGTTGTATGAACTATTTTTCTTTCTCTTCCTCCAGCTCGGCCTCGGACTGAAGGTCCGCTTCCACCTCCGCAATCACCTTGAGCGTTTCGTCGGCGTCCATTATCTCCTGCTTGCATTCAAGCATTCCGTTGATGATGCGCCGGTAGTCTACATCTTTCTCACCCAGTTCCTTGCAATAGTTCTCATACTTGATCTCCGCCTCGGCCTTGCGTCTCTCGCAATCGTCCTTGGCTCCCTCGATCTTACGGTTGATCTCTTTCTCACGCAGGCTGAACAACTTGTCCACAAGGTTGCAGCCTTTCAAAATTGCTGTCAGTTTCTTCATAATCTTTCAATTTTTATCAGTTTATGTTTTCTGATCATCCGGACCTCTCCGGCGTCATGTGTTATTTCACCTTTTAAAAAAATTGACCCGTCAAGGCCAAGCGGCGGTGCTGCCAGTTGGACCTGTAATTCCCCTAATGAGTTTCTAAACACATTCATATTATTATAACCCAACCCCACCGGGGTAGTGATTAACGGTAAGTCTGATATTCTATTATTCATATTCTCTTATTTTTCGATTTCCTTGACCAGACGCTTCGCGCCGGCTATGTCCCATATCTTGTCGACCATCTCCGCGACCTTCATGTCGGTTGTCGGTCCTATCTTCACCATCACCGCCCCTTCGGCGTCCTGGTCCTTGGGAATGATGATGGGGCAGAGCATCCCGTATTCACGCCAGATCGTTATCACGATCCTCAGGTATTCAAGGTTGATACCCATCGTATAAGTAATCATCCCTGTTCCTCCCATTCTATCAGCAGTTGCCTGTACACCGGAACAGGTTCGGGATATATGATGCCTTTGTTCTTGTGGGAGATAGCCAGCTTCGTCAGTCTGTCGGCTATACGGCGGCTCATTGTGTTGCCGGAATACACCTTGCATACATGGGAGTAGGTGACTTTCATGTTGGTGGCGACCGTTTTCAGATCATTCCGGTTGAGATAACGGCACACAGCCTGTTTCCATTCGATGAAGTCAGGACGGAACTTGGGTGCGGGAAGCGTCGGACGCTGTGCCGGACGAACGGAGTAGCCGCCGGTGCGACGGATGGAGGGGAGAACCTCGTTTGTTACCCATCTTTTGAATGCTTTAGCCGTCGGCAGCTTGGATCCGAAAATAAGGGCGTACATGCCGCTTTCATTGATAACTGTCGTGGTTTGCATAAATCCCTGATTATCAGGGATAGCGTGTTTCACGCTATCCTCATTATCAACGTGTTGCGTAATTGCTGATACAGGATTGGAATACCCTAACGAAAGTGCAATATCCCTGCCTACAAACCACGGGCTTTCGTCGATCATCAGCATTCTGATGTTGGCATTGATATCCTCATCGGAGAAGAATTGCAGACCTATTGTCTGCTGGTTGTTGTTCAGTGTTTCCATAATTATACATTATTAATTAATACGTTCCGCTTTCACATTACCTTTGTTGTCGAGGATTTTGACAGTTTCATGCTTGGCGATTTCGTCAACATTGTACAGCTTGCTGTCGTTCCGTTTCTTGGCTGCTTCCCAGATTGCCGGGGCTTTACCACCCTTCTTCTGACCGGACAAAACCTGTCCGACATAAGCCATTGTTACTTTAAAGGCGACAGCAAGTTCCTTCTTGCCTTGTGCGCCTAACTTAATTACTTGTCCCATATTCAATATTTATTGGATTAAAATTGCTATATTTGGCGCGGTTTATATTAAACCTGATGCAAATACAAAGCAACGCAATATTTAAAACAAAAAAAAGGTGAATAATTTATTGCATTGCAATTTATTTAGAATATAATATAAATAATAAAACAATGGAAATGTCTGTTAAAGAAAGACTTAAGTTATTTTTAAGAGAGGAGGGTATAAAAGATACTGATTTCTGTAGAACAATAGGGGTATCTACAGGCTTTATTTCAGGCATGAGAGTATCTATTCAACCTGATAAATTAAAAAGCATTGCAATAAATTTCCCTAGATTAGATATCGGCTGGCTTCTTACTGGCGAAGGCTCTATGCTAAAAAATGAATCCTCTTCAACATCAGCTTCATTTCCAGAAGAAACACAAAACAAGAAAAAAAATTCAGATACATCTCTTGAAAATGGTGACTTATTATATAAGATGTATATAGATATTCAAAAAAAAGATGCTGAGATAAAAGAATTGCATACCAAATTGCTCTCCATGTCTGAAGAAATAGGAAACTTGAAAACTCTATTGAAAGATAAACAGCAGGAATCCCCAACAACAAACTCCGACTCCCATGCAGAAACTGTCCAAAAAAAGCGGAGCTCATCGCGTATATCAGGCTCTTCTGCGCAACCCGATGCCCCGACCATAAAATAAAGATAATAATTGAGTGATAATCAAATACTAATAATTTAATTCTACACAAATGAAGAAAAAAGCAACATATCAGTGCAAAGCTGTTTATAACGAATTATTTATAGATTTTGCCCATAAAAGAAAAGGGGAACAAAATAATAGGGAGTTTTGGCAGGAAATGGATAAACTGCATTATAAATTTCCAGAATGCAATATTACAATAGAAAGATACGTAATTCAACATTTTTCTACTGGAATAGCGGAAGATGTTCGTATAAAGTGCGACTCTTCGGAAGTCCAGAGAATAGCAGATTTTATTTATCAAACTCACTATTATGTTGTTCCGTTAAACTTATCTCAATTGGGAGACGGGAAACGAGATGACGCGATAAATCATCTGTTAAATAACAATTTAGGAAACTTGTAAGAGCTAATTGAAAATCAACATAATCGTTTATTGTCACGTTTTCACCACATACTGGAGCGATTAGCGTGTTACAATATCTCTGATCAACGATCCTCAGGTCGTTTTCATTTACAAAATCAAAAGAAACCACTAATTTTCCTTCCATACTATTAATTATAAAAGAGGCTGCCTCAAATCTATGCAGAAAATGGGGCAGCCTCACGCGAACAACAATCTTATTACCTTAAAAAATAGACTAAAGCCTATATCCTGACACTTATATAACGAATTGGCTAGAATCACTGTTTTATAGTGCCCCGGTAATGAAACCGGGAGCACTTCGACTAGTCTATCATCACACACCAACATATAATTTGCAGCTTGAATCTATGCAAATATAGGTGTTTTATCCCAATTATGCAAGTAATTATCTAATAATCAATATCTTATTATTTACTACAAATGCAACCCAATGTACATATAGGGTGTAAAAAACAAGGCTTTTCTATTTTAGAGCCATTTTTATAATACATATACCCCAATATTCGGGCGTTTTTTTTTTGCGATTTGTCCCCCCAAAGTGTCCCCCCAAGTATAAAAAGTGTCCCCCCTTTAACACTTGTTTAACAAACAGACATATTACTCCCATGGTGACAAATCTGAGATAATATTGGCTTTAAATTGCTCTTTTAAGCCAATATGTATAGGAATGTATGGAGAAAATAATAAAGGCTGTAAATCCTTTATTTAAAGGGCTTTTAAGCAGTATTTAACCGATGCTTCCAAGTGGGTGTTTGGATAAGTCGAGGAAATTTTATATCTTTATTGTATAAAGCCTGTGCGGTTTCACTTTATACAATTCTGGTAAGGAAGATAGGCGGTCATTTTGTCACTTTATTCTTCAATATGTCGCAAAATGATTTGAAACTCCCGAATCGTATCTTATTAATTTTCAGCGCAATTCATATTAAATCTTTCGCATTTCGTTTTGCTACCCCTATGAACAGGCTTTTATATTGTGGGTATATTCCTTCCTCCAATAGGATATTTATGCCTCCGGTTGTTTCGGGTGATTGCAATCTCCTCCATTCGCGCGCTTGCTTGATGGCTTGTTCCAGAGTCTGGAGGGGAGATTGGCGTGTACCGGCAGCTTTGTCGTTACCGTAAGGAGAAACATAAATATCTCCTGCGGTTAAATAAAAGGTATAACTGATAAATGCGATAAAGCAGATCATTTTTGTTTTCATGGGTTCTCCGGATTTAAAGGTCTTTTTAAGCAGACGGAAGGAATCTGTTTTTGTACCCATTGGATAATTTGCTAATGTGTCAATTTGCTGCATTCTACTCTACGTGGTAATGGGCATATTAGCAAATTGATGCATTGACATATTGATTGAAGTATAATAAAAAAACAGGCCATACCTTAATGAAAAGGTACAGCCTGCGTCATTTAATAAAAAAGATTTATTTTTTATGAGTTCATGCTCATCAGGAATTCTTCGTTGTCTTTGGTATTTTCCAAACGGCTTTTTACAAAATCCATTGCTTCGATAGGATTCATATCTGCCAGATATTTGCGGAGAATCCACATACGGTCCAAAGTAGTCTTGTCGAGCAGCAAGTCGTCGCGGCGGGTGCTTGATGCCACGATGTTTACTGCCGGGAAGATACGTTTGTTGCTCAAGTTGCGGTCCAGCTGGAGTTCCATATTACCTGTACCCTTGAATTCTTCGAAGATTACTTCATCCATCTTGGAACCGGTGTCAATCAGTGCGGTTGCGATAATGGTCAGCGAGCCACCGTTTTCAATGTTACGGGCAGCACCGAAGAAACGTTTGGGCTTATGCAGGGCATTTGCATCCACACCACCGGATAATACCTTGCCGGAAGCAGGAGAAACCGTATTGTATGCACGTGCCAGTCGGGTGATAGAGTCGAGGAAGATTACCACATCGTGACCACATTCTACCATGCGTTTCGCTTTTTCCAGTACGATACCTGCAATCTTTACGTGACGTTCTGCCGGTTCGTCAAATGTAGAAGCGATCACTTCGGCATTTACGCTGCGCGCCATATCTGTCACTTCTTCGGGACGTTCGTCAATAAGCAGCATGATCATGTACGTTTCCGGATGGTTGGCTGCTATTGCGTTAGCGATGTCTTTCATCAGGATCGTCTTACCGGTTTTGGGCTGCGCCACAATCAAAGCACGCTGTCCTTTACCGATAGGTGAGAACATATCTACCACACGGGCTGAAAGGTTGTCACTATATCCTCCTTTGCAAAGTTTGAACTTTTCATCGGGGAACAGCGGGGTCAGGTGATCAAACGGAACGCGGTCACGTACCAATCCGGGATCCAGACCGTTTATCTTTTCCACCTTTACCAACGGGAAATATTTTTCTCCTTCTTTCGGCGGACGGATAGAGCCTTCCACTACATCACCGGTCTTCAAACCGAACAGTTTTATTTGCGATTGTGAAACGTAAATATCATCGGGTGAGGAAAGATAGTTGTAATCGGATGAACGGAGGAAGCCGTATCCGTCGGGCATGATTTCCAATACCCCGGTACCGGTCAGGATACCTTCAAATTCGTAAGGCTTTTCCACCTGTTTGCGTTCCGGTTGTTGAGGAATGCTGGCAGACGCTTCTCCCTCAGCCGTCGTATTGTTATTATTGTTTGCCTGACGAGGATTGTTGTAATTGTTGTTGCGCGGATTGTTATACTTCTGATTTTGATCGCGCTGCTGGCGTGGTTGGAATTTGGGGGCAGGTGTCTGTACCGGAGCCGGTGTTTCTACTTTGGTAGCCTCAAATTTGCCGAACAACTCAGTAGGAAGTTCTATTTTTTCTGAAGGAAGATCCTCGATAGGAATAAAATCATCGGTTTCACTGCCGAATTCCAGTTCGGGAAGAATCACTTCTTTTTCTTCGGGAATAGCCGGTGTTTCTTCTTTTTTTGCTTTTTTGGGTGTCGGTTTCGCCGGTGCTTCAGCTTTCACTTCCTCTTTTGCGGTTTCTTTCGTTTCCGTTGCAGGTTGTTCTTCTGTCTTGGCTGTTACTTTCTTACTACCCGGTTTGCGTCCTCTTTTTTTAGGTGTTTTTTCTTCCGTGCTTGTTTCGGCTACGGTTTCTGTTTGTGGTGTTACCGCTACAGGAGCAGTTTCTTTTACTGTTTCGGCAGCTGTGGCGGCAGGTTGCGGGGTATTGGCTTCCAGCTTCTGTGCCTTGTCCTTGGTTGCAGTATAGACCTTGTCACCGTCTTTTTTAACGTTGATACGTGATCTTTTACGGGGTTGACTTTCATTGGCTTTTTCTGCCGCTACTTTTTTGGTTGCTCCGACTATGGCTTGCTCGTCCAGAATTTTATAAACCAGATCTTCTTTTTTTAGAGAGTCTGTTTTCTTGATACCCAACTCTTTGGCAATCGATTGTAATTCCGACAAGTCTTTGTCGTTTAATTGAATAATGTTATACATAGAGTATAGTTATTAGTAATATATTTCTTTATAATCTTTTAATGGTATAATTAAGGAGCGCAATCTACACGAAAATGTGTTAGAAGGGGGAAATGCACTCATAATTACGATTATGGGATTGATGTTGTTTTGATTGTTATCAGGAAGTAAACAGACTTTCCCGGATAGGGAACTGACGTATTTACCGAGGACAAAAGTAGATATTTTTTTTTAATCTCATGCATATTACAGAAGATTTTTTGCCGAATTTAATGAAATTAATAAAAAAAACGACGTTTGGAAACATCCTTTCTGTCTGTGAAAAGCCTGATGTTAAATGAACGTAAAAATAGATCAGATTGTTCAGCAGAGTCTGCATGAAATAGCGAAAAAAATACTAATTTAGCCCGTCAAATTTGATTTTTACTTAATTATAAATAGAAAAAAGATGAAAAAAGTGATTTTTACGGAAAAGGCTCCTGCTGCTATAGGTCCTTACAGTCAAGCTGTTGAAGTGAATGGTATGGTATTCTTGTCAGGTCAGATTCCTGTTGATCCTGCTACCGGTGAATTTGTTCCGGGAGGAGTGACTGAACAGACTATTCAGGTTTTTGAGAATATCAAGAATGTATTGGCAGAAGCTGGTCTGACTACTGCTAATATCGTAAAAACAACCGTATTTTTGGCAGATATGTCTTTGTTTGCTGAAATGAACGCTGTTTATGCCAAGTATTTCGAAGGAGATTTCCCTGCCCGTTCTGCTGTAGCTGTTAAGGCTTTGCCGAAAGGAGCGCTTGTGGAGATAGAGAGCATCGCAGTGAGATAATGAGCTTTTCGTCACCGATTGCACGGATTGATGCAGATTGTTTCTATTGAAAAGCAATCGCTTGGTATGGAACCTGTGTCAATCAGTGTAGTCTGTAGTGAATGATGGTGGATGGGGAATCATAAAAACAACTGATTAACAGATAGCGTAGAAAAGTGGAATATGAAACAACTGGACAAGTGGCAATGGTCCACATTAATATTATCTGCTATACTGGTAATGGCATTTTCAGTCTTTATTTATCGGTATGAGCCTTTTAAATCCGGGTTCGAGATTACCGACCAGCTGGGTGGTAATATTTTTCCAGCAACCATTCTCTCTACCGCAACCACAGATGCCAATTTAATCGTACCTGCCGATTCCGATTATATCGGAAATCCTAAGTCGTGTATCGCCATCCGGCTGAAGAACAGTTATGCCAATAGCAAATTGCGTATAGAAGTGGCCGAGACTCCTTTTTTCTCTCAGTCTGTATCCGAGTTTATTTTACCCAAGGCGGGGAAAGAATATCTGGTTTTTCCGGATATTATATGGAACTATCAGGCTTTGCGTGATAATAATCAGGCAGTGCCCGTTAGCATCTCCGTCAAGGCGGAATTGAATAAAAAAGAACTTCCACAGCGTTTGAAAACCATCTCAATGCGCAGTATTAATGAGTGTCCTTTAGGATACGTGGACGATAAAATGAAGTTTCACGATACGGGAGAGTTTTTTGCGGCCTACGTTAACGAGGAGCATCCTCAGATTGACAAATTATTGCGTGAAGCCTTGGATACACGTATCGTCAATCGTTTTCTTGGGTATCAAGGTAATGCACACCAGTCGGAGAATGTGGACAAACAGGTCTATGCATTGTGGAATGTGTTGCAAAAGCGGAACTTTAAGTATAGCTCCACCACCAATACCAGTCTTTCGTCCAATGTGGTTTATACACAGCGCGTCCGTACCTTGGACGATGCGCTGGAATCCTCGCAGATAAACTGTGTGGATGGCAGCGTGTTGCTGGCTTCACTGATGAAAGCCATCAATATCAATCCTATCCTGGTGCGTATTCCGGGACATATGTTTGTGGGTTATTACACAGACAAATCACACAAGAATATGAATTTTCTGGAAACCACGATGATAGGGGATGTGAATCTGGATGATTTCTTTCCGGATGAGAAGCTGGATTCTACCATGGTGGGCAAATCCCAGAACCAGATGTCGAAACTGACCTACGAGAAATCAAAGGAATACGCTACGAGGAAATACCGGGAGAATGACTCCCTGATACATTCGGGTAAAGTGAATTATATGTTTCTGGAAATTGATAAAAAGACCCGTGCGCAGGTACAACCTATCGGTAAATAAATTTGTTGTATGGATATGGAACTTACTTATATATATCATAGCGGATTCGCCTTGTCAGGCGATGGCTTCACTGTAATCATGGATTATTACCGTGATTCGGAGGATGGACAGGCGCAGTCGGATTTGAACCGGCTGATGGATGGGACTTTCAGCAATCAAGAGGCCGGAATGCCGGAAGGAATCGTACACAGCGAATTATTGCGGAGACCCGGAAAACTGTATGTGCTGGCCAGTCATTTTCATCCGGATCATTTTAATAAAGAGGTATTGCAATGGCGTGAACAGCGGCCGGATATCATCTATATTTTCTCGAAAGACATTTTGCGTCATCGCAGGGCGCAGAAAGAAGATGCCGTCTGGCTGAAAAAAGGAGAGGAATATAAGGATGAAACATTGAGCGTGCGTGCTTTCGGTTCCACGGATGTGGGAGTATCGTTTTTGCTTCAGGCAGGTGGAAAAAAGATTTTTCATGCCGGTGATTTGAATAACTGGCATTGGATGGATGAGAGTACCGAGGCGGAGTGGAAGGGGGCCGAGAAGAATTTCCTGCATGAGCTGGATGATCTTTACGCCTATACGCCCGAAGTGGATGTGGCCATGTTTCCCGTTGATCCCCGTTTGGGAAAAGAATACATGCGGGGTGCCGGACAGTTTGTAACAAAGATAAAAACTCATATCTTTGTACCCATGCATTTCACACCGGAGTATGCCAAGGCAAATGCTTTCTGCGACTTTGCCGAAGCGCATGGAGTGCGTTTTGTGTCATTGACGCATCGCGGACAAAAAATAGAGATTGAATAACAAAAGAATAACACAATATGAAAGTAAAAGGAAGATTTGATCATTTCAATATCAATGTAACTGATCTGGACAAGAGTATCAAGTTTTATGAAACAGCATTAGGTTTGCATGAGTCTCATCGTAAGGAAGCTTCGGACGGTTCCTTCGTGCTGGTGTATATGGCCGATGACCACAGCAATTTCTTGTTGGAACTGACTTGGTTGCGTGATCATACCCAGCCATACGAGTTGGGTGAGAACGAAAGCCATCTGTGTCTGCGTGTGGAAGGTGATTATGACGAAGTTCGTAAATTCCATAAGGAAATGGGATGTGTTTGCTTCGAGAACACCGCTATGGGCTTGTATTTCATCAATGATCCTGATGATTACTGGATTGAGATATTGCCGGTGAAGTAAAACAATCGTTTCCGTTAGTAATGAATTAAAAAGATAGAGACTATGAAATACATTTCTCCCGGTGGCTGGTTCTCATTGGAATACCCGATGGGCTGGCACGAGTTTGAAGATACAGAAGAGAGTTTTTTATTCTATAACCCTGACCGGTGGACAGGTAATTTCCGCATATCGGCTTATAAGGATGAAGCAGCTGACTATGGTCCGCAGTGCATCGCATACGAATTGAAAGAAAATACCTCTTCCGCCCTGGTGAAAGTGGGCAAGTGGGATTGTGCTTACAGCGCGGAAACTTTTCAGGAAGAAGGCGCCTGGTACACCACTCATATCTGGATGACAGGAGAGGAGAATCTCTCTTTCGAATGTTCTTTTACCGTGTCCAAAGGAGGAGACAAGCATCCGGCAGAAGAAATCATCCGGTCTTTACAGATCCGCAAAGAAGGTGTAAGTCACCCGCGTGAGATCATTCCGATCCGTGTTTTGGAAATCGGGGAGGTGAACACCGCCTTTGAGTGGGCTTCTACCGCGATTAAAAAGCAACTCACCAAGGATTTTACTGCGTCGGAGAGCGATATTGACAGTATACAGCAAGTAATGGACAGCGGACGTTTCCAGACCCAGCAGCGTATGGCGTGGGAGAATTTCGGTATTGCCTTCGGAGCCATTCTGGTGAATGAGATGGAAGGTATGGAATGGGTGACTGTCATTGAGGGACAGAAAGAATATCCCGCCTTGCAGTTTATGTGTTCGGATATGGTGCTGGACCCTGCCGCACTGGTGTGGGGAAAAGCTAAAAAGGGACTCCCCTGCGACTTGAAATCTGAATTCAGGAAAATTAAGCGAGAGGCGGAGGCAGTGTTGGATGATTTAAATAAATAGACAAATAATGACCCCATATATGCAAGTAGACGGGCTTACCAAATCATTCGGTGACTTGGTATTGTTCCGGAAGATTTCATTTGGAGTGGCCGAAGGACAACGCATCGGTCTGATAGCAAAGAACGGTACAGGCAAGACTACCTTACTTAATATAATAGCCGGTAAGGAGGGATATGATGAAGGAAGCATCGTCTTTCGTCGTGATCTGCGGGTGGGCTATTTGGAGCAAGACCCACATTATCCCGAAGACCTGACCGTGCTCGAAGCCTGTTTCTATCACGGAAACAGCACGGTGGAACTCATCAAAGAATATGAAAGCTGCATGGAAACCGAAGGCAATCCGGGACTGGAAGAGCTGTTGGCACGGATGGAGCACGAAAAGGCATGGGATTATGAACGGAAGGCGAAACAAATCCTTTCTCAATTAAAAATCCGGGATTTCAGCCAGCAGATCAAACATCTTTCCGGAGGTCAGTTGAAACGGGTGGCTTTGGCGAATGTGCTGATAACCGAGCCCGATTTCCTGATTTTGGACGAGCCTACCAACCATCTTGATCTGGATATGACAGAGTGGCTGGAGGGGTATCTCGGCCGGGGAAACATCAGTCTGCTTATGGTGACGCACGACCGTTATTTCCTGGACCGCGTCTGCTCTGAAATTATCGAGATAGACAATCAGCAGGTTTATTCATATAAAGGGAACTACAGCTATTACTTGGAAAAGAGGCAGGAGCGTATCGAGGCGACCAATGCCGAAATAGCCCGTGCCAATAACCTGTACCGCACAGAGCTGGAGTGGATGCGCCGTATGCCTCAGGCACGCGGACATAAAGCGCGTTATCGGGAAGAAGCTTTCTACGAACTGGAGAAAGTGGCGAAGCAGCGTTTCAACGATGGCAATGTGAAACTGGATATGAAAGCCTCTTACATCGGCTCCAAGATTTTTGAGGCAGATCATCTGTACAAGCGTTTCGGTGATTTGAAGATTCTGGAAGATTTCTCGTATATCTTTGCCCGTTATGAGAAGATGGGCATCGTGGGAAACAATGGTACGGGAAAGTCCACATTCATTAAAATATTGATGGGCGAACAGAAGCCGGACAGTGGAACACTGGATATCGGTGAGACAGTCCGTTTCGGATACTATTCTCAGGACGGCCTGAAGTTTGACGAGCAAATGAAGGTCATTGACGTGGTGCAGGATATTGCCGAAGTCATCGAGCTGGGAAATGGCAAGAAACTGACCGCATCCCAGTTCCTGCAACATTTTCTGTTTACCCCCGAAACACAGCATAGTTATGTATATAAACTGAGTGGGGGAGAACGTCGTCGCCTGTACCTATGTACGGTGCTGATGCGCAATCCCAACTTTCTGGTGCTGGATGAGCCTACCAACGATCTTGATATCATCACCCTTCAGGTTTTGGAAGAATATTTGCAGAACTTCAAGGGTTGTGTAATCGTAGTAAGCCACGACCGCTATTTCATGGACAAGGTGGTAGATCACTTGCTGGTATTCAAGGGACAGGGAGACATTCGTGATTTTCCGGGTAACTACTCCGATTATCGTGACTGGCGCGAGGCGAAAGAGCAGCGCGAGAAAGAGGCGGAGAAGCCGAAGGAGGAAAAGACCGCCCGCGTGCGCTTGAATGACAAGCGGAAGATGTCTTTCAAGGAAAAGAAAGAGTTCGAGCAGCTGGAACAAGAAATAGCCGGGCTGGAGCAGGAGAAGGCCGATATAGAAGCCGCCCTTTGCAGCGGTACGCTGGGAGTGGAGGAACTGACGGAGAAATCCAAACGATTGCCGGAACTGAATGATTTGATTGATGAAAAGACCATGCGCTGGTTGGAACTGAGCGAGATAGAAGGGTAGAATAACCGGAGGTGCAACAGTGTACCTGATGCCATATTGCTATATTCGTTTTGAATAACAAAACCATAATATAGAAAAGAAATATGGCATCCATTAAATTGAAATTCCGCCCATCGAGCGTAAAAGGAAAAAAGGGCGTATTAAGTTATCAAATTATTCATTACAGACTGACACGGCTCATCAAGACTTCTTATCGGATCATGCCTTCCGAGTGGGACGACTCCACCGGCTGTCTGCTTATTTCAACACAGTCTGAATGTAAAGCGCGTCTTCTGCTGATACGTGACCAGACGAATTGGGAGATGACGCGGTTACAAGGTATTATCAATGATCTGGAGCGGACCGGTGTGGAATACACCATTGATGATATCGTGGCTTCTTTCCGGAAAATCCCTTCTGTAGAGAGTGTGTTCAACTTCATGCAACGATGTATCAATAAACTGGAGCGGCAGAAAAGGGGACGGACGGCAGAAGGCTATACCTCGACAATGAACAGCTTTATCCAATTCAGAAAGAATGAGGATCTGAGTTTTGAAGCCTTTGATTCGGAGCTGATGGAGATGTATGAAGCCTATCTGAAAGAGAAGGGCTTGGTAAAGAACAGTACTTCCTATTATATGAGAATCTGGCGGAGTGTGTATAACCTGGCTGTAGAGCAAGGCTATACCACCGACAAGAAACCTTTCAAACATGTCTATACCGGCATAGACAAGACCGTAAAACGGGCCGTTCCCTTTAAAATCATCAAAATGATCAAGGAGCTTGATTTGTCATTCGAACCCCAGTTGGAGCTGGCAAGGGATATTTTCCTTTTCAGTTTCTATACCCGGGGCATGTCGTTTATTGATATGGCACACTTGAAGAAGAGCAACCTCCAGAATGGAATTCTGACATACAGCCGGAAAAAGACCGGGCAGCGGCTGACTATTCTGTGGGAAGAGCTGATGCAGGAGATTGTGGATAAATACAAGGATGACAGTTCCGAGTACCTGCTGCCTATCTTGCGGTATTGTGACATAAATGACCGCAAGCAATATAAACTGAGGGCCAAGCAGATAGGACGGGGCTTGAATAAAATAGGCTTGCGGCTGGAATTAAAGGCGCCGTTGACTTTCTATGTGGCGCGCCATAGCTGGGCCAGCATAGCGCAGGACAGGAAGGTGTCTACAGACATCATCCGCGAAGGGCTGGGGCACGATAATGAAAAGACCACTTATATTTATCTGGCATCCATCTCCACTTCACAGATAGACAGAGCCAATCAGATTATTTTAAAAGGGTTGTAACTTTATTTGTATCTCAGGATATTTTGTTCAAGAAAAAATAATTCTACATTGCTGGCGAAACAGCGATGTAGAATATTATGCGGGCTGGCTGTACAATAGAGAAATACTGTGTGGCTTCGTGTGATATCTAATTGGGGATAATTTATTTTTTATCATGAACAAGTGTGATAAAACTGAAAATCAGCTGTTTGATAGCATGATTCGTTTTATAAAAAATGGGGTTCTCTTAGTAAGAGATCCCCATTTGGTTGCAAAAGTAGCTATAATTCCCAAGAAATGGAAATCTTTTGTTGTTTTAAAATGCTTTTAACAAGAAATGTATGAGAATTGTTCGTAAAAGGTTATGAATTACGATATGTATGTTTCACATTATCAATAAATTAAATAGAGAAGGGGATCTCTTACTAAGAGAACCCCAAAAATGAAGCTTCAACAAGCCTTCATTTTAGAAGTACAAATGATAAATAATTTATGTTTTGATGCAAATCTGTAATGATGCGGATTTGGGTACTGAATACTCCTTTCCGCAGAATCAAAACATAACGGGTAAAGCGCCTAGGTTACTGCCATGCAGTTCAATCGCTTCCTGCCCAGACCAGGGGTCAGATCTGATAACCACGTCACAGACGGGGGAAGAAAAAGAATATCCTGACCACAAGTGGTATTATATGTTCCTGCGCAACAGAGAGCTGAAACGCTATATCGAAATCTTTACCGGCAGGAGGGCTGTGATGATTAATACCCGGTCTGGCATAAAGGAAGAAAGATATTTCTGCTTCAAAGTGTTTTCATATACCTCTGCTGACCATAAAAGACGTTTTGAGCGGTGTCCTTATAGCAAGGAAGAATATGCGGCCCGTCGGGAGTCTGCCTTTGCTGTAAAAGAGGCGTTCGCGACAGGCTCTGTACAGAAGTTGAACGCTTTGACGGATGAAAAGGAAATCACGGGTGATGGTTATCTGTTTGTATGTGCCCCGTTGGATGAATTGAATCTCATCCTTGCCCATCTGTTCCCCCGGCAATATCTTGCAAAAGACCGCAATTCCTATAGCGTGGCTGTTATTCCCCATAGACAGATGGAAGAATTTATTTATCTGTATGAATCCATGCCTTATAATATTGAACTGATGGATAAGCCTCTTGAGGAGTATATTCAGAAAAAGCAGAAGATACGTATTACGGGTGGTGTTTTTCAAGGGAAGGAGGGGTGTATCATGCGTCTGCATCGGAATACAAAGCTGGTGTTTGCTTTTGGTAATATGACGGTGGCTATTAGTTATCTTCAGGCTTTTCCGTTTGAGAAGATTGAATGATTTTGCTATAATTCGATCAGAATTATTTTTGTCTAAAACTTAATTTAAGGTACAGTAAAGTGCCCTTTCAAAGGAATATACCCATAAGGAGTGCTTACCCAATTCTTGATTTGTTTAAGAGGAAAATCTCGAAAAGAAACTTTCCATAACGATACGTCAAAATTGGATGCTTACGCGATAGTTGTTTAAATATATGAATATTCAAGGTGTAAAGAATAAAGTCAATACTTATTTCACAAAAGGGAATGAACGCAGTGTGATGGTAAAGAGGAATATTGCCGTTTCACTGGTAATGAAATGTATTAGTATCCTGATTTCACTTCAAGTTGTTCCATTAACTATCGGTTATGTTAATTCTACGAAATATGGCATTTGGCTAACGCTGAGTTCTATTATTGCTTGGCTTTCCTATTTTGATTTGGGATTTGCACATGGCTTTCGTAACCGTTTTGCCGAGGCAAGGGCAAAGAACAATATGAAATTAGCGAGGGAATATGTTAGTACTACTTATGCAGTATTGTCTTTTTTGTTTTCTGTTATTTTGTTGATAGCTTTAATTATAAATAAATATTTAAACTGGAGCTTTGTCTTGAATATAGATATTATGTATAATGGAGAACTGCATGTCGTTTTTGGATTATTAGCTTGCTTCTTTTGCTTGAATATTATAGCAAGTGTCTTTACCACCATGTTGACTGCTGATCAGAAACCTGCATTAGCTTCACTTATTCAGACGACTGGGCAGGTATTGGCTTTTGGCTGTATTTATGTGTTAACAAAAACAACTTCGGGAAGTTTGAGTGCTTTGGCCGTAGCTTTTTCAGGTGTGCCTTGCTTGTTATTGGTTTTTGTTTCTTTTATTGCGTTTTGTAGCAAAAGGTATAGGGAGGTGGCACCTGCAATACAATATGTCCGTTTTTCATTGACTAAAAAGATTTTGGGATTAGGAGGGCAGTTTTTTGTTATTATGATTTCCATGTTGTTTATCTTTCAGTTTATTAATATTATTTTGTCTAGATTGGAAGGACCGGAAGCGGTGACGCAGTATAATATAGCATATAAATATTTTAATGTACTTCATATGATATTTGTTATTATATTGACTCCTTTTTGGTCTGCATTTACAGATGCATATGTGAAAAAAGATTATAGTTGGATGAGAGGAATAGTGAAGAAATTGGAATGGGTATGGTTCTTATGTATTCCTGTTCTGTTCCTAATGTTGTTGTGTTCAGATATTCTATATCAATGGTGGATTGGTGATTCGGTTTCTGTTCCTTTTTCACTTTCTGTTACTATGGCTGTTTATGTCCTCTTTCAGACAGGTGGAGGTATCTATATGACTTTAATAAATGGGATGAGTAAGGTTCGTTTGCAATTAATTATTTATTTATGTTTTTCCTTTACAGCTATTCCAATACTGAATTTATGTTGTATGATATACGGTGTGAGTGGAATATTGTTGTTTCCGATTCTTGTATTTATGCTACAGATGGTGTTGGGAAAGATACAGTTAACTAAGATTTTAAATGGTAATGCTAGAGGTATTTGGATAAGATAATTATGAATTTATTGAATTTTATCAAAAGAATATTAGCAAGATTTATAAATATTCCACGTAAAATTCGACAAGTATATTATATTTGTTGGAATTATTTTATGCTTTGGGCAAATGGTGTTGAAATAGGAAAAAATATGAAAATATACAATCGTATCTATCTTACTAAGCATCCGACTGCACAGGTTATTATTGGCAATAATTTGGTGTTTATTAGTGGTGATGGATTTAATCCGCTATGCCGTAATTTGAGAGGATGTATTTATGCCGGTGAAGGAGCGAAGATAAAAATAGGAAACGATGTCGGAATTTCTTCTGCGTGTATTAGGGCTAAACAATACATTAAGATAGGAAATAATGTAAATATAGGTGGCGATTGTATTTTATTAGATACTGATGCTCATAATATGAATTATAAAATTCGCCGTAAGAGAGATGGAGAGGATGGGCGTACAGCTAATAGTGCCCCTATTATTATAGAGGATGATGTGCTGATAGGTGCTCGTTGTATAATTCTTAAAGGTGTAACTATTGGAGCGCATAGTGTTATTGCAGCAGGCTCTATTGTTACTAAATCTATACCTAAAGATTGTGTTGCGGGAGGCAATCCTTGTAAAATCATAAAAAATATTAGGGATATTGATATATTTTAGAAAAGAAAGAATGATTTAGATTATTATTATTTTTCAAATAAGTTAAAAGAACAATGATTTTTTTCATTTGATAATAAATGTATTATTTTTATATAGTGGTGTGTTGTGGATAATTCTTTGATTTCAGTCATAACAGTTTCTTATAATGCTGTTTCTACTATTGAGCAAACTATTCTTTCCGTCATTAATCAAACTTATTCTAATATCGAGTATATTATTATTGATGGTGGAAGTACTGATGGTACTATTGATATCATTCGGAGGTATGAAGACAAAATAGCTTATTGGGTGAGTGAACCCGATAGGGGTATTTATGATGCAATGAACAAAGGAGCTAGTAAAGCGAATGGAGAGTATATAGCTTTTTTGAATTCAGATGACTGGTATGAACTTGATGCAGTTTCTATAATAGCTCAGTTTGCCGATGGAAAAACTGATTTAATATCAGGTATTATTAAGCTATATAAGAATAATATATTTTTATATGCTCACGGTGCATCTATGGATAACATTTATAATGAGATGATTGCACATCCATCAACTTTTATGCGAAGAGATCTTTTTGGGGAACTGGGCGGATATGATTTGACGTATAGTTATGTTGCTGATTATGACCTAATGCTAAGGTTAAAGAAACATGGAGGACATTTTGTTTTTATAGATAAAGTAATAGCGAATTTTCGTTTGGAAGGAGCTTCTTCAGATGTAAATTCTTTGCTGGAGAAAAATATATTAAAACGTATCTATTGTAAAAGAAGCTTTTGGAAATATTGGTTGTGTAGATATTTTATAAGGATATATGTTGCCACATTATAATTGTATCTACAATTTTGAATTTGACAAACAGATCTAAGAGCGTTTATGAATATACTTGAAATAACGGGAGAACCTATAGGAACAGGTGGACAAGAAATGTTCATTATAAATGTACTGCGTCATATAAATATGAAGGACTTGAAGATAGATTTGCTTACTCCGTATTATTGTGAGAATGAGATCTATCGTGAAGAGGTGGTAAATAAAGGAGGGCAGGTTTATTGTATAGGATTACCTTTTGCACCGGGCGGATTTCGCTGGAATATAATGAAGCCTCTTAATCGTTTTTTAAAAGTGAACCGTTATGATGTTGTGCACATCCATTCGGGCAGTACTTCCATGTTGATGCTGTGTTCGCTTGTTGCCAGATGGAATGGGATAAAAAAGATAATAGTACATTCCCATTGTACAGGTTATGTGAAATCAATGAAATATTATTTATTGAAAATGTTAACGTATCCCGTATTAAGATTCATTCCGTCGGACTATTGTGCATGTTCTGTAGAAGCCGGTATGTGGAAATTCCCAATGAGAATAGTAAAAACAAAATTGCAGGTTGTGAAGAATGGAATAGATCTTACAAAGTTCCATATGAATAATGAAAAGAGAATGGAATATAGGTCTTTATTGAATATAGCAGATGGAACGATAGTTATAGGGCATGTCGGACGATTTTCTTTTGTAAAAAACCAGGAGTTTTTGATAGAAGTTTTGTCTCTTGTCAAACAGCAAAATATAGATGTAAAATTAATGTTGATAGGTACCGGTGAAACGTTGCATGAAATTAGGGATCTAGTAAAGGCAAAGGATTTAGAAAATGAGGTGTTGTTTGTTGGTGCTATTCCTAATGTATATGATTATATGCAAGCTATGGATGTTTTTGCATTTCCTTCACGTTGGGAGGGACTTGGCATAGTCGGAATAGAAGCCCAGGCTGTTGGCTTGCCTGTTATTGCGTCTGATGTCATACCAAAGGAGATGAAATTGGTTGATTCTGTTTCCTTTCTTTCTTTGAATTGTCCTGAAAAGTGGGCAGATTGTATGGTTAAAACAGCTTTTCATATTCGGAGGGATAGTATAGAAATAATAAAGAACCAAGGATATGATATTATCAATACGGCAGAAGTTGTAAGAGCTATTTATACTAATCCCCCAAATATGATTGATAAAAAAGATAGCCAAAAATCCCGGATATATGATATATAGATGCTAGAATATAATAAGTTTTTTTTAAGTGCTGAGAAATGGACTTAGAAATACTATATGAGAATGTTAATATAAGACGGTATGTTGCAACATTATAGTTATATATATTCTGTACCCTATCTCGTATACTTTTTTTTCTTATTATTGGCAATGCTAAAAGAATTTGTATATCTGAATAAACGACAGGAAAAGAAGAAACTTGATTTGCTAGTATTGGGTTCTTTGATCGTTTTTCTGGGATTACGTGGATTCGTTTATACAGACTGGACTTTGTATTATCAGTTCTTTTTGAAACTTCCTATGCTTGCCGACTGGGATTATTGGACATTGGATGGCATTGTATTTGACTGTGGATATGAAAAGGGATTTATTCTATATTCTATATTAATCAAGTCTTTATTTTCAAATTATTTTATTTGGGTTTTTATTGGTTCTTTACTTGATTTGATAGTTATACATAAAATTATTACCAAGAATACAAACTATTATATTCTTGCTGTTATCATGTTTATTTTATTTGGAGGATTGACTATAGAGTTTAACCTATATAGAAATTCAAAAGCTATTATTTGTTTTTTGTTGTCAATAAATTATTTACAAAAAAGAAGGTTGCTCCCATATTTGTTGTTGAATACTCTAGGCTGTTATTTTCATATTTCAGCATTACTTTATCTTCCTCTGTATTTTATTTTAGATCGTCGGATAAATATGAAACTTATTTGGACCTTATTTATTATAGGGAATTTGATATATCTGTTTCAAATACCATATTTATCTAAAATTTTGCTATCTGTGGGTTCCATATTAGGTGGACGAATCAATGCTTTGATATATTTTTATATGGCAGATTCTCATTTTGGGGTTGGTGCTGGTATTACCATTGGCTATATCGAAAGGACGATCTCATTTATATTATTAGCCTTATACTATCAAAAAAGCAGGAACTCATTTACTCAAGTTTATGTGAATATGTTTTTTATATATGCGTTTATATATCTATATTGTTCTGAATTTTCGATAATAACACTGCGTGTTCCATTGCTTTTTGTTTTTTCATATACTATCATTTATCCTCAAATATTTGCTTGTATCACAAGCTTGAAAACTAAAAGGTGTTTTCTTGTAGTATTTGTTTTATATTCTGTATTGAAGCTAGCGGAATCTAATAATGAAATTTTTTCTAGGTATGATAATCTGTTATTTGGTATTGAAAAATATGAAGAAAGAGAAAAAATCTTGAGACAGTTTATAGATAAATCTGAATAGGTGTTTTATGTATTAGGAACTGTTTATGAATACAATTCAATATCTTCATAAACAGTTTGTTGCAAAAGATTTAATATAGTTTCATGTAATATGAGAAATTCTAATGTTGTATTGGCGGTAGTAGTAACATTTAATCGTTTGGATGAACTGAAGGTTTGTGTTGCTGCTTTGAAAAGTCAAAGTTATGGGTCTTTGAATATTCTAGTAGTGAATAATGGCAGCACAGATGGAACTAAGGAATGGCTTACACAACAATCTGATGTAATAGTCATCAATCAAGAAAATTTAGGTGGTGCAGGTGGTTTCTATACAGGTATGAAGTATATGTATGATAATGGATATGAATGGTTGGTCATGATGGACGATGATGGTATACCTGACAAGAACGAAATAAAGAATTTAATTCAGTCTTATGATAAAGTGGTTTCAGCAGTAGGCAAAGAAGTAATTCTAAATGCTTTAGTCGCTGATAAAGACGATAAAGATTATACAGCATTTTTATGGGCACGTGGTAGCAGACGAACTACTAAAATAACAGAATTACAAAAAGAACAGTTTTTCAATGATATCCATCCCTTTAATGGTACATTAGTGAAACGGTCTGTTATTGAGAAGATTGGTATGATAAAGAAAGAAATGTTTATTTGGGGAGATGAAAAAGAATATATGGCTCGCGCTATCCATAATGGTATCGGGCTTTATACTGTTCCAGCTGCCATTCATTATCATCCTAAGGAGAAAGGCAGGAAAGGCAATATCATTCCGTTGATATCAAACTATCAAATTTTGGTAAAGCCTGAGAAGATGTCACATTATTATTATCGTAATGAAGGATTTGTGTATAATACCTATCCCGAGAAGAAAAAGCATATGATAGCTTTTTGTACAGCTCAAATAGTTTACAATATCACCCACTTTAGATTTGTAGAGTTGGCAAAGTTTATCAAGTACTTTAGAGAGGGAATGCATAACAAATATTAATTCAATTCCCTAATCTTATAAATTAATTATTTTTATGGACATCAAGATTTTGGTGGCATCTCACAAAAAAGCGGAGATGCCTGAAGATAGTATGTATCTGCCGGTGCATGTAGGAAGGGCTTTGTATCCTGATAAAGAGTTCGGATATCAATCGGATGCCGAAGGTGATAATATTTCTATTAAAAACCCTTATTATTGCGAATTGACAGCACTTTATTGGGCTTGGAAGAATCTGAAAGCAGATTATGTGGGATTGGCTCATTACAGACGCCATTTCTCTTTGAAGACTGTGCATCGTGGAGGATGGAATAGTGTACTGACCGGAAAACAGGCGGAAATCTTATGTAGAAAACACGATATTATACTTCCTAAAAAACGAAACCTTTATATTGAAACTGTCTATTCACATTATGATCATACTTTTTTTGGAGAGCAGTTTGATCGTACCCGTGGAATTATCAGTCGGAGATGTCCGGAGTATCTGGATGCATTTGATAAGAAAATGAAAAGTCGCAGTGAACATCTTTTCAATATGTTTATAATGAAAAAGATGCTTTTTGACCAGTATTGTGAATGGATGTTTCCCATATTGGAGGAATTGGAGGCATCTTATGATTTAAAGAGTATGGAGCCTTTCCAGGCCAGGCTTATCGGTCGTGTATCTGAGCGTTTGCTTGATGTATGGATTAATAAGAATCAATTGAAATATAAAGAGGTTGGTTATATATATTTCGGTAAAAACAATATGCATAAAAAGATTTGGGGATTTCTGATGGCTGCTATATTTCATAAACGCTATAAACAAAGTTTCTGAATTTTACTGCTGTTGGAATAAATCAATAATTTAAAATATGGTGTTTATGATTGAGAACCATTATGATTATCTTATCGTGGGTGCTGGGCTTTTTGGTGCCACATTTGCTTATCGTGCCCGTCAACAGGGAAAGAAATGTTTGGTGATAGACAAGCGTCCACATTTAGGAGGAAATATATATTGTGAAAATATAGAGGGGATTAATGTACATTGTTATGGTGCACATATTTTCCATACTTCGGATAAAAGAATTTGGAATTTTGTAAATTCTATTGTAGAGTTCAATCGTTATACTAATTCTCCTGTTGCCAATTATAAAGGGAAACTTTATAATTTACCTTTCAATATGAATACATTCTATCAGATGTGGGGGGTGACTACTCCTGCTGATGCAATGGCTAAGATAGAAGAACAGAAATTTGAAGCGGTAGCAAAGATGAAGGCTGATGGGGTGGAAGAGCCTCGTAATTTGGAAGAACAGGCCCAGATATTAATAGGTAAGGATATTTATGAAAAACTGATAAAGGGATATACCGAGAAACAGTGGGGACGTAAATGTACGGAATTGCCGGCTTTTATAATTAAGCGTTTGCCTGTACGATTAGTGTTTGACAACAATTATTTCAATGACAAATATCAAGGGATTCCTATCGGAGGATTCAATAAGCTGATTTCCGGTTTGCTTGAAGGGGTAGATACACTGATTAATACAGATTTTTTTACTAACAGAAATTATTGGGAATCTATAGCGGATAAAGTCGTTTTTACCGGAGCGATAGATGAATATTATGAGTATTGTTATGGTAAATTGGAGTATCGCACCGTTAAATTTGAAACGGAAACGCTTGATATTTCCAATTATCAAGGTAATGCAGTCGTAAATTATACAGAACGTGAGATACCTTATACTCGGGTGATTGAACATAAACATTTTGAGATGTTTGGTTCGGAAGTGATTGCTTGTCCCAAAACAGTAATTAGTCGGGAGTATTCCGTAGAGTTTCAGGAAGGAATGGAACCGTATTATCCGGTAAATAATAACCAAAATAACCGATTGGCTGATCAGTATCATCAATTAGCTGCAAAGGAAAAAAATGTTCTATTTGGTGGTAGATTGGCAGAATATAAATACTATGATATGGCTCCTATTATCAAGAGGGTCTTGGATATGAAAATATGAAAAGCATTTTTTTGAATAAATTTAACTTTGATAGTTCAAGGAGCGAATTTCGTTCCATATATGTTGATATAGTTAAAGGAGTGGCGATTATTTCAGTTGTTTTATTACATACGAATTTTCAATTTCCTTCTTCTCATTATATGCCGCTTAGTTCTCTTTTAGGTTGGATGTGGCATGTTGCAGTTTTCTTTTTGATAGGTGGCTTTTTTATAAATGAGAGCAAATTAATTCAGCCATTTTTTTTCATAAAAGGTAAATTGGGCTCTTTGTATAAACTATTATTATATTTCTATATTCCTGTTGTCCTTCTGCATAATTTCTTCATAAGAATCGGTTGGTATGATTCATTAACAGATTATGGAGGAAAATATATGGGATTTTGGGATTTGAAACAAATGATATCTATGTTGTTACAAACTTTCTGTTTTGCGGGACGTGAACCTATATTGGGTGCAATGTGGTTTGTATATGTATTGTTTCTGGCATTGGCAGGTTTTTCCATAATAAGTTTTGTTCTTAAGCGATTAATACAAAACGACAAACAATATGAGTGGATAAGATTTATAACTTTATTAGTATTATGTGTAGTTTCATGTACTCTTACTAACATTGTAGGTTTTACTATTCCAAGATTTAATAATACAATGACAGCTATGTGGCTGATTTATTGTGGATATATGTTGAGGAATAAGTTTCAAATAGCGTTTGATAATATATTTTTAATGTTGGCTTCTATAATAATCATCTATCATCTTGCTAGTATTTATGGAGAAGTGCATTTGAATCAAAATTATTATTCTGATGTTATTACTTTAACAGTGGGAGCTATAGCTGTTCTTTATTTTATATGTTATTGGGCTAAACGGCTGGAGCAAAGTTTAATAGGAAAGTTTCTAGCTTATTGTGGCAAAGAATCATTTTATATTATGGCTTTGCATTTTGCAGGGTTTAAATTGGTAACATATGTGCTTAATTGGTGTGGAATAGATAGACCTTTGAGTGCACTGGCGGCACCGGTAGATGAATCTGGTTCTATTATGTTATTATATGTTATTGTTGGCATCATGTTTCCTCTTTTTTTCATGTACCTATTTAGGTCTTGTAAAGCATTGATTAAAAAATAATTAATTCTGTTATTTATGAACTATTTCATTTTTGGTGGTACCGGTTTCATCGGTACCCACCTCGCCAGTCTTTTGCACGAAGTGTATCCCGAAGCAAAAATTTACAACTTGGATATTATAGAGCCGGGCACTCCATTACCGACAGTAAAAAATTATAAACCGGCTTTAAGAAAAGGGGAGGAACATGCAGCCACATTCATCTATTGTGATGTACGACAGCCGATAGAGTTGGAAAAAGTAGATATCACTCCCGATGATGTGATCTTTAACTTCGCCGCCGTTCATCGCACTCCCGGTCATCCCGATCCTGCATATTTTGAAACAAATATCCGTGGTGCGGAGAACGTATGTGCCTTTGCTGAACGGCATGGTATCCGGAAAATAGTTTTCACCAGTTCCATAGCCCCTTACGGTGCTGCCGAGGAACTGAAGGAGGAAACCACGCTGCCTATGCCCAACACCCCATACGGCATATCCAAGCTGGTTGCGGAAAAGATTCATCAGACTTGGCAGGCAGGAGGTGAAGGCCGCCAGCTTACCATTGTCCGACCCGGTGTGGTGTTCGGACGGGGAGAGAATGGAAACTTTACGCGTCTGTATTGGGGCATTCGGGGGCATAAGTTTATGTACCCGGGACGCAAGGATACCATCAAGGCCTGTATCTATGTGAAGGAACTGGTGCGGTTCATGCTTTACAGATTGGAATATCACGATAGTGGGGTGGAACTGTATAATTGCTGCTACGAGCCTGCCTATACGATAGAGCACATCGTAGAATCCATGAAAAGAGTGACAAATATGAAGGTAAAAGTTCCTTTCATGCCGGGATGGCTGATCATGACTGCTGCTGGTATAGCCGGAGCGCTAGGCTCTCCGATGGGCATCTGTCCGGCACGAGTGAGAAAGTTGCAGATCTCTACGAATATCTGCGGAAAAAAACTGTCCGCTTCGGGCTACCGTTTCCACTATACCTTTGAAGAGGCGCTGGCGGACTGGTACAAGGATAATGGTAACCTGTATCTGCAATGAGGAGGCTGATACTTTTTCTTTTGTTCTTTGTAATGATCGGTGCGGTACACGCCCAGTTCACCTACGGGACTACAGGACTGTTGAATATGCCTACTGCCGATATGCAGCGTGACAAGACGTTCATGTTTGGCGGTGGCTTTCTGGAGAAACATGCCACTCCTGCCCGTTGGACCTACAATACTTTCAATTATTATTTTGACATCACTATTTTCCCCTGGCTGGAAGTATCCTATATTTGTACATTGCACAAGGCTATGGAGGTTGATCCTGCATACGGTCCGGGTTTTTGGGTTCCTTCCACGTATGGGAAGTTTGTTAACCAGGACCGTAACTTTGCGGTACGTTTACGGCTGTGGAAGGAAGGCTGGTGGAAACCGTGGACTCCGCAAATTGTACTGGGTGCGAATGACGCTCTTAATAATTCATGGACGGAGGGTAGCAAGATTGAGATGAGTTCGGCTACGGCAAATGGTTTTTACAGTCGCTATTATCTGGTTGTTACCAAGCATCTTTCTATGAAGGAGGTGGGAGAGTGGGGCTTGCATCTGGCATATGTTTATAACAGGCGGAAGGATTACCCGTTAAATGGTCCCGCCATCGGTGCTAATTTCCGTTTTTCTCTGCCTCAAACTTCTTTTATCAACAAAGCGGTAAATAACTTGAATCTGATGGCAGAATACGATAGCAAATCGATAAACTGCGGCTTTGAGTACAGCTTCTGGAAAGACTACATCAACGCCATAGTAGAACTGAACCGTTGCAAATACTTTTCCGGTGGCTTAGTCTTCAAAATCCATTTAAAATAATAAAAAGCGCTCATTCATAGGAATTTCCAGATAGAATTCGTTTCTTTGCGGTCAGAAACCATAAAATCATCTTTATTATGTCATCCCGCTTTGTAAACCCTTTCACGGATCTCGGCTTCAAGATAATCTTCGGGCAGCCTGCCAGCAAGGATCTGCTGATAATCCTGCTTAACGAACTGCTGTCGGGTGAGCATCACATTGAAGACCTGACGTTTCTGGACAAGGAGGACCGTTCGGAGAATATTCACGACAAGGGCATCATCTATGACCTTTACTGCCGTACCTCTACGGGCGAGTACATCATAGTGGAGATGCAGAATCGTTGGCATAGCCATTTCCTGGACCGTACGCTTTATTATGTGTGCCGTGCGGTGAGCCGCCAGATGGAGAATCCGTCCTCTAAAGAGGTATGTGTTCCCGACACTCCGTTGGAGGAGGATTGCGGTATGCTCAGGGAAGAAGAGGCTTCTTACGGTCTTCGTTACAGGCTTCCTGCTGTGTACGGCGTTTTCCTGATGAATTTCAAGGAGGATGGTCTGGAAAGCAAGTTCCGTACCGACACGGTGGTTTCCGACCGGGACAGCGGTCGTGTGGTGAACCGGAATTTCCGTCAGATTTATCTCCAGTTTCCTTATTTTACGAAGGATCTGGACGAATGTTCTATTTTATCCGATAAACTAATGTATGCACTGAAGAATATGAACAACTGGAACAGAATGCCCGATGCGCTGAAAGAACAGGTTTTCAGCCATCTTGACCGCCTTGCCGCCAAGGCTCACCTGTCTGAGAGTGACCGTATCGCTTATGATAAGGCGGTGGACCGTTATAACGTGAGCCGTATTGTGGAAAATGATATCCGTGAACAGGCTGTCGCGGAAGGAAAAGCAATAGGAAAAGCGATAGGAAAAGCGGAAGGAGAGGCGGAAGGACGTTTGAAGGAGCGTTTGGAAATTGCCCGTAAACTGAAAGAGAACGGTTTTTCCATAGCGGATATTGTCCGGGTTGCCGGACTTTCAGCGGAAGAAATTGATAAGCTGTAACGGTGTGCACGATTGTACTGCTAGGTGATTTGCTTCTGTTTTGTAGAAAGATGAATAGGTGGGGGGGGTAAATTAAGAATGATGTCAATGTCGGTTTTCTATAGGGCTATCGTATACGATTAGTCTGGTAGTCTGTAGATTGAGTAAATTTATTATTGTAAAACCTTTCTACAAAGAAAAACAAATCATACGTAAGGGCATTCTCCATGCAGCTTCCCCCAAAGAAGAAACTGCATGGTGATTGCCACTTTCTTTATTATCTCTCCAAGTACCCGAACACCCCCTCCGCATCGAAACACGGACAAGCCTTCGGGATACTTCCCGGCATATCCCTGTGTCCCCTTATCCGGACACCGGGAAAGATTTTCACCATCCGCATCAGCAACAAAATAAATTGTTCCGTCTGTTCCGGTGTCCGGGTATCTGCCGGACGTCCGTCCGCATCCAGCCCGCCCTCATAGCAGATGCCTATGCTGCAACGGTTCCAGGGGCGGCAGTGCGCACCCACTTCCAGAAGCTTGCGGTGCTGGGTCACACTTCCGTCACGACGGATATAAAAATGATACCCCACCGTGCGGAAACCTCGCGTCTTGTGGTCACGGAGCAGTTGCTCGGCGGTGTAATCCCGGGTGGAGCGTGTGGCGCTGCAATGAATGACGATATATTTCACGGAAGCGGAGGATGCCATCATCGGGCCGTCCTCCTGAGTGAGGAGAGCACGTTCGTTCGGAATCTCTTCCTCACCGATTATCATAGGGAAAGTTTCTTGGTAAGTATTCGATAAACTCCCTCGTATATTGGGTAACGTATGTTCATAATGTCGT
>ERZ506741.232-NODE-232-length-29454-cov-4.95966_pt1 | contig 29454 bp, 29 predicted proteins | sample MGYA00513047_ERZ506741 | MGnify/ENA metagenome assembly ERZ506741
CCGATCTATCCTGTGTTTCCGGAGGAACAGCTTTGATATCCAAAGTATAATCCTTCAGATTTTTATTCACTTCCTGCCAGATATCATATTCAAATCCCTGAATTTTTCCGTTTTCGTCCTGCCATGAAAGCGGTCTTTCCGTGCTGGATACAACCAGTTTGACCGGCGTTTTATTACCTGCCGCCGGTGCCTCTGCCTTTTTTTCACCGCCGCAGCCTGCAAAAACTCCCATAATCATAGCTGATGCTGCCAAAGCGGTAATAATTTTCAAAGACTTTCTCATCATAAACCCTCCTGTTTAATAAAAATAACTGACTTTACTGCATAATATTGTGAAATTCCGATACATAAAAGACAGCTGTCATGCATTTCGTATCTGAATTTTCTGCCCTATTCTTATTTTTCAAAAAATAAAAAACTCCCGTCCTATCAGGACGAGAGACTCGTGATTCCACCTAATTTCACATATATGTCACCATATATGACTCTTCGGGTACTTCATACCCTTGCCCGCTATCGGGGGCAACCGGGACAATCTACTGCTATTTCAACCGTCCGGGCTCGGAAATGCACTTCCTCAATCTATCCGCACCCCGCTTCCACTGTCCGGAGCTCGCTTTGCCGTTTTCAAATGAGTACTCTTTTCTTCACTGCCTTAAGTTGCAATTACTCTAACACTAAAAGAGAGACTTGTCAACAGTCATTTTTAATTTTTGTGAATCACTTCAAAATGCCTGTCTTCTTTACGCTTTACCTCCGCTCCCGGAGCATGCCCGACGGCAACGGCAATCAAAGGAACCGTCCCTTGGGGCAAATTCATTTCTTTGATATATTCCGCCTCTTCCCCGAGATGACGGATAAATCCGTAAAGAATAACAGAGCCGAGCCCCAGATCCGCTGCTTTCAGATGAATATGTTCCGCGATAATCCCCGCATCATAACGCATCAGATAATCGACAGCCTTCTCGGTCTTGCAAATAAAGAATAACAACGGCGCTTTAAATAAAGGATCTCCGTTTCCCGTTTTTTCCTTTTCTTCTTTTCTGATCATATCAAAAATTTCTTGATTTCTTACGACTACGATGGTATATCCCCCGTCATTATGCCTTCCTACGGAAGAAGCCATGGCGGATTTCAAAAGTTCTTCTTCCATTTCGGAAGAGACAGGTTCGGATTTAAAATTTCTCATAGATTTACGAATAGCCAGTACATCATTAAATTCCATTTTATCCCTCCTGAGTCAATACTGTATTTATTTTATTATACTCGTTTTGACAAAATAATGATCGGAAACCCGCGAAAGATCCGTTCCGACTGATACCGATAACGTTTACAAAAGTGGACAAACCGCAAAATAACGTCTAAAATTTAAATCATATGAAAGAAATTCCAAAAGACTTTTTATAGGCAGCCCCGTTATTTAAAAAGAAAGGACCCCTTTATGAAACTTTCCGATCTTGACTGTATCATCGACAGAAAAAACACAAACTCCATGAAATTTGATTTCGCCAAAGAAGAAGGAAAACCGGATGATCTTCTCCCTTTCTGGATTGCCGATATGGATTTCAAAATAGCCGACTGTATCACCGAAGCTCTGCAGGCACGAGTCGATCACGGTATTTACGGCTACTCCGAAGCAAAACCCTCCTATTTTAAAGCCGTCCGTGACTGGCTTCTCTCCAACTTCGGCTGGGAAACAAAATCGGAATGGCTCATCAAAACCCCCGGCGTCGTCCCTGCCATCAATCTTGCCATCAAAGCGCTGACCAAGGAAAATGAGGCTGTCCTTATCAACCGTCCGGTCTACCACCCCTTCACCTTTGCCATCGAAAACAACAAAAGGAAACTTGTCAACAGCCCGCTCATTCTGAAAAACGGCCGTTACGAAGCAGACTTCGACGACATGGAAAGAAAAATTGTGGAAAATAATGTGAAACTGGCGATTTTCTGCTCCCCTCACAACCCGACGGGACGGGTATGGACAAGACAGGAATTGGAAACATATGCGGACATCTGTATCAAACACGGCGTAAAAATTATTTCCGACGAAATTCACGCCGATTTCACCTACGAAGGATATCATCACATTACTTTTGCCTCCGTCAGTGAAGAAGCTGCAATGAACTCCATTATCTGCACGGCACCGAGCAAAACATTCAACATTGCAGGTCTTCAAGTTTCCAACATATGGATTCCCAATCAGGAAATAAGAGAAGCTTTCCGAAAAGAATTGGAATCCTTCGGTTACGACCATGTAAATGTCATGGGCCTCATCGCAGGAGAAGCCGCTTATAAAGGAGGCGCCGAATGGCTCTCCCTCGTCAAAACATATATAAAAAGCAATTTGGATTACACCGAACAATTTTTGAAAGAAAAACTTCCGAAATTAAAACTGATCCGCCCGGAAGGCACCTATCTTGCATGGATAGATTGCAACGGCTACGGTCTTTCCGATAAAGAAATGGAAACAAAATTGCTGAACGATGCAAAAATCTGGGTAAATATGGGATCCATGTTCGGCCCCGAAGGAAATTGTTTCATCCGCTTCAATCTGGCCTGCCCGAGAAAAACCCTCGAAGAAGGGCTGAACCGGCTCTATAAAGGATTAGAAAAATAAATAAAAATCCAAAAAGCCCTGCCTTCCGAGCCTATCGGACAGACAAGGCTTTTCATTTTTCCGCTCGAACTTTTATGAATTTGTAACGAACAAAAAGATCGCAATCCTCTGCGATCTTTTTCTTCGTGAAACAGTATCAAAATAGTAGCAGAAGCAAAATAAAAACAGTGAAATCACCAGTATTTACAGGAAATTTCACGGTTTTATATTTTATTCCCACTCGATGGTGCTGGGCGGTTTGGATGTGATGTCGTACGCGACTCTGTTGACTCCTTTGACTTCATTGCAAATTCTTCGGCTCATTTCATCCAGTATTTCCCATGGGAAGCGGTAGTAGTCTGCCGTCATGCCGTCTGAGCTGTTGACTGCTCTGATTCCTACCGTGTAGTCGTAGGTTCTTTCGTCTCCCATGACGCCTACGCTGCGGATGGCCGCCGGAAGGATGGCGAAGGATAAATTCTCTATAATTGATTTATCCTTTGGCATCTGTTTGATTTCGCATCTCCAACTCACTATTTCCACATACTTTCAAGCTGAGTAATAGTTTTTCTTATCTCGTTAAATATTTACTTCTAGCTTATTTTTTTATTATCTGAATCTCACCTGCAAATTAAGTTTTATAAAATCTTCCCCGTTTTCACCGTATACTTTCCCAAAATCATGCCTTGAGGTAGATGCTGTTTCATATTTGGTATTCTTCAGCAGATATTCTTCAAAATAATTCCTGTTATAGATGTGATATGCAAGAACGTTACCTTCTTTAGTTACAACGATATAACCTCCAGTTGCCTCATCAACACCATCCCAAACGGTGGCGGGTTTCATTCCCAGTGCTACAGCTGTCAGAAATTTTTTAACTTTATATTTATAAGCATTGATATTACCATAATTCATAGGATTTTCTAGCTCTAGTTTTTCAACCATCTCATCACAATTACTGATACCGTCTCTATAAAAATACAAAAGTGTTTCAGCTATAATTTTATCCAAATTACTATCGATCAACACCAAATTATCATTAAATGTCCGATTATTCATTTCCCAATATCTCAATTGCCCGTTTTGTTCTATTATTTTATTTATGCGTCCTCTGACATCCGTGTGCCTTTTGCCCGCTGATACTACATATATTTGGTTTGCCTCTCTAACTAAATCAGGATGACTGTGAATTATTCTATAAATAAAGTTTGTAGTTTTACCGGCATTCAGTAAAGTAGGTGAAGAACCCAATTCCGATTTTATTGAAAACCCTACCGTAGGACTGTAGCCTGTGTTTATGTCAATTATTTTTACCGTAATATCACTTTTGTTTGTAGCTGGAGCCGATAACTTATAACACAAAATCTTATCCATGAAACTCTGCGTTTTTTCGATTGAAAAGGCTCCTTTTGAAGCTTTACTGTTCATTTCATTTAATAAGAGCTCGGATTCCGTTTCAAACTCAATTATGGGTAAATCTTTTACTTTTAAGCCATTTATGTATATGGAGATCACTTCTCCTGTAGCGTATTCTTTGATTTCTCCTTTTTTCTCTTCTCTTATTATTTTAATGATGGGGAAGTACACATTTTCCAATTTATTCAAGTCACTGTCAGCTGCATAGATTTTCCCGTCAGCCAAAAGTCTCAATAAAACATAGATTTCCGACCATTCTCCTTTATTTCCCTTAAGCATAATTACCTCCATGCAAAAGCAACTTGTTCGTATATTTTTTCTTTTCTTGTCTTCATTTTTTGTTTCTTAAGATATTTCCTTATCTGCTCAGCAATTGCACGAATAACCGGTACAGTTACCGAATTACCGAATTGTTTATATAAATGCGTATCTGCAACTACCAGCTTGTAGTCATTCGGAAATCCTTGGAGTCTTGCCCATTCCCTTGGAGTCATCTTACGAACATATTCCCTGTTAATCTCTCCCTTTATATGAGTAATCGGCTTAAAATCAGTTAAGCGTTTATCAATTAGAAGATTTCTCTCTCTTCCCATTCCTCCACACACAATAGCACCAGCAACAGAATCAATTTTTCTGATTTCATATCCAAATCCGTTTCCCTTTGAAGCATGTCTTGCTTTATGCCTTTTTAATGATGCTAAATAGGTTGTAGATAAATAGTATTTCGGAGATACTTCATTTTCTTCCATTATGTCTTTTATAACTTTGGTGTCGTCCGTTTTTTCAGGAAAGATAAATTTCTCAGGAGCAATGTCTTTTCTAAAAGCCACAATATAAATTCTTTCTCTATTTTGTGGAACTCCAAAATTTTTACTGTTTAACACTTGATAGAATACTGCATAACCTAAATCCTCTAAAATATTCCTTATTACTTGAAATGTCCGACCTCTGTCATGATTAACAAGATTCTTTACATTTTCACAGAACACAACTTTAGGTTTATGTCTTTTTATAATTCTCGCAACATCAAAAAACAAAGTACCTCTTGCATCTTCAAACCCTCTCTTATGTCCTGCAAGAGAAAAGGCCTGACAAGGAAATCCTGCAAGTAATATATCATGCGCCGGGATATCGTTTTCATTAACTTTAGTAATATCTCCAACTATATCAACGCCACTATTAAAATTAGCTTTATAAGTTTCTACTGCTTTTTGATCCCATTCACTTACAAAAACTGTTTTAATATCATTACCGAAAGCTTGCTCAAAACCAAGTCGTATACCTCCAATTCCAGCAAATAAATCGATCGATTTATACATCTTCTTATCCTCTTTCATGTTCAATAATATCTTCGATATTGCATCCTAATCTCTCACATATTCTGTCAAATTTTTTAAGTTTTACAGGTTCGTTTCATCCCATTCTTGAGATTGATTGTAAACGGCCCGGTTTCTATCAGTTTTTGCAAACCGCTTTTATTCATATACTTATCGTTCAACAACTTCCATAATTTATTATGTGAAAATTTTACAATATTTCTCTTTCCTATTTGTTTGTATAGAAATTCTATTTTATATAATATCACTCTTTTTTATGTAATGAAATCTCACCTTCTACATCAAAAAATCTGCTATAAAATGCTATGGAAATATTCTGTAACATTTTAAAAATAGATCATCTGAAGAACAAATCTTTGAATGATCCATTTTTAAACATTAGATTCTTTTTAATTATTCAAGCTCTTCATCTAAATACTATTTACCTATTACAGAATGAGTATTTACAGGACTTATATTTATGTACGTTATATATTTTCGACCCCCTGCCGATAAATGTCATTTAAAAAACGCATCCCACTCTTGCCATGTGAATAATAAGTATATAGATTTTTTGTATGATTTTTATACCTGGAATAAATCACCTCAAAATCTTTTAGTTTAAAACATTCTCTGTTCCTAATGATTGTGCAAATGCCTTTGCTTCGTTAAGCAATTTCTTACGGACTAATCTGTTATTCCCATCAATATGTTCAGATTTAAACCATCTCTTTTCCCTTTTAAACACTCCATCAACCTGACTTTTAGTTGCCGATTCACCAAAAATATCTGTCATGAGGCAAAGAACATCCTTCGTTGTAAACCATTCACCTTTACCTTCATTAGTTATGATATAAAGAATGAGCATCATCTTTTCTTTGAAATTTTTAAGAGATTTTACTTCCGGATACTGTTCTAAGTTCAAATCGTCACAGCTGATTGTGGCATATGGAGAATCTGCCTTTTGATATTGTTTCCGAGTCTTAAATGACATTTTCTTTTCTTTAGCTTCTGCGGGATGCATATTTTTAATAAATTCCTCGCCATCTAAAGTTAAAACATACATTTTGGGAGTTGATCCTTTTGCAGAAGAATCTTCCATAGTTAACCCTTTTTTAACCAACTCGCTTAATGACATACTTAGATTAATTGGCAACGGCTTTTTGGCTTCGGAATATAAACCTTTGAGAGTAGCAGAGGAGAATGATGAAATACCATTTCGCTTCTCATTAAAATAAACCGCACAGATAATAAAGTCATAGTGTGTATCTGCTCCCTTTGACTTCACAAAAGAAGCAAGGCTCATCCTTGAAAAATCTGTTGTTTGATTTATCACAGTTTGCTCTGGCAAAGCAGTTGTATCAGTTGTTGTCAAAATAGCTGGTTGCTGTAAATTTTGAGCCTCTATGCATTGAGCACTTGGTTCCACACTACGAGTGCGTACTATTGCGTCAATTGCAGCTGGAAAAAGAGTATTGTTGAAAATACTTCTTTCCCTTTCAACCAAATCAGCAGAACCTTCCGCTTCAAATTTAATTTCTCCAATTTCAAACCTTACCCGAATTTCAGATTTCTCTCCCATTAAAACAATCCTGCCTTATTATATAATTCTTCGAGCATAACTCGGTAGTTGATTTTTATATCATCAATATCCTTTTTTCCTGCGGTATATGTAATGTTGTGTGCTGAGAAATTACCTACCATACGGAATGTATCGAATTCATTTTTGATCCTTGAAATTTTGAGTATTGAATTATTTTTAGCATCTTTTACAATACTTTCAAGCATCATATAGCCTCTTCCCGATGACTCCTTTATTTGATCATCTATTCCGAGATTTTGATATGACAGAACAAGTAGAACCTCAAACAATCTACGCATCAATACAGCTGCGGCATCATAACAATTGTTGGCATATGAACAATTTATCTGTTGAATGAGCCGATCCAAGTAGTTTCTTTTTCCAATAAATTTTTTCTCCTCTATCAGTTCACTATCAGATTCAATAGTAATATGATCCTTCCAAAATCCACCTTGCACCTTTTCCATACTTTGTAGGACGGCTGGAACAAATTCTATTACTACAGCCTTTCCTTTCAAATTAATGAAGGCCTTCTCTTTTCCTTTTGTCAACCTTCCCTTTAACCTCGAACTATTAGGAGCATTATATCCACACTGAACAAACAAATCAGATATTAAGGACATAGAAAAAACAGATTCTCCAGTTTCCTTATAATGATAAAAACAAAGAAGTTTGGCTTTTTCGTATTCGCTTTGTTTGGACAAGTCGGTTTTTTCGATAAACTCTAGTATCTGCATCCCTTTAATTCCTCTTTTTATAACCTAAAGAATCCTACACATCTGATAGAACGTATTCTTCTCCCCCATTACCAGCTTAAAACTATTCGAGACTAACTCTACAAATCCGCTTGTGTCCTACTTTCCCGCCTATCGATCGTCGCTTCCCGTTTGATCTCATGTGATCGTGAGGCAATTTCGCAACACAAAAGATTAGGTATTTTTATATGTTTCCAGCCTTTTATGCTATTCCCATTCGATGGTGCTGGGCGGTTTGGAGGTGATGTCGTACACGACTCTGTTGACTCCTTTGACTTCATTGCAAATTCTGCGGCTCATTTCATCCAGTATTTCCCAAGGGAAGCGGTAGTAATCTGCGGTCATGCCGTCTGAGCTGTTGACTGCTCTGATTCCTACCGTGTAGTCATAGGTTCTTTCGTCTCCCATGACGCCTACGCTGCGGATGGCTGCCGGAAGGATGGCGAAAGATTGCCAGATTTCATTATAGAGACCGTGTTGTTTGATCACATCTCTTACGATGAAATCTGCTTTACGGAGAATATCCAGTCTTTCCGGCGTGATTTCTCCGATGATACGGATTGCAAGTCCCGGACCCGGGAAGGGCTGGCGGTTAATTACATCTTCGGGAAGTCCCAATTCTCTACCGAGCTGACGAACTTCGTCTTTGAAAAGTTCCCGAAGGGGTTCGATGAGGGTAAAGTTCAGATCTTTCGGAAGTCCTCCCACATTGTGATGGGATTTGATGGTTGCCGCCGTCGCGGTACCGCTTTCTACCACGTCGGGATAGAGTGTCCCCTGGACCAAGAATTTCACATCTTCCAGTTTATCTGCTTCTTCTTGGAAGGTATGAATAAATTCGGCGCCGATGGTTTTTCTTTTCTTTTCCGGTTCCGTTACGCCTTTCAGAAGAGAAAGGAAATGAGCGGATGCATCTTTGTGTATCAGTTTGATATTGAATTTGTTGGTGAATGTATCTACTACCTGTTCCGCTTCACCCAGACGGAGGAATCCGTGATCTACAAATACGCAGGTCAGCTGATCTCCGATCGCTTTATGGACGAGTACGGCAGCAACGGAAGAGTCGACGCCGCCGGAAAGGGCGCAGATGACATTGTGATTTCCTACTTGTTCACGAATGTTTTCCACGGCTATCTGTATATAGTTTCCCATGGTCCAGCCGCCTTGGCATTCACATATTTTGAAGAGGAAATTTTTCAGCATTTGTGCGCCTTCGGGGGTGTGAACCACTTCGGGATGAAATTGAACGCCGTAGAACCGCCTTGCTTCATCTGCCATAGATGCGGTATCCGTGAGGGCCGTATGTCCGGTCAGACCGAATCCGGGCGGCATATCCGTGACGGAATCGCCGTGGCTCATCCATACCGCCGTTTTATCGGAAACTTCCTCAAAAAGAGGAGAGCTTCCGTTGCGGAAAAAGTCGGCATGGCCGTATTCATGTTTTTCCGGACTTGCTACGCTGCCGCCCAGTTCTTTTGCCATAAGCTGCATTCCGTAGCAGATCCCGAAAATGGGAATTCCCGCTTTAAATACGGCAGGATCGATTTCCGGTGCATTTTCTGCATTAACGCTTGACGGGCCGCCGGAGAAAATAATTCCCTTCGGATTTTTCGCCAAAATTTCATCCGCCGATTTGTTATAAGGAAGAATTTCGCAATATACACCGTATTCACGAATGCGTCTTGCAATGAGCTGTGCATATTGTCCGCCGAAATCTATAATGATGACTGTTTCTTGGTGTTTCATCAGACTCCTCCTCTAAAATAAAGTACTTTCATTTCTTGTCCGATATAAAAGTTTTCAAGTTATTATACCACAGAAAGGGCATGTATTATAGTTATTTCCCTACTGTGAATTTTTGAAACGCAGATTTTAAACTTTCTTCTTCACGATTTCCATTGAAAAAGCAGTTTCAAAAGAAACTGCCCTTTTTTATTTTGCGTCAAACAGAGGAAGCGGCGCCAAATAAACGATGTCTTTCCGCTCCGCCGCATCTCCTTCCGCCAGAATGGCAGCCTGACAGATCACTTCCGCTCCTGCCTTTTCCGCCAATTCTTTCAGTGCTTTCATGGATCCGCCGGTGCTTATCACGTCATCGACAAGAAGCACTCTCTTGCCCCGTATCAGGTTTACATCGCTTTCGGACAGGTACAGTCTTTGTTTTCCCTTGGTCGTAATGGATTCGTCATCCACCCAGATGGGATTGTCCATATAAGCTTTGACCGACTTTCTGGCTACCAGATAAACTTTCTGTCCCAAATTTTTCGCCAGTTCCGCTGCGAGCGGAATCCCTTTTGTTTCCGCCGTCATGATGTAGTCTCCGTCTTTCGGCACTTTTTCGGCAAGTTCCCGTGCCGTATTTTCTACGATTTCCACATCCCCCAAAATAACGAAGGCGGCAATCGCCATGGTATCGGAGATATTCAATATCGGAAGCTTTCTTGTACACCCCGATACATGAAGTTCATAAAATCTGTCTGTCATAATATCCTCCCATATTTTGATGATTTCTTCACGATAAGAGCCGTTCGCTCTTGAAAATTTTATTTGCCGGAAGAAATAATTTCTACGATGGGATGAGAGATAATAACGATTTCCACCTGTTCCGGTCCATCTTCTTTTTTCCCCTTTTTATTTTTCTCGGCATCCTCTTCTTTTTGTACATACCCTTTGATCTTTATGCTTACCGGTTCCAGAGCGGTTCTTTCTTTGGCAGGGACCGTTCCGTCTCCTTCAAGGGGAATATTTCCTTTTTTCTCTGTTTTTTCGCTTTTTTTCGATATTTTCTTATCTTTGGCGGAATCTGATGATTTTTTAACCGTCATTTTTCCGTCGCCTTTCAAAATATTATCCGGTTCCACCCGTCCCAGTTCCACCCCCGGATCTTCGGGAATATCTTTATTTTCCTCGGATTTGCCTTCTTCTTTCGGATTCGGTTTTTTTGCTTTTTCTTCCGCTTCTCTTTTCAGTTCGTGGGCTTTGACTTTCGCATCCCAGATGGCGGTGATACGGGACATGTATTTCCCTCTTTTGCTTTCGCTTCCCATATCGTCCCGGATAAGATCCACTGCCGCCCGTTCCGCATAGGACGACTCCGAGGTCACTATATGCCAGCCGTCTTCCATCCGTATCCATGCACGGCTGTCATCGGCCATACGGAAATGTTCGGTTGATACATTTGTCACACCGTTTTCGATATGAAGGAAATCGGCTTTCACTGCCATGCCGTTTTTAAAAATATCTTCCAATTCAATGGAGGACAGATCCATAAATACACCGCTGCTTCCGTCGGTATAGATGCCTCCCGTGTTTAATACCATGGGCAAATTTTTATCTCCGTGGAAATAGGCTCTCTCCATAGCCATTCCCGTCCATGGTAATGCCATAAGCAAACATGCGGAGATTATTTTTTTTATTCTTTTCATGGCCCCTCCCGCTTTAGGAAATCCATTTAAATTCTTTTTATATTCTACCAAATTTACCTCTGATTAAACAGCAAAAAACAGCACCTCTTTAAAAGATGCTGTTTCCTCTTTTCTTTATGCGCCGAGTTCGTCCAAAAGTTCATCGGCGGCGCCGAGAGCATCTTTGATTTCTTCTCTCAGATCCGCTTCATCCGTCAAGAAACGAACTTCCGAGAGAACACTGATCAAATGGGCAACCTGTGTGGTACGGCCGATAAGAATTTTTTGGGATTCCGTATATTTTTTCCAATTATTTCCCGATTTCACCCGGATATTTCTGATATCGGTAATTCCGTCTGCCAGATAATCGGACAGATCGAGGAGCGCATCTTCCGCCTGCCTTGCTTCTCTTCTGATCTCCTGCAGCCGCCGGCATTTTTTCTTTACTTCCTGCTGAAATTCCTGCAAACGGGCACTCATATCTTTCAAAGCTTCCATATCTTTTTTCGAAGAATTTTTCAGTCCTGCGATTTCGGGTATCACCGCATATTGTTCCACTACTCCGGCACCGAAACCGATGGCATCCATGGCATTGCCCGATAAAGTGATGAGTCCCATGGCTTTCGTGGATAATTCCTGCAATTCTTTCCAATTTTTTCTTTCTTTATTGAAGTGTTCCAGTCCTGCCAGTGTGTCACAATCATGGAAATCCACATTTTTCAGCTGATAAAATTCATCGGTAAATTTTTTCATATCCCCCGCCATCAGGGTGATACGGACTCTGTCCAATTCTCCCAATTCATCTTCGGCACGCATTTTGGCACGAAAAATTCTCTTCGCCGCCCGATTTTTCGCCCGTTCGATTTCATCGTTGATAGTTTGGGGGTGAGCACTCCCTCCGCCGCTCACAACATTCGCAATCATGCGAAGTATAAATGAAATAGACATAAGACGCCTCCTTTATCATTTATAAATCATTATTTATAATTATAGCACACTTTATGCCCTTAAAATCTTATGTTTTCTTTCATTTTGACAATAGAAAAAGACCGCCCTCGGAGCGGTCTCATTTTTATGCATCCCGTTTCAACAATTCATCCTGTGCTTTTTTTATGGCAGCCCGGCTGCTTTCATCAATATGCCCGTCATCATCAAGAAGATGCCTGAAAAGGAGGACAATCAGCTGTGCCACTTGGATCGTTCTCCCGATCTGCATTTTTTGTACCAGATTGTACATATGCCAATCACCGCCAACCTGCATTTGTATTTTTTCCACATCCCGAAGGCCGTCGATGAAATAGTCGGAGAGATCATTGATTGCTTCCCCTCTTTCTCTGGCGCATAGAGAAATATCCTGTAAAGACTTGTAAGTTTCTCTGACTTTCTTCTGGAATGCTTTTATTTCTTCCGCTTTTCGGGTCGCATATTCCGGATCCATTGTCTCAAATTTTTCATTATCTATTTCCACGCCGTCTATATCGCTGTAACCTTCCAAAAGACCGAAACCGAGAGCCATCGGGGTGTATGCAGAAGAGCTGACAGAAGAAAGCTGGCTGATTTTTTGCGCCATTTCCACCACTTCATTGACACGGTTTTCATCCTCCATGAAGTCATCAAGACCGTTCAAACCGCGGCAATCTTCCAAATTCAAATTTCGTATTTTGCCGAGGGCTTTAATAAAACGAGGCAGATAGTCACCGGCAGCAGCTACTTTGGCTTTATCCATTTCCCCGAGTTCATACTGTGCGCGCAAACGAGTTCTGGCAATCCGCTTTCTTGAACGCTGTACGGCTTTTTGCAGTTCTCCGTTCATGTCCGTAATGACGCCGTATTTTTCAGAATCACCGTTACGGATATCTTCCAATATTTGCAGTATGTAAGTAATTGTCATGGTCCCCCCTCGCTTTCCGAGCACATCGTTTACCGTTACTGTTCATGTATTTTACCGTTATTATTCATTATACCATGAATTTAAACGAAAAGTTTTTATACAGTTTATGACTTACCCCTTTTTTCATAATAAAATTTATATATGACAGGAATAAAGAAAAATTGATATCCCTGCAGGTGCCACAAAAAAACAGGAAAGCTCTCTTCGAACTTTCCCGCCGGTTCTCTGTTTACGAATGACTGTTATTTTCAATTCTTACTAAAAACAGGGTACACTAAAAAGACTCATCCATGCAATAAATAATTATTCGATATCCACCGTATCGGGACGGCCGGCATCATCAAGGCCGAGATAATCGACGGCTTTTACATGTCCGTCATAGGTCAAAGTGATGCAATACTGCAAAACTTTTCCGTCAAAAATCTCATCATCGAGCATCACCGCCATGACATAGCGTTCCGGTCTGTATGCACGAGTGGGATCTTCCATTTCCGGTTCATAGAGAAAAACAAATTCTTCTCCATCGTATACGACGCTGCCATATACACGTTTCAGTTCAGAAACGAGGCATTTGTCTACACCCTCTACTACCATTCTGTCCAATGTCAAGAATTCCATATTTATCACCTCTGATCCCATTATAACAAAAATAAGCCGGCTTGCCACTTACTTTTAATTTCTTTCTTACAGAATTCCTTTATAATAACCCCGTCACTTTGAGAATCGGCAGATAAATAAACTCAATAAACCCGTATAAGGCCGCTCCTGCCGCCAATCCCACGGCAGCACCGTTGATGCGGATGCTCTCCAATTCTTTATGAACTTTCGATTCGATAAATTCATTGAGCTCTTCCGTTTTATAATTTTGAAGAATATCGGTAATGATGGCGGAAATATGTTTATGTTCAAATTTTAAAATATCCATGAGCAAATTTTTTGCGCTCCAATCAATGGAACGGCGAAGATCTTTATTTTCTGAAGCGGCTCTGACCGCCTGTCGGAGAGATTTCTCCAATTGAGGAACCAGACGGGTTTCAAAAGCACCGTTCTCCACCCATTCATTCCATATATTTTCAAAAATCGAATCTGTTTTTTCTTCCACGGGGATTGACTGATACAGGTAAAAAATAAAATCGTTCAATGCTTTTTTTGCCGACGGATTTTCCATAAAGGAAGCTACGCTGTCATTCCATTCCCGAAGCAAAGCCTGATGAAAAGGATGATCTTTGTCTTTCCAGTTGCTTATCTGCTCTTCCAGCGCTTCCACGACGGATTCCGCCATATCTTCATAATTGATGACACCTATGGATTTCACGACGGAATAAAATAAATTTCCGAGAACTCCCCTTTCCTGAGATTCTCCCCATTTTTTTAAATAATTCAAAATTTCTGCTTTAACGGAAGGAGAACGCATTTGTTTTTCCGCTTCCTCTAAAATACGGTTCAAAACGGTCTCACTTTTTCCTTCAGCCAATATTCTGTTTTGCAGGTACGGAACCAGCCGGCGGATAAATTCTTCGCCGCTCTGCCGGACATGTAAAGATATATCTTGCTTGTGACTTTCCAAAAATTCCACAAAAAACCGCCCGATATAAATTGCCCCTTTCCTTTCCATATTTTGCAGGGACGAATTTTCTTTCCGGTACTTGTTTTCTATAAAATCCGATATGGAAAATTCCTGTATCATGGAGGCAAAACTGTCGCTTTTTATCAATTTCCCGTTCACCGTTTCCTGTAAGCGGCGGATAACCGTTTCCTTATTTTTGGGAACCAACGGCTGAAATCCCGGAATGGAAAGACGGTTTCTGAAAAGTGCTTCTATGGCAAACCAGTCGGCAAAACAGCCTATAAAGCAGGACTGGGCAAGAAAATAGAATAAAGCGCCTCCCTCGGTATCCGAAAAGTGGCGGAACATGACAGCTGCCGCCAATAAAAGGAACGCTCCCATAAAGATCAAATTCGCCGTTTTATATCTTTTCATGAAAACAACCCTCCCGCAGCAGAGATTACATAAAACAAAAATCCTAAAACAGCACCGCAAAGTGAACCGTTGATCCGGATCATTTGTACATCCGAATCAACCCCTTTTTGAGAAAGCTCCGCCATTTCACGGCCGTCATACGCCGACATGATACGGACAACGGACTCTTTTATTTTTTCATGAACCCACGGAATATAAGGAATGCAGTTTTTCAGAAGAAATGCATCAAACTGTGCTTTTTTCAGCGGACCCGACAATTGTTCTTCTCCCAGCCGCAATAGAAATTCCGCTATTTTTCCGACGCCCTCTTCTTCATGATCTTTGCAGAACTTTTCGATATGAAGAACCCCTTCTTTTTTCAGCCATGAGAAAAATGCATTGCCGATGCGGCTGTTCCAGTTTTCTCTGAACTTTTCATCTTCCGTCAGCTTTTGAATAAACCCGTCATAAGCTTCACCCAATGCTTTGCGGACTTCGCTTTCCGGATCTTTGAGGGTTTCCGCTATCCGTAAAATATTTTCCTGCAATACCCGGACCGCCTGATCTTCCTTATCTTCCATAAATTGTTCTAATAAACCGCGAAACCATCCTTTTTCCTTATATCGCGACCATGCTTTCAGGTAGAGTGCCCGCACTTCCGCCAAGGTAAAGCGGTTTTCTAAAAATCTTTTTACTTCTCCTGCCAAAACAGCAGCCAATATATCCTTATTTTCATAATTTTTCAATGCATGCAGAACAAAAGCAAGCCGGCCCGCCCAATCTTCCTTTTGAAAAGCCTTTTCACTCTTGTCGAGAAATATGTTTTCCAGCCATTGCTTATCCACTGCGGAGATGCCTGAACGAATTATGGTTTCCAAAATGGTTTTTACGCTTTCCCTGTGATTTCTTATCCACGACAGAATAAGATCGGAGGGAATATTTTCTTTTAAAAGCGTTTCCATTCTTTCCGCGGGAAGGAGCTCCTCGCCCACCATTTCTTCCGCCATGCCGATGATTTTGTTCCTTCTCTTTGCAATGATGTCCGTACGATAAGAAATCCCCAAAGGTTTCCCGAAAAGCGAGGACACGGCAAACCAGTCGGCAAATCCTCCGACTGCCGCCGCAAAGGATATATGGAATAATCCGGCGTACCAAATATTCACTTCTTTGAACGGAGCAGCCAATAAACAGGAAATCACGGCGGCTCCCAAAATTCCGTCAGCAGTCTTTTTTCTGTTCATATCCATCCTTCTTTGACTGTTTTTGCTTTCATTATAACATTGCAAAAAAACAGACCCGGACAATAAAAACCACCGGAACTGCACCGATGGTTTTTCCTCACTTTACATGCATATTTACTGTTTCGTAAACTCGATTTCCATATCTCCCGCATTATTAAATATACTCAGATCGCCGGAATCGATATGTCCCAAATGCTGTCGTTCGAATTTTTCCCCGTTTTGCTTATAGAGAATAACGAAACTGTGACGGGGAGGCCAATAAATAATGTCTCCCACCTGATAATTGTCATCTCTGAGTGTTCCTGCCGGCAGCGCTTCAGGATAGTGGTAACACATTTCTCTTTCATAAAGATTTTCCATTTTCAGTTTAGTCGGAAGCTTCTCCATGAATGCCCGAGATGTGGGATTATCTTCCAAAGTGGCGGTAAATTCTTGTCCTCCTGCCATAAATTTGATTTTCATTTCTCCCTCTTTCTTTGCATGTTCAGTCACTGCAGCACTTTGCACCGTTTTTTCACTTTCTTCAGATCCATTATTTCCGCAAGCCGTCACAGAAATTCCGAGGCAAAGGGCCAATAAAAATCCGACTGCTTTTTTCATTCCGTTTCTCATAAGATTTTCCTTTCTCTGTTTGTATTCAAAGGTTTTGTTTCACTTATCATAAAATGAATTTTTTGTGATGTCTAATGCTTGTTTTTTATGTTCTTCCATGCCTGTTTTCATATCATTCGAACATCTCACGGTAATTTTATAATCGGATACCCTTGTCAAATAAATAAGGTATGTCTTATAATAAAATATATGCTTATTTAAATATTATATTTAATGTCGATTTTTTTCAGGAGTACTATGAAATACAGAAAACTATTCGTCCCGGGAGTTATTATTCTCCTGTTTCTTGCCGGTTGTTTCTTAAGCAGATGAATCTGAATCACCGGCGCTTGCTTTCATAAAATATATTCTCATAAAAAAAGAATGTCCCCGAAAAAACAGGGAACATTCTTTTTAACTTTTTTGATTTTTTATCTCATATTAGCCTGTACATCGGAAGTCAGGTCGATTCCGCCATAGACTACGTTGGCAGCATTGATGACAATATCCACTTTCTTATCTTTTGCTGCTTTTTCGATAGCTGCACGCAGTTTGGTCTGGATAGGTCTCATGACCTGATTTTCTTTTTCTGCCAGCTGTCGGTTCAGTCTTTCTGCCAAAGCCTGTTTATCTTTATCCGACATATTTCTTGATTTTTGCTCAAATTCCCTCTGCAATCTTTGCTGTTCCGATGCTACGGTTCTGCCTGCCTGTACAAAAGCGGGGTTGGAGGCAAGAACGGCTTCCAAATTCACATAGCCGGAAGCGGCATCTGCCTGAACACCTGCACCGATTGCTGCTGCGGATGCCATCATGGCAACCATCATTTTTTTCATCTTTCTCATCTTAGAACCTCTTTTCTAAAACAACTGATATTCCCCTATTTCTTCCAAAGTTCTTCCATAATTGTCGGATATACGGCAATCAAATGCCCCTGCATCTGATTGAGGATGGCAATCACCAAGGCCGGATCAAAATGGTCCAATCCTGCCGGTATGCAGCAAGTAAGAAGAACATTTCCTCCTTCATCTACATTATATTTTAACATACGATACTGATCATTCAATCTGTTTAAATATTCACAAACTTGTGCTTTCTTATCTCCTGCAGCGATAGCCGATGCCACCTGTACCTGAATCATCGTGTATACACTGTCATCCAAAAGAATCATGAACGGAAGATTTTGTCCTGCTACGGGAAGATTGCTGCGAAAAGCCTGCGCATGAACTTCATTTTGAAAATCCTGAATGCCGAACCCGCTGATCTTTGCTTCTTCTAAATGTTTTTTGAAAGCCTCTGCCTTTTCAATGCCGACTCTTACTTCTGCCGCAGTTGTTTCTTTTTCTGCCGTTTTCTTGTCTTCCATTTTTAAATCTCCCTTCTTCCGGTCTTCCCAGAATTCAAATAATAACCGGCGTATGTCTTTGTACTCTTCTCTTTTATAAAAGTCTTTCCTGTCTTTTTGTGCATGTACTTTGAAGCGGAGCAGCTTGATTTCTTTCAGCAAATTTAAATACAACGCTTTGCTTACCGGTACTACATTTCCCTTGGCCGCTTCTACACGGCTTATCTCGTCCTTAAGCTTAACCAAAGATAATCTCCTTCACTTCAACCACCGGACATTTACTTTCCGTGCCGGAATTTCGGAAAATAAAAATCTGCCAGATAAGAGGACAGTACCGGTCTGCACCAAATGACTATCCTGCTCTTCTCGCAGGCATCAGCAATTGAAAACAGGCGGTATCCGACTTGAATCATTACGATTCTTCACGGCTGCATCACAGTTCCGGATTTTCACCGGATTCTCCACAAGAACCAAAGGTTCTGCTTTCCTCTTAAATTGTCCCGAATAAGATAAATCATATTCAGATAAATACATCATATCATATCAAATTTTTATATTCAATACTAATCATATTTTACTTAAAATTTAAATTATATATTATCTTTTTTTATTCTATAAAATATTTCAAGTCGATTCCATAATTCCTCGGAATCCTTCTTTTTTAAACAGCTCCCTATACCCTTCAATTTGATTTTGAATGAGACTGTCGATTGTTTTCATTCCCAACAATTCTACCGGCGCCTTGTCATCGGTCAGTATATGATTTCCTGCCCTGTAAGGAGAAAAACCGATACTTATTTCCTTCATAAACCTTTTGAGCTCTTCATCTTTTATACTCTCTGTACCGTTTATAAAATCTTTCATCATATTCGGATTGGCGGAAGCAAAAAGTTCCCTGTTCGTCATACCTTTTACATCGGCAGCCCATACATCGGGAAATACGGAAGCTACGGTATCCGCCAAATATTCGTTGATATTCCCCTTTTCCGAAGATTGCATATTCATATTGACTACCATAACGCCTTTCTCCTTCAGATGACTTTTTACCAGACGAAAAAATTCGGCAGAGCTCATTTGAAAAGGAATGGTAATATCCTGATAAGCATCCACCATGATAACATCATATTTTTTTATATTTCCCGCAAGATAGGCTCTTCCGTCATAGATACTGACGGGAATATCTTCGGGAAGATCAAAATATTTCCTCGAAATATCAACGATAGAGGGATCGATTTCCACCCCTTCGATTTGAAAATCAGGGAAATAGCGGCTGCATTGAGAAGCATACGTCCCTGCTCCCATTCCCAAAATGAGCATGGACGGATTTTCGCTTTGCAAACCGCGGCTCATAAGCGGTGCCGCCAGCGCATAATCATAGTACATTCCCGTCAGATCCGTTCCCTTTGCCTTCACCGACTGAACGCCGAACATCACATTGGTAGAAAAAATCATTTCTTTCGCCGTTTCCTTCACCTGCAGATAGTTATAGACCGATTCTCCCTCATATACCAGATTTTTCTCCCAAAAAGCAAAGTTGTTTTTGTTTCCGAAATATCCGAAAAGAACAAAAAATATAAGAGCAAGCAAAACAGGAACTATATGTTTCCTTTCGGAAATGAAATATAAAATGCCGATGAACAGCAATATTCCCGAAAATATCAAGAAAGACAAAGATGTCCCTGCCGCCGGAATCGTGACAAAAGTAGGAAGAAAAGTCCCCAGAATCGATCCCACCGTATTAAAAGCGCCCAGTGTTCCCACAATACGTCCCGAATCGTCGAGACTTCTCACGATATATCTTGCCAGCGAAGGAGTGACCGTTCCCAAAAGAAACAAAGGATAAACGAAAATAATCATACATGCCAAAAAAGATGCCCAAATCAAAAGATGGGTATCCACCGCTACGATTAACGCACCCGTAATGGCGATAATGACATATTTCCCAAAGAGAGGAATGGCGGCAATCCAAAGAGAAGCAATAACAATATTGCGATATAAAAAAGCAGGATCGGGATTTTTATCCGCCCATTTGCCGCCCAAATAATTCCCGAGCGCCATAGCAATCATAATCGTCCCGATAATAATAGTCCATATAATTTGAGAAGAAGAAAAATAAGGAGCCAGAAGGCGAGCCGCACCGATTTCGACAGCCATCACAGCCATTCCGGAAAAAAACTCCGTCATATATAAATAATAACTGTTGCCAAGTATATTATTCTTCATGAAACTTTCTCCTTTCCTCTTAAATTATACATGGAAGGAGCAAAATAAAAAAAGCCTGCGTAAACAGGCTGCTTACATTTCAATCCACGCACCTCTTGTAATACTTAATAAAATATCATTGTGGAACATTAAAATATGACAGCCGGAATGTCCAGAGAAATACGAGAACCATAAAAATGACATATGCCAGACAACCGCAAGTGATAATGCGGGCAATCATCTCCCGAATATTATTCCCTGCAAGCCAAGTAGTAAATTTTCCTATCATCAGCTTAACTCCTTTCAGACTCTTTGCGAAAGAATCTCAAATTCTGATACATTTCTTTCCGATAAATATCCGTTATACCATATAAATGCAATATTTTCTATTTTGCATCAATAATTTCTAACCTCAGTATATCATCCTTTTATCACTGACACTATCTTACTTTCCTGCTGTTAACGGTTTTTAACAAATATCGTATACCCCTCTCCTTTTTTCCAACCCATCACACTAAACAGATTCACGTATCTTACATTCTTCCAATCATCTCTATTTATTAATTTTTTTCATTTTCTTGTCTATTTTTATTTTATAAAATATATTTTTAATAATCACTCATTTAACTGATTTAAAGGAAATATATTCCTAATTTTATAATTTTTATTCTCTTATATATTCCTCTTCTTTTTTGTGATAATGATAATTTTTATATCGGTTATTCATATTATTAAGTTATATACTTTTAAGTTTTGCATGATATAATATTATTATGTCATAATAAAAAGCTTTTCACTGTTAAGAATGAAAAGCCGGATCACTTGGAGAGAGGGGTATTTTTATGTGTCGTGAGAAATTTGTCAGATCTTCAGCTGCTTTATTGTGTGCTTTATCCATAACGGGCGGAACTGCTTATGCTTCGGATACGATGCCCGTATATGATCTGGCGGGCGTGGTCGTCACGGCGACCCGTACGGAAAACAGAGTAAAGGATGTTCCTGCTTCCACGCAAGTGATTTCTGCCGTGGAAATTGAACGAAACGGCAGTAACAGTGTAAGAGATCTGCTTTCTCAGGAAACAAATATTTTTCAGAAGTTCAGAACCCGCGGCGGCGGCCATGATATCGTCATCCGCGGTATGGATACGGATAAAACTTTAGTTCTTATCAACGGACGCCGTGTATCCAATGAAGCCGATGCGAGCGGTCTCGGCAATGCCATGGCGCTGGACCGGGTCAATCTCAGCGATATCGAGCGAATCGAAATCGTAAGAGGCCCTTCCAGTGCACTCTACGGCTCGGAAGCCATGGGCGGCGTCATCAACATCATTACGAAATCATCGGACAAACCTTCCGTCATTGCAGGCGTTTCCAGATCGACTCTCGAATCAAACAATTGGTACCATTTCGATACAGGGCGCAAGGGCAAAATATCTGCTACGGCGGACATGAGATTTAATAAAGTTTTCAGAGATAAAGATTACGATGATTTTTCCTCTAACAATTACGGGACCGCTCAGACTTATAATTTGTCCTTAAATTATTACCTGAATGACGATCAGTATCTTAATCTTTTCTATGATTATTACAGCCAAAGCACGGACAATGATCAGAAACACAATACTCTTCAAGATGCAAAAGAAGCCATGAGCAAGTTCACATTAACGGGAAAATATCGGTTAGCCGGCACCGGATCTAATTATTATCAGCAGAGGAATTACGGTATCAGCTATAACGGAAGAAACGACAGAAATGATTGGCAGATCCGTCTTTACGGAAGTAACTTCGACTGGGAGGATATAAAAAATCCCGTTGTCCTTGAAGCTATACCGGGAAGAGATCCGATGTCGCAAAAAGCCTTTGTCGGAGTTGTGAACAGCAGGTACGGAAAAAAGGATTTTAATATAAATACCAATCATCTGTGGGCCGTTGAAGGAAGAGATACGCTGCGTATCAATGAGAACAACCGTCTCACTTTCGGTGCCGAGTATGTAAAGAATAAAATCACGGGAACCAATTTGGGCGACAACGGCGATGATGTGTCTTCCATCACGAGAAACGGTATCACAAAGGAATCATCGAAGAAAAATATTGATACTTATGCCGCTTATATCCAAAATGAATGGACATCGGGAAAATGGTTCGTCGTTCCCGCACTGCGATATGACCATCATTCCAGTTTCGGAAGCCATGTATCGCCAAAACTCGGTGTCACTTATAAAGTTTCCTCCGATTTCCGCATCAAAGCCAATTACGGAGAAGGATTTAAAGCGCCTTCCGTGTATCAGCTTTATTATTCTCTTGATCGGATCATGGGCGCGAGCCGGGTCAGATTGATCGGAAACCCCGATCTTGATCCGGAAGAATCAAAAAGTTTTGATATCGGTGTGGAAGGAGAATTCGGTAAAGGCTATGCTACGTTAACCTATTTCAACAGCCGTTTGAAAAATCTGATCGACACTCATTTGATCTCAGAAGAAGGAAATCTAAAATCTTATGAGTATATCAACATCGGCAAAGCACGTATGTACGGCGTGGAAAATGTCATCGGTTACCGCTTCAACGACAACTGGCAATTCAAGGTGACTTCCGCATGGCTTTCTGCAAAAGATACGACGAATAATACCGATTTGGTACGGCGGGCAAAATTCACACAGATTTACCAGCTCGTCTATGATGACAATCAAGACACGGGATACAGCGCTACTTTGTGGGATCAGTTTGATCACGGCTACATCACGGAAGAACATGACAAGAAGAACTACAATCTGTTAAATCTGACGGTAACACGCAAGTTTAACCGGGATACCCGCCTTTACGGTACGGTTGAAAACATTTTCGATAAAAAAGATAAAGCTTCCGATCTGGACGGCCGTTATTGGCTGATCGGCATGGAACACCGTTTCTGATAAGGCATGAACATGATAAAAAAAGCGATATGTACTTCCGTCGTTCTGTTTCTTCTGTTTACTCTTCCCGCCTGTTCTTCTAAAACTCAGCCGGTATCAAACAAGGAAAATTTTATCACCGTCGTTGACAGCAGATCGCAGGAGATTTCTCTTCCCTCGAAACCGAAACACACTGTTGTCCTCACCTCTTCTTTGATGGAAATACAGCATGCCGTAGGCGGGGACTTCGATGCTTGGGCAGACAGTATAAATGCACCCGTACCGGATTATGCAAAAGGCAAGAAGACGGTAGGTCATACTTATCGGGTCAATCCGGAAATTCTTATTTCTTTAAAACCCGATCTTGTCATCGGCCTCAACGGGCTGCACAACGGTCTTGAGCAGGTTCTCAAGGAAAACAGCATTCCTTTTGTTCTTCTCACTCTTTCTTCTTATGAGGATGTACGAAAAGCAGTCATGATCATGGCAGACATGAGCGGAAATCATTCTTCCGGCGTGGAAGTCCTTCAGAAGATGGACAAGTCTATGGAAGAAACGGTAAACCGTATCCCGAAAGATCATTTCACATTTGCGGTGATCCACGGTACGGGAAAATCCATATCCGTTGAACGTCCCGGATCGATCGCCTGTGACACGGCTCTTCGTCTGGGGTTCAAAAATGCTTTCCCCGAGATCCAAGGAGATAAGATGAACACGACGGCTCCCTTCAGCATGGAAGCTTTGGTCAAAGCTGATCCGGACATCATTTTTTTAACGACCATGGTGACACCGGGACGGGAACAAGAGGTTTTCCAAGCTTCTTTAGTATCCCATCCTGCATGGGAATCATTGAAGGCTGTGAAAACGGGACGTGTTTATTATTTGCCGCAGCAGCTGTTTCTTACGAGTCCGGGAATTCATTATCCTGACGCATTGAAATTTATGGCTTCCTTGGTTTATTCCGATATGGATTGGTGAAATACTCATTATGAATGAAATAACTGAAAAAAATGTAAAACAACTTCAACAGGAACCTTTCTACAAAACGGGCGGAGCGGACTTCACCTCCGATCCTTGGAATGTTCATTGGAAAGATCTGCCTTATCATCCCCGGGGAGATGTTCCTCTTTCTCCCGATCATCTGCGTGTGTCTTTTGATGAAATTCTCCGAAACGGCACTCCTTCCAAACGAGGCGCCCTGTATATTCATATCCCGTTCTGCCGGCTTAACTGCACCTATTGTGCATTTTATAAGGAAAGGGAAAACCCGGAAGAGATCGAACTATATGTTTCCTCACTGCTGAAAGAGCTGGAATATTTTCGTGATAAGCCGTTTATCAATCAATCAAATATTGAAGCCGTATTTTTCGGCGGCGGCACGCCGAGTCTTCTGACGCCGGAACAAATCACCTCTGTCATGAAAACGATTCATTCCGTATTTCCTCTGTCATCTCATGCAGAAATCACCATGGAGTCGAGCCTTTCCGATATGGATGATGAAAAAATGGAGGCTGCCGTTTCTGCAGGAATCAACCGTTTCAGTTTCGGCGTCCAGTCTTTCAACAGTCAGGTCAGAAATCATGTAGGCCGGCCGGATCCCCGTGAGCTTGTCATGGAAAAACTCGGTCATTTTTCTAAGCTTCCTATTCTGACTATTATCGATCTGATTTACGGTCTCCCTTATCAGACGGAAGATATCATAAGGCAGGACATTCTTGACGCTTTCAGTGCCGGTATTTCCGGATTGGATTTATATAAGCTGCAGATTCATCCCGCTTCGGTATTGGGGAAAGAATTTAAGAGAACTCACAAAGTTCAAGATATTCGGGAACTGCAGCATCTCTTTCAGGCCGCCTCTTCCGTTCTTGAAGAAAAAGGCGGGGAAATCCTATCCTGTACACATTGGAAAATGAAAAATGAGGAAAGAAGTCTGTACAATACCATTGCTGCGGAAGGGAGCGATTTATTACCCATCGGCGTTGCTTGCGGCGGACAAATCGGATCGATCCGTTATACCAAAGCAAGAAATCTTGCCCGCTATGGCGGAGATATCGGATTCCTTCCTTTCATGGGATACAAAAAAGGACCTTTTTCCCATGCCCTCGGTTATTTGAACAGTGTCTGCGACAGAGGCATCATCCGACTTCCTTCTCTCCAAAAAGAGCTGGGCGACACTGTTTTCACTGCACTCCTGCCTGTTTTACAGATTTGGGAAAAAGAAAAACTGCTCGTCCTCTCTGCAGACAGTTACTATTTTACCTCTCCCGCCAGATTTCAATATCGTTCCATGGCAAGATTTCTTTTGCATACCATGGAATATATTCTCTACGGGAAGCCGGAAGAGACCTCCGGTTCTTGGACAGGAATGCATAATATGATGTAGTCCACTTAAAAAACATAAATATTTCGAACAAAAAAAGAGAACCTTACAAAAAGGTTCTCTTTTTATTGATTATGAAATTATTTCAATTCAACTGTTGCGCCTGCGTCTTCAAGCTTCTTCTTCATTTCTTCAGCTTCAGCCTTAGCTACGCCGGTTTTAACTTCCTTCGGTGCGCCGTCAACAACTGCCTTAGCATCTTTCAAGCCGAGGCCGGTGATTTCACGAACAACTTTGATAACCTGAATCTTCTGAGCGCCTGCGCTTGCAAGAACTACGTCAAATTCAGTCTTTTCTTCAGCTGCCGCACCTGCTGCACCTGCTGCCGGAGCTGCTGCTACAGCTACCGGAGCTGCTGCGGATACGCCGAATTTTTCTTCAATTGCTTTTACAAGTTCGCTCAGTTCGAGAACGGACATTTCGCTGATAGCGTTAAGAATTTCTTCATGTGTCATTTGTGTTTCCTCCAATGGATTAATATACGCAATTATGCGCTTTCTTTTTGTTTACGCACTGCTTCGAGTGCATAGGCAAGATTCTGAATATTGCCGTTTAAAGCACGAGCCAGTCCGGTGATCGGAGCCAGCAATGTGGCAGCAACCATGCCAAGGAGCTGATCCTTGGACGGGAGATCCGCCAAAGCCTGTACAGATGCGGGATCAATGACTTTTCCGTCAAGAATACCCGCTTTTACTGCGATAGCTTCGCTCTTTGTTTCTTCTTTGAATTCTTTCAGTGCTGCTGCCGGTGCGACTGCATCATCGGATGTAGCCAGACCGCTCGGTCCATGAAGGAATTCTTCAAGACCTTCGATACCTAAGTCTTCTGCTGCGATACGGGTCAATGTGTTTTTGATTACACTGTACTGTACACCGTGTTTAAGAAATGTACGACGGAGTTTTATAGCTGTCGCAACATCGAGCTTGTCGTAGGAAACGAGGACTACCCCCTGAGAGGAAAGTCTTCCTTTCATATCATCAACAATCGCTATCTTTTCGGGACGAATTTTTACTTCATACTTTTCTTCGCTCATAATACACCTCCTCTGCCTATAAGTTTTTTGTAGAAATACCAAGTATTTCTTATATTTATCACATTAGCTAAAACGACCCCGCCATGGTATGCGAGGTCGTGTACTGTCTCCAGTACTCAGCCTCGGGAGGCGGGCTTTCGCCCATTACAGATACCGCCGGTCTTCAGCTAAGTGTAAATAGTTATTATTCAGCTTTCGGTGCTGCAAGTGTTGCCATATCCAAACGGATACCCGGTCCCATTGTGGAAGACAGTGTCAGAGTTTTCATATACTGTCCCTTCACGCTTGCCGGACGGGATCTGAGGATGGTGTTATAAATTGCAATGAGGTTTTCTTTCAGTTTTGCATCATCAAAAGATGCTTTACCGATGATAACCTGTACGTTGCCCGCTTTATCTGTGCGGTATTCCACCTTGCCGGCTTTGATTTCGCCGACCGCTTTGGTTACATCCGGTGTTACGGTGCCGACTTTCGGGTTAGGCATAAGGCCCTTCGGTCCGAGTACACGGCCGAGACGGCCTACTACAGCCATCATATCCGGTGTTGCAACCACTACATCAAAGTCGAACCAGCCCTGCATAATTTTATCGGCCAGTTCTTTTCCGCCTACATAATCGGCACCTGCCGCTTTTGCTTCGTCTTCTTTTTGGTCTTTGGCAAATACGAGGACTCTCTTAGATTTGCCTGTACCATGAGGAAGAACGATTGCGCCGCGGAGCTGCTGATCGGCGTATTTCGGATTTACGTTCAGATTAAATGCAAGTTCGATGGTTTCATCAAATTTTGCAGTTGCCGTTTCTTTAACAAGTTTAACAGCTTCGTCGAGATCATAGAGCTTATGACCGTCAACGATGGCTGCGGCTGCTTTTTGTTTCTTTGTCAGTTTTGCCATTGTTTCCTCCTTTGCGGTTATCGGGCTTCCGATACCGCTTGACAGTCATCAGTCTACTACATCGATGCCCATGGAACGGGCTGTGCCTTCTACGAGATGCATTGCCGCTTCAACGTCATTTGCGTTCAGATCGGGCATCTTCGTTTCAGCGATTTCCTTAACCTGCGCTTTGGTGACTTTGCCGACTTTTTTCTTGTTCGGTTCACCGGACGCTTTGTCAAGGCCTGCAGCTTTCTTCAAAAGAACGGCTGCCGGCGGAGTTTTACAAATAAATGTAAAACTTCTATCTTCAAAAACGGTAATTTCTACAGGAATAATCAGTCCTGCCTGTTTTGCAGTGCGGTCGTTGAAATCTTTGACAAAAGCCATGATATTCACGCCTGCCTGACCCAGTGCGGGACCTACCGGCGGTGCCGGAGTTGCCTTACCTGCCGGAACCTGCAGTTTTACTACCTTGGAAATTTTCTTTGCCATATTGTTACACCTCCTTTTCCTGTTATGGAATGTGGTTATCGGGCTGTAACAGACCCTCCCACTGTTTTGTGAGACAAGCCGAGTTCAAGACAGTCTCACAGAGTTTATTTAATGAAACGGTTCAAAGAAACCCGCTTCCAACTCTATCGTTGTTGCCGTACCGAAATTGCTTATATCTGCCTTGACTTTTCTCTTGTCTGCAGTCACTTCCAGTACCACCGCGATACGATCCGCAAAAGGACCTTCCGTGATTTTAATTTTATCGCCTGCACGGACATCCGTTTTTACGGCTACCTTCTTATTATCCCCTTCAATGATACGTTTTGCTTCTTCGTCGGAAAGGGGAATCGGTTTTGTAGTCGTTCCGACAAATCCGGTCACACCCGGCGTATTTCTTACCACATACCAGCTTCTGTCATTGACTTCCATGCGAATTAAAAGATAGCCCGGGAATACTTTTCTCGATACAGTCTTTTTTTCTCCGTCTTTGACTTCTTCTTCGTCGTGCATGGGGAGCAGGATTTCCAAAATGGTATCATCCATTCCCATAGAATGTACTTTGCGAGTCAGCGTATCTTTGACTTTATTTTCATAGCCGGAATATGTATGAATTACATACCAACGGATATCCTTGTCGGAACCTTCCTTCGGCGTACCTATTTCAGTCGGTGCACTGACTACGGCACTTTCTGCACTTTTTTTCTTATTTGCTTCTTTATCCGGCATACACTCTCTCCTTTCATCCCACGGTGTTAATCAATAATTTGGAGAGTTGCATGAATATGAAGTCTACAATAATGATCAAAAAAGAAACCAGAATCACAGATACGATGACGGCAATGGTATAACGAATCATCTCCTGTTTTGTCGGCCAGATGACCTTTTTCATTTCCACTTTTGTTTCACGGAAAAATTTGGTCCAAGCACTCTTATTCTCTTCTGCAATCTCTCTTTTAGTCGGTTGATTACGCTTAGCCATCCTCACACCCTCATTCTAAAACTAATTATTTGGTTTCTTTATGTAAGGTATGTTTATGACACCACGGACAGTATTTCATTGCTTCGATACGTTCCGCATTGTTTTTCTTGTTTTTGTTTGTACGATAATTGCGGCGCTTGCATTCCGGGCATGCAAGAGTAATTCCTTCACGCATTCTTTACACCTCACTCAATCTTATCAGGCTCACGGCCGTTGTAACATACTTACTCAGTATATCATAAGGCCCAATGACCGTCAATAAATACCACTTAAAAAAGCCGGGGCTTCCCAGCGCAATAATTATATCATTCTCTCTTTTGTATTGCAATATGAAAATTTATTTTCTTCCTTTTATTTTAAAATACATATAATAAACTGTCGCCGTATTGAAAAATTATGTATACTTTTCAAAATAAAAAGAGCTGCCGCAGATGAATTTTCTGTGACAGCTCTTTTGTTATCCTGAGTTCTCCCTTTCGGTTTTTCTCAGTTTATTATTTGGAAATCTT
>ERZ506741.276-NODE-276-length-25242-cov-5.35471_pt1 | contig 25242 bp, 24 predicted proteins | sample MGYA00513047_ERZ506741 | MGnify/ENA metagenome assembly ERZ506741
CACCGACTTGGAGTGTTTTGTAATTTCCTTTGAATCCGTCGCTTCCGTCACGGGAGAGGCGTTTATAAATAAATCTTGCCCAGAGTCCTTCTTCTTCTCCTTCTCTCAGGTCGCCCAGTCTTTTCAGGAGTGTATCGTCATCTCTCCAGAGAGCAAAGGCAGCGCTGTAAGCAGAGCCGGGAACGAGACCGTTGTCATTGATGGTGTTGTCTTTATCTCCGTCAAGGGTGAGATACCAGTTGTCATATCCTGCATATTCCGTTTCTGTCTCGTCCGTTTCTTTTTTGACGAGAAGGTTTGTGTTGTATATTTTCTTTGTATTCGTTACTTCAACGGATTCATCTTCCGTGAAAGAGGAAGTTCCTGCCGCAACGGAAGCAAAGTACAGCTTATTGTCCGTCGTCATGGTGCCAACACTGCTGTCGGGAGCAAGGGATAATTTATAAGTTCCGCTTCCGCCGTCGGCAATGAGGAAATCGCTTCCGTCCCCGTCTCTGTAAGTAGCCACCGCATCATCCTGATAGGTGAGATCCATGAGGAAAGTACCGCTTCCTTCCAGAGAGGATACTTTCAGATGATGAGCATCTCCTGCAAGGGATACGATGCTGTCGTCGCTCATGGAGAGTGTTCCCGCTTCGCTGTCGGCGGTCACATTCCAAAGAGAAGCGTTTTCAAGGGAAATATTGGCTCCGCCTGCTCCGTCACCTGTAGAAGAACCGTTCCAGATGCTTCCGTTCTTCAAAGAAATATCTGCCGTCCCTGCGGTGGTCGTAAGATTTCCGTTCCAGAGAGAAGCATTATCAAATTCCAGAACCGTCGTGCCTGCGGTCGTCACATCTCCCGTGAGGGATGAATTTGTCCCCGTATAAGATGCGTTGAGCGTATTATTTGCTCTCGTCAAAATATTACCCGTATGGGCTGCATTGGCTCCCGTGAGACTCAGATTCACCGTATTTTCCGTAGCATAGACCCATACATCGCCATCCAATTTCCCGTTCTCTCCGGAAAGGTTCACCGTTACGGTGCTCTTCTTACCTGAGGCAACTATAGCACTTATCGTGCCGTCTTCATCTGTATGTCCCGTCATCACTGCATTTTTACCGGAAAGATCCACAGTAATGACTCCACTGGTTTCAGTCGCAGGATAAAAGGGATCTTTTCTACCCGTATACAGTCCGCTTGTCAGTGTACTGTCGTCGCCGGACATGGTGAGATGCACTTCGCCCCCTCGAGTAGCAAAGATATTTCCTTCCACCGATCCTTTCTTTCCTTCGATTGAAATATCGATAATCCCATTCGATTCAGCTTTCATCAAGCCGGGCTGTTTCCATTTTTGCTTGTCAAAAAAGGATTGACTCATGGAAAAATTATCCCCTGTGGATTTGATCGTTACATGACCTTCGTATTCCGCCTGTGTATCACCGCGGATAAAGGAATCATTGCCGGTGATATTAAATTCCGCCTGTCCTCCGCTTTGAGCGTAGATTACCTGTCTTGCAAAAGTACTGGTTCCCAGAGAATTCAAATAGGATCCGTCTTTCGTCATGTTAACCAATACTTTCGAATTGGTTCTGACATCAACCAGCCCCGATATCTGAACCAGCACGTTCTCTCTGTTATCTTTATTAATTACCACGTTTGTTCCGTAAGTACCGTCACCATTGGCCGTATGAATACTATTTACCGGGTACTCATTATCTTCATTGAGAGAATCAAAAATCTTTACCGTATCTCCATCGATGAAAACATCCCCTTCCTGCGCCCCTACTGTACCAACGATATCGATATCTTTTGCTTTCAGATCAACCGTAAACTTTGTATCTTTGCCTTTCCCTGAATGAATAGCTTTCGATTCGGAGGTAAGCTTGATCGTATCCGCTTCGATAGAAATACCTGTTCCTACCGGACCCCAGCCTTCTTCAGGATCAGGTGGAAATGAAGAATATATTGAATTTCCGATAGCTGCACGGGGATCCATCCCTGCTTCCGCGGTAATATCGACGATGCTTCCTTCTCCGCCCTTCACGGTGATACCGCCGCCGTTGTCCACCATGCCGTATCCGCCTTCTCTTGCAGTGATTTTCAGATTCTTAAATCCGCTGATATCCACCGTTCCGTTTCCCTGTGTGTAGACCGCATCATTATTGGCGGTGATATTGATATCTCCGCTGACATTGATCTTTGTCGCATCCCCGTCCCCGTCATCGATGATTCCTTTGTCTGTCCATTCATCTCCCTTGAAATCTGCACTGACGGTCAAGTTCTTTGCCGTTACTTCCGCATTTCGGATTGCCGAACCGTCGCCCCGAGAACCGTCTGTCCAGTTGATGACGAGGTTCCGATCTGCATGATCATAAGACTTCATATCTCCTGCAGCACCGCCGCGGTTCGAGCTGACCATTTGGTTTGTCAGGGTATCCGTATTGGTCGCTTCATCATACGTCGCTTGGGCGCTTACCCCCCCCAAAAAAATTCCGCCGATACTCAGTGCAAGCAGCATCAATTTTGCATTTCTTTTCATTCTTTCTCTCCTTTTCTTATGAAATATAAAAGATATATAAAAATGGCAGCTGAACAAAAAAACGGATGCATCACCTCCGCATGTTTATTGACTCTGTCGTTCCCGCAACGCAGGGAAAAACGCATCAGGGAACAGATATAACAAAAACGGATTCACCGCTTCGTACCGAGAGAAAAGAAATAAGGCTTCTTCCGCCTCATTCCATGAAAACAGGGGAGAACTTTCGATATCATCTCATGTATCTCCCGCAGAGCCTCTTTTCACAAAAAAGGCTTCTTTGTTATTATTGTCGGATATTATTCATAGTAAGTCAAGGAACTTTTTCCCCGAGTGTAACAATTTTACCTGATTTTTTCATATTTTTTCTTTTTGCCCCGATTGTCATATCATCAAAGCTTCCGATTCTTTTTCTCACGAAAGGATTTTCCATTTTTTCACCGCTTCATAAATTTTCTTTTCTCTGTTTTAAGAAATAAGGAAATAGAGGAGCAAATGATTTTAAAATCTTTCTTTTGTAAAAATGACACTCTTTCACAAAAATGGAAATGGTCGCCACAAAAAGGAAATGCAGGGATAAAAAAAGAGATTTCCTCAATTTTATTTCCTTCATCAAAACAAAAAGGACAGCCCGATTTCTCAAGGCTGCCGCTTTTGTATTTCACTTAAAATTTATATTCATAACCGAGCATAAAATTTCTTCCTTGGGTGATGTAGCCGTATTTGCTGTCGCTCGGTGCGGTGACCGTCGTGTAGTCGACTCGGTCAAGCAGGTTGTTTACATGGAAGAATACGCGATGCGCTTCCCCCGGTTCATAGGATATGTCCAAATCGGTGAACAGGGCGGGTTTCACTTTGGTCAGCCCGTTGTCGCCGTCATTGTAGCGGTATCCTAAGTAGTTGGCGGTCAATGCGCCTGTCCATTTATCTTTGTGATAGCGGATGGCGGAAGTCAGCTGGAAACGGTTGTCCGTATGGATCCAGTCTCCCACATTTCCCTGACTGTCCAGACTGCGTTCCGTCGGGTTGCTGTAAGCGATCCCCCATGAGGTGTCCAAGTAATCATTGTGATGAATGTCGGCGGAAATTTCGATGCCCGTGTTTTTGCTGTCCGTGTTGCTGTACTGTACGTCACCTGTGATGGGCGATCCGCTGAAGCTCTGTATGGAGTCTTTGATGTCATAGTGGAAGAGCGCTATACGCCAAGATACATTCCCTCTGTTCAGCTTGTATCCCGTTTCATAATGTGTGCCGTGTTCGGGCTGTAAGTCTACATTGGGAAGCATGGCGGATCCGCCGAAGATCTTCGAGAGTTCGGGAAGGCGGAAGGATTTCCCCGCTTTGGCGTAGAAACTGCTGTTATCGTTGATTTCACGGATATACTGAATTTCGGGAGTGAATTTGCTCTGGTTTGCCTGCACGGAATTGCTCTGCTTGCCGCTTACTGTTTCGGTGCTGATACCGCTCGCACGGCGGACGAAAGTTTCACGGCCATTGAAAATCAGCTGATCTTTTTCCGTCATGTTCCAATGATAGGATGCATAGATGGAGTAGATATCTCTGTTGTAACTGCCGAATTTCGCAGGCTGAGCAGGGATAGATCCCATTTTTTTCGTCCCTGCGCTTCTGACGTCCATGTCTTCTCGTTTGTAGGAAGCGCCGATGAGGAATGTATCGTCTCCTCTTGTATTGAATACCTGCTGGATGTTCAGGTTCGTATTATGTCCTTTACGCCAGCTGTATTGAATATTTTCCTTGATCGCTCCCGTTTTGGAAACAAAGGAAATCTGGTCATAATTTCTTTCCTGCGTACCGTAGGAAGCAAAAGCGGTCAGACCGTTTTTATCGTCGAAATCCAAAAGGAATGTATTGTTGTGATCTTCATATTTCTTCACTTGGTAGGGGCTTTTTGTGTACGACGAATCCATCTGGGAAATTGTGTTTTTCGTATTGACGTAGTTATGGCTGAATTTCCAGTTGTCATTGATTGCATAGTTCCAGTAAACGCCCCTGTCTTCGCCTTTATTGTAGTCATACCACCGCTCCGACGTTTTCCCCATGGCGGTCACTTTGGTCGTGCTTGTGATGGGAGAAATGCCGCCGCGGTGTTCATAATAGGCGGAAACATTGAGTTTTCCCGTTCCCACATTCACATTATATCTTTGCTTATCATAATTTCCTGCCGATACTTTTACGCTGTTTCCTATACGGCTTTTGGTGATGATATTGATGACGCCCCCGGTCGCTTCCGATCCGTAGAGAACGGAACCGCCGCCGCGGACGATTTCGATATGGTCGATCGCATCGGCACCGATGTCCTCCAGATTGTACTTGGCATCTTGGTTCATCGGCACGCCGTCCACCAGTACGAGGGTCCCCTTGTCCACACCGCGGATATTGATCTTGCTCGTCATGGAGCCCATGCTGATACCGTTCGGCAGCTGGGTGCTCGGAAAAAGGCCGAGAGAATTTCGAAGGACTTCAAAGGCGCTTCCTGCACCGCTCTGTTCGATTTCTTTTCGTTCAATGACTTCCACCGAAGCAGGTGTTTCCAAGTCGTAATTTTCCACCCTCTGGGCAGTGACGATCACCGGATTCAGTTCATACACATCGGCAGCAGATACGTTTTCCATGCCTCCGAATGCACCGAATGCCGTTGCGCATAAGATGACAGCTTTCAAAAATCTCCCTTTCATAAAAAATCCCTCCAAAAACCTTTCCAACAAAAAACACCTGTCATTCATAAAAAAGAGAAGAATCCCTTTCATCAGTCACGTTCTTACTCAGAGCCTCTTTTCTTCTTAATGTATAACAAGTGCATTTATAATTAATTATCATAATAATATCACATTAAAAGAATATCGTCAATATATTTTGTAATGAAATAATAATTATAAGAAGAGTTTTTATTAATTTTTCATTATGGAAAAGTCCCTTCGGACAGGAAAAAGTAATGAATTTATAGGAAAGCGGATCAAATTATTTTAAAATCCTTCTTTTGTAAAAATGAAGCTCTTTCATAAAAATTGAAATGCTCGCCGTAAAAAGGAAATGCAGGGATAAAAAAGATGATTTTCCTTTCCTCATAAAAAAACTGCATGACATCGAGCAGTCACGCAGGATTTTTCTATATTTTACCCTTCTCTTTGTTTACTGTCTGATCTTATTTTCCGTAAAATACCGGCAGGATTTTTTCTATTTCTTTTTCTACTTCCTGCAAAATAACGTTTTCATCGGCACTGGAACGGGCTGTCCCTTGGGCTCTCACGATATCATAGGAGTTAAATCCCATGATTTCCGTGAAAACTTCCTTCAAATAGTAGTTGGCAAAATCGAGGGGCGTGTAGCGGTCGTTATTGGTATACACCGAACCGCTTGCGATCAGGGCAAGCACTTTGTAGTCATCGGTCATCAGGCCGACAGACCCTTCTTTTGTGTACTTGAACACTTCTCTTGCGATCAGAATATTGTCCATATAGTCTTTTAATCTTGAGGGAATGTTAAAATTGTGGACAGGGAGGGCGATCACAATCCTGTGGTGATCTTTGAATTGTTCAAGAAGTCGTCCGGATATTTCTGCCGTTTCTTTTTCGCTTTCCGTCAGACTTTCCCCTGCCATTTGTTTTCCCCAGACGGTCAAAAGTCCGCCGTATTCGATCCGCGGAATGTCCTCTTCGTAAATATTCAGTACCGTTACTTCTCCGTCAGGGCAATATTCCTTACATTTCTTTTGGAACATTTCTTTCAGTTTCATAGAATAATGGTCGGGATTTTTGAAATCCGGATGAGCGTTGATGATGAGTGTTTTCATGGTGGTCTCCTTAACCTTCAATTTGAATGACCTATCCGGAATTTCCGGACAGTTGGATTTTTATGGTGTTAAAAGGGAATAAAATATTATATAAAACGCTGCCTGCCACTATAAGAATCTTTTCTCGTTATCACGGGCGCTTCATTTTAATGTCTTTGCTCATAAAATCAAAAGCAATTTCTTCTATGTCTTCTGCATCTAACGAATCAAGCACAGAGACCGCACCGTAACGGTTCAAATAAGACTCGCAGCACCGTCTGAAAACGGGTGTACTTGCATTTCCCGTTTCTTCCTGAATCCGTTTCAACGCCGACAGCAGTCCTTTAACAATCGTTTTATTCATGCTCATAGCTTGATCAAACAAGTCTTTTTGAATTTGCTGTGCAGAAAGCAATATTTTCGTCAAATGATAAGGATCCCCTCCGTTCCTCTTCTTCTCTTCATCATAAGTCAAATAACCTGACCACCAAAGACGGGAAACAGCATTGTAATAACAAAGAGACGCCCGCCCTTCTGTAGCAAAGAACCTTTGATCTATACTGACTGTCCCGTCATCTTTTTTCCACCGTTTCAACACATAATCTTTGTATTCGATATGACAGAGCGCTGACCACAGCAGCGGATCAGATGCTTGAAGGGGAGTGATCTTATCTTTATATGCATCGTAAAGCATTCGTATATTAATCAGATCGTCCCGGTTTTTTGATTCCGCATCATCACCGGAATAGTCTAAACCTATCTTCGGCACAACAATGGAAGACTCTTTACAATATTCATCTATTTCAGCATCAATAAAATATTTTTCCACCCACGATTCTTCACTGTAATAATTTTCCCTGTTATTCGATAAATCTTTTTTGAGAAGTTTATAAGCCTCCTTGGTAAAATAAATCAGATTCATAAAGTCGGATCCTCCTCTCTGATGGTAGACCATTCGATCAGTTTTTCCATAAGATTATTAATTGCATCGCCGGTGACGTTTCCAAGCAACATGTTCGCTATCTCATAATCGGATTTTGAATTCTCCGACAGATCAATAATGTCGTGCTTTATCAGTGCATCATATATTGAATCGGCCCATATCGTGCCCTTGAAATGAGTCAATGGTTCTTCATCCTCTCCAACCATAGTTTCCTCGGCACGCAATTTCCCGAGAGCTTCAACAATGGCAGGTAAAATAAGGGATGCATGGATAAACCTCTCAACACCTTGTTTCAGATGTCTTTTACTTATCATTCTTGCATAGTTTTTATACTCTGTATCAGGCAAAGTTATAACGATATACTCTCCACCATCTACCGATGTTTCCGGGAAAAATACACTCATCTTTGAAGCGTTTCGATCCCCTCGAACCTGTACTATACCGGCCATGTTTTTCTCGAGCTGTGTATTTAATTTGATTTTCAGCCCCGGTTCTTCTGCGAGTATACCGCCCTTTGGAATTTTAAATCCGAAACTCCCGAAATAATCTTTATTAAATTCATCAAGCCTGAAATCCTCCAAATCTCGAGTCGCGACAATCAGTGCTTGCAGATCGACAGCATCTCTTATTTTCTTTTTGGCTATTCTGATCCTTGTAACTCCCGACAGGTCCAATTTATATATTTCTCTTAAAGACGTCCGATAACAGGTTACTCTCAAAATTACTTTTGCATCACCGGCTTTAATTTTTTGAACAAGTCCTTTACAGTGGAGCTCACATTTCAATTCAAGAACGATTTCAGAGCTGCTATCGGTATGAGACGGAATTTCTATCTTAAAGCTGCTATCCGGATAATCATTTGTATATTCATTCAGCACCGGATGGGGATATTCAACGGCTCTGGTTTTCATTCGACGTCACCTCCATTGTAAAAACCGGTATCAACCCCATGAGTTCGCTATTCTCAAATTCGATATGAAGATTATTTCTGCCTGCTTTAATCGGGAGCGGACCCATCTTTTCACCATGAACATCCATTAGAGGCCGCCCCTCCAGTTTCACATTTTTTATATTGACAGCATCCTGTTTGTCATCATCTCGTCCGGCATAAAATTGAATATATACTTTATCATAGTCCTTCGGCGAATTGATAAACAAGCGATACTTATTTCCCGCCAGATAGAATATCCGATGATCGGCCAAATTCAATGAAGAAATTTTGACCTTTCCTGCTCCCGGAGCCACACCTTTTTCACCGCCTGCTTTCGGTATAACAACAGGGATTACATTTTTTTGTCTCTTCTTACGCTTTTTCTTGCCCGCCTTAATTCCCGATTTTTGCGTCACCGATCCTTCGCTTGACGATGCACTCTCATACTGATTGTTGTAAAAAACTCTTCCCGTATTAGAAACTATCTCACTAACCTTCACATCCATCAACAGTTCGTCAGACCCTTCCCCCAACATCCCTTCAGAACCATCAGGAAGATAATTTCCTATTCCTGCATCCATTTGATCCGTTATATCTGCCCGATCAAATTCATCCAAAACATTCTGAATCGCCTTAGAAATATTCCTGATATACTTAGCTGCAAGATTATGTAGTTTGCGATTATCTGTTATATTTTTTGCTTTCCATTCCGTATGCTGCGGCGGTTCTGCCTCACGAAGTGTCTTACTCAGTTCCATTTCTCCCACATCATTTACGATAATAACCAAAGAATAGTGAGGAAGTGATTCCTGTGTGGTATTTATCAACATTCCGTTTGAACGAAATCTTGATAATGCCAAAGTATAACTATCATCATAACGTACATAAATACTGAGATCCCCCTCTTCAGCAATGGTTACAATTATCGGTTCCGTCTTCGTTACGGTTTCATAAATTTGTCGGGTACTCTTCAACATCGCTTCATCTTTGAACTCTTTATACAGCAATTCCTCTAAGGTCTGCTTCGACACTATGTAGTGCACTGAAGGCGATTCAACCTCTACTTCAAGTTTTCCGTCCTTTATGGCAAGAATAAAATTTCTTAAAACCGCAACGGCAATATCTCTTTCCCATGTTTCAAATTCTTCCGTCTTAAAGCCGAATATAGCAACGTCTGTTCCCGTTTCAGTTCTTTTGAATTCATCAATCTCGGCAAGGCTGCATTTGTCTTCCGGATATATGGGTCGTCCCGTATATTCATCTTCCAGATACAGATATTTCCCGGTCGAATCTGCCGGGCGAATTTTACCATTATATTCTCTCTGCGTTCTTACAAGATGAGTCACTCCTTGGAATGCACGCCCTTCCTCTTTCACCAATGTATTATAAAAGACCATGTTCAACCCGGAATAGGCAAAGGGAGCATTTTTCCCTATGCCGAATGACCCTGCACTGTTTTTATTTTGTTTAATGGAAATACCTTCCGTATTAACGAGCAAATTCCAATATGTTTCACCGGAAGCGGCGTTTATTCCTTTAAGACCTGTAGTATTATAATCACTCATCATAAGTACCGGAATTTTTTCCATCTTCAGATGCTTTGACACATTATCTAAAAAATTGATTATTTTCTCTGTTTTCATCGGACTGTTATTCCAATATTCATAAGCATTCCCGACAGCCTCTCCGAATTCTTTAAATACATCAAAATCATCTTTCTTAAGATTAAATTGCTTAAACTTGACTTTTACCGGTTCCTCTTCAGGAATATCGGCATCCCGTGCATCCAAAGAATTCTGGCACACTTCACGAGCAAGACCATCCATAATCCCTGTCCCTTTAAACATTGTGATAGCAGCATCATTGCTTCCTTTCACGCTGCCGGTTCCCAGTAACGGAAAATCCCAACATACTTTACCCATTCCGCTCCCTCCTTATTTCAATGTGAAACGTTCATCTTTTACATCCAGTCCGAGAAAACGATTTTTTGTGTTCTTCAGTTCCTTTTCCAATGTAGAAAAAATTTTCCTTATATCCTCGTCGGTGTACTCATAATTTGTTCTGCTTGAACAATTTCCCAAAAGTCGCATCATCTCCAGAATCTTGTTTGTCCGTGCTTCTGCAAGTCTTACAAAACGTTCTCTTTTTGTTTCTCCCATGATCTTTTCCTTTCCGCTGTCCTTTTCCGGTCCAGCACTTATTATAAAAATATTTTTATATATTTTCAATATATATTTTTATATATTATATCATATATTTAAAATATATTCACGAAATATAATTAAATTTGTAAAATAAAAACAGCGGTATTTTTTTACCACTGTTCTTGTTATATTTTCAAATTATTTTTGAATATTATCTTCAAGTATTTTAAAACACTTCACCATAAACTCCGCCATTGTCCGAATTACCGGAATTGTCACGGAATTTCCGAATTGCTTATATTGCTGTGCTTCACTCATGCCTTCAGGAAAAGAAAAGGAATCTTTACCGTTTTCAATGAAAGCATATCCGATGAAGCCTTGCAATTTCCCCCATTCCCTCGGTGTCATAAAACGTACACAGTCGTCATTTAACGGTGTTCTTTTGGACGGATAAATCATTCCGGGGATTTTATCTTGAGGATCGTATACGAGATTTCTCTCTTTCCCGGAACCGCCGGTAGCCATGATTGTACTTGCCACAGGAGTGTCTATAGACGGATCATTAACCACCTTATATCCGAAACCGTTCCCGTTTTTGTGATTTCTTTCCCGATGTCTTTTCAAAGTGTCAAAATAACCGGACGACAGATAATATTTCGGATCTGCGCCGAATTCCAGCAGTTCCTGCAAGTCTTTATATATAGTTTCTTGATTTTCTGTAGGAAGAGACTCGGGAAGAGAAGTAAGAGCATCGCCGAAATGATCACGACTGAATGCCATGATATATGTTCTGGGACGATTTTGCGGTATTCCGAATTTTTTTGAATTTCTCACAAAATCTCGTCCGTCATAATCCGGCGTTCCGTCTGTCCCCTGCCGGACTCCTATGACCTTATAATGTAAGTCTGTCTCAAGAATATTAATGATCGTTCGGAAGGTTTTTCCCTTATCATGTCTTATCAAATTATCAACATTTTCGAGAAATACCGCTTTCGGGGATGTACGCCTGATTATATCGGCGATCTCTGAAAATATATTCCCTCTTCCTTTATCTTCAAACCCGAGTTTAAAGCCTTGCATACTGAAACTTTGACAGGGAAATCCGGCGAGCAACACATCATATTCCGTTTTTTCAACCAGTTTTTTAAATTCTTCCGATGTCAAATCATTCTCAGGATCATCACCGTACAAATGCATATATGTTTGACAGGCATATTTATCTGTTTCCGATGACAGAACATTTTCAAACTCACCGGTCATTTCAAATCCTCTTCGGATACCGCCTATCCCTGCGCAGAGATCTATTGTTTTGTAAGGCATTCTTTTCTCTCCTTCACATATTTTTCTACGGTATCTGCGCACTTAAATAAATTTTTCTTTATATCTTTGCCCCAAAACCGCAATACGGTCCAACCGCCGGATGAAAGAATTTCATTGACTTCCTTATCACGGGATATATTTCTTTCAATCTTACGAATCCAAAAATCACGATTGCTCTTTATATCATATTTCCGATGTTCCCAATCAAAACCGTGCCAAAATTCCGAATCGCAAAAAACGGCAATCTTCAGTCCTTTAAATGCTATATCGGGACAACCGGAAATGCTCTTAACATTTTTTCTGTAATGAAGCCCTCTTCGCCACAATTCTTTTCGTAATAAAAGTTCGATCTCCGAATCTTTATTGCGAACATGCTGCATATTTTTATGGCGTTGTTCCGGCGTCAATCTGTCCGCCATAAAAACACCTCCACATCTGTCTGATTATTTTCTTGAAATCTCTTCTGTAATCTGTATCACTGCCACAATTGTCACCGGAATTCAGAAGAAATGTTCTTCCCCAAAACCGGGGGTTCTTTTATTTTGACGTTCTTATTCACTGAAAATATTATCTCATTCTGAGATATGTGATTTTGCACTACGCAATTAATTTTACTCTTTTTTCGGCTTTTCGCCAATCCTTTGTCGTTTAAGTATATGAACATTATTTTATTACATATATAACAATCAAGCCATGTGAAAAAAGATTTCATAAGAGCCGCCGTTTATCTTTAAAGCATGTTCTCATGAAATCTTTTAATTTCAATTCTTTTATTCCGCCTTCTCTATCAGCGCCACTGTTTCTATATGCATCGTTTGCGGGAACATGTCGACCGGTTGTACTTTTTTTATTTCGTATCCTTTGGTTTTCAATATTCTCGCATCCCTTGCGAAGGTGGCGGGGTTGCAGGAGATGTAGACTATTTTTTTCGGGTCCATTCCTGCCGCTGCGTTCAGTACTTCTTCGCTGCAGCCTGCTCTTACCGGATCGACCACTATGATGTCCGGGCGGAGGCCTTTTTTGTACAGCTCGGGCATGAGTTTTCCTGCGTCGGCGGCGTGAAATTCCGTGTTTTCTATTCCGTTCAGTTTTGCATTTTTCTTTGCATCTTCTATGGCGGATTTTACGATTTCTATGCCGATCACTTTTCCTGCTTTTTTGGCAAGGCAGAGGGAAATCGTGCCTGTACCGCAGTATGCGTCGATGACCGTTTCTCCGCCGGAAAGACCGGCGTATTCCAGTGCCGTTTCATAGAGTATTTCTGCCTGTTCTTTATTGACTTGGAAGAAGGAGTAGGGGGATACTTCGAAGCGAAGTCCGCAGAGGGAGGCGGTGAGTGTTTTTTCTCCCCATAAATGACGCATCTTTTTCCCTAAGATGACATTTCCCGGAAGAGGCTGCACGTTGTGATAGAAGGAAATGACTTCGGGCATTTCTTTTTTTACGGCTTCTATCCATTCTTTTTCTTTCGGCAGTTCTGCTCCTGCGGTGACGATGAGGGCCATCATTTTCCCTCCGTCGCCGACGCGGCCCATGATGTGGCGGAGGCTTCCCTTTTTCTGCTTTTCATCATAGAGGGAAATATTGTGTTTTTTGATAAATCTTTCTGCAAATCGGAGAAGTTTGTTGTTTTCTTCCTGCTGAATGAGGCAGTTTTGAATGGGAACGATGTCATGGCTTCCCTGTCTGTAGTATCCCAGCGCAGGCATGCCTTTGACGATGCCGCAGGGAAGAATCATTTTGTTTCTGTAGTGAAAAGGAGCGCCGCCGGAGCTTATTTTTCTTACGGTCTCTCCCGATTGTTCTCCGATCCGTTCTACCACATTTTTTACACGGCGGTATTTGATTTCTTTCTGTCCTTCTTCGGTCAGGTGGGAAATCTGGCAGCCGCCGCAGTCTTTGTAGACGGGGCAGGCCGGTTCTGTCCTGTAGGGGGATTTCTTTTTGATGGAAATAAGCTGTCCCACCGCATAGGATTTTTTCAAGAGCTTGATTTTTACTTCCGCCGTTTCGTCGGGAAGGGCGCCTGCTACGAATATGGCAAGGTTTCCCGCTCTGCCGATCCCTTCTCCGTGGATACCCAGATCGGTGATGTCCACGGTGTATATGTCATTGATATGTACATTTGTTTCTGTCTTGTCCATCGGTTTTCTCCATTTTTATTTCTACGTTTAATTATACATGAAAAAAGAGACGGGGTGAACGATTTCTCTTTCACTCCGCCTCTTGTAAGGGTTCAGAATCCTACGGTAGGAAGCCATTTTTTGATATCTGCTCTGATGGAATCCGGGTTATCCTGCGCCCGTTTTCCTTCAATGCCGATCCCTTGCAGCACTTTTGCTCCTTTGGCATGGCTTGGGATTTGATCTTCTTTTCCCGTCATGTAGTCGCCTCCGGCCGTCGTAAAGGGGATGATGGTTTTTCCTTCAAAGTCGTAGCTTTCCAGGAATGTGTAGACCGCCATGGGGAGATCACTCCACCAGACGGGATAGCCGAGGAAAATCACATCGTAATCTTTCATATTTTCCACTCTTCCCTGAATGGCGGGACGGGCCTGTTCGTCTTTTTCTTTTTGCGCCGCTTCCGTCGCTTCTTTGTATGTTTCGGGATAGGGAACGACAGGCTTGATTTCAAACATGTCGGCTTTTACGTTTTCGCCGATGATATCTGCCACGATATGGGTATTTCCTTTGGAAATATATCCCACATTGTAGTTTTCACCTGTTCTGGAAAAGTAGGCAATCAGTACTTTTTTATCTTTCAAAGAGGGGACGCTTTCTGCTTTCGCCTGCGTGCTCCCTGAGGAAGTCCCTGCGGCCGATCCGCAAGCGGTCAGTGCCACTGCGGCAAAAAGCGCCACTATGGCGGCAATGATTTTTTTCATGATATTCTCCTTTTTATTTCAACAACAGTTCTGATTAAAATCATAGATCTTTTTATAATCCATGTCTAATACTTATTTTATTCAGTTTTCCATGCTTGTAAGGAATGGTTTCAGGAAATTTCGGTTCAATAAAACCGCCCTCTTACTGTCGGATTTTGGTCCGGTTTTCGGGGGCGGTTCATTTTGGTGCAAAGTTTTCCTCTTTATTCTATTTACTTTTCTCTTTATTTTTACTTCTTATTCTTTTACGCTCACTCTGAGGGAGGGATCGCCTTTTTCTTTTTTCAGCGGTTCTGCCGCTATTCCGCCGAAGGGCATTTGCGCTATCAGTTTATAGCTTTCCGGGATATCCAGCCATTTTTTTACTTTTTCATCGATCATCGGATTGTAGTGCTGGAGGCTTGCTCCCATGCCGAGTTCGCACAGCGCCGTCCAGACACTGATCTGGAGCATTCCGTTTGCCTGGTTTGCCCAGACGGGGAAGTTCTCTGCATAGGCAGGGTAGGTTTCCTGCATTTTTCTGATCGTTTCTTCATCGTAGAAATAGAGGATCGTTCCTGCTCCTGCTTTGAAGCCGTCGATTTTTTCCCGCGGCACTTTTCCTTCAAAGGAATCATAAACGAGATCCCACAATTTATCCTGCTTTTCTCCCGTGACGATGACTGCCCGGGCGCTTTTCATATTGAATGCATCGGGGACGAGTTCTGCCAGTTCCATGACGGTTTCTTTTATTTCTTCCGTTGTCACAGGAATGTCTTTGTTGATATGGTAGTAGGTTCTTCTTTTGGATAATGCTTCTGCAACTTTTGTCATTTATTTCTTCCTCCTTTTTATTAAATCGAATTTTATCGTTATATTTATTATACGCTTTTCTTTTCCCTCTGCAAGAAGAGAGCAAAAATTTTACAATTATATGAAATTATGCTGTTCATCGGATTCTTCGATTTTTCTCTGTATTTTGTCAACTTTCTTTATCTTGAAAAAAGTGTATAATAAGGATAGGCAAGTATGTCGACAGATTTGTTCCGGCTTTCCTGCGGGGCACGAGAGTTTTCCTTACCTGTTGCAGGGCGTATCCTGTCTCCCGTAAAGGAAGATTTGCTTCCCCGATGAGATTTTCTCCGTAACCATTCGACTGTCCGATTTTTATTTTTTCTTAATGCTTCGGTATTTGGAAGGAAATGAAAATCACCGGAAACCGTTTCGCTCCTCTATTGTTTCCGGATTCAAAATCCTCAGAGGAAAGGAATCATGATTTTGATTTCTTGTTTCAGTCAGAATCTTTTCTTCGGAATTCTTTCTTTTTCTCTATTCTCTGCATTCGGATTTTGAACAAATATAACGCCGGCCTGATCGGATCCACTGCCTGCCTTGCCGTTAATGTACCGGTATTTGAGGGACTTTTGTCTCATACATTCTTCACTGCACGGTGAAGTCACTCTGCACTCCAAAACATAGAACCCCTGCGGACTGCCATTCTGCGGGGGTTCTTACATTATCACTGTTTTTTGTTATAAATACGGGGATTTCAAGAAATATTTCCATGATAAAAGGATGCCTTGCGGTTCGAGCATCCTTTTTTGATCTTTATTTATCTGATGAAGAGCTTGAAGATTTGCCTGAAATTTTATCCAGTATTTTGTTTCCTGCCGCTTGGATTTTTTCTTTCAGTTCCTTTTTCTTCTTTTCTTCTTCTTCTTTCTTTTTCTTTTCCTCTTCTTCTTTGTCTTGTTTTGCTTTTTCCAGACGGGCTTTTGCTATTTCGCTTCTCACCGATGAGGGAATGGCAAAGGATTTGTACGGGTATTCACGGTCCGCCTGATTCATGTAGTCTCTCCAGATGGCGGCAGGGATTGTTCCTCCCGTATATCCCGCATTGGTGGAAGTGTCGTCGCCGATCCAGACGGCGGTGGACAGGTTTGGCGTGTATCCGACGAACCATGCATCATGTTCTTCGTCGGTGGTTCCCGTCTTGCCTGCCGCTTCTCTTCCGATATATGCGTTTCCGCCGGTACCGCGGTTGACCGCTTCTTCAAGGACGCTCGTCAGTTTCCATGCCGCCCCTTCATTGACGACCTGTCTGCTTTCCGTTGTTGCCGTATTATCTTCCAGTACATTTCCGTTCCGGTCGATGACTTTCAGGATCACCATCGGTTCCACAAGCCGTCCGCCGTCGGCAAAGACGCTGTAAGCTTTTGCCATATCCCAGACGGATACACCGTTTGTAAGGCCTCCCAGTGCCGTTGCCAAGTTGACGTCATTGTAGTTTCCGTCGGTGACAAGGCTGGTAATGCCGCAGTCTTTGGCAGTCTGTATGATTTTGCTGATGCCCACATCATCGGCAAGATAGACCGTGGGGATATTCATGGAATGAACCAGTGCTTCCGTGACGGTCGTTTTTCCGCCGGAATCGCCGCCGTAGTTTTTCGGTGCCCAGCCGCCGCCGAAATCTTTTGATTCATTGCTTAAAGTATCAAAAAGATTGACTTTGTTTTCAAAAGCGGTGAGGTAGACGAAAGGTTTGAATGCTGACCCGGGCTGGCGTGTCATCTGGACGGCACGGTTGAAATGGTCCTGTCCTCTGCCGCCGACCATGGCTTTTACATATCCCGTTCCCACTTCGATGGAAACAAGGGCGCCCTGAGGCTGGGTCAGTCCGTTCGCATCGGTATACGCATCGGGAAGATTATTTTTTAAAGCTTCTTCCGCCTCTTTCTGCATATCCAGATCAAGGGTGGTGTAGACTTGGAGTCCTTCTTTATAAATGGCATCGGAATCGTATTTTTCGCTGATACGGCGGATGACTTCATTGACGAAATAGGACGCCGTGCTGCCTGTTCCTTTTGATTCCTGAGGCTGAGCGAGGCCCAGATCGGCTTTCTTCGCAGCTTCCGCTTCCGCTTCCGTTATATATCCGTATTTTGCCATCTGATCGAGAACGATGCCCTGCCGGTATTTTGCCGCTTCCACGCTCCGAAAAGGAGAATAATAATTCGGGCTGTTCGGAAGTCCCGCAAGAAGTGCCGCCTGAGGAAGGGTCAGTTCGTTCACATTTTTACCGAAATAGACCCGTGATGCCGTTTCTATTCCGTAGCAGCCCTGCCCGAAATAAATCTGGTTCATATACATTTCGAGGATCTGCTGTTTTGTGTACTGCTTTTCTATTTTCAGAGCAAGAACGACTTCGAGAAGTTTTCTCTTCAATGTCTGTTCCTGCGTGAGAAATGCATTTCTTGCGAGCTGCTGGGTGATGGTGCTTCCCCCCTGCGCAGTGGCGTTTCCGCTCGTAATATTTCTGAAAACGGCACGGAGAATCCCCCTCGGATCGATGCCGTGATGTTCATAGAAACGGACGTCTTCGGCGGCGATGAATGCATTTTGCAAATTCACCGGCACCTCGTCAAGGGATACGGGGATGCGGTTTTCTTCCGCATGGACGGTGGTGATGAGCCTTCCTTTTGCATCATAAATACTGGATGATGCGGCAGGGGCGATGTTGGAGGAAATATCGGGAAGTCCGCTCGATACGGAGACAAAAAATCCCGCTGCGGCTCCTGCTGCGGCGATACACATAACAATAAAAAGGGAGAAGAAAATCTTTCTCCACGTCGATGTTTCTTTCGCATGACTGCGGCGAATTTCAGAATTCTTCATAAAATCCGGTCCTGTAGCTCCTTCTATATCAAAAATAATGCAAGTAACCTGCCAAGTTATATGTAAAATGCAACGCCTTTTAAGTCACGGGGCAAGTTACATATAATCTGTTTTATTATAGCACAACTCCCGAAAAGAAATTTTCAAAATGACAGGGGATTTCATTTTTTATTGATAAATTTAAATATTTCAATTTTTATTTTCTCCTTCTTCCGATTTTTACTTTTTCTTCTCTTTTTCAAAAGTTTGTTTCTTATCCCCCTTATAAAAAAAACCTTTAGCTCCGCGGAAATTGTGAAACTTCCCGTGAAACATAAGCTCTTCTGCCCTTCAAGACACTGCCTGCCGATGTTCGGGCAGCAGATGGAAAAATTCATCATTTCTTTTGTCCGACCGGATCGGTGATTTTTTCTTGTTTTTTTAATGAAACAGATATTGTAAATATTTTCAAACTGTTGTAATATGTATTCCGACACAAGATATGGTATCTGTCCATATATATATTCTACATTTGGTACTTTTTTCATTTAAAGCGTATACTATTTCATCAGTCATAAAAACAGGAGACAGGGAGATCATGAATCAGGAACTTAGGGAGGACTTGGATTTTCACTTCAATGTGATCAAAAGAAACGGGCAGGAAGTCAGTTTTGACATCACCAAAATCATCAATGCTATCGGAAAAGCAAATAATGAAGTCGAGGGCATTCATCAGCTGAATCCTTTCCAGATCCGTGCCATTGCGGACAATATTGCAAAAAAGATAGCCGATTATTCTCATGCCGCCAATGTGGAAGACATCCAGGATATGGTGGAAACGGGGATCATGGAAATGCGAGGCTATGAAGTGGCGCAAAAATACGTCCGCTACCGTTACAAGAGGGAAATTTCCCGTAAGAGCAACACCACCGATGACGGTATTCTTTCTCTCATTGAATTGAACAATGAAGAAGTAAAGCAGGAAAATTCCAACAAAAATCCGGTCATCAATTCCACCCAGCGCGACTATATGGCAGGGGAAGTGTCGAAGGATCTGACGAAGCGCCTTCTTCTTCCCGAAGAAATCGTAAAAGCTCATGATGCGGGGATCATTCATTTCCACGATGCCGATTATTTTGCCCAGAAGGAACATAACTGCGATTTAATCAATTTGGAAGACATGCTCCAGAACGGCACGGTGATCAGCCAGACCATGATTGAGAAGCCGCATTCCTTCTTCACCGCCTGCAATGTGACCACCCAGATCGTGGCACAGGTCGCTTCCAACCAGTACGGCGGACAGTCTTTCACTCTTTCCCATCTGGCTCCTTTCGTCGATATCAGCCGTCAGCGGATCAGAAAAGATGTGGTGGAAGAAAGAAAACTCACCGGCGAAACCATGGACGATGACATCATCGACAAAATCGTGGAAAACCGTCTCCACAGCGAAATCAAGAGCGGTATCCAGACGATCCAGTACCAGCTCATCACTCTCATGACCTGTAACGGACAGGCGCCTTTCGTCACCATGTTCATGTATCTTGACGAAGTGCCCGAAGGAAGAACCAGAGCCGATCTGGCAATGATCATCAAAGAAGTTCTTCTCCAGAGAATGCAGGGCGTTAAAAATGAAAAGGGCGTATGGATCACACCGGCTTTCCCGAAACTGATTTATGTCCTCGATGAAGACAATATTCATGACGGCTCTCCCTATTATGAACTGACGAAACTGGCTGCCAAATGCACCGCAAAAAGACTGGTTCCCGACTATATTTCCGCGAAAGTTATGAAACAGTACAAAAACGGCGACGTTTATCCCTGCATGGGCTGCCGCAGCTTCCTCACCCCCGACACGGAAGGACTTTCCGACGACGGTTCTCATAAATATTACGGCCGTTTCAACCAAGGGGTGGTCACCATCAATCTGGTGGACGTTGCCTGCTCTTCCGAAGGGGATATGGACAAATTCTGGGAAATCCTGGAAGACCGTCTTGAACTTTGCCACAGAGCTCTCCGCTGCCGTCATGAAAGACTGCTCGGCACCGTTTCCGATGTAGCTCCCATTCTTTGGCAGTACGGCGCTCTCGCAAGGCTGAAAAAAGGCGAAACCATCGACAAACTTCTTTTCAACAATTACAGCACCATTTCCCTCGGCTATGCAGGCCTCTATGAAATGTGCGTCAGAATGCTCGGCCTCTCCCATACCACGGAAGAAGGCAGAGAATTCTCCCTCAAAGTCATGCAGAAACTGAATGACAAATGTGCCGAATGGAAAGAAGCGGAACATATCAGCTACTCCGTCTACGGCACACCGATGGAATCGACGACTTATAAATTTGCAAAAGCACTCAAGAAACGGTTCGGCACCATTCCGGGCGTCACCGACAAAAATTACATCACCAACAGCTACCATGTCCATGTGGCAGAAAAAATCGATGCTTTCCATAAGCTGAAATTTGAATCGGATTTCCAAAAACTCTCTCCCGGCGGCGCTATTTCTTACATCGAAGTGCCGAATATGCAGAACAATATTCCCGCAGTTCTCACGGTCATGAAATATATTTATGACAATATCATGTACGCCGAACTCAACACAAAGAGCGATTTCTGTATGGAATGCGGCTATGACGGAGAAATCAAAATCAAGGAAGACGACAGCGGAAAACTGATCTGGGAATGCCCGAACTGCGGCAACAGGGATCAGCATAAAATGTCCGTCGCAAGAAGAACCTGCGGCTATATCGGCACACAGTTCTGGAACCAGGGACGCACACAGGAAATCAAGGACAGAGTTCTCCATTTATAAAAATTTGACCTCATCATTGACATCAGGCGGCTCTATGACGGGCCGCCCTTTTTATCCGAGGAAGGAGCATTATGAATTACGGCGGAATCAAAGAATATGACATAGCAAACGGGCCGGGCATCCGCCTTTCCCTCTTTGTATCAGGCTGCACCCATCATTGCAAAGGCTGTTTCAATCCGGAAACTTGGGATTTCAATTACGGAAAACCTTTCACCGATGAAACGGAAGATTATATCATCAAACAGCTGGGCTACGATTTTTATCAGGGGATGACTCTCCTCGGCGGCGAACCGATGGAACCGCCGAACCAAAGACGGCTCCTCCCTTTGGTGAAACGGTTTAAAGAAACTTATCCGGAAAAAGATCTCTGGTGCTTTTCGGGCTATCTTTTCGACAGCGAAATTCTCGGAAAATTTGCCAAAGAAATGGAAGAAACAAAGGAACTTTTAAAATACATCGATGTCCTCGTAGACGGGGAATTTATGATCGATAAAAAAGATATCACCCTCCTTTTCAAAGGTTCTTCCAACCAGAGAACCATTGACGTACAGAAATCGCTGCAGTCGGGATCCATCGTTTTATGGAATCCGGAAAATGCAGTCATGGCTCACGCAGGAAATATATAAACAGCCTCTCCTTCGGGAGAGGTTTTTATTTTGCCTTCTTCTCTTCCCGTCAGGTTCAGGACAGAAAAGAAGCAGTCCGATCATAAAACAGAAAAAATAAAAACGCCCCTTTGCAGAAGCGTTTTCGTTCTCATCCCCTTTTACGGAGCTTTTATTCTTTTATTATTTCTTTCAGAGCGTTCATAAAGTCATCTAACGGACGGTATCCGGAGAGGCGGTCGATTTCTTTTCCGTCTTTAAAGATGACAAAAGTCGGAATGGACATGATGTCAAAACGGCCTGCCAGTTCCTGCTGTTCGTCCACATCTATTTTGCAGAAGCTGATCTTGTCTCCGATCCGTTCTTCCGCTCCCTTCAGTACAGGCGCCATCATGCGGCACGGCGGACACCAGGTTGCCCAGAAATCAATGAGGGCATAGCCGCTGTGGTTTGTTATTTCTTTATCAAAATCTTCTATGGAATGAATTTCTTTGATCATCGGTATCTCTCCTTTACATCAATTTTTCTAAATCTAAACTTTTCGATATCAATATTATACTATAGAATTTTTTCGATGTAAAGTAAAATTTATTTCTGAAATAATTTTTTATGAAATTTCTCTGCCAATCGCTGTGTTTTTCGGAAATCGTAAACAGACAGAGAAAATATATTTCCTGCATTTCCCATTTCTTTTTTTCCCTTATTTCCCAAAAAGGAAACTCTGCTTTATAATAAAATCATTCATCTGATTATTTACAGGGAGTTTTTATGAAAAAAAATACATCTTTCCCCTTGCACCGTCTCTTCCGCCTCATGTCTCCTTACTGGAGGAGCGAAGAGAAAAAATCGGCGTGGGCGCTGCTTTCGGGGATCGTTATTCTCACCGTTTCCGCCGTATATATGACCCTTCTTTTGAATGAATGGTTCAATTCTTTTTACAGCGCACTTCAAAACTACGACGGAGAAGCAGTCTATAACGGGCTTATCCGTTTCACCGGCCTTGCTTTTGCCCATATCGCTTTTGCCGTTTATTCCTACTATTTGCAGCAGGTTCTTTCTTTGCGGTGGCGGCGGTGGATGACGGAAAATACCTTTCCCGCTGGACAGGGCGGCAGATGTATTACCGTCTTGAAATGTTTTCTCCCGAAAGCGCGGACAACCCGGACCAGCGAATTTCGGAAGATATAAAAGCTTTTACCACCATGACCCTGTCCTTTATGAACGGCCTTTTACGGGCGATCACCACCATCGTCTGTTTCATCTTCGTCCTGTGGAATCTGTCGGAACCGCTTTCCTTTACTTTCCTCGGCAAAGAATTTCATATCGGCGGCTATCTTGTCTGGACAGCCCTCGCTTATTCCGTTCTCGGTACGTGGATCACTCACAAGGTGGGCCATAAGCTGGTGTCTCTCAATTTCATTCAGCAGAAACTGGAAGCGGATTTCCGTTTTTCCATGGTACGCCTTCGGGACACGGCGGAAAGTGTTGCTTTTTATGACGGCGCCGCTTCGGAAAAAGATTTCCTTTCCCGCCGGTTTTCCGATCTGTTAAAAAATACATTTCTCATCATTAAAAAACAAAAGCAGCTGTCATGGCTCACCAACAGCTACGGCCAGATTGCCATCATATTTCCCTTTGTTGTCGCCGTTCCCCGATATTTATCAAAAAATATTTCTTTAGGGGGACTCATGCAGATCGCCAACTGTTTCGGAAAAGTGCAGGAATCCATGTCCTATTTCGTCGATGTCTATTCCTCCCTTGCAGAATGGCAGTCCTGCGTGGACCGTCTGTCTTCTTTCGATGATCATATCGGCCGCCTCTTTACGGAAACGGAAACGGCGGAAAAAGATCTCTTCCGCACCTCCTCGGAGGATCTCCTTGCTTTGGAAGACGTCACCGTTCTCGTTCCTGCTCCGGCAGATCGGGAAAAAGGAAATAAAAGCCTTCGGGTTATTTTAGAAGGAGTGAACTGCCGCATCCGCAAAGGGGAGCGGATCATCCTGAAAGGGCCGTCCGGCGCGGGGAAATCCACCCTCCTCCGCACCCTCGCAGGATTTTGGCCCTATGCAAAAGGCCGTCTCCTTCTTCCTTCCTCAAAAGAAGCGATGTTCATTCCTCAAAAGCCCTATATTCCCATGGGCACGCTGGCGGAGGCCGCGTCCTATCCGGGGAAAACCGCAGACAACGACATTTTGATCCCTCTTTTGGAAAAATGCGGTCTTTCTCATCTGACGGGGAAGCTTTCCGCAGAAGCCGACTGGAGCCATATTTTATCCTTGGGAGAACAGCAGAAACTGGCTTTTGTCCGCATATTCCTCAGAAAACCGAAATGGGTATTCCTTGACGAATCGACGAGCGCCGTCGATGAAGAAAGAGAGGATTCTCTCTATAAAATGCTGACCGACATGGAAAATACATCGATCATCAGCATCGGCCATCGCTCCACTTTGGACAAATGGCATACCCGGGTGATCCGCATTCGTGATAAAAAACTGGAAGGATGAAAATTTTCAGCCATATAAAAAGAGCTTTCCGAAAAAGGAAGGCTCTCTTTTAATATCAAGAAAGAAAGATTCCGGTTTTCCCTTGTATTATCGTTCTTTTTCCCCTTGCAAGATGCAGGAGTGCAGGGCCGTTTCAAATTTTGATTCCGACGGAGGTCCTGCAGGTTGTCCGACCTGCTCTTATTCTCGATGGGAGCGGATCATTTCCGTTACTTCCATGAAAGCGGGATCGCTGTCGAAATCGAAATCCACTTTTCCTTCCACCCGCCAGCGGATCCAGACTGCATCATCTTCCATGATTTCCACCGAAACGGGCTTGAACAGGACGGGCTGATCTTTTGTGATTCCTTCGGCGGTCATGAAAAGAGTCTGGGTCTCCCTGCTTCCGTCCGCCGCAGGAGCGATGACTTGGCTCACTTCGTCGACGAGGCCTGCCTGAAGGAAACTCCAGTTGAGAACGGCACCGCCGCCGAGCATCATTTTGTTTACATGGAGAATGTCTTTGATTTTTTCACAGGCAAGAGGAAGATCGACCCTGTCTTTTCCGCAGATCAGATAAGAGATGCCTTTCTTTCTGAGGAAATCTTTGTACCCGTTTCCTGCTTTTTCCGTGAGAATTTCTACGATATGGGCTTTTTTACCCCCTTCTTCCATGACAGAATCCTGCCATGCCAGTCTGCCTTTGCCGTCTACGGCAATGAGATATTGTCCCGACTCCGCGCCTTCTGCAATGAAATCTCCTTCTTCTACGAGGAGCGCATTTTCGTCAATCTCGGGCTTTTCGTAAAGCGTGTAATTGTCGTCAATGGTGGTTCTTCCGAGAATGAGAGCTTCATAACTGTACTTTTCACGCTGAACCAGATCGAAAGTATCGCCTTCGTCCTGAGCGGAAGGACGCCAGAGGTATTTTCCCATGATCTTTCCGTCCAAGCTTGTTTCCATGTGGCAAAAAATAAAAGGCCGCTTCATTTTTCCTCCTGTAAAATTTCAAAAAATGTTTTCCCCCTTTTCAAAAAGAGGGAGATTATATATTCCAATATTTCGGCACATATTTGGAAGTGAATAAATTGATGGCAAAATTGTCGGTAAGGCCGCTGATATAGTCTTTCACGGCGAGGGGAATATTTCCTCCTGCCAGCTTTTTCTGTTTTTCCGGCAACTCTT
>ERZ506741.286-NODE-286-length-24133-cov-5.24753_pt1 | contig 24133 bp, 22 predicted proteins | sample MGYA00513047_ERZ506741 | MGnify/ENA metagenome assembly ERZ506741
GGGGCATCCGAGAGGATGCAGCTTGATCGCTCTACCTTCCCAAAGGATCGGTTCGAAAGCTTGGATACCCAGTCTGTGAAGGGTGGGGGCACGGTTCAGCAGTACCGGATGTTCTTTGATGACATCCCCCAAGACATCCCAGACTTCGGGAACCAGTTTATCTACTTTTTTACGGGCCACTTTCAAATTGCTTGCCAGTTCACGCTTGATCAGTTCATGCATGATAAAGGGCTTGAACAATTCGATCGCCATTTCTTTCGGAAGACCGCATTGATACATTTTAAGTTCCGGCCCTACAACGATAACGGAACGGCCCGAATAGTCGACACGTTTTCCCAGCAGATTCTGACGGAAACGGCCCTGCTTTCCTTTAAGCATATCGGATAAAGATTTAAGCGGTCTGTTTCCCGGTCCGCTTACGGCTCTGCCGCGGCGGCCGTTGTCGATAAGAGCATCGACGGCTTCTTGGAGCATACGTTTTTCATTGCGAACAATGATTTCCGGCGCTCCCATTTTCATCAGTCTTTTCAGACGGTTATTTCTGTTGATGACACGACGGTACAGGTCATTCAAGTCACTTGTGGCAAAACGCCCGCCGTCAAGCTGTACCATCGGGCGCAGATCCGGAGGAATGACGGGAAGAACCGTAAGAATCATCCATTCCGGCTTATTTCCCGAATGGAGGAAAGCTTCTACTTCTTCCAGACGGCGGATGCTTCTGATTCTCCGCTGGTTGCTCGTACTTTCCACATCTTCTTTCAGCTGTTTTTCCAAAGCGAGGAGATCCAGCCCTTTTAAAAGAGTCTGAATGGCTTCTGCCCCCATCTGTGCTTTAAAAGCGCCTGCTCCGTATTCTCTTACGGCTTCCTGATATTCCTGTTCATTTAAAAACTGTTTGTCCGTAAGTTTTGTTTCGCCCTTATCAATAACGATATAAGCGGCAAAATAGAGCACTCTTTCCAGCTGGCGGGGAGATACATCGAGAATCAGCCCGATGCGGCTCGGTGTTCCTTTAAAATACCAAATATGAGAAACGGGGCAAGCCAGCTGAATATGTCCCATCCGTTCACGGCGGACTTTGGAACTGGTTACTTCAACACCGCATTTATCGCAGACAGTGCCTTTGTAACGCATTTTTTTATACTTGCCGCATTTACATTCCCAATCTTTTGTCGGTCCGAAAATTCTTTCACAGAAAAGACCGTCTGTTTCGGCTTTCAAAGTACGGTAATTGATTGTTTCCGGTTTTGTCACTTCGCCATGAGACCATGACAGGATCTTTTCCGGAGAAGCAATACCGATTTTCATGGAGTCAAATTCATTTACATCTAACAATTGTTTAGTGCTCCTTTCCGGAAATCAGGCGTCCGGGTCATCTGAAAAACCCATCTCTGCCTGCATATCAGTTTCATTGAAAGAGGACTCTTCCGGTTCATCCGTATTTGCCAAGGTTTCCGCTGCATCATTGAAAGACGCCACGTCATCGATGCCCCGGGATTCCTGCTGACCGGAAATATTGGATTCCATGGAACTTCTGGAAAGGGACACCGCTTCGTCTCCTTCCATCGCTTCCTTCACGTCTTCCCTGCGGAAACGGCCGCCGCCGAATCCCTGTTCCAAATCGGATTCATCCAATTCTTTCAGTACGACTTCTTCACCGTTATCATTTAAAATTCTTACATCAAGCCCGATAGACTGGAGTTCTTTCATAAGAACCTTGAAGGATTCCGGTACGCCCGGGCTCGGAATATTTTCACCTTTGACAATCTTTTCATAAGCTTTAACGCGGCCGACGACATCGTCGGATTTTACCGTCAGGATTTCCTGAAGGGTATAGGCTGCGCCGTAAGCTTCCAGTGCCCAGACTTCCATTTCCCCGAAACGCTGGCCGCCGAATTGAGCCTTGCCGCCCAAAGGCTGCTGTGTAACGAGAGAATAGGGGCCCGTGGAGCGGGCATGAATCTTATCATCTACAAGATGATGGAGCTTCAGCATATATTTCCAGCCGATGGTAATTTGTCCGTCCAGTTTTTCGCCGGTACGGCCGTCATACAAATCGGATTTTGCATTGACCGGAAGCCCTGCAGCAGCAAGAGTTGCCGCCAAGTCTTCGTCACGGCAGCCGTCAAATACGGGAGTTGCAATATGAATTCCCGAGTCAGTCGGTTCCGGCATGCCGTACTTATCAAAATCATATCCCAGATCATGGAGTTCTTTTTCCATTTCTTTTGCCAGAACGGGATCGTTTTGAGCGGCTTTAATTTTTTCTCCCAGCATATGGCAAGCCCAGGAGAGGTGAATTTCAAGAATCTGGCCGATATTCATTCGGGACGGAACACCGAGCGGGTTCAGCACCAAATCTACGGGACGGCCGTCCGGAGTGAACGGCATGTCTTCTACCGGCAGAATTCTGGAGCATACGCATTTATTTCCGTGGCGGCCTGCCATTTTGTCGCCTTCACGGATTTTACGTTTTTGTGCAATATAGACACGGACAAGTTTGTTGACTCCCGGTGCCAGTTCATCTCCGTTTTCACGGGTAAATACTTTGACATCCACCACTTTGCCGAATTCTCCGTGAGGTACGCGGAGAGAAGTATCGCGGACTTCTCTTTCCTTATCGCCGAAAATGGCACGGAGAAGCCGTTCTTCCGGAGTCAGTTCCGTTTCGCCCTTAGGCGTAACTTTGCCGACGAGAATATCTCCCGGGCGGACATCGGCGCCGACCATGATGATTCCGTTTTCGTCCAGATATTTCAATGCATCGTCACCGACGGAAGAAAGCTGGCGCGTAATTTCTTCTTCACCCAGTTTTGTATCACGGGAATCGCATTCATATTCTTCTATATGGATTGATGTATATAAATCATCTTTGCAGAGGCGTTCCGAGATGAGGACGGCGTCTTCGTGGTTATAGCCTTCCCAAGAAACGAAAGCGACGAGGACATTATGGCCCAGCGCCAATTCACCGCCGTCGGTAGCCATACCGTCTGCCAAAGTCTGTCCCATTTCCACCCTGTCGCCTTTGTAGACGATGGGATGCTGGTTGATGCAGGTACTCTGGTTGGAGCGCATAAATTTAATTAAATCGTATCTGTCATATTCTCCGTTATCGGCACGGACGACGATGGTCCGTCCCGTCACCTGAGTCACCGTTCCGGAACGTTTTGCCAAGATGCAGACACCCGAGTCCTGCCCTGCCACCCATTCCATGCCGGTGCCTACCAGAGGTGCTTCCGGACGAAGGAGCGGTACAGCCTGACGCTGCATGTTGGCACCCATGAGGGCGCGGTTCGTATCATCATGTTCCAAGAAAGGAATGAGGGAGGTACCGATGGAAACGACCTGCTTCGGAGATACGTCCATCAGATCCACTTCTTCCGGAAGAGCTTCAAGCACATCCGCACCGCGGCGGCATGCCACATAACGGTCAACGAATTGTCCGTCTTCCGTCAGTACTTCGCTTGCCTGAGCAATGACCTTGTCTTCTTCTATATCGGCAGTTACATAACGGCATTCGTTGGTAACCCGGTGAGTTTTCGGATCCACCAAGCGGTACGGCGTTTCAATCAGGCCGTACTTGTTGACGATACCGTAATTGGAAAGGGATGAAATCAGCCCGATATTCGGACCTTCCGGTGTTTCTACGGGGCACATGCGGCCGTAGTGGGAATAATGAACATCTCGCACTTCAAAGCCTGCCCGTTCTCTGGAAAGACCCCCCGGGCCCAAAGCGGAAAGACGGCGTTTATGAGTCAGTTCCGCCAGAGGATTCGTCTGATCCATGAACTGGGATAACTGGGAACTTCCGAAAAATTCTTTGATGGCAGCTACAACGGGGCGAATATTCACCAACGCCTGCGCTGTCATTTTATCCTGATCTTGGGTCGTCATTCTTTCACGAACCACTCTTTCCATACGGGATAAACCGATACGGAACTGGTTTTGCAAAAGTTCGCCTACAAGACGGACACGGCGGTTTCCTAAATGATCGATATCATCTTCATGGCCGTAGCCTTGGATCATATTCAGCAGATAATCGACTGCCGCAATGATATCTGCCCGGTCAAGAGTACGGAAATTGTCTTCATGCATACCGTTTGATGCGATCACTTTGACGGGGGTCCCGTCCTCTTTCTGCGTCAGAACTTCCACCATTTCCACTTTGGTGAAAATGCCGCTCTTCCGGAGCAAATCTATCGCTTCATCATCAATGATCGCATTTCCCTGTATGATGACTTCCCCTGTTTCCGTATCGACGATCGGTCCTTCCGTCCGATGTCCTTTCAGACGGCTTTCCCAAGAGAGTTTTTTATTTAATTTGTACCGTCCCACTTTCGCCAAATCATAGCGGCGGGGATCGTAGAAGAAATTACGAAGCAGTGTGGTACCGCTTTCTTCCGTGGCAGGTTCGCCGGGACGCAATTTCTTATAAATTTCAATCAGAGCTTCTTTGGTGGACTGAGTCTGGTCCTTTTTCAATGTTTCCTCAATGTGGATATCATTGTTGAAAAGCTCCATGATTTCTTCATTGGAAGAATAACCTAAGGCGCGAATCAGATAAGTAACCGGCATTTTTCTGTTCCGGTCGATACGGACGGAAACGATACCGTTCGCATCGGTTTCCAGTTCGATCCATGCTCCGCGGTTCGGAATCAGCTGGGCCGAATAAATTTCTTTCCCGTAAGTGTCGATTTCTTTCTTATAGTAGACACCGGGAGAACGAACCAGCTGGGAAACGATGACACGTTCGGCGCCGTTGATGATAAATGTGCCCGTATCGGTCATAATCGGGAAATCCCCCATGAATAAATCATGTTCCTTGATTTCCCCCGTTTCCTTATTGACAAGTTTCACCTTTACCTGCAACGGAGCAGAATAGGTCGCATCTCTGGACTTGCATTCGTCAATGCTGTACTTTTCTTTTTTGAAATAGTACTCTCCAAAATGCAAAGCCCACTTATGAGCGCTGTCCTCGATCGGAGAAATATCTGCAAACACATCCCTCAGCCCTTCATCACAGAACCATTCATAAGATTTGGTCTGTAAATCGAGCAGATGGGGCATCCCCAAAACTTCCTGAGATCTGGCGTAGGTATATCTTTTCTTTCTACCTACTTGGACAGGTCTGAACATTTTGCTGTTGGGCATTCCGCGCCTCACCCTTTCTTACATAATAAAATTTTCAAAACATGCACTGAACGAGAAAAACAAGCAAGGTTAAAAATTGAACAACCTTGCTTTCTACTATTCACAGTCATAAATAAAACTGTCAGAAAATATTATTTTAAAATAATACAATGATATTTTCAACTCCTTTAAGGATTAATTTACTTATACCATTCTATAGAAAAATCCCGTTATATAAATTTTCTTTCTTGCTATAGAACTTTTCTATTTTCAATATTTCCTCTTGAATTTTTCCTCTAAATATGCTTGTCGATTTATTTTATCATTTAATCTTTTGATTTGCAAATCAAAATTATTTCGCTTTGTCAAATTTTTTATTTCATCCGATTTTATGGCAATAAAAAACGGCTCCGCATCAAAAATAACGGAACCGTTTTCTTTTTTTACTCAGTCTTCATACACTTCAAATTCTTCTTCGCCGGCGCCGCAAACGGGGCATACAAAATCTTTCGGCAAATCTTCCCACTTTGTCCCCGGTGCAATTCCGTTATCGGGATCACCTAAAGCTTCATCGTAAATCCATCCGCAAACTTTGCACACATACTTTTTCATTTTACCCTCCTTGTTCGGGCAGTCATGCCCCAAATAAAAATATATGTCCAACGGATTGATATCCGCTGCCACCCCTTTATTCAATGATCATGAGCAGGTCGCCCGATTCGATGCGCTGCCCCTGTTTTACATGAATTTCGCTGACGATGCCGTCTGCCGGAGATGTGATGGTCGTTTCCATCTTCATCGCTTCCGTCACGATGACCGGTTCTCCTTTTTTCACATGGCTTCCTTTTTCCGCCAATACTTTGACAACCGATCCGGAAAGGGTGGCACCGATTTCTCCTATCACGTCCTTATCGGCTTTTCTGGACGTCACCGCCGATTCTGCCACATGTTTATCGTGAACTTTGATTTCCCGGGGCATTCCGTTCAATTCAAACTGAATTCTCCGGTTTCCTTCTCCGTCGGGTTTTGTAATACCGTCCATACGTATGAGGAGCATCTTGCCTTCATCGATATTGACACGGATTTCTTCCCCGGGCTTCATGCCGAAGAAGAAAGTGGGCGTATCGAGAATGGAGAGATCTCCGAAACGATGATATCTGTCCACATAGTCGCTGAAAACTTTCGGATAGATGCAGTAGGAGGACACATCTTCTTCCTCCAGCGGCATATGCTTTTCTTTCATTTCTTTCTTAACTTTATCGAAATCTACGTCCTCCGGACGGGATTCCAAATGAGGTTCCTCGCCGCGAAGAATGATTTTCTGCAGTTTTTCCGGGAATCCGCCGTAAGGTGTTCCCAGTTTCCCGTCAAAGAAATCTACTACCGAGCGGGGGAAATCCAAAGTATTTCCTTTTTCATATATATCTTCTTCCGACAAGCCGTTCTGTACCATGAAGAGCGCCATATCTCCCACCACTTTGGAGGACGGCGTAACTTTGATGATATCTCCGAACATCATATTGACCTTTGCATACATACGGCAAACTTCCGGCCATCTGTCGCCGAGTCCCACGGCTGTTGCCTGCTGGCGCAGATTGGAGAACTGGCCGCCCGGCATTTCATGCTGGAAGAGCGTCGTATTCGGACTTGCCATCTTGCTGTCCACCCCTGCATAATACGGACGGACGGCCTGCCAGTAACGGTCGATGGTTTCCAACGCATCGATATCCAGTTTCGGCTGACGGGGATGATTTTGCAGCGCATAGTACATAGCAGTCATCGAGGGCTGGCTGGTACCGTTGGATAAAGCGCCGGTAGCGACGTCAATAATATCCGCTCCCGCTTCGACCGCTTTCGCGTAACTGTACAGCGTCAGACCGCCGCCTTCATGGCTGTGAAGGTGGATAGGAAGATCCACCGCATCTTTCAAAGCGGAAACAAGAGCATATGCCGCTTCCGGTTTCAAAAGGCCTGCCATATCTTTTATGGCAATCAGGTTGGCTCCGGCTTTTTCCATTTCCTTTGCCAAATCGGTATAGTATTTCAAAGAATATTTTTGACGGTTCGGATCCAAAATATCGCCGGTGTAGCAGAAGCAGGCTTCCGCCAATTTACCTTTTTTGCGGACTTCGTCAATAGAAACCGTCATATGGTTCATCTGGTTCAGGCAGTCGAAGATACGGAATACATCGATGCCGTTGTCGGCTGCTTTATCGATGAAATGACGGACTACATTTTCGGGATAATTCGTATATCCCACCGTATTGGCTCCGCGGGTCAGCATCTGGAATAAAATATTCGGTGCCGCCTCTCTCATCTTGCGGAGACGATCCCAAGGGCTTTCATCAAGGAAACGATAGGCAACGTCAAATGTAGCACCGCCCCAGTTTTCAAAAGAGAAAAGCTGCGGTACATGAACGGCAGTATAGCGGATCGCTTTCATGATGTCATGGGTTCTTACTCTTGTTGCCAAAAGAGACTGATGAGCATCACGATAGGTGGTGTCCATAAACATGACTTCTTTTTGCGCCTGTACCCATTTGGCAAACTTTTCGGGCCCCAATTCATCTAAAAGCTGGCGTGTCCCATTCGGCACTTCCTCACCGTCTGCAGCCAGTACCGGAGGAGCGATGAAATCAGGTTTTTCCTGCCTTCCTGCACCGGCATAACCGTTCACGGTGATATCGCCGATATAGTCAAGCAATTTGGTGCCCCGATCACTGATGACATTCGGATCTTCCAAAAGTTCGGGATGCTTGTCGATATAGTTGACGTCGCAAAGTCCTTCGGCAAAATCCTTCGTCCGGAGCATATTTTCAAGGAAATAAATATTTGTTTTGACTCCGCTGATACGGAATTCATTGATGCAGCGGAGCATTCTGTTTATCGTATCTTTCGCATGAAGAGCATGAGCCGTCACTTTGACCAAAAGAGAATCATAGTAAGGCGTGATGACCGCTCCCGTATAAGCCGTACCTGCATCAAGACGGATACCGGGGCCGCCGCCGGAGCGGTAGGCAATAATTTTTCCCGTATCAGGCATGAAATGATTCTGCGGATCTTCCGTAGTGATACGGCACTGGATGGAAACACCTTTGAACCAGATGTCGGGCTGCAGTCCGATGGCCACTTCTTTGCTGTCCACGGAATAGCCTTCGGCAATCAAAATCTGTGTCTTTACAATATCCACATCGGTAATCATTTCCGTTACCGTATGTTCTACTTGGATACGGGGATTGACTTCGATGAAATAAAAATGCTCTTCATCTTCATCGACCAAAAATTCCACCGTACCGGCATTCAGATAATTGACATTCTTCATCAATGTAACGGCAGCATCGCAGATCCTGTTTCGAAGTTCCTGCGGAAGCGACCAGGCGGGAGCCATTTCTATTACTTTCTGATGGCGCCGCTGGATGGAGCAGTCTCTTTCAAAAAGATGAATGATATGTCCCTGTTCATCCCCTAAAATCTGGACTTCGATATGCTTCGGATTCATGATGCATTTTTCTACATACACTTCATCATCGCCGAAGGCCATCTTTGCTTCAGATTTTGCTCTGTGATAAGCTTCTTCCAGATCTTCCATGCGATCCACATTCCGCATACCGCGGCCGCCGCCGCCGTTGACGGCTTTGATCATGACGGGGAGGCCGTTTTTCTCTACAAAAGCTTCCAGCTCTGCAAAATCTTTAAGAGCTCCCTTGGTACCGGGGATCATGGGAATATTTGCTTTTTCGGCCTGAATGCGGGCATTGACCTTGTCACCGAACATGATCAGATGCTCAACTTTAGGCCCTATGAAAATAATGCCTTCTTCTTCGCAACGCTTTGCCAGCTTTGCATTTTCCGCAAGAAAACCGTATCCGGGATGAATGGCATCCACATGATGTTCCTTGCAGATACGGATGATATCTTCAATATCCAGATAGGCATCGATCGGTTTGTCCCCGTCACCTACCAGATAAGCTTCATCGGCACGGTTGCGGTGAAGAGATAAAACGTCTTCCTTGGAATAAATTGCGACTGTTCTGATTCCGAGCTCGTTACAGGCACGAAATACACGAATGGCGATTTCGCCGCGGTTCGCCACCAACACTTTATGAATCTGTCTCATGAATCCTCCCTCATATATCAGACGGCTGTTATTTCTAATCAGTATTATTTATTATTGTACTGATAGTAGATATTTATTTCAATAGAAAGATATTTTTTATATGAGATCCCGAAAGGGATTTTTATTTTAAAATCAGCAGCCTTTAAAAATAAATGTACGATAAAACGGCCATAAAAAAGTGCCGCCGGCAATCGGGGCAGCACCATTTTTGTATTCAATTATTCTCCCAAAATTGCCTGTCCTTTAGCAATATTTTTTCGGATCGTTTCGCAGCATTCGATGAAACGTTTCATTTCATCTTCCGCCAGATTGTATTCCATGACTTTTTCTACGCCGTCTTTGCCGATAACTGCAGGGACACCGCAAAAGATGCCTTCCTGTCCGTATTCTCCGTCAAGCGGCGCCGAGCAGGGAAGAATTCTCTTTTCATCATGAAGAATCGTGCGGACCAAAGTCGCTCCTGCGGAAGCGATGCCGTACTCCGTGCATTGCTTGCCCGAATAAGTGACCCAGCCGCCCTTGATCGTTCTTTCCTGAACCTTTTCTTTGTCAAAACGGAATTTGGGATCGTGTTCCATTTCGGAAAGAGGTTTTCCATAGAAAGATATCTGCGACCACGGGACAATCTGTGCATTTCCGTGTTCACCCATCATGAAAGCGGTGAATCCGCGAGCATCCAGTCCGGTTTGCTCGGAAATGGCATGAATCAGACGGGAAGAATCAAGAAGCGTCCCCGTTCCCATTACACGGCCCTTCGGAAGTCCGCTCTTTTCTTGAATCAGATGAGCTATGACGTCGCAAGGGTTGGTGATACTTACAAAAATACCTTGAAAACCCGCTGCTATGACTTTCGGTACATAATCCGCCACCTGTCTGACACTGTTTTCCAATTCTCCGTCACGACTTCCGGAAGCGCAGAGAGTAATATCTCCGACGGCATTGACGATGACATCGCAGTCTTTCAGTCCGCCGTAGTCTGCCGCCTTGTAAATCACATGATTCGGCATATACATTACTGCATCATTTAAATCCTGTACTTCGCTTATCACTTTGCTTTCCTTCAAGTCGCAAAGCAAAACCTCATCGGCAATTCCCATCATTCCTAAATTAAAAGCCACATGAGCACCTACATGTCCGACACCGACTACGCCGACTCTTCTTTTTTGAATTGCCATAGTTCATACCTCCGCTTCGGATCAACTACTGTTTTTATGGTTATTGCCTATGATAACACAGATTTTTTTCACTGTAAATAAAATCATAAAAAAGAGCGGCTGCCTCCTCTTTTGAAAGCAGCCATACGATTTGTGTACCCGATGGTTCCTATGCCAACCTGTTTTTATATTTCCATAGTCTCGGCGGATGATGTTAAAATGATAAAAGAGAATCAGCCGTCCTTTATACATATATATATTCATTTCTTGCAAAAGCTGATTGCAATAGAATCATTTAGGAAGGCTTAATGAGTTTATATTTTATGAACCGTGGTATAAGTAATAACCTTGTTGTCTCCAAGGAGGTGTAACAATGCCGTTTGAAATAGTGCTCGGTGACATTATCAATATGCAGGCGGATGCCATTGTAACCGCCGCAGACACCGAGGCAACAATCCGCTCTGGTGCAGATGCGGAAATTTATAACAAGGCGGGCCCGAAATTATCAGAAGCCCGAAAAAAAATCGGCCCTATCGCCGTGGGTCAAACCGCCGTCACTCCTGCGTTTGATCTGAATGCCGAATATATCATCCATGCTGTCGTTCCCGTCCGGCAGGGCGGCTTACGCAACGAGGAAACATTATTGAGCAGGTGCTACAAGGAAGCCTTGATACTCGCAAAAGAAAATCACTGCGATTCCATAGCGTTCCCGCTGCTTTCGGCCGAAAACAACGTTTTTTCCAAATCCTTGGCCCTACAAATCGCCATCAGAGAATTTCGTAATTTTTTGATGGAAAATGATATGCAGATATACTTGGTTGTGTCCGATCGGGATGATTTTTTGCTGTCAGAAAAACTGTTCCGCTCGGTAGCAGACTATATCGATGAAACTTACGGCAAAGACAAAACTCTCGATGAATACGGCATCACCGACAAAGAAAATGTCCGTGAAAACGAACTTTTGCAGATTCGCCGTGAAACGAAATATCGGGAGTGCCACCCTGAGGAAATCGAACTCCTTTACGACTCTATTGACGCAGGTTCGATTCTGCCTTCGGATATTCAAGATTGGGAATCTCTGTTGGCAGATATTGATGCAGGCTTTTCAGAAACGCTCCTTCGTCTTATAGACCGAACCGGAAAAACGGATTCTTACATCTATAAAAAAGCCAATATCGACCGAAGGCTGTTCTCAAAAATCCGCTCTAATATGGATTACAAGCCGTCCAAAACTACCGCATTGGCATTTGCCATTGCATTGGAACTGGACCTGGATGAGACGAGAGACTTTATCGCCCGCGCCGGGTTTGCCTTGTCACACAGCAGTAAGTTCGACATCATTGTGGAATACTTTATTCTTCACAAAAACTATGATGTCTTTGAACTGAATGAAGTGTTGTTTGCTTTTGACCAGCCGCTGATAGGTGCCTAAATGTCGCCTGCCATGCGACCAAACCTTCCTTCGCTTTCACTATAATGAAGACACAATCAAACGAAGGAGGGTTTTTGATATGACAGAATTGGTATTTATCTTGGATCGAAGCGGCTCCATGTCCGGATTGGAGCCCGACACCATCGGAGGCTTTAACTCCATGATCGAAAAACAGCGAAAGGAACCCGGTAAAGCATTGGTGTCCACGGTACTGTTCGACAACTACTCTGAGGTTATTCATGACCGTATTCCCCTTGAAAAAGTGCCGAACATGACAGAAGAGGAGTACTTTGTGCGAGGCTGTACCGCTTTGCTTGATGCTGTCGGCGGAGCAATTCACCACATCGGAAACGTTCACAAGTATGCCCGCAAAGAGGACGTCCCTGAAAAAACCTTATTCATCATTACCACTGACGGTATGGAAAATGCAAGTCACCGTTATACCTACGATAAAGTCCATGCCATGATAAAGCGTCAGCGGGAAAAATACGGCTGGGAGTTTCTGTTCTTAGGCGCCAATATTGACGCGGCCGCCGAAGCAAAGCGGTTCGGTATCGATGAATCCAGAGCGGCAAATTTCCATTGTGATGAAGAAGGCACGGCCCTCAATTATGAGGTCATCGGTGATGCCATCATGACTATGCGCTGCGGAGACGTTCTCTCCGAAGACTGGAAAGAGCGTATTGATGAAGATTTCAAAAAGAGAGGCGGCAAAAAATAATCGGCACTGTCTCGGCTGATATCATCGGCATCCCTTAGAAATTTGATATGTCCGATGGCGACTCCAAAGCTGAGATCAAAAAGTAAATAAACAAATATGCAAAAGGGCTCTGCGGCGACCAATCCTCGGTTACCGCAGAGTCCTTTCTTAAAAAGTATGAACCCTCTTGCCAATAAGCGCTTTAGCAAAAAGAAACCGGACTCCGCTTCAATACTCACTGTATCAAAACCGGTGTCCGGTCATGGTGCGAGCGAAGGGACTCGAACCCCCATGCACAAGGCGCAGGATCCTAAATCCTGTGCGTCTGCCAATTCCGCCACGCTCGCATAGCAATAATAATTTATTATAATTGCCAAATTATATCAGGTCAAGAAAATAAAAAAAGCCTGCTTGAAAAACAGGCTCTTCAGACAACATCAAGCTCCGGATTTTTCCAGTTCTGCCGTGCAATGAGGGCAGCGGGTTGCATCGTCGGCAATCCCTTCTTTGCAGTACGGGCAAACCCGGGTCGGCGCCGGCGCCGGTTTCGGGAACATTCTGTTCATCTGGCGGATGGCAAGGAATATCACGAAAGCAATGATCAGGAAATCAATAACGGTATTCAAAAATTGACCGTACGCAATGACAGGCACATTGAGTTCTTTTGCTTCTGCCAAGGTGGTTACCGGCACGTTTCCGAGATTGATGAAAAGATTGGAAAAATCCATACCTCCCATAGCCATACCGATCGGCGGCATAATAACATTTTCCACCAAAGACGAAACAATTTTCCCGAAAGCTCCGCCGATGATGACACCGACTGCCATGTCAATCACATTACCGCGGACGGCAAATTCTTTAAATTCTTTCATCATACCCATATTTTTTCTCCTTCTGATTTGTAAATATTAAATAATTCTTTTGGTAGTATACCATACTCTTTTATATATTTAAATATATAAATATAGAATTCGAAAAAATTTTTGTCATTTTGATACCTCTTAATTGTTAATTTTTATTAGGTTATAAATTTGACAATCACTCTATGGGGGTATATAATGAAATTGTAAATAGAAGAAAGATCTCGGCCTTGATCTTTCTGCTCATTGTCACTTTTATAACATCTCCATGTGAAAGCCCCCACTGCAGGGGCTTTTGCTATATCCGGATAAAATAGAAACACCGCAAAAAAGCAATAAAAAAGAATAATAAGAACTTTGCTTATTATCCTTTCCGAATTATTTTATATTTTTATCATAAAGAGACGTCGTAAACAATGTATGTAATGCCGTTCCTTCGTGGCGGACGATGATCCCCATCGGATCTGTCGCTTCTTTGACCTCTAACATGAAATACATCTTTTGAACCATTTTGTCCCAAAAAGATTGTTTTTCTTTTTTCAGTAAGAATCTGTCTGAAAGCCTTCCCTTTTTTTCACAGACAATCCTGCTGTCTTCCGATCTCATTTCAATCCGCAAATTTTTCATCATTGCACCCGATTCACTCTATAAATAAGTCTTTCCTCCATCATGATCCTTCCGCTCCCGCTTTCCCTGCCGAGAGCGACGGACTCATAAAAAAGACGATTGCATAAAGGATTTTTTCCTTTTTTCTTTATCATCATTATACCCACCCGGGTATCTTGTCATCAAGAATCAAATACAGACTTATGTAAGATAACGAACAAAATATACAATTTGTATATTCTCACGGAAATTTCAAAGATATACAAAACAGGATGTCTTTACATACATTTCTTTTCCCATATAAAAATCCTCTTTGGCCGAAAAGTCGGTAAAGAGGATTTTATTTTGCTTTGAAAAGCTGTTTATATTTATTTATTCCATATCTTCAGGAAGTTCCGCATTGGTATAGACTTCCTGTACATCATCAAGATCTTCCAATTCGCTGATCATGCGGGACATGGTTTGTGCCGCTTCACCTTCAAGCGCCACCGTCGTATCGGGGACCATGGCGACTTCGGAAGCTTCTACGGCGATGCCTTCTTTTTCAAGTGCATCGGAGACGGTCAGGAAATCTTCCGGTGATGTCGTGATTTCGAAGCTGTCTCCTTCGGCAGACACATCTTCCGCACCTGCGTCCAGAGCAATCATCATGATGGTGTCTTCATCGGTTGCTTCTTTATCAACAATGATGGTTCCTTTTTTCTTAAACATCCATGACACGCAGCCGGGAGTTCCGATGCTGCCGCCATGATGCGTAAAGCCGTGACGAACATCGGCAGCGGCTCTGTTTCTGTTATCCGTATTGCATTCTACGATAACTGCCGCACCGCCGGGACCGTAACCTTCATAAGTCACTTCATCAAATCCCGCGCCCGAAGCAGCGCCTACGCCTTTGTCGATGGCTCTTTGAATATTGTCCTTCGGCACATTGTTCTGCTTGGCTTTGGTAAGCGCCAGTTTCAGACGCATGTTGCCGACAGGATCACCGCCGCCCATACGGGCAGCAATTGTAATTTCTTTGGAAATCTTTGTGGTTATTTTAGCGCGGATGGCATCGGTTTTGCCTTTCTTACGCTTAATATTTTCCCACTTGGAATGTCCGGACATATTATTTCTCCTCCTTTTTTTCCCACCAAGGTTCGCCCAAAAGTCGGTCGAGGATAATGGCAACGGCACTTCTCACGCAAAGATGATTGTACTTGCCCGCCCCATAGATGGGTTCCACGATATAGTCAAACTGTTTCATCATTTCTTTTGTCATGCCGAAACCTGTCCCGAAGAGTATAAAGACAGGCCTCGTCTCTTCATGTATTTTCCTTCTCATATTCGCATAAGAAACGGTGTTGGGATAGACCCGGGCATCGGTGGTGACAATCAGCGGTTTTTCTCCACATTCCTTCTCTATCCCTTCGATTGCTTCTTCCAAGGACGGAACAAGTTCCGTTTCTTCAAAAGCTTCCTTGCGGTTCGGATTATACCGGACGCCGCCTCCCGTTTTCCAATGAGTCATGACACGGAGCGCCATTTCTCTCTGGCTTTCCACGGGATGAATGATGAAATACCTGCGCACATCATAGGTTTTGGCACTGCGGGCAATATCATGAAGATCGTAATTTGTGAGAGCTGTCGTGACAACTTCCATATGTTTATTATAAATCGGATAATGAATCAATCCTATATAAACCGGAGCCACTATTTTTTCTCCTTTTCCTCCCGAATTTCCGCCATGATCTTTCTGTCTTCCTTCGTCATATCCAGTTTTTCCAAAAGATCCGGCCGATATTCCAAAGTACGGCGGAGCGCTTCTTTCCTGCGCCATCGGGCAATATTTCCGTGATGGCCGCTCAAAAGCACTTCCGGTACTTCCCAACCGTTATAGACGGCAGGTTTCGTATATTGGGGGTATTCCAATATAGGCTCATAAAAAGAATCTCCCGGGGCACTTCCCGCATCGCCGAGCACGCCGGGAACCATTCTTGCCACTGCATCGGCAATGACCATCGCTCCCAGTTCTCCGCCGGTCAGTACATAATCTCCGATGGAAATCAATTCATCCGCCAGATATTTTTCCACCCGGTGATCCACGCCTTCATAGTGGCCGCAGATGAGTACCAGATGATCATAGTTACTGTATAATTCCTTTGCCTTATCCTGCGTAAAGGGAATTCCTGCAGGCGACAGAAATATGACATGATCCCGCACCCCTTTTTCGGGAAGCACATGATGACAGGCATCAAAAAGAGGAGCACATTGCATAAGCATGCCTGCTCCGCCGCCGTAGACGGTATCATCCACGCGGTGATGCTTGTCCTTTGAAAAATCTCTCGGATCCGTCACTTTCATGTCGATCAACCCTGATTCCAAAGCTCTTTTTATGATGCTCTGACGAAAAAAAGCATCTATGAATTCGGGAAATAAAGATAAAATATCGATTTTCATACTATTCCCATTCCGGCAAATGCACGGTCATCACCTTATTTTCCATATCCACGGAAAGTATACAGGAAGGAATGGCGGGAAGATATATTTCCTTCCCCTCCTCATCTGCAACGGTATATACATCGTTGGCACCGGTTTCAATGATTTCCTTTATCCTCCCCAGCAATTTTCCTTCATCGGATACAACGGAAAGTCGGAGAAGCTGAAAATAATAATACTCTCCCTGTTTCAGCTCAGGCAAATCGGAAATATTGGTTTTCACCACCTGATTGACCAGAGTTTCTGCCATATTTCTGTCATTGACTCCCTCTGCACGGAGAATATAAATATGTTTGTGCGGACGGGCGGAGATGATTTTATAAAGCTTATCGCCGATGAACAAAGTCTTCAGCGTTTTAAAAATTTCAGGATGTTCTATATCGGGAAGAACACGCAAATCACCCCGCACGCCATGCGGGGTTACGATTCGTCCGATGATAATACGTTCCTCGGAATTCATATCATTCACGGAAAGCGACGATCTTTCCGTCTTCCACAAGGATTTCTCCTCCTGCCACAGCATTCATGTCGTCTCCCACATGGAGAGTTACGATACGGTTCAGCGGCTGCCGCGGAAGTTCTGCGCCGATTGTCAATTTTTCAAGATGTTCCTTATCGGACATCAGTTTATCTCTTACCTGAATCATCTGCGCTTTTTGTGCATCAAACTGAGCACGAAGCGGAGCCACTGCCTGCATATTGATTTTTGCCTGTTCCGACAATTTGGCATTGGCTTCGAAATCAAGCTGTGTCATATCATTTTCCACACTCTTGATATTCTGGTTAATCTGCGTCAAAAGCGTCGTTTTTAAAGATTCCGTCAGCTTGGATTTTACAGCGATGGGAATCAATACCTGAATTTCATCCATGTCGGCCCCCTCAGAGAATATCGACAGCGACTTTTTTATTTTCTCGCAAAGCCCCTGCCTTCACAACTGTACGAATTGCATTGGCGATGCGGCCTTTTCTGCCGATAACTTTACCCATGTCTTCCGGTGCAACGGTAACCTGATAAACTGTCAGGCTGCCTTTATGCACCTCTGTCACGGAAACGGCATCGGGATCCTTTACGAGAGCCCTGGTGATGTTTTCCACCAATTCTTTCACAGCGATCCTCCCTTATTTCTTTGCTTCGGCGAACTTTGCAAGAATACCGTTCTTCTTCAAGAGAGAACGAACCGTATCGGTAGGCTGTGCGCCTTTGCCGAGCCAAGCAAGAATTTCTTCTTCATTGAGTTTTACGGGAGCATCTGCCTTTGCCGGATCATACCAGCCGACTGTTGCAACCGGTGTACCGTTAACCGCTTCTTTAGCATCAATGACAACTACGCGGTAGAAAGGATTTTTCTTTGCTCCCATACGGGTTAAACGAATTTTTAACATAATTTCACCTCCTTGAAATGACATGTTTATTTACATAATTTATGAAATAAATGGCCGATCCGGTTTTTCACGAGCCGGCCAATACTTCCTCCCTATAAGACAGGGATTTCATCAGCCGAAAGGAAATTTTCCGAAACCGCCGAATCCTCCCAAACCGCCCATACCGCCTGCAGGGGGCCTCATTTTCTTTCCTTTCATCTTTTTCATCTGCTTCTGCATTTCTTTAAACTGCTTCATCATGCGGTTGACATCTTGAATTTTCACGCCTGCCCCGTCGGCAATACGCTTCCTGCGGCTTCCGTTCAATAAATCGATATTTGACCGCTCCTCCGGCGTCATAGAAAGAATGATGGCTTCGATATGTTTCACTTCTTTGCCGTTCAGATCGACATCTTTCAGCTGCTCTTTATATTTTCCCATCCCCGGTATCATGGAAAGAATACCGGACATAGAACCTAATTTCTGAATCTGTTTTAATTGCTTCAGGAAATCCTCCAAAGAGAATTCCCCTTTTTGGATTTTTTTTGCGCCCTCTTTCAAGGTATCCTGATCCATATTTCTTTGAGCCTGTTCAATCAAAGACTCCAGATCGCCCAGATCAAGAATTCTCCCTGCCATACGGTCGGGATGGAAATCTTCGAGACCGCCGTCCAGTTTTTCACTGACCCCGATCATTTTTATCGGTTTGCCGGTGACTGTTTTAATAGAAAGAGCGGCACCGCCTCGGGCATCGCCGTCCATTTTTGTCAGGATCGTTCCGTCGATACCGAGACTTTCATCGAAAGCTTTTGCCGTGGTCACCGCATCCTGCCCCGTCATGGAATCGAGGACAAGGAGAATTTCGTGAGGATGGACTTCCCCTTTGATATTTCTCAGTTCGGCCATCAATTTTTCATCAATGGTGAGACGGCCTGCCGTATCCAGGATAACCACATCTCTGTTATAGGACTTTGCCGTATCTACCGCATAACGGGCAATATGGACGGGATCCACATTCGGAGGCATACGGTACACGGGTACATCGACCTGTTCGCCGAGGACTTCCAGCTGTTTGACCGCCGCCGGACGATAGACGTCGCAGGCTGCAAGAAGAGGTCTTTTCCCCCGCTTTTTCAGCATCAGCGCCAATTTTCCCGCCGTCGTCGTTTTGCCCGCCCCTTGGAGCCCCACCAGCATGATCACCGTCATACCGGTGGAAGACATCGTTATCTTGCTCTGGGTACCGCCGAGAAGTTCCGTCAGTTCATCCCGGACGATCTTAATGACCGTCTGATCCGGCTTCAAACTGCCGAAAACCTCTTCTCCCACTGCTTTTTGGCGTACCTCTGCAATAAAATCCTTGGCCACTTTGAAATTGACATCCGCTTCTAAAAGCGCCCGCCTTACTTCACGGAGAGCGGCATCAATATCACTTTCCGAAAGTTTTCCCTTGCCTCGGAGATCTTTGAATGCAGACTGCAGCTTGTCACCTAAATTTTCAAAAGGCATCGGTTCACCTCAATCCGTTAATACTTTCAGGAAAGGTGCCGCTTTTTCTTTCGCTTCTTCGGAAAGGAGCAATTTCAGATCATGAGCCGCCCTTCTTCTCTTCAGAAGATTTTCCGACAGATGAAGGGCTTTTTCATAAATCACCAATTGTTCCTCCCCGTGACGCATCGCATCATGCACCGCCTGACGGGAAATATGAAAGTAATCTGCAATCTCAGCCAATGTGAGATTTTGATTATAATAAAGTTCTAAGCACTCCCGCTGTCTTTTTGTCAAAAGAATTCCATATAAATCGAGGAGTTCCCCTTTTTGCACTACATTTTCCAATGACATACGATCACCTTACCGCATTGATTATATATAAAAGACAAACCCCTGTCAAGCTATTATCCTTTACAGGGAAACATCTTATTTCTCTTCACCGATCAATCTGCTTTTTCAAAAACAAATCGGAAAATAAAAATCTCTCCTGCCTGTTTCACAGAAGAGACTTTTCCGAATTTTATATTTTTCTGCCCGCCGAATTTTTTCGGTATAGGGCAAGTCTTTTTTCTTTTCTTTATTCCCCGTGTCCCGCAAAATGACTTTCCGCTTCCAGAATGCGGTAGACCATTTCGCCTGCATCATAGAGATCTTTCTCTTTGATACTTTCTCTGTTCGTATGAAAATCCGTCATTCCCACACCGACCAGTGCGGAAGGAAATCCTTTTGTTCCGAACCAGTTCGCATCGCTTCCTCCGCCGCTCGCCGCCGTTTTCATTTCAAAATTTCCTTTGCTGCAGGCCGCTTTGAAAAGCTGCATTAAAGGAGAATTTTCTTTGATTTCGAAAGCATCATATTCTTTATGAACTTCTGTTTTCAATTCTCCTTTCGGGAATTTTTCCGCTCCTTTTTCAAAAGCCGTCGTTATCTCTTTGACCAACTTTTCCAATTTTTCTTCATTCCTGCTTCTTGCTTCCGCTTCCACGACACAAGATTCGGGGACAATATTTGTCGCTCTTCCGCCGGAAATCATCCCTATATTGCAGGTCGTTTCTTCATCGATACGTCCCGTCGGCGCTCCGGCAATTCCCGCTGCCGCCATGGCAATGGCATTGACTCCTTTTTCCGGTTCCATTCCTGCATGAGCCGCTATACCTTTGCAGGTAAATTTCATCATATACTGGGACGGGCCGGCAATGAAAATATGTCCTGCACTTCCGTCGGCATCAAAAGTATAACCGAAATCAATATCTTTTATATATTTCTCTTCTATGTTTTTAGAACCGCGAAGACCGATTTCTTCCTGTACGGTGAAAATGACCGTTATTTTTCCGTGGGGAATGAAATTTTCTTTCATGAGGGCAAGCCCTTCCAGAATGGCTGCCACCCCCGCTTTGTCATCACTTCCGAGAACCGTATCTCCCCGCGAGCGGTACACGCCGTCTTCCAAGACGGGTTCGATTCCCCGGCAGTATTCCACGCAGTCCATATGCGCCGTCAGTGCAATGGAGGGAAGTCCCTCGGTGTTCGCAGAAAAAACGGCAATCAGATTTCCCGAGTTTCCGCCTTCCACGGAACCGTCATTGTCTTCTATGATTTTAGATGCGCCGAGGGCTTTCAGTTTCTTTTTCAGCCAATCGCAAACTTCCCGCTCTCCTTTGCTCGGGGCATAAATTTTTACCAATTCTTCAAAAGTATCCCGTATCCGTTTTTCATTAACCATACAAGCCTCCGTGAAATAATTTTCTTAATCAATGAATTTATACGTTCTTTTTGTCCGAAAAATACGGACAATCGCTGTCATACATACTTGTTTACATCCTGAGGAGCAGTTCCCGATAAGTGATTTCGCCGTTTTCTATGTAAACCCGAGGCACTCTTTTGCTGACGGCGCAAGTCAGTTCATAGGGAATCGTCCCTGCCGCCTTCGCCATATCATCCAAAGAATTCCGTTCCCCGAATATTTCAATTTCGCTTCCCACATCCACTTCCGGCTTATCCGTCAGATCGATCATTGCCATATCCATACAAATCCGCCCGATCTGTTTTGCCGGTCCTTCTTCCGTCATCAGGCTGCAATGATTGGAGAGAGAACGAAGAAATCCGTCGGCATATCCGTAAGGAATGACCCCTGCCCGAGTCGTCTTATCCGTCACATAGATCCCGCCGTAACTGACAGGAGTGCCTGCCGGATATGTTTTGATCGTGCTGATCGTGGTTTTCATGGTCATCACCGGCTTGAGGCCGAGCATTTTTCCGTATTTTCCGTAACCGTAAAGCAGAAGCCCCGGTCTGACCATATCCAAGTAAGTTTCGGGATACATTACGGTCGCTCCCGTATTGGCGCAATGATGGAGTTCAAATTTTCTCCCCCATCTTTTTTCCACTTCATCGATCACTTTTTGAAACAGCTTGAATTGATCTTCCGTATATTTTTTATAAACTTCTCCTTCTTCATCGGCATCTGCAAAATGAGTGAAAATCCCTTCTCCCTCAAGCCCGGGAAGACGGCAGGCATGGAGAATCCCCTCCACGCCGGTTTCAAAATAGTCGCCGCTGCAAATATAACCCAAGCGGGACATTCCCGTATCCACCTTAATATGGATTTTTAAAGTTCCTCCGCACTTCACCGCTTCTTCACTGTATTCCAGTGCTTTCGCTTCACAAGTGACCGCCTGGGTGATATTAAACTGAATCAGCCGATCCACCTGTTCTTTCGGTGTATGGCCCAGAATCAGAATCGGCAGAGTGATGCCGTTCAGCCGGAGCTCCATGGCTTCATCGATACTGCTGACCGCCAGATAATCGGCACCGAGGGCCTGCAATTTTGCCGACACCTGCACCGAACCGTGCCCGTAAGCATCGGCCTTGACCACGCCGAGAAATTTTACTTTCTCTCCGATATATTCCCTTATTTTATGATAATTATAAGTCAGGGCATCCAGATTGATTTCCGCCCAAGTTCTTCGCAATGTAGATTCCATACTGCGCTTCCTTTTCCATATATTTTTCTTTTAATAGAATAATCCTTACCCGACGGAAATACAATCTCCCTCTTTACAGATTATTCCTCTTCCAGCCAGAACCCTTTTCGCAACGCCTGCTCGCCGAATTTTTCCTGAATCGCATCCATGACTTTTGCTGCTTTTGCCTGTTTCTCCCGCTTTTGAGAAAACAAATCCTGCAGCTCCATAGGCTCCGACAAATTAGAGCCGGTCACACCGATGAGACGTATCCCTTCATCAATGGCAATTCTCTTCTTCAGTATCATACAGGCATCGTAAATTTCTTCCTGCAAATTGGTTCCTTCTTCCAAAGACAACGCTCTTGTCACCGTACGAAAAGAAGAAAACCGAATTTTTAAAGAAATCGTTTTTGCCGCCTGATGATGCTTGCGGAGACGTTTTGCCACGATATCGCTGTGACGGGCGATCTGCCTGTCTATATCTGCGGGATCGGTCAAATCTTTTTCATAAGTCGACTCGTCGCCGATGGACTTGATCTGCCGCTCCGATTCCACGGGACGGTTGTCAATGCCGAGAGATAATTTTTTGAACATTTCTGCCTGATTTCCTAAAAGAGGAATCAATTTCACCAAAGGCGCATTTTGAAAATCACCGATCGTTAAAATACCGGCTTCGATCAATTTCTTTTCCGTTACTTTTCCCACACCCCAAAGACGGCGGATCGGAAGAGGTGCCAATATACTTATTTCCTTCCCGTAAGGAATCAAAAAAAGTCCGTCCGGCTTTCCCATATCGCTTGCCATTTTCGCAAGAAATTTATTCGGCGCGATTCCTACGGAAGCAATCAGTTTTGTTTTATCAAAAATTTCTTTTTTTATACTCCGTCCCACATCTCCCAATGTTTTATATTGCTTACCCAGGCCGGAAATATCCATAAAAGCTTCATCCAAAGAAAGCGGCTCGATCTCCGATGCATAGTGAAGCATGATCTCATGAATTTCAGCAGAAACGGAAGCATACACTTCCATACGGGGCGGTACAAATATTCCGTCAGGGCAGAGCTTGCGGGCCCGTGAAACGGACATGGCGGAATGAACGCCGAAACGACGCGCTTCATAAGAAGCGGTGGCAACGACGCCTCTTTGGGAAAGGCCTCCCACGATCACCGGCTTTCCTCTCAGATCCGGCCGATCTCTTTGCTCCACCGATGCATAAAAAGCGTCCATATCCACATGCATGATCCACCGCTTCAATTCCTTCGCCCCCTTTTATTTTGATCTTAGAAGGAAATATTTGTTCTGTCAAACCTGCTTTACTGTTTCTGATATTTTCATTATGATATATTTAATTATAGAGAGAAATTCTCTCTTATTTCATATTTTTGGAGGAGAAATATATGAAAGCACTCATTATCTGGTCATCTCGTACGGGAAATACGAAGGCTGTCGGAAAAGCGATTTATGATTCTTTAGATTGTGAAAAAGATTTTGTGGAAGCAGGCAGGGAGCCGGAGGATCTGTCCCCCTACGATATCGTTTTCGTCGGTTTCTGGGCGTTCCGAAGAGGCGCCGACATGGCAGCCCGAAAAGTTCTCTCTTCTCTTCACGAAATGAACGTCGCTATTTACGGAACAGCCGGAACTTATCCCGATTCCGATGCCGCCAAGAGCTATCTCAAAAACTCGGCAGAACTTTTAAGCGGCAACAATACTTTTCTGGGAGGCTTCATCTCCCAAGGAAGAGTTCATTCTTTCCACATAGGAAAAAGAAATCCCCATGCGGAAAAAGTTCATCCTCTGACACCGGAACGATTGGAACGTTTGCAGGAAGCGGAAAAA
>ERZ506741.315-NODE-315-length-21107-cov-5.3194_pt1 | contig 21107 bp, 19 predicted proteins | sample MGYA00513047_ERZ506741 | MGnify/ENA metagenome assembly ERZ506741
ACTATCTCTTGATGCAGGCAATGGGCCCGAACGTAGCAGGCGTAATCGGAACTGCAGTAGCAGCAGGAACGATGCTTGCACAATTCGGAGGAGGCTAATAGACAGCCTGTTCTTGAAACAAAATAAAGACGCTCCCTTAACGGGGGCGTTTTTTATTGGAAAAATTTTGAAGAGGAATCGGGGAGAAAATGCTGAGACGTACCGCAAGAATTATTTAAAATTATCATTAATTTTTAAATGGAGACCTTGCAAATTATATGATGAAATAAATCGATAAAACGGGAAGTGCCGCGAAAGGAATATTGTAAGTAAAACCGATAGGTATGTATTATCAAAACGAAGACGGATATTTGGAATCTGTCGGAAAGAGAAAATGTAAAGATAAAAAATTAATTTCTGTAAAGAAGATCAAAAGGATGATCGGTTCGCAGAAAATAATTAATTATGCTCTTTACAGCAGTAAAAATGATTCTGTAAACAGAAAAAGATAATATATAGAACAAGGCAGCCCATATGAAAAAACAGAAGTGTAAATTCAGAATAGGAGAAAACAAAATATACGAGAAAATGCCGACGTAACCGACAGAACAGATTGATTTCTTGAAAGTGACGGCGGTATTTAATTCGGCTTATATCGAAATACTTCTATGCATAAAAATCATAAGGGCGTATAGAAAAGGCAAAATTACTCATAAAGGGATTGTAAAATTAGACACGCCGTGATATTATTTAGCGGTAATAAATCTATATCGATAATAATCTATAAATAATATGATTATGCAACTCCGACAAAATTATTTTCTATAGCAAAAATATTTTCTTGTTGATAAAAAGAATGTAAAAAAACGATAAAAAGAAAAAAGAAAAAATGATTTTGTACTGAGTTATTAAACAGGCAAGAAAGAAAAATAATGATTATCTTGCCTATATGATGAAAGATGCAGGGGTGATTAACAAGAAATCGCTAAAGTGTCACATTCGGAATTTTGGTTATTATTAAATTTTTATTCGATCAATCCATGATCGGGGGGAGAAAAAATGAATCATATTTATAAAAATGTTTGGAGCAAAGTAAAAAATAATTATGTAGCAGTTTCTGAAATTGCAAAAGGTCACGGCAGAAACAGTTCGGAGAAAACAGTTAAAAATGCATTGGCAGCAGTGGTTGCCACAAGCTTGCTCTTTGGCGGCTATGCCGGTGTTTCCGCGGCGGATACAACGGCAGGAGCGGGTAATGGTGTTGCTATTGGTACGGGCAGTTCAGCACCAAATGCTGAAAATGTGGCTATCGGAAAAGGGGCAAGCATTAGTTATTCCAGTGGTAACAGTAATGCCACCGGAGACATAGTTATCGGCAACGGTGCTAAAACAAATAATTACATATCGCAGGGCGGTGGAATCGCAATCGGTTCTAATTCTTTTGTAGAAAATATGTTGGGTGGGTTGGAACGTACTTTCGATTTTAATCAGGCAGGATATGATAAGTTTTTAGGAATGCCTTACGGAAATCCGAAGGATGTTACCAAAATGGTGACCGGTGTAGCTATCGGGCAAAACACCTATGCCCGCTCCGGCAGCGTGATGCTCGGAACTCATAATTATAAGGGCGAACTGGGGGACGTGACTGTCGACAGTTCCAATACGAAAGCAAACAATATGTCTATTTTTTCCACCACCTTAGGTTCGAACAGCTATACCAATGGTTTATTCTCCAGTGTTACCGGTGCTTATTCCATTGCTTCTTCAGATTATAACGGCGGTGCTAATACTGCAGCCAAAAACTTCGGTGCCAACATTTACGGTTCTTTGAACAGTATCGAATCTGCTACGTCTTCGTCCAACTATTCCGGTATTGCCAGCAGTGTCATCGGTACGGCGAACAGAACGGCTAACTCCAACGGTGCTTTGATTCTCGGTGCCGGTAATGAAATAACAAATTCCATAACAACTATTTCTGCACCGACAAGCGGGGCTGATTCTGCTAAGGAACTGCAGACAAAACTGATGAATGCAGTCAAGTCATCGGCAAGCGGCGGTGCAACCCTTGCTATCGGCGGCGGCAACAAGGCAGATTATACGCAGAAAACAGCTATTATCGGCGTCAACAATACCATTACCGGTACTGCAGATGCTGTCAGCACCTTCAATATGATCAACGGTTACAACAACAAAGCTTCCAATGTGAAATATGTAACTGTTATCGGCTCTGACAATAACGTAGCAGATGTTGAGTCCAATGTTATTCTCGGTAATAAAAATACGGTGTCGACGAACAATACTTTTGTTCTCGGTCATAATGTGACTTCCACTGCGGAGAATTCGGTATTCCTCGGAAACAATTCCGCTTATGTGGCAAGCGGTAAGACATCCAAAGGTTTGGATAGCTACACAAGCGACACCGTAGCAGGAAAGACGGTTAATTTCGCCGGTGGAGATAATGTGGGAGGTGTCGTATCTGTCGGCTCTGCCACTGAAACACGGCGTATCCAGAATGTATCTGCAGGCCTTATCAGTGCCGATTCCACCGATGCAATCAACGGAAGCCAGCTCTATGCGGTAGCGGAAGCGTTAAAAGCTACGGCAGAAGGATCAAAAGGATCAACTTTGGTTGGTAGCGACAAAGCATTGTCCATTGATAAGGATAATAAAACACTGAATTTGAATCTGAAAGATACGGCAGGAAATGAAGTTACGGGAAGTGTAGATTTGACCGATTTGGCAAGTGCTGTTGATACGGATACCAAAACTACTATAGTGGCAGGGGATAATGTCACTGTAGAAAAGACAGACGACAGTACTGAATCAAACATAAACTATAAGGTCAGTGTAAAGGCAGACGGCAAGGTAGAATCGGGAAATACGGGACTTGTCAGCGGCGGCACCGTATATAATGAAACCCGTGTAACAAGCGACGGAAACTATATCAAGAGTGCAAACAGCGCAGCAGAAAATCTCACCGTTTTAGATACACAGGTGGGAACGAACACTCAGAGCATCAGCAATCTGAATGTAAGAATGAATGATCTCGGAAACCGTGTGGACAGAGTGGGCGCAGGTGCGGCAGCTTTGGCAGCGCTCCATCCCATTGATTTCGATCCGGAAGACAAGTGGAATTTTGCAGCGGGCTACGGCAACTATAAGGGTGCCAATGCAGCAGCTGTAGGCGCATTCTATCGTCCGAATGAAGATACCATGTTCAGCATCGGCGGATCTTTCGGCGGCGGAGAAAATATGATCAATGCCGGCGTATCCATCAAATTGGGCAAAGGAAACGAATACATGAAGCTTTCCCGTGCTGAAATGGCACAGAAACTGGATCAGCAGAACAGAGAAATCCAGGAAATGAAAGCTAAAGATGCTGCAAGAGATGCACAGATGCAGGAAGTTTTGAGACAGCTTGAAATTCTTCAGAATCAGGCGGCAAAATAATTTTTAAAAGATAAGGAAAGGGCTCCGTAACGGCGGAGCTCTTTTTTTATAAAATCAGAAATTTCCGTCTTGCAGGAGAAGAACGGGAAGTCCCGAAGTTCACGCAGTTTCGGTAATTGTTTCAATGAAAAAATATTTAAAAATAACCACTTGTAATTTTTTGATTTATGAAATAATATTTATATAGAAAATATTCAATTTGATAATACTTCGCAATATAGAAAGGAGGAAGAAATGGAGCCGGACATATCCTTTTTCTTTATAGGAACCGTTTTTGCCGCAGGCATCCTGTCTTTTCTTTCCCCCTGTGTACTTCCGGTGCTTCCTGTTTATATGGGAAAATTAATGGATCGTAGGGAAGGATCTTCTTTTGAGTTTCTGGGGAGACAAATATATATCCTGCCGCTTTTGAAAACATTGGCATTTATTGCTGGTTTGTCCATGGTGTTTTTTACCCTCGGATTCGGCGCAGGCTTTCTGGGACGATTTTTGTACCATCCTTATATGCCCTATGTGCTGGGAACGATCGTGATTATCCTCGGGCTCCATCAGATGGAAATCATTAACCTTTCTTTCTTGCAGAGAGAGAAGAAGCTTGATGTACAAAAGAAGGAAAGAGGCGGAATGATAGAAGCTTTTATTTTGGGGCTGACTTTCAGTTTTGCTTGGACACCCTGTGTGGGGCCTGTTCTCGGCTCCGTCCTTGCCATAGCTGTTTCCGAAGGGAGTTCCCCGTGGTACGGCGGATTTCTGATGATCGTCTATACCGCAGGCATGGCGATTCCTTTTCTTTTACTCGCCGCCGCATCTTCTTATTTCATGAAATATCTTCAACCTTTGAAAAAACATTCCCTTGCTTTAAAAAGGGCGGGAGGAATTTTGATTGTACTTATGGGCATTGTTCTTATGTCGGGCCAGCTGAACAGGCTGACCGCAATTTTGACTTGACAGTGGGGAGAATATAATGGAAATGATAAAAAAAATAACCGGCGCCGTTTTGATCGGCGCATTGGCAGCGTCTTTGACCGCTTGCTCGCCGTCGGCAAATTCCTCTGATAAAGGCGGCGCAAAAGGGTTGATATCTTCTGCGGATGCAGCTTCCGTAAGTGAAGGGAAAAGAGGAGAAGAGGGAGATTTTATGCTGAAGGATATTCATGGAAAAGAATACAGATTGTCCGATTTCAAAGGAAAGAAAGTATTTATTAAGTTTTGGGCATCTTGGTGTTCCGTCTGCATGGCAACCATCGGAGAAACGAACCGTCTTGCAGGAGAAAATAATGATTTTGTCGTTCTTTCCATCGTGGCTCCCGGATTCGGGGGAGAAATGAAAAAAGATGATTTTATCAAATGGTATAACGGCTTGGAATATAAAAATATCCCCGTGCTCTTAGATGAGGGCGGCGAGGTGACAAAAGCATACGGTGTCCGTTTTTATCCGACCGGTGCATTGATCGATTCGGAGGGCAAAGTACGGGCAGTCGTTCCCGGCCATATTCCGTCGGATACATTGAAGGAAAAAATGGCGACTCTTCCCTGATGAGCGGGAAATGATCATCTGATTCATGACAAGCCGTTTCTTCAGTGTAACGAAAAAGGGGAAAGTCATGAAAGAAATGAGGGATACAGTGAAAGATATATATTTGGCAGGCGGCTGTTTTTGGGGATTGGAAGAATATTTTTCCCGCATCGGCGGCGTGATTGATGTAAAGTCCGGCTATGCCAACGGAAAGACGGAAGAGACGGATTATCAGAGGATAGGAATGACCGATCATGCGGAAACGGTCCATGTGATCTATGACGAGTCAAGGCTGACATTGAAAGAAATTCTTCTTTACTACCTTCGCGTGATCGATCCCACCTCGGTCGACCGCCAAGGAAATGACAGAGGCCGCCAGTACAGGACGGGTATTTATTATACCGATGAAGAGGACGGCGAAATAGCAAGGGCTGTTCTCAAAGAAAAAGAAAAAGAGATTCATCAACCGGTTGTCGTGGAAGTAGAACCGCTCCGCCATTTCATTTTGGCAGAAGAGTATCATCAGAAATATTTGAAGAAAAATCCCGGCGGTTATTGCCATATCGATGTGACACTTTCCGAAGATCCGGTGATCGATTCCGCCCTTTATCCGAAGCCTTCGGAAGAGGTGCTGCGGCAGATTTTGACGGCGGATCAATATGCGGTGACACAGGAAAATGCAACGGAAACGGCTTTTTCCAATGAATATTGGGACAGCTTTGAAAGAGGCATCTATGTGGATGCGGCGACAGGAGAACCTTTATTTTCTTCAAAGGATAAATTTCATTCTTCCTGCGGCTGGCCGAGCTTTACAAAACCCATATCCGCCGATGTCGTGGCCTATCGGGAAGACAGAAGTTATAACATGGTACGCATCGAAGTGAGAAGCAGGAGCGGAGACTCTCATCTGGGCCATGTTTTCGGCGACGGACCGAAAGATCGGGGAGGAAGAAGATACTGCATCAACAGCCTTTCTCTTCGGTTCATACCGGAAGCGGAGATGGAAGAAAAGGGATACGGATTCCTTTTAAAGTTCTTATAAAATAATTTTTTTACTTTTAAAAAGTTTTGACGGAAAAATCCTTGCATTGTAATATATAAGTTGGTAAGATAAATACGCTTTGTAAGGATGGTGGATTTATGCAATTAATTGATTTATCGGATGTCAAGGATTTTAATGCCGCCCGTTTCTTGTTATACTGGTTTGTGGCAACGGTGGTTGCCATTATTGTGGCTTATACGATAGACCCGAAGAAGAAACTCGTCTGGTTCCGTCAGAGAAGTGATAACGGATTCATGGTCCGCCGCGGGTTTTTCGGAAATTTCAGTCTTCTCGGTGTGCCGAGGACGAAAGAAGGGTTTGCCATTACGGCAGGGATTTTCATTGTTGCCGGCCTCATCTGGGCGCTTATCGTATTTGTGCTTGCCCCGCTTGGCGGGTATAATTTATAAAAAGTGCATATGTTTTCTGCGGATGGCACAGGGGCAGAAAATAGTAACGGACCTGGTATGACGGGTCCGTTTTTTATAAAGAGTTTTCAGTCTGTAAGAAATCAGAAATGAATGAAGGAGGAAGTCATGTCAAACGGTGAAGCGATTTTGAAAGAGCTTTTTGCCGGCGTGGCCGCCATGTCCGATCCGACGGTATGGATCATGTTTGCCATAGGCGGTCTTTTGATCTGGCTCGGCGTCAAAAAAGACTATGAGCCGATGCTTTTATTTCCCATGGGGGTGGGCTGTATTTTGGCAAATATGCCCGGCCATTTTGTGACACTTCCCGACGGGGGCGGAGAACCGGGATTTTTGCAGGTACTCTACGAAGCGGGAATTGCAAACGAATTGTTTCCCGTCCTGATTTTCGTTGCCGTCGGCGCCATGTGTGATTTTACACCGCTCATCGGCCGCCCTCAGGTCATGCTTTTTGCTGCTGCAGCTCATTTCGGTATTTTTGCAACCGCCCTTCTTGCTTCGGCGGCGGGATTTCCTTTCAATCAGGCGGCGGCTATCGGAATCATCGGTGCCGCTGACGGTCCGACCACTATTTTTGTGGCACAGAAATTTGCGACAGAGCTTCTGGCGCCCCTGACGGTGACGGCGTTTTGCTATATGTCCCTCGTGCCGATCATTCAGCCGCCGATCATTAAATTACTGACCACGGAGAAAGAAAGAAAGATCCGCATGGAATTTCGGGAAGAAAAACCCGTATCATGGACGGTGAAATTTTTATTTCCTTTCATGATAGTTATTTTTGCAGGGATTTTGGCACCGATTTCCGTTCCCCTCATCGGAGCGCTCATGTTCGGCAATATGCTCAAAGTGTCCGGCGTGGTCGATTCTTTATCCGATACGGCGCAAAATGAACTGGCTAACTTAGTCACCCTCTTTTTGGGGATCACCGTAGGAGCTACGATGACGGCGGAAAATATTCTCACCGCCGATGTTTTGAAAATTCTCGTCCTCGGAGCGGCGGCTTTCGTCTTCGACACCGCAGGCGGCGTGCTTTTTGCCAAGTTTGCCAATTTATTTTTAAAGAAAAAACTGAATCCCATGATCGGAGCCTGCGGTATTTCCGCATTCCCCATGTCGGGAAGAGTCATTGCCAAAATGGCATTGAAAGAAGATCCGACCAATTTCATCATTCAGCATGCCATGGGTGTCAATGTGGCAGGACAGGTGGCGTCGGTCGTTGCCGGCGGTCTTGTTCTTGCTTTGATTCCCGTATTGAGTTGAGGAGGCCGTCATGTCAAGTTTGGAATCGTCCCTGTACTTACTGATCATCGCTTATCCCATGCTTTTTATCGTGATGGCTGTTTTTGCAGGACTTACCCATATGCTTACTAAGTTATTCCCCGGTAAAGAAGAAGTCGGAAAATAGGAAAAGCAGGGTAAAATTAAGTAAAATTCCCGTATTTGCGGGAAAATTATAAAAGCTATATACTGTAATTGTGAAAATAATTCTCTTTTAGGAGGCAGGATATGAAAGAAACTTACAGCAGAACAAAATCTGTCTGGCAGCGTATGAATAAGACGGAACGCAAAGCTGTCATGAGTTACGGTGAAAAATACAAGAAATTTTTGGATATTGCCCGTACGGAAAGACTGGCAGCGGAGGAAATTATCCGCCGGGCGGAAGCAAAGGGTTTTAAACCCGTCTATGATATGAAATCTCTTAAGGCGGGAGATAAAGTGTATTGGAACCAGAAAGGGAAATCCGTGATTTTAGCGGTCATCGGAAAGCAGCCCGTTCATGAAGGCATCAAGATCGTCGGATCTCATATCGATTCGCCCCGTCTGGATCTGAAAGCAAATCCGGTCCATGAAAAAGAAGGAATCGTTTATTTCCGTACTCATTATTACGGAGGAATCAAGAAATACCAGTGGACCACGATTCCGCTCGCGCTGATCGGCGTTGTGTTTACAAAGAGCGGAAAGAAAGTGGATATCAATATCGGCCTTAAAGAAGATGATCCGATTTTTTATGTAACGGATCTGCTGATTCATATGGCGCAGGATCAGATGAAAAAGAGCCTTGCCGAAGGAATCACCGGTGAACAGCTGCAGGCTGTGGCAGGAAGTCATTCGGAAGAAGGACATACGCCGAAAGAAGCAATCCTCGAACTTTTGAAAAAAGAATACGGCATTGAAGAAGAAGATTTTGCCGCAGCGGAATTGGAACTGGTTCCTGCCATGAAAAGCAGAGATGTCGGTCTTGACAGATCCCTCATCGCTTCTTACGGACAGGACGACCGGGTATGCTCTTATGCCAATCTGGAAGCGATTTTGAATGCAAAAGCGGGAACAAAAACACAGGCGGCACTTCTCACCGACAAGGAAGAGATCGGCTCTTATGGAAATACCGGTATGGAATCCTCTTATTTTGTTAAATTTGTTATGAAACTTCTTGCATTGCAGGGAAGCGGAAGCCTTCTTGATTTCTATGAAACGATGGAAAACAGCGAAATGCTTTCTGCCGACGTCAATTCCTGCTTGGATCCGATGTTCCCCGAAGTTTCGGAAAAGGATAATGCATCCCTTCTCGGATACGGTGTCAATCTGACAAAGTACGGCGGATCTCGGGGCAAGGCAGGCAGCAATGATGCAAATGCAGAATTTTTGCAGAAAATCAGAAAAATTTTCAATGATGCCGGCGTTTGCTGGCAGATCGGCGAGCTCGGCAAAGTGGATCAGGGCGGCGGCGGCACCATCGCATTCATGATGGCAAACTGGGGCGCAGAAGTGGTGGATTGCGGCACATCCATGCTTTCCATGCATGCACCGTACGATCTTCTCTCCAAAGCAGATGCGTATGAAACGTATCTGGCATATAAAGCTTTCTTTGAGAGCAAATAAAACAATGAAATGAAACAGAAAGGGCTTTCTTGCAAGGAAGCCTTTTTTTTGTCGGGAAATTTCAATTTTTATTTCAGAAATAAATTCATACATTTTCCTATTGACTGTATAATTCGTCTGGGTTACTATATCTAACAAGATTTATTTTTCAGAAGCATAGAAGAGCAGGAGGATTTCATCATGGCTGACAATCAGTCGGAGATACATCAAGAGAAAGAAATATTGACGGAGGATCCGGAGAAAAAAGCACAAGAACTGTTGGAAGAAAAAGAAGCAGACTCACGGATGAGAAATTATTCGGGCCCTATGGGGAAATGCATTGTGCTGCTCCTTTGCGTATGGACCGCATTCCAACTGTATTTTACGACGGTGGGCGCTATCAGTGCGATCAATCTGAGGGCGATCCATTCTATTTTTTTACTCGTTTTTACATTCCTTTTATTTCCGACCTGCAGAAAAGAAAAAAGAAACAGAACGATGCCGCCCTTTTGGGACATAGCTTTTATTATTGCTTCGGCAGGCAGTTTTTTATATCTGATTTTAAATTATACAAGAATTGCCCAGACCGGGGGACGTATCTCCGACATGGAAACGGGGATAGCTCTTTTGGCGGTCATCTGTGTGTTTGAAGCTGCCCGAAGAGCATCGGGAAATTTGTCGATCCTTGCCGCCGTTTTCCTTGCGTATAACTGGTTCGGCGCTTATCTTCCGGGCTATCTGGGACATAACGGATTCACTTTGAAACGGGTGCTCATCACGCAATTCTGGGGGACCGACGGTCTTCTCGGTACCGGCGTGGGCGTATCGGCGACATATATATTCCTCTTCGTCATCTTCGGCGCTTTTTTGAAATATTCGGGCTTTTCAAAATTTATCAATGACTTTTCCCTCACTTTGGTGGGAACCGCTTCCGGCGGCCCTGCCAAGGTGGCGGTCATTGCGTCGGGACTCATGGGAATGATCAACGGCTCCGCCATTGCCAATGTGGCGACGACGGGAACCATTACAATTCCTTTGATGAAACGGACGGGATATAAAAAAGAATTTGCCGCAGCGGTGGAAGCCGTCGCTTCGACGGGGGGCCAGTTTACGCCGCCTATCATGGGAGCTGTGGGATTTGTCATGGCGGAATTTTTGAATTTATCCTATACCTATGTGGCTCTTGCGGCAATTACGCCGGCGCTGCTTTATTATATCGGCCTCCTTTTTGCGGTACATTTTGAAGCGAAACGTTTGGGGCTTTCCGGTATTGCCAAAGAAAATATTCCCGATGCAATGACGGTGATTAAGGAAGAGGGCCATCTGGTGCTGCCCCTCATCAGCTTGATCGGCCTCATGTTTATGGGATTCACCCCTCTTTATGCGGCAGTTATTTCTATTTTTATCACCATCGGCGCAAGCTGGCTTCGAAAAGATACCCGCATGACGGGAGATAAAATTTTGACCGCCGTCGTGGAAGGGGCAAAATCCGCTGTTTCCGTCGGCGTATGCTGTATCATCATCGGCATCATCATCGGTACGGTCACCTTGACGTCCCTCGGGCTGAACATGGGATATCTCATTCTTTCCGTCGTACAGGACAACAATCTTTATCTGGCAGGTTTTCTTGTGATGGTTATGTCTGCTATTCTGGGAATGGGAGTGCCCGGTGTGGCAGCCTATGTCATCGTTCAGGCCGTAGCCGTTCCCGTCCTGATCAAAGCGGGAGCTATTCCGATCATTGCCCATATGTTCTGCCTGATTTACGCCTGCCTTTCCAATATCACGCCGCCGGTGGCAATGTCGGCCTATGTGGCATCGGGCATTGCCGATTCGGATCAGACAAAAACGGGACTCTGGGCAGTCCGTCTCGGTCTTATCGGATTCATCATTCCTTTCTTTTTTCTTGATAATCCGGTGCTTCTTATCGGTGTCGATAAGGCAGCGTCTACGGCAGATACTTTATGGAGCATCTTTTCCGCCTGCATCGGTACCTATGCTTTGGTGGCAGGCCTTGAAGGATGGATCCTCCGCCGCTGTACCGTGCCGGAAAGAATTATTTTATTTATAGCATCACCTCTCCTTCTTTTCCCCGGAATAATATCGGACGGCATCGGCATCTTGGGAATATTGGCTGTCACCGCCTTCCAGTATGTACGGTGGAAAAAAGAAAAAGAAGTAAAAATTTGATTTTCAGACCGCTTTGTTTCAGGTATACTGGAATAAATATATTTTCTGATTTTATTTCAAGAAGTTCGGCAGATACGGGAGGAAATGAAAATGAAACTGAAAAAAATGATTGCTTTGTCTTTGGCGGCACTTGCCATTGCAGGAGCGGCAGCAGGCTGCGGCGGGGAAAAATCAAATGCTCCGGGAGGGGGAAAACCTCAGGCGGGACAGACGATAAAAATTAATTTCCCCACGGCGGGAGCTTCCGGCGCTTTATATGCCGTCGGTGCTGCCATTACAAATATGTGGACGAACAATGTTCCCGGCGTGCAGGCGGCAAGCCAGGCATCGGCAGGGGGAATCGCCAACCTGAACATGGTTTCCGACGGAGAAGCACAAGTTTCTATCGCTATTTCCAGCAATGTCTACCAATGTCTTAAAGGAACGGACAGTTTCAAAGATCATGCTTATCCGGATTTGAAAGTCATCGCAGGGCTGTATATGAATCCTAACCAAGTGGTGGTGACGGAGAAATCGGGGATTGAAAAACTGTCTGATGTAAAGGGAAAACATTTTGCCGTCGCATCGGCAGGATCGTCCGTTTATAACGAATGTGACACCCATTTTACTGCGGCAGGACTGAAATTTCCCGAAGATATCCGGGCAGAATATATTACTTTTACCGATGCGGCAGATATGCTCCAAAACGGTTCCATCGACGGGGCGTGGATCATGTCCGGCGCACCTGCTTCTGCCGTAACGCAGGCTCTGACGGGAGGATGCCGACTGGTCGATATAGACGGGGCGCTGATTGATGCGATGAAACAAAAATATCCTTGGTACACAAGCTATACCATTCCGGCGGGAACCTATCCGAACCAAGATAAAGATATCCATACCTCTGCCATTAAAATGGTCATGTTCACCAGAGGAGATATGCCGGAGGATGTGGTATACAATCTGACAAAATCTTTCTGGCAGCATATTGATGAACTGGGACAGGCGCAGAAAAATCTGAAAGGACTGAAACCGGAAGATGCGGTGAAAGATATAGCCGGCGTTCCGCTTCATCCCGGTGCGGAAAAGTATTATAAAGAAATAGGTGTATTGAAATAAATTTAAAAATCCGCCGAAAAAAATCTCTTGACAAGAAAAAGATCGTCGGTTAAAATATTTCCAATATAAAAAAAGTGATGACGGAAAAAAGTACAAGTTTCGTTTCTGCATAGAGAGCTGGTGGATGGTGAAAACCGGAGAGAAAGGAATTTGGAAGTTCTTTCCTGAACCGCTTCACTGAAATATAAGTAGGTGTTGCCGGAGTGGCTTGCGTTAAAAGGCCGAGAGTTGATCTGATGAATGAGGGTGGTACCACGGATATTCCGTCCCTTGGGTACCGCCCTTTTATATTTGAAATCCTTTGTCAGATAAACAGGGTGGTACCGCGATGAGTCCCGTCGTCCCTTGCTATAGCGAGGGACTTTTTTGTAGAAAAAAGAAAGCGGGGAACCGAAAATGAAAAAATGGATGAAATGCATGATAGCGGTAAGTTTGGCAGGTATGGCGGCAGTGACGGCAGCCTGCGGCGGAGCGGGAGAAAATAAAAACGCTTCTTTGGAAAACGGCAAATTGAAAATAGGAGTGGTACAGATCGTACAGCACTCTTCCCTGGATCTGGCAAACAAAGGCTTTACGGATGCACTGAAAGAACGGGGCTATGACGAAAGCAAGGTGATCTTCGATCAGCAGAATGCCCAAGGGGATCAATCCAATTTAAAAAGTATTGTTGCCCGTTTCAAAAATGAAAGACCCGGTTTGATTTGTGCCATTGCGACACCTTCCGCACAGGCGGCAGCCAATGAAATCAAAGATATACCGATCGTAGGAACGGCCATTACGGATTTCACCACGGCCAAATTGGTACAAAATGACGAAGCGCCGGGAGGAAATGTGACGGGGGTCAGTAATTTGACATCGGTGGACGCGCAGATGGATCTGGCAAGAAGATTGGTGCCTTCCGCCAAAAAAGTGGGACTTATTTATTGTTCCAGCGAAGTGAACAGCGAAGTTCAGGCAAATATGGTGAAAGAATATGCCGGAAAGAATAACCTTATCGTAGAAGAAAGGACCGTCAACAGTGTGAATGATATCCAGCAGGTGGCGGAATCTTTGATCGGCGCCTGTGATTTCATTTACGTACCCACCGATAATGTGATGGCTTCCGCCATTCCCACACTGGTAAAAGTGACGGACAAAGCAAAAATCCCCGTCATTGCAGGAGCGGGCAGCATGGCAAAAGACGGCGCCCTTGCCTCTCTCTCCGTTGATTACTATACTTTGGGAAAACAGACCGGTTATTTGGCGGCGGATATTTTGGACGGAAAAGTAAAACCGGAAAATGCACCGATTCAGCATCAAAAAGAATATAAAATCGTTATCAATAAAAAGAATATGGACATATTGGGTATAGCAATTCCGGAAAATATTTTAAAATCCGCCGAACTATTATAATTCAGCGCGGCTCTATATATTTTCAAGAGAGAAAAAATAATAAAAGAGAGTGCATTTAAAAAATTTCCTTTCTTCGGTGTAAGAGATATGGGCTGTTTCGGAGAAACAAACGATAAAACCATGTTTTTATGAGGTAGCTATGTTATAATAAAGCATGGATATATTTTTCTTAATTCTTAATCAGGGAAGGCAGCGGAATGTCAGATATTGAAAAAAGGCTGCAGTCGGTAAAAAAACGCATAGAAGCGGCGAAGGGACGCTCTCCTTACGGACAGGATGTGACACTTGTGGCAGTGACGAAATTTCACCCCTTGGAGGATATGGAAGAAGTACTCCGCCTCGGTGTCACTCATGTGGGAGAAAACCGTGTACAGGAGATGGAAGACAAGTACAAGAACCTTTCACTTCCCGCGGTATGGAATTTTCAGGGACATCTGCAAAAAAATAAAGTTAAGAAAGCGGTGGCTCTCGCTGATTTGATTCAGTCTGCCGATTCTTTTGAAATTTTGCGGGAAATAGATAAAAGAGCCGGCGAAATCGGAAAAGTGCAGGATTTGCTTCTGGAATGTAATGTTTCCGGGGAAGAAAGCAAGTACGGATTTGCACCGGAAGATCTGGAAAGAGCGGCTGAACTTGCCGCCTATTGTCCCCATATTTCAGTCAAAGGCCTGATGTGTATGGCGCCGATAGAAGAGGACGGGGAGAAAACAAGGCCCGTTTTCAGAAAAGCCCGCCTCTTGTGGGAAGAATTGAAGAAATATTTCCCGGAAGATCAAATATCTATCCTGTCCATGGGCATGACCCGGGACTTTGAAACAGCTATAGAAGAAGGCGCGACAATGGTTCGCATTGGCACTGCGATTTTCGGTGCCCGACAGAAGGGAGAAAAAAATGAGCTTGCTTGATAAATTAAAAGATCAATTTGCACCAAGAGAAGATGAAATGGAAGAAGGTTATGAAGAGGAAGAAACTTCCGTAACTTCTGCCGCACCTGTTCCTCCGAGGAATGTAGCCGGCGCAGGCCGTCCTGTCGCTACCCGTCAGGCAAAACCTTATACCATGGTCGTGGTGAATCCGAAAAATTATCAGGATGCGGAAAAAATCGGTGATCATTTGAAATCCTCCCGTCCGGTGGTTATGAATATGGAAAAAACCGACGTGGACGAAGCACAGCGTATCGTTGACTTCATCCAAGGGGTCATGTATGCTCTGGACGGCAGAATCGATCAGATTTCCGAACATATTTATCTTTGCGCGCCGAATAACATGAGTGTTTCCCGGGAGAACTTCGCCGCTTTTCCTGAAGCCGGAGCGCCCGCTTGGGAACCGCAGACACCGACAAGGGAATAAATGTCATTTTTTTCAAATTTGGAAGACCGGTTCAATCGTTTTTTCTCTTCAGGAAATGAAGAAGATGATTATGAATCGGAACTTGTATATGATGATGACTACCGGAATGAGGACAGTCCCCGCGTAACGAGCGCGCTGCCTGCGAGAGCTGTCCGTCCGATGGATGCGGTCATCATGGAACCGCACTCTTACAGCGATGTGAGGAGGGCGGCGGAAGCCATGAAAAAAGGCCTGATTGTCCTTATCGTTCTCGGAGATAATTTAGAGGACGGAGAAGCGGGCCGTTTTGTGGATTTTATGGGTGGTGCCGTTTTTTTCGGGCAGGGAGAATTGGAACTTTTAAATGAAGAAGTTTTGATTTGCGCTCCCTCCAATGTTCACTTGGAAACGGATAATCTGCCGCGGCTGAGCGGTATTCCTCAGTGGAAAGGACCTTCTTTATGAACCGTATATTGATGATCGGCTGCGGAGCCATGGGAGGAGCGATCCTTTCGGGCTGCCTTTCCTGCGGACTTTGGAAAAAAGAAAATGTATATATAAAGGAACATTCTTTGGAAGCATCCCGGCGTAAAGCGGAAGAATACGGTGTTTCTTACGTGGAAAACAATGAAGTGATTTCTTCGGCGGATATTCTTCTTATCGCGGTGAAACCCGACGTGGTGCCTTCCGTACTTTCCGAAATATCTCCTTTCCGTCCGAGAAGGGTGATTTCCATTGCTGCCGCCGTCACGGTGGATACTTTGGAAAAAGGTCTCCCCGAAGGGACGGAAGTCATAAGAGTGATGCCGAATACGCCCGCTTCCGTCGGGGCAGGTATGACAGCCGTCACGGCCGGGCATTTTGCCAAAGAAGATTTTTTGAAAATGACGGAAGATATATTTTCCTCTCTCGGTAAAACGGCAGTCGTTACGGAAAGACAGCTGGATGCACTGGGCGCCCTTTCCGGGTGCGGCCCGGGCTATGCTTTTGTCATCATCGATGCGTTATCCGACGCGGGGGTGAGGATCGGACTTCCCCGCAAACTCGCAACTTTGGCGGCGGCGCAGACTCTTTACGGTGCATCAAAAATGATTTTAGAAACAGGAAAACATCCGGCAGAGCTCCGAGACGGGGTCACCAGTCCCGGAGGAACCACCATTGCAGGCATTCATTCCATGGAACGGGCAGGAGTCCGAGGTGCCTTGATGGATGCGGTGGTTGCCGGTCTTTTACGATCTGATGAAATGAGTAAAAAATAATGAAAGATAAAGAAAAAATTCTTCGCTATTTTGCTGCCGGCGGCGAAGAAGCAAAAGACATGGCAATTCGTCTTTTGGATTTGGCAGATTCCGTAGACAGAGGCCGTCCCTTTGCGGTAGGGCCTTTCATGGCGCCCTTTGCGGCACAGGTGGGACAAACCGTGGCAGCCCATATGAAGACGGTTGCGGTAAAAACTTGGGGCGGCTATCATGAAGCGGAACGTATCCGCGTCGCTTTTACAAGTTCGGATTATGACGGGCCTGTAGATTTCAAAATGACCGCTTTGAAAGTGACATGGGATGAAAGATATCGTCTGATCGGTCATCGGGATGTACTCGGATCTTTGATGGGACTCGGTATAGAACGATCCGTTTTGGGAGACATCCTCATGCAGGGCGCAGGCTGTCAGATTGTGGCAGACAAAGATATGGCGGAATGGCTGATTCAAAATTTTGTAAAAGTAGCGATGGTGCCCGTTCATGCGGAAGAAATATCTTTGGAAGAACTGACACCGCCCGAGAAAACAGCAAAAGAAGTGCGGGCGACCGTAGCTTCTCTCCGTCTCGATGCGGTAGGGGCGGCAGGATTTGGTATTTCCCGCAATAAAATGGTACAATGCGTAGAGAGCCAAAAGACAGAAGTGAACTGGCAGACTGCCAAAAGTGCCTCTCAGGCCATAAAAGTAGGAGATATCATTTCTATCCGCGGCAGAGGACGCATTGAAATAAAAGAAGTGACCGGAATGAGCCGTAAAGGCCGGACGGGACTTTTAATCAATCGATATAAATAATAGGGGAAAAATTAATTTAGGAGGAAGTTTTATGATTACACCAATGGATATCCACAACAAGACGTTTTCCCGTGGATTGCGCGGTTACAGCCAAGAAGAAGTAGATTCTTTCTTAGAAGAACTGGCAGCAGATTATGAACGTATCTATCGTGAACATCGTGAGATGGAAGAAGAAATGGATACGGTAAAAACAAAACTTCGGAATTATGAAAAAATGGAATCCACCATGTCATCCACCTTGGTTATGGCGCAGGAAACGGCGGAAAATGTAAAAAGAAATGCTCAAAAAGAGGCGGAACTGTCGATTAGGGAAGCAAGAAATTCCGCCCATAAAATTTTGGAAGATGCAGAAAATGCGAAAGCCAAGCTGAAATCGGATCTGCTGAAAGCGGAAGCGGATATGAGTGTTTATATCGAAAAGATCTTAGCAAATTTAAAATCCGCCACATTGCTCGTAGAATCGGCAAAAAACACGGCGCTCCCCAAACTGATCAAAGAAGATGAGGAAATTCCTGCGGAAGCGGCAGAAGAAGATCAGTCGGCAAATCTTTTTGAAGAATCGGAAGCAACCGCCGACGGCGGAGAAAATATGGAAATCGCTGAAGAAGCAACGGATATCGTTATAGAAGACGGTGAAAAATAAAACAGCAAATGAAAAGAGATGGCAAAAAGTCATCTCTTTTTTTATAGGAAAACGGCTCCTCCGCAAAGGGAGATATCGGTTATTTATTTTTATTATTTTTGTATAATATCAGCCCCGCTGCAAGAACGGCGGCAGAAATAAGGGCGATGCTTCCCCATTTGCGAACCCGATCAAATCGGGCGGCTTCTTTTATCTGAGTGAGGGCGGACTCGGGTTTTCGGGCGGCGATGGTTATACAGCCGAGTTTCGTATCCGTTTCGATCCGGACAAAACCTGCCCGGGTCAGTTCCGATACGAGCTCTCCCACCGTATAGACGGTCATGCCGGGGATCAGCTTCGGATAGAATTCATCCAAAAATCCTTCGCCGTCAGCCTCATTGGAGATGAGAAGAGTGGCGCCGGGTTTCATGACCCGCCGTACTTCTTTCAAACATTTTTGAAGATCTTTCCAAAAATAAATCGTTTCAAAGGCAGTGACAATATCGAAGCGGGAAGACTCGAAAGGAAGAAGATCGGCAGTCCCTTCATAAACAAAGCATCTTCCTTCTTCAACGGCTTTGCGGTTATATCGAAAAGAAACGTCAACCGCATCGGGAGAGGGATCGATCCCCGACACCCGGCCTGACGGAGCCCTTTTTAACAGCCGCGCCAGATTGCTCCCGCCGCCGCAGCCGATATCCAAAATCTCCGCATCTTCTTTGATATCCAGATGGGAGAGGCTCCAGAGAGAAGCGGGAGTGTGAGTTACATTCATCAAAACAAGGAGAGCTTTTCCGATATTTCCCTTGGGAGAAGAGAAGGAAGAAAATTTTTTGGTGAGATTCATTATAAAGCTCCTTTCTTCATAATCCGTACAGACATTTATATATTCATTATATCTTAATAGAAGAAAGGGGGACAACCGCTGCGTTTGGCAAGGAGGTCTTAAAACAAGTGAAATTTTATTCTTCAAATAAAAAAATAAAATCAAAAAGGTATTGATTATTTATGCAAAGATATGTATAATTATTTCATGTTTCAGAAATATCGAGTTTGAGAAAGGCGGCATATAATGAAAAATGTAAATAAAGTAGTTTTGGCTTATTCCGGCGGTTTGGACACATCGGTTATCATTCCGTGGCTGAAAGAAAATTATAACTGCGAAGTCATCGCGATCACGGTAAATCTGGGACAGCCCGAAGATTTCGATGCCATTCATGCAAAAGCGCTGAAATCCGGTGCGGAATATGCGGAAGTGCTGGACGTAAGAAAAGAATTTATTGAAGACTATGCTTATAAAGTACTTCAGGCAGGAGGCAGATATGAAGGGAAATACCTGCTGGGAACTTCCTTTGCACGGCCTCTCATCGCCAAATGTCTCGTGGAAGCAGCCGAGAAATACGGAGCCGATGCCATCTGCCACGGCGCGACGGGAAAAGGAAACGATCAGGTCCGTTTCGAACTTACCATCAAAGCCCTTGCGCCTCATATGAAAATCATCGCTCCTTGGAGAATCTGGGATCTGAAATCAAGAGAAGATGAGATGGCCTATGCGGAAGCTCATCATGTGCCGATTGATAAATTTGACGATAAACAATCGGAAGAAGAAAAAGCAGCAAAAAAATATCCCTATTCCATGGACTGGAATATGTGGCATCTGTCCCATGAGGGAGATGATTTGGAAAATCCCGCCAATGCTCCTCATAAAGATATGTATCTTGTCACCTGCGATCCGGAAGATGCGCCGGACAAGCCGGAATTCGTCACCGTTGAATTTGAAAAAGGGATACCTGTAGCGGTGAACGGCAAAAAAATGGACGGCGTGGAACTGGTGAATACGCTGAATGCCATCGGCGCCAAAAACGGTATCGGTATCGACGATCTGGTGGAAAACCGTCTGGTAGGCATGAAATCCAGAGGCGTCTATGAAAATCCGGCAGGCTCCATTTTATTCTATGCCCATGCGGAACTGGAACGTCTCTGCCTTGCTCGGGCAACTTCTCATTTTAAAGAAACGGCGGCAGTCAAATACAGCGAACTTGTTTACGACGGACTGTGGTTTTCACCGTTAAGAGAAGCTTTGCAGGCTTTTGCCGATGAAACATCCGAAACGGTGACGGGAAAAGTATCGCTCCGTCTTTACAAAGGAAATATTTTGTCCAACGGTGCGGAAAGTCCCTATTCTCTCTATAATGAAGAATTTGTAACCTTTGGAGAAGATGATGTGTATAATCAGGCCGATGCGGAAGGATTTATCAATCTTTTCGGACTGCCTCTGACCATTCGTGCATTGATGAAGGAAAAGAATAAAAAATGAGTGATATGATGTGGGGCGGCCGCTTCAAAAAAGCAGAAAATAAAAAAGCCTTGGATTTCAATGCGTCCATTTCTTACGACTGCCGCATGTATAAAGAAGATATTGCCGGATCTCTTGCCCATGCGAAAATGCTTTTCCATCACGGAATTATCGGGAAAGAAGATTTGGAAAAAATCAGCAAAGGGCTGCAAGAAATCAAAAAAGAAATCGACGAAGGGACATTTGAATTTTCCATCGAGCTGGAAGATATTCATATGAATATAGAAAAACGGCTGACGGAAAAAATAGGAGATGCAGGCGCCCGCCTTCATACGGCAAGAAGCAGAAATGACCAATGCGCCGCAGATCTTCATGTGTTCATGAGAAGAGAGATAGGAGAACTGGGAATTAAAATTATCCGCATGGAACAGGCACTTCTTGATATTTCCAAAAAATACGGGGACGTGATCATTCCCGGATATACCCATCTGCAAAGAGCGCAGCCCGTACTTTTTGCCCATCACATGATGGCTTACGGTTCCATGCTGGAAAGAGATTTCGAAAGACTGACGGGATGCTATGAAATGGCAGATGTATCCCCTTTGGGAGCCTGTGCACTGGCAGGCACCACTTATCCCACGGATCCGGAAGAAACGGCAGAAATGCTTCATTTCAAAAAATGCTACGGGAACAGTCTGGATGCCGTATCGGACAGAGATTATCTGATCCAGTTCCTCTCCTTTGCATCGATCTGCATGATGCATCTGTCCCGCCTGTCCGAGGAATTTATCCTCTGGAGCACCGGAGAATTCGGCTTTATCGAATTGGATGATGCTTACAGCACGGGAAGTTCCATTAT
>ERZ506741.325-NODE-325-length-20341-cov-4.69708_pt1 | contig 20341 bp, 18 predicted proteins | sample MGYA00513047_ERZ506741 | MGnify/ENA metagenome assembly ERZ506741
CGTACTTTTTCGGAAGAGGATCCTCTGATTTTTATTTTATCCGTCTTTTAAAGACGAACAAATATGATAAAATAAAACAGAACATAAATATACATTCAGGAGATTACCATGAGCAACAAAGAAGAAAAATTTTTTGAGCAGCTTCGTTTATTTTGTTTAGAAAGCAGCCGGAGCGGGATGATTTTTTCAAAAATCAGTACCGGCGAAATTGATTTGGAAGAAGGAAGAGAAATGATTGCCGATATCAAAAAGAAGTTGCGGCCGGAGCGTATATCTCTTCTGGAAAAAATCTATAAACTTTATAAAAGTCCCGTAGAAATTGATTTTGCAAAAAATTTTGTTTATCAAATTTACAACATTATCAATCTGATGAATGAAACCGTTTTGCATATATCTGTTTTTCCTGCGGATAAAACTCCTAAAGAATTTATGATGATGACACAGCTGATTCAAAGCGCATTGGAAGAAATTTTAAAAACGTTGGAATATGCTCCCGATATATCTGAAAATTATATGAAAATAGAAGCCCGGTACCGTAAAGTTCATGTATTTGAAGAACGAGGAGATGTCATTTATAAAGATGCATTAAGAGAGCTCTTTGCAGAAGGAAAGAAACCGGAGTATATTATTTGCTGGAAAGAAATCTTTGCCGATACGGAAAAAATGCTTGATGCAGCTGCCGAATCGGTCTCTTCATTGCAGCGGCTGCTTACTAATGAATAGAAAAGCAGGCGGCAATTACGTTTATATGTACTTTTTTGACTTTTTAATGTATAATGGTAACACATGGAGGAAATGCCATGTCTATGAATGCCATTCATAGAACCTGATTGATGATTATTTCCCTGATTATCAATCCGGCTGCAGATATTTCCATACTCCTCAATGGATATTCTGCACGAAAGAAGCGGTGTATGACCGCTTTTTTTGTTGCCTTGCCCGGTGAAATGGTGATAGTATAAATGACATAGAAAAAGAATTAAAACAACAGGGGGTCCTATGGAACATACTTATCAATGGCAAGACGGAAAAAAACTTTCTATCGGAAGAAAAACTTTAATTATGGGAATTTTAAATGTGACACCTGATTCTTTTTCTGACGGAGGACAATGGAATACGAAAGAAAAAGCACTTGTCCATGTTAGTGACATGATTAAGGCGGGAGCGGATATCATCGATCTGGGGGCGGAATCTACCCGTCCCGGGCATCAGCCTTTGACGGCGGAAGAAGAAATAGAAAGACTGAAAAAATTTCTGCCTTATGTACCGGAAGAAAGCAGTGTACCGATATCGTTGGACACCTATCACTGGAAAACGGCGGAATATGCATTGGGACAGGGAATCCATATCGGAAATGATATATGGGGTTTTCAATATGATCAGGGAGAAATGGCGAAAGTTTTTGCCGGTTTTGACGTGCCGATCGTCCTTATGCATAATCACGATGGTACTTGCTATAAAAATGATATGATAGATGAAATGAAAAGATTTTTTAAACGCACAGTGGAGATAGCGCTTCGGGCAGGAGTGAAAGAAAAAAATATCATCTTGGATCCGGGAATCGGCTTCGGCTTCGGCAAAGACAGCAACCAAAATTTGGAAGTCCTTCGCCGCTTGGATGAACTGACCGGCTATTTCCCTTATCCGTGGCTGCTCGGAGTCAGTCGCAAACGTTTTATCGGAGACATCTTGGGAACGGCAGCGGAAGAGAGAGATGAAGGAACCGGTGCCGTTGATTTGTGGGGAGTCACAAAGGGATGTTCCATTCTTCGTGTTCACAATGTGAAGATGGCGGTTCGTTTATCTAAGGTTTGGGATGCTTTGAAAAATAATGTGGTTTTATAATCGGTGGATAGTATGGATACGATCAAATTAAAAGGGATGGTATTTTACGGATACCATGGAACGGACAAGGAAGAAAATGTATTGGGACAACGTTTTGTTGTCGATACAGAGATGAATTTAAATTTATCGAAGGCAGGGAAAACGGATGAACTTGAAAATTCCGTCAATTATGCCGATGTGTTTGAGAAAATAAAAGAAATCGTAGAAGGAAAACCTTGCCGGCTTTTAGAACGTGTGGCATGGCTGATTAATGAAAAAATACTGGATGTATATCCGACGGTAGAAAAAGTCACTACAACGATACATAAGCCGGGGGCGCCCATACAGGGAGTTTTGAAGGATGTAGCGGTGACTCTCAGTGAAAAAAGATGAAATACATCATTTCAATGGGATCTAATCTGGGAAAGTCGCAAGAAATAATGGTGAATGCGCTAAGAGATTTGGAAAAATCATCGCGCTGGAAAACTCTTAAAAAATCATCATTTTACAGGACGGCCCCTTGGGGGAAAACAGATCAGCCCGATTTTTTAAATGCCGTTATTGAAACAGAATGGGAAGGAACGCCGGAATCATTGCTTCGTTTTTTGCAGCAGACGGAGAACCGGCACGGCCGGACGAGAGAAATTCATTGGGGGCCGAGGACACTGGATCTGGATCTGATTTATGGAGAAAATGAAGAACGAAATACTAAATTTTTGACATTGCCGCATCTTTTTTTCTGGGATCGGCCTTTTGTGCTGGTTCCATTGGAAGAAGTAGAACCGGAATTTATTTTTAAAGAACAGAAAATTCACGATCGGATTATGGAAATACAAGGATATGAGGAGGTTAAGAAAGAACCGGCTTCATGGGAAGGAGGATGGTAATGGAGAACATACAGAAGATTGCCAATGTGCAAACAACGGCGTCCGTTTCGGATTTGATAAACCGCGGCGGGCGGGAATCATTCGTCTTTGACGATGATATAGGAGAAAAACTCGTCGAATCATTACGGGAGAAAAAAGAAATTGAAAGATTTACCGCTTTGTTTGCAGGGAAAGGGCCCGTTATGGTTTCAGGGGCCGGAGATTCTCAAAAATCTTTATTATCAGCCTTGGCGGCCAAACCGGAGAAAGCAATGATTGTTCTTGTTCCCGAAGAAAAAGATATTCTTCGTTGGGAGCAGGATTTACATTTTTTTATGCCGGAGAGAGAGATTCTTTCTTTTCCCGTGGTGGAAGAATCGGAATTCAAGGTCACCTTCTCCGGTACGGAACGGTTAAGAGAACGGATGCAAAGTTTAGCCGCTCTGATGAACGGTGATCCTGTCCTTGTTATAGCCACGACTGTGGAAGCGGCGCAAATGATTACGGCTCCGTCGCAGCTGGAAGAAGGCATTCTCTCCATTTCCATGGGGGAAGAAATAGAAAGAGAAAAATTATTATCCGACTTGGTCCGCCGCGGCTATGAAAGAACGGATCAGGTGGAAAGATGCGGTCATTTTTCTGTTCGGGGAGACATTATCGATATTTTTGCCATTAACGAAAAACATCCCGTCCGTATTGAATTTTTCGGAGATGAAGTGGACAGCATCCGTTCTTTTGATGAAGATACCCAGCGGTCATTTCATAATTTGGACAGATTTTCCTTTTTACCGCTAAAAATAAAAGGTGAACAAAATGCAACGCTCCTATCTTATCTTACAAACGGAATATTGATCTATGATGAGCCTCAAAGAGGGGAAGAGGAACTGAAAAAATATTTCCATGAAGAATCTTTAAACAGAGAAAAAGCGTTCAGCTGGGAAGATTTGATCCGCTTTCCTCGAAAAAATAAAGAAAATAAAAATGAGGAAATATTATTTTCTTTTTTGAAAAGAGAAATAAACGGTTTTAAAATAAAAGAAAGTGAGAGTTGGAACGGGCGGACAATGGTGAATTACCAGCGTCAGATTCCGCTTTTTATGAATGATTTGTCCCGCTTGCTTGAAGAAGGATGGCAGGCAGGGATTGTGACTCCCCGTCATTCGGAAAGAAAAGAATTGGAGGAATATCTGGCAGATTACCATATTCCCCTGTCCTCTCAATTGAAAAACGGATGTGTCACACTGTTTAATAACATTATATCCGGCGGATTTGAACTGCCCTTTTTAAAAACAGCATTGATTGCGTCCGGGGATATTCTGGGAAACCAAAAAATCCGTCACTATAAAGCCGGCGAAAAAGGGAAACAAATCCGGTATTTTTCAGATCTGCAAGCAGGAGACTATGTAGTACAGAGAGTCCACGGAATCGGGAAATATACGGGAGTGACCACTATCGAACTGGAGGGAATCCACAGAGATTACATTACCATTCAATATGCCGGTTCCGACAAGTTATATCTGCCGATGGAACAGATTGCCACATTGGAAAAATATATCGGTCCCGAAGGTCAGGTGCCTGCGCTCCATCATATGGGCGGCGTCCAATGGAGTAAAATACAAAATAAAGCAAAAAAATCGATCGAAGATTTGGCGGAAAAACTCTTGGAAGTTTACGCGGGAAGAGAAATCATGGAAGGAATTTCTTTTTTGCCCGATACGGCGGAACAGAGGGAATTTGAAGACACATTTCCTTTTGTGGAAACCGACGATCAGATAACGGCCGTCGAATCGGTCAAACGTGCGATGGAAAGGCCGTCTCCCATGGATATGCTCGTTTGTGGCGACGTGGGATTCGGAAAAACGGAAGTGGCCATGCGGGCTGTTTTTAAATGTGTCATGAGCGGTTATCAGGCCATGGTGATATGTCCGACCACAGTTCTTTCCAGACAGCACTATACGACTTTTACGGAACGGATGGATAATTTCGGCGTAAACACGGCTATACTGAATCGCTTTACCACGGCAAAAGCAAAAAAAGAAATCTTAGCCAAACTGGCAAGCGGAGAAATTGATGTCATTATCGGTACCCATGCCGTCTTATCGGATAAAATAAAGTGCCGCAGGCTGGGTCTTCTCGTGATAGATGAAGAGCAGCGCTTCGGAGTTATGCAAAAAGAAAAATGGAAATCTTGGTCGAAAGGACTGGACGTTCTTACCTTGTCCGCCACGCCGATACCGAGAACTTTGCATATGAGCCTGACCGGTGTAAGAGATATGGTGACCATGACACAGCCGCCGTCCAATCGTCATGCCATACAGACTTATGTGACGGAATATAATGATGATATCGTGAAAGATGCAATTATAAGAGAAAAAGCAAGAGGCGGACAAACTTATTTTATTTATAACCGCATAGAGAGCATAGATGCCATGGAAGCGCATTTGAGGGCGATTTTGCCGAAAGATATAAGTATCGGCGTCGCATTCGGAAGAATGGACGGAAAACAATTGGAAGAAGTCATGGTTGATTTTTATGAAAAAAGATATGATGTTCTTCTTTGTACCACCTTGATAGAAAACGGGGTGGATCAGCCGAATGCAAATACGATGCTTGTCTATGATGCGGATAAACTGGGCCTGTCCCAAATTTATCAAATGAGAGGCCGTGTGGGGCGATCGGAGAAAATTGCCCGGGCGTGGTTTTTCTACCGCCAGGGGAAAGTACTTTCCGAAGTAGCGGAAAAACGATTGAATACGATTCGGGAGTTTACCGAATTGGGAAGCGGATTTAAAATTGCCATGCGTGATTTGGAAATTCGCGGAGCGGGCAATCTTTTGGGATCCCAGCAGCATGGAAATATTGCCAGCGTCGGTTTTGCCACATACTGCAATATGCTGGACGAGGCGGTTTCAAGGTTGAAGGCGGAAAAAGAGAATAAACCGGTACCGAAAAAGCTGCCCGAAACCACGGTGGAATTACGGCAGGATGCTTATCTCGATGAAGATTACATTCCCGGAGAAGAACAAAAAATGGAAATTTATCGCCGTCTGGCCGTTATAGAAACGGAAGAGGAATTGACAGATTTCATTGATGAAGTCATTGATCGGTTCGGAAGTCCCACGGCACCGGCGGAACGATTGTTCATGGTGGCCCGCATCCGTACGGCAGCAAGAAAATTGGGGATCGGGAGTATTTTGGATGAAGGGGCGACATTGCTTCTTACCTGGGCGGATGAAGAACCGATGCGTCGGTGGAATATGAATCTTCTTCCCCGATTTTACATGTCAAAACTTCATTTTTTGCCAGGTTCGCCTGCCCGTGTTAGAATTAAAAAAGCTGACATTTCAGGGAATATTGTGAAATGGACGGCCGATCTGATTCATGAAATAACAAAAGAAATATTTTCAGGAGAAAAACGTGCGTAAGAATTCATTTATACAAGGTGCTCTGATACTGACTGTAGCAGGAATTCTTGTAAAATTTATAGGAGCGGTCAGCCGAATTTATCTGTCCCGTCTTCTCGGCGGCGAAGGAATCGGTCTGTACCAGATGGCCTATCCTATTTATATGCTTTGTTTGTCAATCTCATCGGCAGGACTGCCGGTGGCTATTTCCATCATGGTAGCGGAACGAAATGCCATCAATGATTATTGGGGCGGACAAAAAGTATTTCGCATATCTATGACGGCCCTGACAATCACGGGCATCGTTTTCAGTGTCCTGTTATATTTTGGCGCAGGCTGGCTTATCGATTCGAATATCGTAACCGATGAGAGAGCCTATTGGTCATTGGTTGCACTCTCGCCGGCCGTATTGGGAGCCACTTTGCTCGCTTCGCTTCGCGGATATTTTCAAGGTTTGCAAATGATGACGCCTACGGCAGTTTCACAAATTGTGGAACAAATTGTCCGGGTCGGTACCATGATTGCTCTGGCGGTTATATTGATGCCCTACGGCTTGGAATACGGTGCGGCAGGAGCTACTTTCGGCGCGGCACCGGGAGCATTTGTCGGAATATTTGTGCTGATCATTTTCTTTTTCCTGACTAAAAACTGGAGAAAAGAATTGGCGGCAAACCAAGATAAAAATATCAAGCCTTTAGGCGGTGTCTCTATCTTAAAAAGACTTATGGTTCTTGCCGTACCTGTTTCTTTGGCAAACATTATGCTTCCCATCGTTTCTAATATTGATTTGCTGATCGTGCCGCGGCGTCTGGGTGTGGCAGGATTTTCCGTGGAAGAAGCAACCACGCTGTTCGGGTATCTGACCGGGATGGCGACCGCTTTGGTCAATATGCCGACCATCGTAACGGCTTCGCTTGCAGCCAGTCTGGTTCCGGTCATTTCAGAGGCAGTGGCACGGAACAAAGGGGAGATTATTTTAGAACGTACAGATACAGCCATGCGTCTTGCCAATATAATTACGATACCTTCTTTTATCGGCATGTGTGTGATTGCCACACCTATTTCAGCGATGCTCTATGCAACTCCCGATGCAGGCCCTTCTATCGCGGTGATGAGTTTCGGCGTATTTCTTTTGGGTGTACAGCAGGTCACGACCGGTGTTTTGCAGGGAATGGGGAAAACGGCAATTCCTTTCCTGAATATGGTGGCAAGTGCGGCGGTTAAAGTAGTTCTTTCGTGGAATCTGACCGCGCTGCCCTCGTGGGGAGTTTTGGGAGCAGCTTGGGCGACGAATGCCGATTTCGGTGTTGCTGCACTGCTCAATCTGGTATTCTTATATAAATATAAGAAATACATGTTGGATATGACACATACGGTAAAACTTTTTATAGCGGCAGGAATTATGGGGGCTGTCGTAGTGGCAGTCTATGACGGATTGATGGTCGTAATGAAAAGTAATACGATGGCAACCTTGGCGGCTATTATTGCAGGAGGCATGGTTTACTGTGCGGCTATCGTGCTGATTCGTGCCGTAAGAGGCGATGATGTCCGACGTATCCCTAAAATAGGGGAAACCCTTGCAAATTTTGTGGATAAAGTAAGTCTTCTGAAAAAATAAAATGGAAACGGTGCGTTTTAAAACGTACCGTTTTTTATAAGATGAAAGGAACAGTTGGCGGATGAAAAAGATAGAAATGTTGAATCTGCTGTATGAACAAGACATTTTACATGAAGAGGATACATGGACAGTCTGTGGCGAAAATGATGTTGATAAATTATTTTCTTTAAAAAATAATATTTTGATTGTTTTCAAAATAACAGATCAAGATCATCTTGAACGATGGAAAAAAGCATTGCAGGGTAAATATGAAGAAGATGCCTTGATACAAATATTAGAGAGTAATGGAAAAATTCTTAAAATATCAATTAAAGAATTCAATAACTGCAGGGCGCTGAAAGAGGCGGCTCTTATTTTAAAATTTTCAGAAATGAAATTAAAAAAGAGGGGAAAAGATGATTTTTCGCCATTGATAGATGTAATGAAAATACTGAAGAGCCCGAACGGATGCCCTTGGGACAGAAAACAGGATCATAAAACACTCAGAACTTATTTCATTCAAGAAGTATATGAAGTTGTCGATGCTATCGATAAAAATGACATGACGAATCTTTGTGAGGAATTGGGAGATGTTTTGTTTCAAGTTGTTTTTCATTCTGTGCTGGCAGAAGAAGAGGGATATTTTTCTGTGCAGACTGTTATTAATAATGCCGCAGAGAAAATGAAAAGAAGACACCCTTTTCTGTTTGAAAAAGAAGGGGAATTTTTCGAAACCGAGGGCGATATTAATTGGGAAAAACGTAAAAGAAAAGAAAAAAATCGAAGATATCTGCTTTCCGGAGTGCCCAAATGCTTGCCAAGTCTGCTTTTAGCGTGTATAATTCAAAAGAAAGTTAGTTCTGTCGGGATTCATGCTTCTTCCGAAAACTCTCTGAATGATACGGTTTATATGAGGGAGACAAAAAACGGAACGGAGGATGAAAGTGCAGGGGCATTCCTTTTTGAGCAGGTCCGTGTCTTGCAGGAAAAAGGAATCGATCCGGAACTTTCGTTACATCGATTTTGTGTTGAATTCATGGAACGGTTTTCTTCTTTTGAGGAGAGCCTGCAAGGAAAGCAGCAATCCATGGACAAGATGTCTGCCGATGCATTGACACAGGCATGGATGGAATTCAACGGGAAAGACATGTAATCGAATTCGTCAGAGCTAAAGCGGAATTCCCGCGATTTATTAAAGGAGGATGTTTAGTTATGAACAAGACAGAACTCATCGGAGCAGTTGCTCAGGAAGCAGAAATGACAAAGAAAGATGCTGAAAAAGCAGTAAAAGCAGTCATTGATGTTATCTCCAAAACACTTGAAAAAGGTGAAAAAGTTCAGCTGATCGGTTTCGGTACTTTTGAAATCCGTCATCGCAAAGCACGGGAAGGACATAATCCGTCTACACAGAAACCCATTAAGATTCCGGCTTCCAAGAGCCCGGCATGGCGTGTTTCCAAACAGCTGAAAGAAAGAGTTAATGTAAAAAAAGCTGCAAAGAAAGCCGTTAAAAAATAATAAGAATATTTAATATGTAAAAGAGCTGCATCGAAAGGGCTGCAATCTTCCTTTCGATACGGCTCTTTTTCTTTTTCCGTATCAACTGATTTGTTATGATATAATGAAAAACAAGACAAGCATATAAAAGGGGTATATCCATGATTGAGAAAAAGGGCAGGAGATTTTTCATATTAACTGCCAGCATCGGTACGGGACACAGCCAGGCGGCAAGAGCCATCGCAGAGGCTATTAAGGAATCACATCCTGAAGATTCTGTAAGAGTCTTGGATTTTGTTTCGCAAAGTTCCCTGTCAGTGGATCAAATTATAAAAAAAACATATCTGGAAATGATAAAAGTTCTTCCCGACATGTATGATCTTTTGTACAGCAATTCCCAGAAGGGAAGTTTCGGAAAAACATCAAAGAAGCTTCTTTCGATGAGTCTTAAACGGAGAATGAAGAAGTTAATCCGTATTCTTCGTCCCGATGCGCTTATTTTTACGCATCCTTTCCCGGCAGGAGCGGCAAACCTTTTGAAAAAGAACGGAAAAATCGACATTCCCCTGATGGGTGTCATTACAGATTTTGATGTTCACCAATTATGGATTAATCGTTATCTCGATACCTATTGCGTGGCAACTGCCGATATGGCGAAAGATTTGGCAGAAAACGAAATTCCTCCTGAACGAATTCATGTAACGGGGATACCGGTGAGGAAGTCCTTTTATGATGAAAGTGCCAAAAATCCGGTTCCGGAAAAAGGGACGATACTTGTCATGGGCGGCGGTCTCGGACTGGGCGGTATCACCGATGATTTGAAACTGATGGATGAAATTGAAGAGATATCTAAATTCATTGTCGTTACGGGACAAAACATTCACCTTTATGAAGAGATATCTCTTCTTTTGGAAAAAATGAAACATCCCGTAGAGTTGCACAGTTATACAAATAAAATTCCTCAGCTCATGGGACGGGCGGAAATGTTGGTGACAAAACCGGGAGCACTTACCTGTTCGGAAGGGATTGTCATGAAACGCCCCATGCTGCTGGTTAATACTTTGCCCGGTCAAGAGAGGGCAAATGCGGCGTTCCTGAGCGGTCTCGGCTGTGCCGAATGGGTCAAGAGAGGAGAATTGGCTATTGCAGTCAGGCGGATTCTGACAGGGCAGGATAAAAAGGAAAAAATGGAAAATACCTGTGCCGAATTTCAGAAGAACAGCGCCGGGGAAGTGGTCCGCATTTTATATCAAATGATGGATACCGATCATCATCAGTGAAATATTTATGCAAAGAAATTTGATTTTATGATGAGCTCTATACCCTGGAAAAACAAGCAAAGAATCACAGATTTCAGAAGTGTTTTTCTCTTGTTTTTTATAAAAAACGGATATCAATACAAGACTGTGGATGCCCTGCAATTCACAGTTTTTTTATATAGAAAATATTGACACGAATGTATAATTATGCTAAAGTTTGTATATTATAGAACGGAGTGATGGGATGGAAGAAAAAAATAAGCAGATTATTTATGAAATCAAGCATCTGGAAAAATCTTTCGGGAAAGTAGAAGTGCTGAAAGATATTAATATGAAGATATACAATGGAGAAGTCGTTACAATCATCGGCCCTTCCGGATCGGGGAAAAGCACATTTCTCCGGTGTTTAAATTTGCTGGAACAGCCTACGGGCGGAGAACTTTGGTTTGAAGGCCATTTGATTGATGAAAAAACAGACGTGAAAATGCTCCGTCGGGATGTGGGCATGGTATTTCAAAATTTTAATTTATTTCCTATGTTTACCGCCTTGGAAAATGTAATGTACGCACCGATCCATATCAATAAATTAAGTAAAAAGCAAGCAAAAGAAGAAGCGATGGAACTTTTGTCCCGAGTAGGAATGGATGAAAGAGCCTCCCATTATCCGGGAGAGCTTTCCGGCGGACAGCAGCAAAGAGTGGCGATTGCGAGAGCCCTTGCGATGAAACCGAAAATGCTGCTTTTTGATGAACCCACCTCCGCTTTGGATCCCGAGCTGGTGGGAGATGTGCTTTCTGTCATGAAAGAAGTGGCTCTGGAAGGAATGACGATGGCCGTAGTGACTCATGAAATGCAATTTGCCCGTTCCGTTTCGAATCATGTCGTATTCATGGATAAAGGGTATATCGTGGAAGAAGGAAGTCCGGAAGAGATTTTTACCCGTCCGAAAGAAGAACGTACCCGTACATTTTTGAAACGGTTGCTTCATGATGATATTTAAGGAGTGAATCATGGATATAGTATTAGAAACAGCAATTAAATATCAGGATATTTTTCTTTCCGGTGTAAAAATAACGATTATTATTTCCTTTTTATCCTGTGTTTTCGGATTATTTCTCGGAATTATTCTTGCTTTTATGAAAATTTCGGGAATCAAAATATTGCAGGCGTTATCTGCCGTCTATGTAGAAGTGATCAGAGGAACACCGATTTTGGTCCAGATCTCCCTCGTGTTTTTCGGACTTCCTTTTTTGGGGATTCAGTTCCCGAGTATCGAAATCATGGGCGTGGATTTTGAACGTCTCTCCGCAGGCGTATTGGCGCTTATTTTAAACTCCGGCGCTTATCAATGTGAAATTGTCCGTTCCGGTATTCAGTCAATCGGCAAAGGACAATTGGAAGGTGCCATGTCACTGGGGTTTTCTAAATGGGAATCCATGGTGCGGATTATTATTCCTCAAGCCATAAAAAATATTTTACCCGTTATCGGGAATGAATTTGTTACATTAATCAAAGAATCATCACAAGTATCTGTTATCGGTATGGCAGACCTGATGTATACGGCGACGACCATACAGGGAATCAGTTTCCAACCTTTCCCGCCGCTTGCCATTGTGGCGGTATATTACTTCATCATGACCTTTTTTGTATCTTCCTGCCTGCGTATCTTGGAACGGCGCATGAAAGTTCGTTCTGCCAGATAACGGTATGACCTTGTAAAATGAAGTATAAAATAGTATATAATTTTAAATAAAATAAGATGTTAAAAGGAGAATTATGATGAAAAAAGCAGTTAAATCAGCCATTATCGGAATAGCGGCAATCGGCATATTGGCCTTGGCAGGCTGCGGAGGCGACAGCAAACCCGCCGGAGAAAGCGGAAAGACCTCCGGCAGTGAGCAGCAGGGAAAATTATTAAAGAAAATCAAGGAAAGAGGCAAACTGATCGTCGGCACCTCTTCGGGATATCCGCCTTATGTATTTGTAGATGCCGAATCGGGCGATAAAAAGGTCATAGGACTCGATATAGAATTGGTGCAGCAAATTGCAAACCGTTTAGGCGTCAAATTGGAAGTGCAGGATATGAATTTTTCCGCTCTTCTGTCTTCAGTGACGGCAGATAAAGTAGATATTGCCGTCGGAGGAGTAGCTCCTACGGCGGAAAGAGAAAAAGTGATGGCTTTTTCCAAATTATATTTGCCGACGGAACAAAAGCTTCTTATCAGAAAAGCAGATGCCGATAAATATAAAACCGTTGCCGATCTGAAAGGAGCCGTTATCGGCGCCGAAAAATCGACGACACAAGAGGCGACCGCAAAAAAGGTGGCAGATGCCAAATCCATAGGGCTGGCCGGTGTACCGGATGCCGTTTTGGAGTTGAAACACGGAAAGATTGACGGTATCGTCCTTGAAGGTGTAGTGGCCAAACAATATCTTGTTTTTAATGATGATTTGACGATAGCAGATATTTCATTCCCGGATGCCAAGAAAATTTCTGCAGTGGCGTTGCAAAAAGGGAATGATGATTTAGTTAAAATAATAAATGAAGTTATCGATGAAAATACCAAAAACGGGAATTTTGATAAATGGGTGGATGAGTACAGTAAAATAGCTGTAGAAAAAGCTAAATAGTGATTAATACAGGCGCTTCTTCGGAAGGGCCTGTTATTTTTTATTAAAAATCAGGCGAGAAAAGAAAAACATAAAAAAAGAATAATTATTGACTATCATGAATATTTATGCTAACATGGACATCATATATTTTGACTATGCGAATAAAGGAGAGTGCAGAAAATGAAAATGAAAGTGATAAAGAGCGCTGCTTTGATTATGGCTGTGTCCGTTTTGGCAGGATTGTCCGGTTGCGGAAGTAATGATAAACCGGCAACCGGGAAAGAAGGCATACAAAAGGAAAGTTCCTTAATGAAAAAAATAAAGCAGCAAGGGAAAATAGTGGTAGGCACCGCTTCCGGATATCCTCCTTATGAATTTGTGGATACCTCCGTGGGAGATAAAAAGGTTATCGGCATCGACATGGAACTGGCGCAGAAAATAGCCGATAAATTAAATGTCAAATTGGAAGTACAGGATATGAATTTCCAAGCGCTTTTGACATCTCTTGCCGGCGGGAAAGTAGATCTGGCAATCGCAGGTATCAATCCTACAGAAGAACGTAAAAAAGCAATGGATTTTTCTGATGACTATTTGCCGACGGAACAAAAAATGATTATCCGCCGGACCGATGCAGATAAATATAAAAAATTAGAAGACTTTTTCGGGAAAACTGTAGGTGTCCAAAAATCCACCACCCAAGAAGCCTTGGCAAAAGAGAAAATTAAAGATGCGAAAATAGTCGCTCTTGCTCATGTACCGGAAGTGGTTCTTGAACTGAAGCAGGGAAAAGTGGACGGTCTTGTGGCAGAAGGAATTGTAGGACAGCAGTATTTGGTATTTAATGACGATCTCACTTTTTCGGAAGTGAAATTTCCCGATGCGGTAAAAAATTCCGCCGTGGCGATTTCAAAAGGGAATGAAGATGTGCTCTCCATAGTAAATGCAGTCATCAAAGAAAATACGGAAAACGGAAATTTTACGAAATGGACAGATGAATACAGCAAAAAAGCAGTCCAAAATGCCAATCAGTAAAAATAAAGGACCGTTCCTGTTTTCGGAGCGGTCCTTTTACCTTTTATCGGCGGGATTAAAATAAGTACGTCCGGTCAATAAACTATGCTATAATATAAGTCATATTTTTAATGAATATATGCTTTTATTTATAGAAACGGCTTGAGAGGAGATGCTGTATGAGTGAAAAGAAGATTCCCTTCAGTGAAAAAATGATCAGGGATATTGCAGATACATATGGGACACCCTTTCATATATATGATGAAAAAGGGATGCTGGATAATGTAAAGCGCCTTCAAAAAGCGTTTTCATGGCATTCAAATTTTCGTGAATATTTTGCCGTGAAGGCGACTCCGAATCCGTGGATTATGAAAAGTTTGAAATCTCTTCAAGTGGGTGCAGACTGCAGTTCCATGGCGGAATTGATTTTAGCGGAATCTGTGGGGATAAAAGGAGAAGAAATCGTATTTTCCTCAAATGATACACCGGATGAAGAATTTAAGAAGGCCTATGAACTGGGGGCAATCATCAATTTGGATGACATTTCCAATCTGGATGACATGGAACGTCTCGGGATAGTGCCTGACCGTATTTGTTTCCGCTATAATCCGGGGCCTGATTTGGCAAGAGGAAATTCGATCATCGGGACACCGGAAGAAGCGAAATACGGGATGACCTATGATCAACTTATGAAATGTATTTCTTGGAGCAAAAATAAGGGGATCAAGTATATCGGAATTCATACGATGGTGATTTCTGCCGAGCTGGAATTACCCGGCCTTTTGGGGACGATCAATATGATGTTTGACCTCGCACGGGATATAAAAGAAAAGCAGGGAGTCATTGTCGATTTTATTGATTTCGGCGGAGGAATCGGGATTCCTTACAGACCTGAACAAGATCCCGTGGATTTAGAAAAATTGGGCAAAGAGGCGGAAAAACTCTTTAAGGAAAAAATGGAAGGCTTTGAGCATACACGGCTATGTTTTGAATGCGGTCGTGCCATTACCGGCCCCTACGGCTATCTTGTGACGAAAGCAATTCATTATAAGAATATTTATAGAAATTATATCGGTGTAGATGCCTGTATGGCAGATTTAATGAGGCCCGGAATGTACGGCGCCTACCACCATATTACCGTTCTGGGGAAAGAAAAAGAAATAAAGAACAAAATTTATGATGTGGTAGGTTCTCTTTGTGAAAACAGTGATAAATTTGCCATTCAGCGAGCATTGCCCGAGATTGTCAAAGGAGATCTGCTCATTATTCATGATACGGGAGCCCATGGACACAGTATGGGCTACAATTACAACGGGCGTCTTCGTCATCAGGAGATTATGGTTCATGAAAACGGAGAAATTCAGCAAATCCGGCGGAATGAAACGCTCTATGATTTATTTGCCACCTTGGATTTTCCCGGACTGAAAGAACATATAAAGGAATAAAAGTCAAAAGAATTTTAAAACGTATCTCACAAATCGGACGGATTAGCGGAGATACGTTTTTTATTTAATGAAACGACAAGATAGAAGTGGTTACTCCCGATAAAATAAAAAAGGATCGAATCCGGCGGAATAACGGATTCGATCCCGAAAGAATATAAAATTATTTTTTAAATGATAGGTTCTCCGTGATACAGTTCACCTTCAATATCCGGTTTGACACCGTACATGATGGCCCATTCTGTTTTATATTTCAAAGCCTGATGGTGAATGTTATCTATTTTATTAACCGTAGTAATGACTTTTCCGGGAACGCCGACTACCAAGGAGTTGGGCGGAATGACCTGGTTTTCCAAAACCAAAGCACCTGCAGCGATGATAGAGCCCCTTCCCACTTTGGCACCGGTCAAAACGGTGGCATTCATGCCGACCAGGACATGATCTTCCAGAGTGCAGGCATGAATGCAGGCACAGTGGCCGATAGTAACATAGTCCCCGATGATGCAAGGAAAGTCATCAGCTACATGAAGACAAACGAGATCTTGAATATTGGTGCATTCTCCGACGGAAATATAATTCACGTCACCCCGGGCAACCACTCCCGGCCACAAGCTGGAATATTTTCCGATTCGTACATCACCGGCAAGAAATACATTCGGTGCAACAAAGGCTTCTTCATGGACTTGCGGTGTTTTCCCCTGAAAGGCTGTGCTCTTTAATGTATACATAGGACCCTCCTTAATAGAATATTGATAATAATCTATATATTATTATACAACGATTTACGGGCAGAGGTAAGATCGGTTTTGTATGTATGGATGAGTAAAAGAGATAGTAATATAAAGAAATAAAGATATTTAAATGAGAGAGGGACCTTTTGATAAAGCCGATTCGGTTTCTTCCACCAATTTTTTCATAATATCTTCCAAAGGCTCTACTTTGTTTAAATGAGTAAGGGACATACCTGCCAATACAAAGCCGTCTTTTACATCTCCGTCGATGACGGCTCTCCGATTGGTACCTCTGGAAAGAGCAGTCAATTCTTCTGCACTGGCACCGCTGTATTCTGCCTTCAGGAATCTGTGGGAGAACTCATTTCTCAGTCCGCGGACGCTGTCATTTTTTGTAAATCCCGTCACTACGGAATCGGTATCTCCGGCTTTTATAATGGCTTCCTTTGCATTGGGATGGAGACGGCATTCTTCGGCAAGAAGAAAACGGGTTCCCATCTGAACGCCGGAAGCGCCCATAATAAGAGCGGCGGCAATGGCGCGGCCGTCGACAATTCCTCCCGCGGCAAGGACGGGAACATCAATGAGGGGAAGGACATTTTCCATAAGGGCCATCAGAGTAAGTTTTCCGTCATGACCGCCTGCCTCCATGCCTTCGATGACGATGGCATCGGCACCGTATTGCTGAACGCGCTGTGCAAGTTTTACAGTAGGAACAACAGGAATGCATTTGATGCCGTAAGGGTGGAGCGCCTTCATCCATGAAACCGGGTTTCCTGCACCTATAGTGACAAAAGGAGCTTTTTCATCACAAATGATTTGAGCCACATCATCTTTGTTTTGATCTTGGAGCATCAGATTGACGCCATAAATTTTATCTCTGCCGGCAATATCTTTGAAACGCCGGATTTCATTTCGGACCTCATCGGCGGTAAATCCACCGGAGGCAATGACACCGGCACCGCCGGCGTGATTCATGGCGGCGGCTAAAAGTCCGTCGGAAATATAGGCCATGGCGCCCTGTATAATCGGATAGGATATATTTAATAATTCGGCCAATTTTGTATTCCAAGATTTCATAAATTCCTCCTTTGATGATTCAAATAAATTAATGATTATAAATCATGAGAGATCGGAATAACATAATTTATGATCATTATACTATTGACGGGAAAAAATTGAAATGGAAATTAAATCTGTCTTTGGCAATTCATCTTAACTGATAAAAAAATGAACTGATTGACGGAAAATAGAAAGAAAGTTTTATTGCAATAATATAAAGAGTATGCTTATTTGTCCCTGTTTTTCCAGTTGTTGTAGTACAAAATAGGTCATGATATACTATATTCAGCGAGATATTCCTGTCGGTACGAGAAAATAAAATAAAAACAACATCTGCAGTACTACAGGATTTTTATTGCGATTTGATGAGCCGAAAACATGTTTTACAAATTGCAAATCAAATCACTTTATTGTTTGAACCGTACAGGAGGGTATAAGCATGACAAAAGTAGCAATTAACGGCTTCGGGAGAATCGGCAGGCTTGTTTGCCGCGGACTTCTTGACAGAGAAGATTTGGAACTTGTGGCAATCAATAATCCCAGCGGACCGGAAACGGCCGCTTATCTTTTGAAATACGATACCGTACACGGCCGTTTGGATAAAAAAGTGGAAATTGACGGTGATGTTCTGATCGTAGACGGAAAGCGCATTCAGGTATTGCATGATCGGGATCCGGAAAATTTGGACTGGAGTGCCTACGGCGCAGAAGTTGTCATCGAATCTACAGGCAAGCTGAAAGATCGCGCCAGTGCAGGGAAACATCTTCGCGGCACTGTCAAGAAAGTCATTATTACGGCGCCGGGCAAAGATGAAGATGCCACCATCGTTCTGGGGGTCAATGAATCTGTTTATAATCCCGAAACAGATGATATTATTTCTAATGCATCCTGTACAACAAACTGCCTTGCTCCGGTTTGCAAAGTTTTGAATGAAAAATTCGGAATCAAGCGCGGCCTGATGACTACTGTCCATTCCTATACCAATGATCAGGCCATTCTTGAAAAAGCTCATAAGAAAGATGCAAGACGGGGAAGAGCGGCTGCAGAAAATATAATTCCTACCAGCACCGGCGCAGCTAAAGCCATAGGCATTGTCATTCCCGAACTGCAGGGGAAATTGAACGGACTGGCTATCCGTGTTCCGACTCCGGATGTTTCATTAGTGGATCTGACGGTAGAATTAAATAAAACGGTAACGAAAGAAGAAGTGAATGAAGCATTGAAAGCCGCATCGGAAGGCGAACTGAAAGGAATTCTTGCTTATACCGATGAAGAATTGGTTTCCAGCGATTTCAAAACTACTGACGTAAGCTCCACCATTGACAGCAAACTGACTATGGTGATAGATAATAATCTGGTCAAAGTCATTGCCTGGTATGATAATGAATGGGGTTATTCGATGAGAATCATTGATCTCGTTGCATTTGTTATATCCAAAGGTCTTTGATGCACAAGGAGTCCGTCATGAATAAGAAGACAGTTTATGATATCGATGTATCGGGGAAAAAAGTTTATGTCCGTGTAGATTACAATGTGCCGATGGATAAAGAAGGGCATATTACCGATGACAGAAGAATACGGGCCACACTTCCCACGATACAGTATCTTCTGGACAAAGGAGCCGCTATTGTTCTTGCCAGTCACATGGGCCGTCCGAAGGGAGAAGTCAAACAGGAATTATCTTTAAAACCTGTGGCGGAAAGGTTGGAGCAGCTTCTTCAGATGCCGATACAGTTTGCCAATGATTGTGTCGGTGCAGAGACGGAAGGAATGAAAAATGCTCTTCAATCAGGGCAGGTTCTCCTTTTGGAAAATCTCCGATTTCACAGGGAAGAGGAAAAGAACGGCGAAGATTTTGCAAAAGCATTGGCAGAAGGCTGTGATGCGGCCGTCAATGATGCTTTCGGCGTTTCTCACCGATCCCATGCTTCCGTAGTGGGGGTTGCTAAAATACTCCCTATGGTTTCCGGTCTTTTGCTGAAAAAAGAAATAGATTTCCTCGACGGAGTGATTGATAAACCGGAGAGACCGTTTGCAGCGATCATCGGAGGCGCAAAAATCAGTGATAAAATCCAAGTGATTGCCAATTTAATGGAAAAAGCAGATGTTATCATGATCGGCGGAGGTATGGCAAATACCTTCGTTGCCGCGGAAGGCTATGACATGGGAAAATCTTTGCAGGATAAAGATCGCTTTGAACTGGCGAGAAATTTGATGAAAAAAGCAAAATCTATGGGCTCTACCATTATGCTTCCCGTGGATTTTATGGCAGGGGATGCTTTTTCCGAAGATGCAAATATAAAAGTGTTGGAAGCAAAAGATTTTTCCGATCCGTGGATGGCTTTGGATATCGGGCCGAAAACGATCAAATTATATGCAGACACTTTGAAAAAAATGAAAACCGTCGTTTGGAACGGACCTATGGGCGTGTTTGAAATGAAAGCCTTTTCCAAGGGAACCTTTACCATTGCCGAAGCGATTGCCAATCTCGACGCTACTACGGTTATCGGCGGAGGTGAATCTGCATCCGTCGTGGATCAATTGGGGATCGAAGATAAATTTTCCCATGTTTCCACAGGAGGCGGAGCATCTCTGGAAATGCTGGAAGGAATGGTTTTGCCCGGAGTCGCCGCCCTCGCAGATAAGGAGTGATGACGGTGAGAAAGGTTCTGATTGCCTGCAATTGGAAAATGAATCATACTGTTTCTGAGGCAGAAGTATTTTTTAAAAATTTAAAAGTGGCAGAAAGAGAAGCAGAGCTTTTGATCTGTCCGCCCTATACGGATATTCCTCTTGCCCGGCATATGCTTGAGAATTCCTTTATAAAATGGGGGGCACAAAATATATACCCCGGGGAAAAAGGAGCATTTACGGGAGAAATTTCCGGTAATATGCTGAAAGATCTGGGCTGTTCGTATGTCATTTGCGGCCATTCCGAAAGACGTATGCTTCTGAAGGAAACGGATGAATTTGTCGGACAAAAAGTCAGAGCCGCTTTTGAGGCGGAGATGACACCCATTCTTTGCATTGGTGAA
>ERZ506741.326-NODE-326-length-20307-cov-4.68057_pt1 | contig 20307 bp, 16 predicted proteins | sample MGYA00513047_ERZ506741 | MGnify/ENA metagenome assembly ERZ506741
GACCGGGCAAAACAATTCCGACAGGACCTTTTGTGAGTGTTGCCAAGGCAGTAAATATATAGCAAAGATAGTAATAAGCTCTGTTTTCTCTGTATCCGAGATAAAAAAAGGCAACGGCGGCACTCATGAATAAGAATAATGTCGCATCGGTAATAACTGCTTTGGAAAGAAGAAAGAATTCCATGCTTGTTCCCAAAATAAGTGCGGAAAGCCAGGCCGTCTTTTCATCAAATACTTTTCTTACAAACCAAAAAGTAAAGAGAATATTCAGGACGCTTAAAACTGCGGAAGGGAAACGGGCGGCAAATTCATTAAATCCGAAGAGAGAAAATGAAAGAGCAAGTTCCCAATAATAAAAGATCGGTTTATCATACCAGTACCTTCCATATATCTGAGGAGAAATCCAATCTCCGGAAAGGACCATTTCTTTGGCGGTCAATGCGTAGTTTGATTCTGCCGTATCCGTAACGGCGAGTAAATCATTTCCGATCAGATACAAAAATAAAGAAATGACAGTTAAAAATAAGTAAGGATGTTTTTTTATAACGTCTTTCATACTCTACACTCACTTTCAGTAATTCATTTTAATTCTGAAAAGAGTATAGGCCGTGAAGATGAATGAATTTGGAATAAGATTTAAATAAATTTTAAACTCTTACGCCCTTCTGTTGATATACCCGCCTTTTCCCTCTATGATAGGAAGAGCGAGGTGGATTATGACAATAAGGAAAAGATTGGTCTATTCTTATATGGCAATATTCGTCATTCCTATAGTGATGACGGTTTTTATGCTATTCTCCTGCATTGTGGGCCTCTTGATCTATATAAGAAGCGGAAACCATATTATGGCGGAAAGTGCCTTCCAGTTTATCAATATTTCACAAGTACTGCATTTGGGGGTATTTCACTATTTAAGACACGACGAAGACAGTACTGATTTTTCATGGGTGGTCGAAATGGTCGATCCCGTGCAAAATTATATTATTGTTGACAGAAACGGGGAACTCGTCTATCGATACGGCAATGACAGACTGGTTCATGCGGTGAATGAAATAAAAGAAAGCCGTATCTTAAAAGATATGGATGAAGGCATTCAAAAAGAAGTCTATACCAAGACGGAAGGAGAAAATTATTATTTTCTTGAAAAGCAGGAGATAAGAGGAAATAACTATCACTTATATTTCGTCAGCCGTAAGTTGCCCTCCGGTTCCGATGATGCTATCGAAAGCGCAGTTCACGGAGTAGGAAATTTTCTGATGTTCTCTTTTGTTTTATTTATCGTATTCACGATATGGTTTTTATCAAAATTTATTATCAGGCGTATTATTACCCCCCTTACGGAACTCAAGAACGGGGCGGAGAAAATGCGGGAAGGCGATTTCGATATAGTCATATCTCATGATCAAAATGATGAATTTAAGCCTGCCGTGGATGCTTTCAATATGATGAGTAAAGAATTGAAAAAAATGCTGCTTCAAAAAGAAAAAGATGAAGAAAACCGTAAAGAACTGATAGCAAGCATTTCTCATGATATAAGGACACCGCTCACATCCATCAATGCCTATGTGGAGGGGCTGTTGGACAACGTAGCGAATACACCGGAAAAACAGGAAAAATATTTACGGATCATTCATAAAGAAACCGGTGTTTTGGACAGGCTGGTGGAGCAATTATTTCTTTTGTCCAAAATGGACTTGGGCGACAGAGCCGTCGATCTGAGGAAATTGGATCTGGGACAGGAGATACAAAATGTCATTGATTCCGACAGAATCGCATGGGAACAGGGCGGAGCCGTATTCCACATTGATATAAAGAATAATGTGATCATCAAAGGAAATGCTCTTTTGACGGCCCGTATTTTAGAAAATTTGGTAAGCAACAGCATTAAATACAAAATGAATGATACGGCGGACATTGAAATCGGAGTCACGGAAAAAGAGGGACATGCCGTCTTGGAAATTTCAGACAACGGCCCCGGAGTTTCGGAAGAATCCTTGGAAAGACTTACAGAGGCTTTCTACCGAACCGATAAAGCCCGTTCGAAAACGGAAAACGGCAGCGGGTTGGGGCTTGCCATTGTTGCAAGAGCCGTGTCATTGATGGAGGGGACAATTCGTATTCACAACCGCAAACCTTCCGGGCTTGTCGTTACTATAGAATTTCCGTTGATTGAAAAATCGGAGAATAAGGAGAGGACATGAAACAGAAAATTCTTGTTGTAGAAGATGATGAAGATATTGCGTTTATTGAACGAGATTATTTGGAAGTCAGCGGATATGAAGTGACGATAGCATCGGATGGGAATAAAGGTCTGATCGAAATATTGTCGGGAGAATATGATCTTGTTTTGCTTGATGTCATGCTTCCCGGAATTGACGGATTTGAAATTTGTAAAAAAGTACGTGAAAAAGTAGATATTCCCATCATGATGGTTACGGCGAAAAGAACGGATATAGATAAGATCCGCGGACTGGGATTCGGTGCGGACGATTATATCGAAAAACCCTTCTCTCCGGGAGTTCTGGTGGCCCGCATAAAAGCGCGGATAGCCCAGTACGAAAGACTTAAAGGGCAAAAGACGGGAGAAAAGAGAAGAATCGTTATCGATAATATTTCTTTGGAACCGGAATCACACAGAGTCTATGTTGACGGGAAAGAGGTTGTACTTCCCAATAAAGAGTTTCAACTTTTGGAATTTCTTATGACTCATATGGACAAGGTCTACTCCAGAGATGCATTATATACGAGAATTTGGGGAATGGACTCTTTCGGAAGCACTGCAACTGTTCCGGTTCATATCAACCGCCTCAGAGAAGAATTGGAGAGAGATCCTTCCAATCCGCGGCATATTATTACGGTTTGGGGAGTGGGATATAAATTCCAACCGTGACGGAATATTTAAAAATGTTTGCAAAGGGCAAAAAATATGAAACGCCGCAAATTGAACAAAGAACTAGTCGGAGGTAATTCGATCCGGCTCGTACCGGATAATGTAATTTGAAATTCAAGAAAGAAATCAGTCCCATGTCTGAACGGGTTGCACGTTATCGGAATACTCTATATGATGTATATAATAATTCGATTAATTTATAACTTGAAATACATCTGAAATCGAAGAAACGGAGGAGATATGACGACAACTTATGTGGGAAAAATCGGAGAAAATTATGCTTTGAAATATTTAGAAGATAAAGGCATGAAATTTATTTCCCGCAATTTTCATTCTTCTCACGGAGAAATCGATCTGATCATGGAAGACGGAAACAGTCTGGTTTTTGTGGAAGTCAAAACAAGAAAAAACAGGCGATACGGGGAACCGGCTGAAGCGATAACGAAGTATAAGAAACAACATATCCGCTATACGACGAATATATTTCTTTTAAAACAAGGAATAAAAAACAGAAGAATTCGTTTTGATGTGGTGGAAATCATGATGGAAGAAGGAAGAGAAATCAAAATTCGTCATATTAAAAATGCATTTTAGGAGGGGGCGGGATGTTTGCACAAGTCTATGGAAGCTGCACTTTCGGATTGAACGGTTATGTCATTACCGTAGAGGTGGATATCAGCCGATCGGTACCTGCCTTTGATATTGTCGGACTGCCTGCGGTGTCGGTAAAAGAATCTAAAGAAAGAGTGGAATCGGCCATCCGCAATTCCGGATATGCATTTCCTTTAGATAAGGTGACGGTGAATTTGGCACCTGCGGATTTGAAAAAAGAGGGCTCCTGCTTAGATCTGCCGATTGCGATCGGTCTTTTGGCGGCAAGCGGATTTATTTCCCAAGATATACTGAGCGGGGTCATGTTTATAGGAGAACTTTCTTTAAAAGGAGAAATTCGTTCCGTCCCGGGGATTCTTTCCATGATTCTGGCGGGAAAAGAAAAGGGAATTCATACCTATTTCGTAAGTCCCGATGTGGCGGGAGAAGCACTGCTCTGCGATGATGTGACTGTTTACGGAGTGAAAAGTCTGGGAGAATTGGTGGAATATTTATTGGGCCGGGCACCTCTTTCCCCTGCAGAAAGAAAAGAAAATACTGCGGCCGCAGCAAGCGATGTGGATTTTGCGGAAGTACAGGGGCAGATCATGGCAAAACGGGCGATGGAGATCGCAGCGGCAGGTGCCCATAATGTACTTATGACGGGGCCGCCCGGATCGGGAAAAACAATGCTTGCCCGACGGATCACGACGATTCTGCCTCCCATGACAAGAGAAGAAGCACTGGAAGTGACTAAAATTTATTCCGTAGCCGGTTTATTTAAGGCGGAAAATATTGTAAAAGAGCGTCCTTTCAGAAGCCCTCATCATACGATTTCCATGGCGGGGCTTATCGGAGGAGGAACCGTTCCGAAACCGGGAGAAGTGACTTTGGCACACCGAGGGGTGCTCTTTTTGGACGAACTTCCCGAGTTTCCCCGATCGGTGCTGGAAGTTTTGCGCCAGCCGTTGGAAGACAGAAAAGTTTATATTTCAAGAGTGAATGCATCCTTTGTATATCCTTCCGATTTTGTACTTATTGCGGCGATGAATCCATGTCCCTGCGGCTATCTGGGCGATCCGGATCATCCCTGTACCTGCAGTGACGGAGAGATCAGAAGTTACAGCCGGAAAATTTCAGGGCCTCTGTTGGACAGGATAGATTTGCATGTGGCGGTGATGAGACCTAAATACAGTGAACTTACGGCGACAAGCAAAAGTGAATCGTCGGAAAAAATCGGGCAAAGAGTACGAGAAGCAAGAAAAGTACAGTCGGAAAGACTGATGAAATGGCATATGCAAAATAATGCGCAAATGGGACACCGACAGCTGAGAGAAACTTGTCCTTTGGATAAAGAGTGTTCCGATTTACTGCGGGAAGTATTCGAAAAACTACATCTGTCCGCCCGGAGTTATGACAGAATTATTAAAGTGTCAAGGACAATTGCCGACTTGGAAGGCGCTTCCGCAATCAAGACAGAACATGTAGCGGAAGCACTCAGTTACAGAGATGTTCTTCCCCGGAGGTGACCATGGATATATTTGCGGCAATATTATCGGGATGCCCGGGACTGGGAGCCAAATATATAAGGACTTTAATCGAGTATTTCGGATCAGCGGAAGATGTTTGGAAAGCTTCGGATGAAGAAATAGGGAAATCCCATGTTTTATCGGCAAAAACAGAATCATCTCTTTCATCGTGGAAAAAAGAAAATTCCCCCGATTTGTTTGAAGAAAAATTATATAAGCTGGGAATTCGCTGCTGTACTTGGGAAGAGGACGATTATCCTTTCCTTTTGGCAGAAACGGCGAATCCTCCGGCTGTTTTATTTTATAAAGGTGCCGTTCCCGTTTGGGAGAAAATGATTTCCGTTGTGGGATCAAGGAAAGCTACACCTTACGGAATACAGACGGCAAACCGGATTTCATTTGAACTTTCAAAAGCAGGAGTTACCGTCATATCCGGCGGAGCCAGAGGGATAGACAGCGCGGCTCATGAAGGATGCCTTTCCGGCGGAAGTCCTACCGTAGCGGTTCTTGCCTGCGGCCTTGATAAAATATATCCGCCGGAAAATAAATTATTATTTCAAAAGATAATAGATGACGGCGGCACTCTTATTTCCGAATATCCTCCGGGAACGCCACCTTTGGGGAGACAATTTCCCGCAAGAAACAGAATCATTGCAGGGATGAGTCACGGCACCGTCATAGTGGAAGCGGCAGAACGAAGCGGTGCTTTGATCACTTCCGATTTTGCTTTGGAAGAAGGGCGGGACGTATTTTCCGTTCCCGGAAATATATGGCTTCCTTGCAGTAAAGGAACGAATCGGTTAATCAGGCAGGGGGCACTCTGCTGTACGTCTTCGGAGGATATTCTTTCGGAGTATAATTGGATAGACAAAGAAGAATCATCGCCAAAAGGACTGCCTCAGCAGTTGACACTGGAAGAGGAAGTGGTGTATCGTTTTTGCTGTATGGGGGATGAAGCAACTACAGAAGACATTTTGCAACAATCGGGGATGTCGGTGATGAAAGTTTCCACAATTCTTCTTCAACTCCAGTTAAAAGGATATATAAAAGAAATCTGTTCGGGGCGATTTGTTATAATAGGGAAATAACAAAAAATAAAGCTCCACAGATTTTGCGTGTTTGGAGGAAATTATGCCGATTACAAAAACCATAACAATTGGAGATAAGAAAAAAAGGTCTGCCGTAAAAAAAGAGCCTTTGTTCAAAAGAAAGAGAAATGCCGACGGAAAACATCTGGTGATTGTAGAGTCGCCGGCAAAAGCTAAAACCATAGAAAAAATTCTCGGCTCAAATTATAAAGTTCTTGCATCGATGGGTCATTTAAGAGATTTGCCAAAAAAAACTCTCGGTGTCGATATCGATAATAAGTTTGCTCCCGAATATGTAAATTCCGAAGAGCGGGCAGATGTTATTAAAAATTTACAAAAAGAAGCGAATAAAGCCAAAGATATTTTTCTGGCAACCGACCCGGATCGGGAGGGAGAAGCTATTTCATGGCATTTATCCACCTTACTTGATGTAAATCCAAAGGATAATGTCCGTATCGCTTTTCATGAAATCACACCGCCGGCCATCAAAGAAGCGGTAGAACATCCGGGACCTATCGATTTGCATATGGTGGATGCCCAGCAGGCACGGCGTGTTCTGGATCGTCTGGTGGGATATAAATTGTCCCCCTGGCTTTGGAAGCAGGTATACCGGGGATTGTCCGCAGGACGTGTACAATCCGTAGCTACCCGTTTGATTTGTGAAAGAGAAGAAGAAATTCGTGCTTTCGTACCTGTTGAATATTGGACGGTGCAAGGTACGTTTAAAACAAAAGATAATGAAACTTTTTTGGCAAAGCTGGTACAAATCGGCGGCAAAGAAGCGGAACTTCATAATGAAGAAGAAACAAATAAGGCGGTCAAAGATCTTTTAAAGAAACCGGCGGATATTACTGCCGTAACAAAGTCCAAAAAACAAAGAAAGGCAAAACCGCCCTATACCACATCCACGTTGCAACAGGATGCGGTCAATCGCTTAAGTTTCGGTTCAAAGAAAACGATGATGCTTGCGCAAATGCTGTATGAAGGGGTGGAAATACCGGGGCACGGACATGTAGGACTGATTACTTATATGCGTACCGACTCCACTCGAATTTCGGATGAAATGATCAAACAGGTTCGTCCGTATATCATGAGTGTTTACGGAGAAGAATACGTACCGGAAAAGCCTAATGTATATTCTAAAAAGAAAGATGCCCAAGATGCACATGAAGCCATCCGCCCGACAAGCCTTGAATTTCCGCCGGAAACGTTGGCGAATATTTTGTCACGGGATCAGCTTCGTTTGTATACTTTGATTTGGAACCGCTTTATAGCAAGCCAGATGGCGCCTCAGATTTCACAGTTGACCAATGCGACGCTTCAAAGCGGTGATTATACACTCCGTGCATCGGGAACGGTCATTCTCTTTGACGGGTTTACGGTGCTCCAGTCTGCAAAGGATAAAAAAGAGGAGGCAGGAGAAGTTCATATATTGCCGCCTCTTCGTAAAGGCGACTCCGTCATGAATACAAAAATGGAAGGAGAGCAGCATTTCACCGCTCCTCCGCCGAGATATACAGAAGCCAGCCTGATCAAAACATTGGAAGAAAAAGGGATAGGGCGTCCTTCTACGTATGCACCGATTTTAGATACTATCCAAAGACGAAATTATGTGGGAAAAGAAGGAAAACAATTTGTTCCGACAGAGATAGGTTTCAAAGTAACCGATCTTTTGAAACAATATTTCGAAGGAATCATCAATGTGGGATTTACGGCGGATTTGGAAACATGGCTGGATAAAATAGCAGAAGGCAAGGCGACTTATTTTAAGGTGTTAAGCGACTTCTGGAATGTATTCGACCAAGAATTGAAGAATGCAAACATCGAAGGCGCAAAAGCAAAAAAAGAAAATCAGGAGGTTTCCGATGTACATTGTGAAAAATGCGGTGCCCTGATGATTGTAAAAATGAGCCGGTACGGACAATATCTGGCATGTCCCAATTTCCCGTCCTGCCGGAATATAAAACCTTATAAAAATGCGGAGGAAGCCGAACAGGTCTCGGAAACACCCTGTGATAAATGCGGTACACTGATGGTATATCGGCAGGGACCCTACGGAAGATATCTGAAATGCCCGAATTGCGGTGCTAATAAAGCCATTATCGTCGATACGGGTATTGAATGCCCGAAATGCCACAAAGGACATCTGGTAAAAAGACGTTCCAAAAGAGGCCGTTATTTCTACGGATGCAGTAAGTATCCCGATTGCGACATGGCGCTTTGGGATGAACCGGTCGACCGGTTTTGCAGCACCTGCGGCTCTATTATGGTGAAAAAGGTTTATAAAAATAAAGAAGAAAAAATCATTTGTTCCAACCCGGAATGCCCGACAAGGGAAAGAAAAAAAGCAATGGGTGAAACAGAAGTGAAAAAAGTTGTCGATAAAGCAATAAAAAGAAAAATAACAAAGAAAACGGGAGAGTCATCTTGACAGAAAAAGTAACGATTGTAGGTGCGGGACTGGCAGGAAGCGAAGCGGCTTGGCAGCTGGCACAAAGACATATACCGGTCCGCCTTGTGGAAATGCGTCCTTTAAAACAGACGCCGGCTCATCATACGGAATATTTCGCCGAACTGGTGTGCAGCAATTCTTTTCGTGCGGCGGCACTCACAAATGCAGTCGGTCTTCTTAAGGAAGAAATGCGCCGTTTGGATTCGATTGTCATGGCTTGTGCCGATCAGCACAGTGTTCCCGCCGGCGGTGCTTTAGCGGTGGATCGGATGAGTTTTTCCGAAGCGGTGACGGAAAAATTAAAAAATCACCCATTGATTGAGATCGTAACGGAAGAAGTAAAAGAAATTCCGAAAGACGGGATCGTCATCATCGCAAGCGGACCTTTGACGGAAGGATCTTTGGCGGGAGATATTGAAAAGCTTTGCGGCAAAGAAGGATTTCATTTTTATGATGCAGCGGCGCCGATCGTGACAAAAGAATCCTTAGACATGGGCATAGTATATCGTTTGTCCCGCTACAACAAGGGAGAAGCGGCTTATTTAAACTGCCCGATGGATGAAGAGGAATATAAAGCCTTTTATGAAGCATTGAAAACGGCGGAAGCGGCGGAAGTTCACGGATTTGAACAGGGGAATGTTTTTGAAGGCTGTATGCCCATTGAAGTGATGGCTGCCCGGGGAGAGGATACGATGCGCTTCGGTCCGATGAAGCCTGTGGGACTGCCGGTTCCCGAAACGGGGAAAGAACCTTATGCAGTGGTACAGCTCAGGCAGGATAATGAAGAGGACACCCTATATAATTTGGTGGGCTTTCAAACTCATTTAAAATGGGGAGAACAAAAAAGAGTATTTTCCATGATTCCCGGATTAAAAAATGCGGAATTTGTCCGTTACGGTGTCATGCACAGAAATACCTATATCGATTCACCGAATGTATTGAATGCGACAATGGAAACGAGAGCCAGAAAAGGGCTGTTTTTTGCAGGGCAGATGACCGGCGTGGAAGGGTATGTGGAATCGGCGGCCTCGGGAATTGCGGCAGCAACGGCGGCGGCCCGCAGGGCAGCGGGAGAAAATCCCGAAGAGTTTCCGAAAGAAAGCGCAATCGGGGCTCTTTGTCATTATATTTCTCATTTTCAAGGCAAAAATTTCCAGCCTATGAATATAAATTTCGGCCTTTTGCCGCCGTTGGAGAAAAAAGTGCCTAAAAAAGAAAAAAATGAAAAGCTGGCAGAAAGAGCGTTGACAGCTTTAGAAAATTTCATCAAATATAAAAGCCATCCTTTCACAAAATGATTTCCTTGCCTGCGGCTCGGAAAAGTGTGCCATAAAGGAGGCTTTTCCTTTAAATAAAAAGAAAGATGTGGTAAAGAATGAAAACGGGAGGGACTATGTTTACTGCAACAACAATATTGGCGGTGAAAAAAGGCGGACATACCGCCGTAGCCGGTGACGGACAGGTGACCATGGGAAATGCGGTTGTTATGAAAAATACAGCGAGAAAAGTACGAAGACTCTATCATGGAAAAATCATTGCCGGTTTTGCCGGTTCCGTAGCCGATGCATTTTCTTTATTTGATAAATTTGAGGCGAAACTTTCCGATTGTAACGGAAATTTGGTGAGAGCTGCCGTGGAGTTTGCAAAAGAGTGGCGCCGGGACAGAGTACTTCAAAAACTGGAAGCGCTTTTAATTATGACGGACGGAGAAAATTTATTCTTAGTGTCCGGCAGCGGAGAGGTGATAGAACCGGATGACGGAATTCTGGCAATCGGCAGCGGAGGAAATTATGCATTGGCGGCAGCCCGTGCACTGGCGGCATCAACGGAACTCTCGGCAAGAGAAATTGCAGAAAAATCACTTCATATTGCCGCCGATATTTGCGTCTATACCAATCACAATATCATTGTGGAGGAGATTTAAATGAATGAGCTGACACCTAAAAATATAGTAGAGTATCTGGACACTTACATTGTCGGGCAGAAAGAAGCCAAAAGGGCCGTAGCCGTTGCGTTGAGGAACCGGTGGAGAAGCAGTTTGCTTCCCAAAGATATTTCGAAAGAAATCAGTCCGAAAAATATTTTGATGATGGGGCCCACCGGTGTCGGAAAAACGGAGATAGCCCGCCGTATTGCGACTTTGACAAAAGCACCTTTCATAAAAGTAGAGGCAACGAAATATACAGAAGTAGGCTATGTAGGCCGTGATGTGGAATCCATGGTACGTGATTTGGCGGAAGAAGCGGTCCGATTGGTGAAAAAAGAAGAATCCGCCGTTCATGGAAAAGAAGCGGAAGACATTGCAGCAGAAAGAATTGCGGAAATCATGTATCCTTCCAAAAAACAAGAGACAAGAACGCCGATGGATATTATTTTCAGTGAAAAAAAGGAAAATAATATTTCCGCCGCTCCCGGGGAAGAAGAGAGAAGGAAGCAATTGACGGAGCGGATCAAAAACGGTGATTTGGATGATCGGCAAATTGAAATCGAAGTGGAAGAAAAAGGGAAGGCGGAAAGTCTAAATGACAATGAACAGGCCAATCAGGTTTTTCAAATGCTTTCTTCCATGATGCCCAAAAAGAAAAAGAAGAAAAAAATGACTGTCCGCGCCGCAAAAAAGATACTGACGGAAACTTTGGCCGAAGAAATGACGGATACCGATGCGGTCAGGGAAAAAGCAATCGCTTTGGCGGAAGAACGGGGGATCATTTTTATAGATGAAATTGATAAAATAGCCGGCCGCAGCAATTCGTCGGGGGGACCGGATGTCTCCAGAGAAGGCGTACAGAGAGATATTCTTCCCATCGTGGAAGGTGCCACGGTGAAAACAAAGTACGGACAAATAAAAACGGATCATATTTTATTTATGGCCGCCGGCGCTTTTCATGTATCGAAGCCGAGTGATTTGATTCCGGAACTGCAAGGACGTTTTCCCATCCGGGTAGAGCTGCAAAGTCTTTCCCAAGAAGATTTGCGGAAAATATTGACGGAACCGCGGCAGGCACTGATTCGCCAATATAAGGCGCTTTTAGAAACGGAAGATGTGGAAATAACTTTTACCGAAGATGCTTTGGATAAGATTGCCGATATTGCCTCAACGGTAAACAGGGAAACGGAAGATATCGGAGCCCGCCGTTTGTATACTGTTTTGGAAAAAGTATTGGAAGACTTGTCTTTTGAAGCATCTGATCTGGAAAATAAAAAAATAGTCATTGATGAAAATTATGTGAAAGAAAAGTTGGGAAGAATCACGGAAAATATCGATATATCACACTATATTTTATAAATCATGCCGAAAGTTCGGGCCGATCGGAAACAGGTCGGCTTATTTTTTTGCAATGTCAATTAAAAAATAAATTCAAGTTGACTAAGGGTTTACAAAAAATTATAATGAAAGAAATTCCATGAAGTATAAATATAGGAGAGTAAATATGAGAAACGAAATACTGGAATATTTTCGCAAAGCTGACGGCGCATATGTATCGGGAGAACAGATCTCCAAAGATTTAAATGTGTCCCGTACGGCAATTTGGAAGCATATTAATGTATTGAAAGAAAGAGGATATATTTTTGAATCCAGCACAAGAAAAGGATATCGTTTGCTTTATGCACCGGATTTATTGACCCCTCTTGAAATTCAGGGAGCGCTTCATACGGAATCTTTCGGAAGAAAAGTTGTTTATTTTGAAACGACTCCCTCTACTAATGAAGAGGCGAAAAGGATAGCAAGAGAAGGTGCCGAAGAAGGTACCGTCGTAGTGGCGGAAGAGCAGACGACGGGAAAGGGGCGTTTGACGAGAGGTTTCTTTTCACCTTTTGCCAAGGGAGTATGGTTTTCCGTTATTCTTCGGCCGAGCTTTTTCCCGATGGAGGCTTCAAAATGTACACTTCTTGCGGCAGTAGGCGTTTGCCGCGGTATACGCCGCTTAGGCTTGCAGGATGCGGGAATTAAATGGCCCAATGACATTTTGTATCATGGGAAAAAATTGGTGGGGATGCTTTGCGAGCTGTCGGCATCCATGGAAAAGATCGATTATATTGTGATGGGAATCGGAATCAATACGGGAATGAAGAAAAATGAATTTCCCGAGGAATTTCGTGAAGGGGCCACTTCTTTTTTGAATGAAGGAATTTCCGTTTCCAGAAAAGAATTATTGGCCGCTGTTCTGGCAGAATTAGAGGCGGAATATGATGTGGCTCTGAAGGAAGGTTTTGACAAAGTATTGGAAGACTGGCGTAAATTGTCGATTACCTTAGGCCAAGAAGTCCGTGTTATTTTCGGAAATGAAAGTTATGTAGGGAAAGCGCTGGATATTGACAGAGACGGCTGTCTTCTTGTGGAAACGGAAAACGGGACTCAAAGAGTGCTGGCGGGAGACGTTTCCATCCGTCCCGCAGATGGTTCCGCCGTACAAAGATAGGTGTTTCTCATGGAAATGGAAAAAGAAAAATTACATTATATGATCGGCGCGGCATTTATGGCCGGCCTTATGGCGGTATTGTCTCAGTTTACAATACCCGTCGGTGCGGTTGCGATGACTTTGCAAACTTTCGTTTGTGCCCTTGCGGGAGGATTGCTCGGTCGTAAATGGGGGGCCGTTTCCATATCGATTTGGCTTCTTTTGGGGATTTTAGGGATTCCGGTTCTCACCATGGGAAAGGCGGGACCGGGAATATTTATGAGTCCCGTGGGAGGATATTACATCGGATTTATTATTATGGCAGGATTCAGCGGGTTTTATTCGGAAAATAAAAAATATATCCTTCGCAAGATTCTGCTTTCCCTTTCAGGGCTGCTTGTTTGCTACATCTTCGGTACAGCTTGGTTTATGGGATACTTTTCCATAGCCCTCGAGAAAGAAATGCCTCTTTGGACAGCCATGACAATGACCGTATTTCCCTTTGTCATTTTCGACTTAATTAAAGTATCTGCCGGTGTTTTTTTCGGGATCCGGATCAGAAGTGCCTTAGAGCAGGCGGGACTTCTCCGGCTGAATAAACCGATATAAAGAACGGAAAAAGAAACAATGAAGGGTTGTTTCTTTTTGCTTGACAGATTGACTTCTTTATTGCATGATACACATGTGATAAAACAGTCCTGCCGATCGCCTCAAAATATGAGCACGGCAGCAGATAAATATTCTACGAAACTTTAACTTGCAGGAGTAAAAATTATGTTGCTTGCTTTTGATGTGGGAAATACCAATATTGTTTGCGGTATATATGATAATAAGAAATTACTCGGTCATTGGCGTCTGGCAGATGACCGTCTTCAGACTGCCGACGGATATGCCGGTATTTTAGGTACATTGTTTCAACTGGATAATATCAAATTTTCTGATGTTGAAGACGTGATTATATCAACGGTGGTCCCGCCCATTATTCCTATTTTGGAATCCCTTTCGCGGAGATATTTTCATGTCAATCCGATTTTAGTGGGACCGGGAATCAAAACGGGATTGAATATTTTATATGACAATCCGAAAGAACTGGGAGCAGATCGCATTGTCAATGCCGTTGCGGCTATAGCGGAGTATTCCTGCCCTCTGATTGTTATTGATATGGGAACGGCCACCACATTCTGCGTTATTGATGAAAAAGGAAATTATTTGGGCGGAGCCGTGGCACCGGGAATCGGTATTTCCATGGAAGCGCTTTTCCAACGGGCTTCAAAATTGCCCCGTATCGAACTGGTGAAAACTTCTTCCGTTATTTGTAAAAATACGGTTTCTGCCATGCAGGCAGGCATTTATTACGGCTTTGTCGGTCAGATCGATGAGATCGTCAAAAGAATCAAAATGGAAATGAAGCGGGATGACATTAAAGTCATCGCAACGGGAGGACTGGCTTCTTTATTTTCAAAAGCGTCCGCCCAAATTGATGTGGTGGATCCCATGCTGACCTTAAAAGGACTTTTGATCCTTTATGAAAAGAATAAAAACGACAGAAAACCCTGCAAAATAGAGGATGCTTGATATTTAAACAGATACCGTTTATAATAACTGTTGTCATATGACTGTGCCACATGGCCGGTTAGTCAAACGGTTAAGACGCTGCGTTCTCAGCGCAGAGAGTATGGGTTCGAATCCCATACCGGTCACCAAAATCTCATTCCTCGATCAGTTTTCGGGAATGGGATTTTTTATTGCTTGATTTCTTATAAAACCGGAATGGTATAATCGTAAGTAAGAAAGCGGGGATGGTTATATGAATGAAAAAAACAGGAAATGGATGATTGCAGCGGTCATTATCCTTTTTATATCGGCGATAGGAGCAGGACTGCTGACGAAATTAAAAAAAGAAACGGGCATGGATTTATCAAAAAATTATGTGGCGGTGGTCCGCATTGACGGTGCCATTTACGGAGGACCTCGGGAAAATTTTGCTTTTGCTTCCTCGGAAGGTACGGCAAGCGAACAAATTATGTATGAATTGGAACAGGCAAGAAAAGACAGCCGTGTGAAAGCGGTTTTGATCCGTATCAACAGTCCCGGCGGTTCTACCGGCGCAACGCAGGAAATTGCGGAAGAAATGGATAAAGTAAAGAGTGCGGGAAAACCGATTGTTATTTCTATGGGAGATATGTGCGCCTCTGCCGGGTACTGGCTGGCCAGCAAGGGGGATTATGTTTTTGCCAATCCCGCTACGTTGACGGGGAGCATCGGTGTCTATATGGATTATATGAATGTTGAAGAGTTGATGAACAAATTGGGAGTGAAGAACGAAAAAATAAAGAGCGGTGCCCATAAGGACATCCTTTCCATGTACAGGCCCATGACGGAAGAAGAAAATGCAATGATTCAAAAAATGGTGGATGATATTTATGAGCAATTTGTAAAAACGGTTGCCGACGGACGCCGCATGGAACCGGAGAAAGTCAAAACTTTTGCGGACGGTCGTATTTTGACGGGCCAGCAGGCTATGGAACTCGGCTTGGTGGATGCCATGGGAAATTACTATGATGCCCTCAATTACGCTGCAGGCAGAGTGGGAATGGAAGGAGAAGAGATTCCCGTAAAAACTTATTCTTCCGGAACTTCTTTGAAAAATATACTTAACGGAGAAATGAAAAGTATATTAAAAGCAATGGTTGAGCAAATGAAGAGTGAGATGATCGGTGCCGTCAGTGAACAGCCTGTACCGTCCATCAGATAAGGAGCGACTAATGAATATCATTTTAGATTATGTATACCGGCTGATTACTTCACCTCTTTCGGCAATGGAAGAAATAACCGGCGGAGAAAAGCTGAAAGTAGGGGGAATTATCTGGCTGTTTGTCATTTTTCTGATTACTCTCTCGTCATTCAGAACGGGGCCCGGTATTGTGACGGAATTTATCGGGATGGTCATATCATTAGGAATCATTTTGCTCTTTCACAGTGCCATCATTGATTACTTTTCAGGACTTTTGGGCGGAAAAGGAACAGCGAGAGGAATCACTTCAGGGTTTATGAGCGCTTCTTTACCCTACGCTTTTTCCGTTTTCTTTACTTTATTGGAAAATTTCGGCTTGGAAGGAATTAACGGAATCGGGCTGTTTTTTATCAGCCTGTGGTGTTTTATTTTGGATATACTGGCCATCCGTGCCAATTACGGCTTCAGCAACGGTAAAGCATTCTTGATTGGAATATCTCCTTTTATTCTGGGGCTGGTACTGACTGTTGCCATACTTGTCTTAGGGGTTGTATCCGCTTTGGCAGGCTTGGCGGATATGCAGCAAATAGAAGGATTGATGGAGTCTATTTGACGGCAGGGACAGAACCGTCGTTTTATAAATATCAGTATTGGTAAATATGGTATAATAACTTAGTATTGTAATTTTATACATGATGAAAACAAAAATATAGAAGATAAATTCATATAGAAAATAAAATCTAATCGGGAGGTTTATATGTGCGGCATAATCGGTTATGTAGGAGATAAAAACGCAACAGATTTCATTATCGACGGGCTTTGCCGTCTTGAATACAGAGGATATGATTCGGCAGGAATTGCCATATATGAAAACGGAGAAATAAAAATAGAGAAAAAGGAAGGCAGACTGGACAATTTGAAAAAAGAATTGGCTGCTCGTCCTTTACACGGTCATATCGGTATCGGTCATACCCGCTGGGCTACTCATGGCCGTCCTTCCGACATAAATGCGCATCCCCACGGAGACGAGCATAATCATTTTGTCGTCGTTCATAACGGTATTGTCGAAAACTATATGGAACTGAAACAAAATCTGCTGGCAAAAGGTCATGTATTCAAGTCAGAGACAGACAGCGAAGTAGTGGCCCATCTGGCAGAAGATTTTGATGACGGTGATTTCTTGTCTACCGTCCGAAAAGTACTTTCCGTAGTCGAAGGAACTTACACTTTTCTGTTTTTGGACAGAGATGATCCGGATACAATTATTTGTTCAAAGAAATATAATCCGTTGATTATCGGCCTTGGAAAAGGGGAAAATTTTATAGCCTCCGATATTCCGGCGGTCATTAATCATACCCGTCGCGTTTACATCTTAAATGACGGAGAGATAGCGGTTGTCAAAAAAGACAGCGTATCCGTTTATGATGCCGACGGGCTTCCGATTTCTAAAAAAGTACAGGAAGTGACTTGGTCTGCTGAGGCGGCGGAAAAGGGCGGATATCCTCATTTCATGTTGAAGGAAATTTATGAACAGCCCAAAGCGGTACAGGATACGGTAAAAATCCATTTGAAGAAAGACGGAACCGTTCATTTTGATAATTTGAACTGGACCAAGAATAATCTTGAAAATATTGATTCCATCTTAATCACGGCTTGCGGAACGGCTTATCATGCCGGCTTGGTGGCGAAACATTATATTGAAAGATTCGTTAAAATTCCCGTTTCCGTGGAAATTGCATCGGAATACAGATACAGTAATCCTCTGACGAACGCAAGAACGCTCTGTATAGTTGTAAGTCAGTCGGGAGAGACGATCGATACACTGTCGGCATTAAAAGAAGCAAAACGGCTGGGAGCGCAAAGTCTTGCCATTACAAATTCCATCGGCTCTTCCATCGCTCGTGAATCGGATGCGGCCGTCTATACAATGGCCGGGCCGGAAATTGCCGTAGCATCGACAAAAGCTTATACGACACAGCTGGTTTCTTTATTAATGCTTTCTTTATATATGGGGCAGATAAAAGGAACGGTCACAGACGATTTGGTCAAAGAAATAACAACGGCATTACTTAATCTGCCGGAACAGATAGAAAAAGTTCTGCAGGAAAAGGACCATATGGCGGAAGTGGCAGATACATTGATCAAAGCGGAAGATATTTTCTATCTGGGACGGTTGATCGATTATACGATAGCCATGGAAGGTGCTTTGAAACTGAAAGAAGTATCCTACATCCATGCGGAAGCTTATGCGGCAGGTGAATTGAAACACGGGACTCTTGCCCTGATTACGGAAAAAACACCGATTATTGCCGTGGTAACTCAAAAAAATGTAACCTCAAAAATGTATAGCAATATACAAGAAGTTCGTGCGAGGGGTGCAGAAGTTTTAGGAATCGGCTATGAAGATGACGAGGAACTTGAAAAATGCACGACAGAGACGGTAAAAATTCCCAGAGTGGATGAATTTATTGCACCGATCCTTGCGGTGATTCCCATGCAGCTCTTAGCCTACTATACCAGCATTAAACGAGGAAATGATGTAGATAAACCGAGAAATTTGGCAAAGTCCGTAACAGTAGAATAAGGTGGCAATATGGATATTATATTTTCAGGGATTCAACCCAGCGGTTCATTAACTTTAGGAAATTATTTAGGGGCATTAAAGAATTTTATTCCTTTTCAAGACAAAGCGGAGTGTTACTATTGCGTGGTCAATCAGCATGCAATCACCGTACCGCAGGATCCGAAGTTACTCCATGAAAGGACGAGAAATTTGGCTGCCCTTTATATTGCAGCAGGAATAGATCCGGAAAAAGCGACTATTTTTGTTCAGTCTGAAGTTCCGGAACATGCAAAGCTCGGATGGATGATGATCTGTTCTGCCTATGTCGGCGAAATGGAGCGGATGACACAATATAAATCAAAGGCGCAAAAGGAAGAAAAAAAAGAAGGATTCATTCCCTTAGGTCTTTTGACATATCCTCCTCTTATGGCAGCAGATATCCTTCTCTATCAGGCCAACTTGGTTCCTGTAGGAGAGGATCAGCGGCAGCATATGGAAATTACCAGAGATTTGGCGGAGCGGTTTAATCGAAAATACGGAGAAGTATTCACCATTCCCGAAATGTGGGCACCTAAAGGCGGTGCCCGGGTGATGAGCCTGCAGGATCCGACAAGTAAAATGAGCAAGTCTGATGACAATGACTGGGCAACGATTCATATGTTGGATGAACCGGGAGTAATGATAAAAAAGATCAAAAGAGCGGTAACCGATTCTATCTGCCATGTTCATTATGACAAGGAAAACCAACCCGGAATATCCAATTTGATGAGTATTCATTCCGCCATTTCAGGAAAAACTTTTGAAGAGATTGAAGAAATGTATGACGGGCAGGGATACGGAACTTTTAAAAAAGATGTGGCGGATTTGGTGGCAGGAGAAATGAAGCCCATTCTGGAGAGATATAAAGAACTGGTAGGAAGTCCCGAATTGGATGCCATTCTTGATGAAGGCGCGGCAAAAGCAAGGGAAAAAGCAAGCATCACTTATGAAAATGCTTCTCGCGCCATGGGACTCTATCGATAATAGAAAGTAAAGAGCTGCGGTGAAATTCCGCGGTTTCTTGTTGCTCGTAAATAAATTTTTTACAAAACCGGGGGTGCATGGTAAAATACACATGTATTTTTACCGGAGGTGTTATTGTGAGTAAAAAAATTATTTATATGGTAACCGTTTTTCTTTGGTTATTTACATCCCTCACTGTTTCTGCGCAAACTCTTTCGGCAGGAATGACGGGGCAAGAAGTAAAAGAATTGCAAAAATCTCTTGCAGAGGCAGGTTATTTAGCAAGAACGGCAGATGGAGATTACGGATCGACCACGAAAAAAGCAGTAACGGAATTTCAAAAAGACCATGGTTTAAAAGTTACCGGAACAGCCGATGATAAGACACAGGCTGAAATAAAAAAAGCAAAGAGCGGAAAACGCAGAAAGGGCGGCGGCATTGTGTATGCCAAAGGCAATCGGGGCAATATGATTGCAGATCTGCAAAATAAACTGAGGGCTGCCGGATATTTAAAGGATCAGACCGACGGAGTTTACGGCAATGCTACGGAAGCGGCGGTAAAAAAGCTTCAGAAAGATTACAACCTTCCCGAATCGGGAGCCGTTGATGAAGAAACGGCAGATGTTCTTAAGGCAGGGAAAAAATCGAAAAAAGTTTCGGTAAAAGTGAAAAATAATAAAGAAGATAAAAAAGAATCTTCCGGAAAACCTCTGCAGGTAGGGGACAGAGGAAAACATGTAGCAGCTCTTCAAAATAAATTACTGCATCACGGATATAATCCCGGCGGTTCAGACGGAGTTTATGGGAAAGATACAGAAAAGGCGGTGCTCAAGTTACAGAAAGATTCCGATTTAAAGGAAACGGGAAAAGCTGATGATAATGTTTTGAAACTTTTACAGGAAATGCCTCAATTTACAGGGAAATATAAAAAGGTATTTCATATGAAATCGACAGCCTACACTCCCTTTGACAGCGGCGGATCGGGAATGACCGCTTTAGGAAATTATGCGGGGAAAGGACATGCCGCAGTGGATCCGAAAGTAATCCCTCTGGGAAGT
>ERZ506741.361-NODE-361-length-17964-cov-4.50941_pt1 | contig 17964 bp, 15 predicted proteins | sample MGYA00513047_ERZ506741 | MGnify/ENA metagenome assembly ERZ506741
GCTCTTCCGATCTTGGGAAGAGCGGTAGCGATCGTGCAGGTAAGAATACAGGAAGGCCACATGCCGAAAGCAAGAAGTCCCAATTCATTTAATGTTTTATCGATATCATCTTTGGTGAGACCGGATATAACAGGTCTCGACTTGGGATCAAGATTGTAAGTGGCATCCGTTTTTTCGGCAGCCAGTTTCATCTTTTTCTTAAAATCATCCCGACCTTCCTGCAAATCGGGAATGAAGTCTATTTCAAGAGAAAAGGTAAGATTATCTGCAGTCATAATTAACTCCTTTAAAATGCTTTAATAGAACATACTTATTGTAGCATATCGATACAAATCGAAAAAGATTTTTCAAGATGAAAATAAATATAATATTGAGGATTATTTTATAGAAACATATAAAAGTGATAAAATAATTATAATTGACCGATTTCATCAAGGAAATATAAGTAACAGCCCAAAAGTATTTTCAGTTTCCCGAATTCAATGAGACAATAAAGAATCAGACAATGAAGGGAATTCCATTTATCACATTAAATAATATAAGTAATATAGATAGGATTTTATATCAAAAGCAAATAATTTAAAATTTGATTGTCAGGGAAATATAATTTGTAAAAATATAAAACAAACATGTCAATCCGAAGTTTGATTTGGGAGCAGAAAGAAAAAATATGGCAAGATTAGAACCTAAGCGAAAGAAAAAAAACAAGTATTATAAATTTTTTATAAAAGCAATTTTATTGATATTTCTTTTTGCCGGTATTTGTACGGGTGTTTTGATATATATGACACCGCCGCCGCCTCAGCCGCCGGTGCTTTCAGGACCGCCTGAAATGAGCGGTGTGTCAGCCTCTCTGATCGATGGAAACAGAGGCGATATCATCGCCCAAAAAGAAGGTAATTTAAAGATCTATCCGGCAAGTACTACAAAGATCCTGACTTCCGTCATTGCATTGGAAGAGGGAAAGAATAAGATGAACGAGGACGTGGTGATTTCAAAAAGGGCGATGGAGCAGGATGGCACAAATATGGGGATATCTCCGGATATGCCGATTTCTCTTCACGAACTTCTCTACGGAATGATGCTTTTGTCCGCAAATGATGCGGCAGTCTCCATTGCAGAAACCGTGGGCGGTTCGTATGATGCTTTTATCGAACTGATGAATCAAAAAGCGGTGGCCGTCGGTGCCGTGAATTCCCATTTTTCCAATCCCAACGGTCTGACGGATACGAATCATTACACGACAGCCAATGATATGGCGAGGATTTCCCTGTATGCCATGAAAAATAAAGATTTCAGGAACATCGTTAAAGAAAAAACGTATCCCATGAAATACAGAAACGGGATTTACCGAATCGTTGAAAACAGAAATGAACTGCTCGAAAGCGGTTACCGGGGAATCAACGGCATTAAAACCGGTATGACGGAAGCGGCGGGAGATTGTCTTGTGGCTTCTGCAGAAAGAGAAGGACAGCTGATCATCGTAACCGTTTATAATGATGATAATCGTTGGGATGATGCAAAAAGATGGCTTGATTACGGATTTGAAGCGGTCAAAGCATGGGAAACTTATGAAGCGGAACTTGCCCGAGAACCGAAGATATATAAATTTGTCAATCAAATGTTAGGAAGGGAATCGAAATGGGAAGAAGAAAAAATACGCCGCTATTAGTACGTTTATTTCCACACAGCCGGTTTCTTCGGATATTTTTTGTTATAGCCATGGCGGTGACGATTCTTATTCTGGGGCGTAATATGTACAGTTTATATCAGATTCATGTGCAGGAAACGGAGCTTATAGAAGAAAGAGAAAAACTTCTTGAAGAACAGGAGCGGTTGAAAAAAGAGGCGGAAAATCTGAATAATCCCGAGGTGATAGAAAAGAAAGCAAGAGAAGATTTGGGGCTTGTAAAAGAAAATGAGGTTCCCTATATCAAATAAGTTCGGAAAAATTGACAAGGGATTTTCTTTGCGAAAATACATCAAAATTTTATCAATAAATCTTATATTTTTAAAAGAAAATCATATTGCACTTCTATAGGAAGTTTCGTATAATAACGAATATATATTGAGTTTTTCAGGGAGGATGTTTTTTCTTACATGGCCTTAGAAGTAGGAAGTATCATTGAAGGGACCGTTACCGGACTTGCAAAATTCGGAGTATTTGTTGATCTTGGTGACAAAAAAACAGGATTGGTTCACATTTCGGAAGTGGCTAGTGAATATGTGAGTGATGTCAATGATTATTTAAAAATGCGGGATAAGGTAAAAGTTAAAGTCTTATCTATTGATGACAAAGGAAAAATTGCTTTATCAATCAAACAGGCGCAGAGCGGTGAGGATAAAGAGACTAATTCCAAACATTCTGATAAAGAGTATGCAAACAATCGTCATGGGCAATCTCATGAAAATCGTGAGTCCTTTCAAGGAAGGGATAATAAGAGTTCTTTCAATGCAAGAAACGACGGCTATCGCGGAAATAATAAAAAAAGCGGTAATCCCGTGTCTTTTGAAGATAAACTCAGCCGCTTTTTGAAGGACAGTGATGAACGTCTTCTTGATTTAAAAAGAAATGTGGAATCTAAACGCGGCGGCAGGGGCGCCAAACGATCGGATTAATTTTAATAATCATATAGGGTGAATAAAACCGTGGGTTCATTGATTTGAACGGGCGGTTTTATTTTTTATGATAAAATGTTTATAGAGTATTTTTGATAATGAATAATAAAACGGCCGAAATTTTGGGAGGAAATATGAAAAGAGCCATCATAGATATAGGAACAAATTCAGTCCGTTTATTAGAGGCGGAAAAAAATGACAGCGGAGATTGGTCCGTGAAGCGGAAAGAAGTTAAAACAACTCGTCTGGGAGAAGGAATGACGGATCAGGCTATGATTTCGGCAGCCTCCAAAGAAAGAACGATAAAAGCCGTCTGTGATTTTTCAAAGACGGCAAGACAGGACGGGTATGATGACATCCGAGGTTACGGGACGTCTATCATGAGGGATGCATCCAACGGGATTGAATTTGCCGGTGAAATTACTGCCCAATCGGGCATTCCTATCCGAATTCTTTCCGGCAGAGAGGAAGCTTTTTACAGTTATTTGGGAGCTGCCGGAAAAACTGCAGTCATTACTTCTGTTGTTGATATAGGCGGCGGTTCGACTGAAATATGCATCGGATTCGGTCATGATATCGGCATGCGTTACAGTTTTCGTCTGGGGGCGGTCCGTTGTTCCCATGCTTTTGATTCGTCTTCGCCCCGAGGACTGGGAGAACTCAGAAAACATTGCTTTGAAGTTTTCCGTTGTACCGAACTGATAAATGAGGCGCAAGCGGTGAAGAACTGGGTGATCGTAGGAGGTACAGCCACTTCCATGGCAGCTATTTTACAAGAACTGGAAGTTTATGATTCCTCAAAAGTACAAGGGTATACGATGAATCAGGACACGGTAACAAAATTGTTGGAACGATTATTCAATATGACCTATGATGAAAGATGCCATCTGCCGGGCATGCAGCCTGAAAGAGCGGATATCATTGTTGCAGGAGTTGTCATCTTGGATGCTCTGATGGAATATTTTGCAATTCCCGAAGTGCATGTAAGTGACAGGGATTTAAGTGAAGGGCTGCTTGATGCAGATGTCATCATGCCTCAGAATTAACTTATAAAATGACAAATCAAAATTTCTTTCTCTCATACATGACAAACTATGCAAAAGAAAATGAACTTTGGAAAGAAGGGGACAGGATCCTTATCGCAGTATCGGGAGGACCCGATTCATTGGCACTTCTCCTTGCATTACATGAAATAGCGGCAAGAGAAAAGCTGACTCTCGGCTGCTGCTGTGTTAACCATCATTTGCGCAGCAATGCGGCGATGGAAGCGAATTTTGTCCGGCGGGTATGTAAAGACTTATCCGTTGACTTTTTTTTAAAAGATATAGATGTGCTCGGTAAAATAAAAACAGGAGGATCAGTTGAAACCGCAGCAAGAGAATTAAGATATGAAGCATTGAGGGAAGTCAAAACTGCTGAAAAGTATGACAAAATTGCCGTGGCTCATCATGGAAATGATCAGGTGGAGACCATACTTTATCATTTGATCAAAGGAAGCGGTACAAAAGGGCTTGCCGGTATGAAAGCGAAAAATGAAGACATTATTCGGCCGCTTCTGGGGATAGAAAAGCAAGATATTCTGGAGTTTTTAAAAAAATATCCTTATCGGGCTTGTCATGATGAAACAAACGACATTCCCGATGTTATGCGGAATAAAATTCGTTTACGTCTTATTCCCTTGCTCAAAGAATATAACCCTAAAATTGAAAATTCCATTTTGCGTATGGGAAGTATAGTAAGAGAAGAGGATGACTTTCTTTCAACGGAAGCAAAAAAGTTTATATCGGAAAATGTATCCGTAAAAGAAGAAAGGTATTTTTTCACGATAAAAAGCTTCTCTTTGTTGCCGCTGGCGTTAAAAAGAAGAGTTTTGAGAGAAGTTTGTGCCCGAGTTTCTCATAAAATCCCCGATTTTGAAGGTATAGAGAAATTTATATCTTTGATTGAAAAGGGATATACAGGAAATAAATCTTCCGCTTCGGGCAATCTTATGATTCTTGAATATGGAAAAGTAATTATTCAAAGAGGAAATACTCGTTATATAATAGATAAAGATAAAAGAAAAAAAACGATTGATTTCAAATCTGTATCTTTGTCGGCAGCAGATATAATAAATGATATGTCCGAGGAAGATGAAAAATGGATGATTAAAACGGAAATATACGGAGAGCCGCCGAAAAAAATATTTAAAAATCAATTGTTACTTGATGCGGATCGGGTGGGGCATATTATAGTAAGGAGCAAAGAGGAAGGTGATCTTTTTTTCCCGAAAGGAATGAAAGGATCCAAAAAATTGGCCCGGGTTATGCAAGATTTACATATACCTGCCGCAAAAAGACGGACATGGCCGATTCTTTCCGATGAAGAACATATTTATTGGATTGCCTTTTTGCGAGGAAGCCGGTTCGGAAATCCCGATGAGACAACAAAAAAATATTTACTTATAACGCTGGAAAGGGAGATTCAGGGGAATGGAGAATTTGAATAAAGATATCGAAAAAGTATTGATTGATAAATCAATGCTGCAGAAGCGTATTCATGAACTGGGCCAAGAAATAACGAAGGATTATGAAGGCAAAGATGTGGTGCTGATAGGAATTTTGAAAGGTGCCATGCCTTTTCTGTGTGATTTGATGCGTGAAATTGATTTGCCGCTTACATTAGATACCATGTGTGTTTCCAGTTACGGAAACGATACAATTTCTTCCGGCAGCATTAATATAAGAAAAGATCTGGATAAAGATATACAGGGGAAAAACGTGATCGTCGTAGAAGATATTATTGATACGGGTATTACTCTTTCCTTACTGGTTCCGTTATTGAAAAAGAGAGGAGCTGCTTCCGTAGAACTTGCGGTATGTTTGAATAAAAAAGAAAGAAGACAGAAACAAGTAGATGTAAAATATGTGGGCTTTGATGTTCCCGATGAATTTATTGTGGGATACGGATGTGATTATGCCGAAAAATACAGAAATCTCCCCTCCGTATGCACATTAAAAAGCAAGGTTTATACAAGAGCATAGCTTTATATAGTATGATATAGATGTAATTATTTATATTTATATTTTCAGTTGATTAAAAGGATAGAGATATGATAAAATTAATCTCTGAAGTTGTGATATGGTTTTACTCTGATCAGAAGAAGGAGGATTAGATTGAATAGGTTCGTAAAGAATGTAGCGCTCTATGTATTTTTGATGGTCGTAGCTGTTGCTATATTCAATAACGTTGTTCATCCGCAAGAAAAACTTGCAGAAATGGCATACAGTGATTTCGTTTCACAAATCGAAAAACGAAATGTAGCATCTGTTGTCATGACAGAAAATTCAATTAAAGGTAAATTAAAAGACGGCACCGAGTTTTCTACATATATTCCAAACAATGACACGCAGATTGTAGAGAAAATGACACAAGGCGATGTGGTTATTACAGTAAAACCGCCGGAACAGCCTTCCTGGTGGATGAGCCTTTTGTCATCTTTACTTCCCATTTTAATTTTAGTGGCAGTTTGGTTCTGGATTATGAATCAAACACAAGGCGGGGGCGGCCGTGTCATGAGTTTCGGCAAATCTCGTGCAAAAATGAGCGGTCAGGATCAGGTACATGTGAATTTTTCCGATGTGGCCGGTGAAGATGAAGCAAAAGAAGAATTGTCGGAAGTTGTAGATTTTCTGAAAAATCCGGGAAGATACACTGCCATCGGTGCCAAAATTCCCAAAGGGGTTCTTTTGGTAGGACCTCCGGGGACAGGCAAGACACTTCTGGCAAAAGCAGTGGCAGGAGAAGCCAAAGTACCGTTTTTCTCTATTTCCGGTTCTGATTTCGTTGAAATGTTTGTCGGTGTGGGTGCTTCTCGTGTAAGAGACTTATTTGCTCAGGCAAAGAAAAATGCACCCTGTATCATTTTTATCGATGAAATTGATGCAGTAGGACGTCAACGCGGCTCCGGCCTCGGCGGCGGACATGATGAAAGAGAACAAACTTTAAACCAATTATTGGTAGAAATGGACGGATTCGGTGCAAATGAAGGTATCATTACAATTGCAGCAACAAACCGTCCCGATATTCTTGATCCCGCCTTGCTTCGTCCCGGCAGATTTGACCGCCGTGTCGTGGTAGGACGTCCGGATTTAGCCGGCCGTATTGCGATTTTGAAAGTTCATGCAAAAAACAAGCCCTTAGATCCGGATATTAATTTAGAGACGATTGCAAAGAAAATTCCCGGATTTACGGGAGCTGATATTGCCAATCTGTTGAACGAAGCAGCTTTACTGGCTGCCCGTCAGAACAGAAAAACCATTTCTATGGCAGATATGGAAGAAGCCAGTGAAAAAGTCAGCTACGGGCCGGAAAGGAAGAGTCATAAGGTCAGCGACGAAGAACGGAAGATCACAGCTTATCATGAATCGGGCCATGCCATCATGGCAACAGTTCTTGAACATGCCGATCCCGTACATAAGGTAACCATCATTCCTCGCGGGCAGGCAGGGGGCTATACGATGATGCTTCCTCAAGAGGAGCGTTCTTTCATTACAAAGTCGCATTTGCTTGCCCAGCTTCGGGTGGCTCTCGGAGGAAGATGTGCCGAGCAAATTATTTTTAATGAAATTTCCAGCGGCGCATCGGGAGACTTGCAGCAGGTTACGGCCATTCTTCGTAAAATGATTATGGAATGGGGCATGAGTGAACGTCTCGGACCGATGATATTCGGAGAACATCAGGAACAAATTTTCCTTGGCAAGCAGTTGGGCTCAGAGAGAAATTACGGTGAAGCCGTAGCAACTATCATCGACGAAGAAATGCATAAATATTTAGATGAAGCTTATAATGATACACTTCAAACATTGACTACTCATCTGGATGTGCTGAAAGCGATGGCAAAAGCACTTCTGGAAGTAGAAACCATTGATCACAAGCAGGTGGAAAATCTGTTTAAGTATCATTCTATTTATGCACCGGGTGAAGAGCCTCTCGCGAATAATGAAGCCGATCAAAACCAGCCTCCGATTATAACCGGGGTGCCGGCTCCTGCCTTTGGAGAATAAAATAAAATACCTTATGAATTCCGATTGGTTGAATATCATAAGGTATTTTTTATTGTAATAATTTATTTATCATTTTCCCGAGAAATAATAAGTATGTATAAAAACAAGAATAAATCTATATTTTTCTTGACAGGTTCACATATAAAATGTATAATACTCCTTGTGAGATTTGTCTTGAAACCACTAGCCCCGGAGGAAAGATTTATCTTGCGGTTCTGTTTTTATTAGGAGGATCAGTAAGAATGAAAAGCACATTTATGGCCAATGCGGGTAATGTTACTCGTAAATGGTATATAGTTGACGCAGAGGGAAAGACACTCGGCCGTTTGGCGGCGGAAGTGGCAAAAGTTCTCAGCGGCAAGAATAAACCTACTTTCACACCGCATGTTGATACAGGTGATTTTGTAGTTGTTATCAATGCAGATAAAGTTGTTCTGACGGGTAAAAAATTATTAACAAAAGAATATTTCCATTATACCGGTTATATTGGCGGAGACAGGTATGAAAAAGCGGGAGACGCTCTTCGGAGAAAGCCGGTCTGGGTTGTCGAACACGCCATTCGCGGTATGCTTCCCAAAACAAAACTTGGTGATCAGATGTATCGTAAGTTAAAGGTTTATGCCGGCAATGAACATCCGCATGCAGCGCAGAAACCGGAAGAATTACAGTTAGATATCCGTTAACCGGGAGGGAAGGAAATATAAAATGGCAGAAGTTATATACTACGGCACAGGCCGCAGAAAGACATCCGTTGCCAGAGTCCGTCTGGTGGCAGGACAGGGAAAAGTTATGATCAACGGTCGTGAACTTAACGACTATTTTGATTTAAAGACTCTTGAATTGATTGTTAAGCAGCCGCTTGAACTGACGGGTACAACTGCAGTTTATGATGTGATTGCCTCCGTAAAGGGCGGCGGTTCTTCCGGACAGGCAGGAGCTATCCGTCATGGAATCAGCCGTGCATTGTTAGAAGTAGATCCCGAATATCGCAAGGTTCTCAAGAGCGCCGGTCTTTTGACCCGTGATCCGAGAATGAAAGAACGTAAGAAATACGGACTTAAAAAAGCAAGAAAAGCAAGCCAGTTCTCCAAGCGTTAATCGGTCAAAAGAAATCGAAACGTACAGAATTTTTTCTGTACGTTTTTTGTTTGCCCAGTTTTCATCATAAATGTTATTCTATATCTATCATGTCGATTTTTTATGGGGTATATCGTATAATAATTGTGATATTTAAGGAGATTGAACATGACTGAGACAGAAATTTTACAAGCAAAAAAAGCTTTTTCGGAAGCGGGAGTTCCCGAGGAACGCATCTTTGCAGAAATTATGCGCGCTCATTATCTGGATTATAATTTGTTTTTAGATCCGACCAATTCCGAATACGGCATAACAATAGAAGATCTGTATAGAAATATGAAAATGACCGTGGAAAAGATGGGTGATTTTGACGGTGATGAAGATGCTTATGTGAATGCATATACATTGGCATTAAGAGTTAATCCCATGGATTTTGCAAAAGGTGTTGTAAAATCTACGGAAATGATGAAAAATCTTATTTTTTCAGTTACGGAAAAAGCAAAGAATGCAGGGCAGACGATTTTATTTGCAGGTGCTGATTCTTATCTCTATATGCTTCCTAAAATTTTTTATGATTTAAAGGATAAAAGGATTGCGGTAGCTGTTTATTCGGAGGAGTGGAAGGAAAAATTATCCTACCTGTTTCCCCGAGGGCGGATCATGCTGTTTGATGAATTTACAGAAGATAAAGAGACCTACGATTATATATTTGACATAGAAAAAGATGATTTATTTCATTTAGAAGAATTGCAAAATCGTTTGTCTGAAGAAGCTGTTATTGATGCTTTTGTTCCACAAGAAATGATTATGTCGCAAGATGGAAGGACAAGAGATGTGGAAACAAGACTGGCTGAGAAAAAAACGATTACGGAATATTATAATGCATCCATTGACGGAACAGAATTTGCTTTTTTACAAATAAAAAATAAATTATCCGAAAAAATTTCTTTCGGAGAAATTTCCCTTTTAACCAGATCTGTTCAGAAATTTGAAGCTCTTTCTGTTGAGAGTGACATATTTATTGAAGCCCGGGACTGGAACTATGATATGTACCGTTATAACGGCTCTGTGGCATTGCAGACTTTACTCAGTGCCAATGTGGTCAATATGGAACACACCATAGCTTCTGAGTATATAATGCCGGAGAAAGAAAAAATTTCACAAATAAAATACAGATTGATACCGGAAGATGCGATTGCGGAAGATGTGGGCCTCAGAACGGATCTGATAGAAGAATCGGAAAGAGCCGAAACAGCAGTCGCTGTTCAAAATGGAGATTTATTGCTTTTTTCCGATGGTGAGAAAATGCATACAGCGGTGGTCAATGTTCCCGGTGATAATATTTATGCATCCGGAGAAATGATCGTTATTCGTCCTCAAGGTATGTATACGGCAGAGTATTTACAATTATATCTGGAAGGTCCGGTAGGAAATTTATTTTTGAAAACAATGCGGGCAGGGAAAATTCTTATTTTGCAAAAGACAAGATTAATGAGAATACCCTTACCTGTATCTGAAGAAGAGCGGATTTCGGTAATTACAGAAACAGGAAAAAATGTAATGTCAAAATTGTCATCTGCCGCAGAAGAATGGCGAAAAGCTAAAAGGGAATCGGTTCAACTGATGATGGGGAAATAATTTTTCTTTAAGGGGGAGCTCATGAGAATCATTCTGGCTACGCATAATAAAGGAAAAATCAGAGAATTTAAAAAGTGCTTTTCTGAAATAGGCTGGGAAGCGGTTCCCATTTCGGAAATTAAAGAACTGAATGAACCTGAGGAAACAGGGCAGAGTTTTATGGAAAACGCATTGCAAAAGGCCCGTTATTATGCAGAAAAGGTCCAAATGCCCGTTTTATCGGACGATTCGGGGATCATAGCGGAAGCATTGGGAAACCGTCCCGGCATATATTCCGCCAGATATGCAGGGACTCACGGAGATGACGAAGCCAATAACAGAAAGCTTATAGAAGATTTAAGGCCTTATTCGGGGGAAGAAAGAAGGGGATATTATGTTTGTGTCATTGCTGTCGTGTGGCCTGACGGAAGAGAAATAACGGCAGAAGGACGGTGTGACGGAATCATAAGGAATTTTTATAAAGGAGACGGCGGATTCGGTTACGATCCTCTCTTCTATTTGCCTCAATTTGGAAAAACCATGGCAGAACTATCCATGGAAGAAAAAAATAAAATAAGTCACAGAGGTAAAGCATTGCAAGCCTTATTGGAAAAATTGAAAGAAATAAAGTAACATTTTATATTTCCATCAAGCTTTAGATATGCTATAATTATGCAGTTATATATACAAATAAATAATATATAGTAAATTTTTTGTGACATATTCATTACTATCGCACCTGCTTCTGTTTGGCCGGCTGCGTGTTTGAATATGTATCCGGGGAGGTAAAAAATGGATATTCGTGAAGAAGCAATGAAATTAAGAGAAGAAAAGCATCAGATGATTAAGACAGAATTGAATGCTGAAATGGAGAACTGTGATGATCTGGCTGTCGTATATACGCCCGGCGTAGCAGCTCCTTGCTTGGCTATTAAAGAAGATGAAGACAGATCTTTGGAACTGACTTGGCGCGGAAATGTCGTGGCAGTTATTTCTGACGGGACGAGAGTGCTCGGGCTGGGGGATATCGGACCTGCCGCAGCTATGCCGGTTATGGAAGGAAAGAGTGCTCTTTATAAGAAATTTGGAAATATTGATGCGATTCCGATCGTTTTGGATACCAAAGATAAAGATGAGATTGTTCGCACGATCCGTCTCTTGGAAAAATCGTTTGCAGGAATTAATCTGGAAGACTTTTCTTCTCCGAAATGCTATGACATCGAAGATGAATTGAAAGCTATCATGGATATTCCCGTATTCCACGATGATCAGCACGGAACGGCCATTGCCGCATTGGCAGCCGTTATCGGAGCACTTCGCTTAATTAAGAAGGATATCGGAGAAGCTAAAGTGGTGGTCTCCGGTGCAGGTGCAGCAGGTACCGCCATTGCCCGTCTGCTTTTGGAAGACGGTGTGAAACCGGAAAATATGACCATTCTTAACAGCAAGGGTATTTTATACGATGACGGCAGATTAAATCGTATTCAAAAAGGTTTGGTTGAAGCAGTAAATCCTCAAAACAGACAAGGGACTTTTGCAGATGCGGTCAAAGGTGCGGATATTCTTGTAGCAAGCTCCTCTCCTGCGGCATTTAAGGAAAAAGAAAAGGAAGCCATCAAAACAATGGCAGAAAAGAATGTAGTATTTGCCATGGCTAATCCCATCCCGGAAATGATGCTGGAAGATGCACAGAAATTGGGAGTTTACGTATTCGGTACCGGAAGAAGCGATATGCCGAACCAGGTAAATAACTCTTCCGTATTCCCCGGATTGTTCCGCGGTGCATTGGATGTCCGTGCCCGTCAGATCAATGAACCCATGAAGCTGGCAGCGGCTCATGCATTGGCTGATTTGGTTTCCGAGGAAGAATTGAAGCCGGAATATGTAGTTGTCAACGTGTTTGATGAACGCGTTCCTCATGCAGTTGCTAAAGCATCCGCAAAGGCTGCAATTGAATCGGGCGTGGCAAGAGTAACTGAATTACCGGAGCAGTATAAAGACTGAATTGAATAATGAATAATCAGAAGCGCTTATCCGCAAGGGTAGGCGCTTTTTCTTGCACCTCTTAATAAAATCGTTTATGATTAAATTACATTATAGAAGGTTTCAGTATACAAAGGTCCGGAGTCATGATTTCTTTTGAAGATATAAAAAAATACATAAAAAATGAATATGGAAATAATAAGACAAAGATCGATGAGAAAGGGAAAATAGACAAGGGTGCGCTTGCCATCATTCATGCTGTTGAAAAAGAAGGATTCGAAGCTTATGCAGTGGGCGGCTCGGTGAGAGATCTGCTTTTGGGGAAAGTACCTCATGATTGGGATATCACGACATCTGCACATCCGGAAGATATTGTCTTAATTGCCCAAAAGAACAAATGGAAAGCGGTAGATAATCAAGGAATCCGCTTTGGGACGGTTATTCTTATTTTGGATGGCAATTCGTATGAAGTCACCTCTTTCAGAAGTGAATTTTACGGAAATGACAGCCATAAACCGGAAGAAATTCGTTTTGCCAAAACATTGAAAGAAGATTTGTCCCGTCGCGACTTCACCATCAATGCAATGGCTGTTGACGGAACAGGTACCATATACGACTATTTTAACGGTGTACATGATTTAGAACATAAGATTTTAAAAACGGTGGGCTCCGCAGAAGAACGTTTCAAAGAAGATGCCCTTCGTCCATTTCGTGCCTGCCGTTTTTTGGGGCAGCTTGATTTTATGGCTGACATGGAGATTGTAAAAGCGATTCCTCTATCTTCCGAACGGGTCAAAGGGCTGTCTTTAGAAAGAATTAAGGCGGAGCTGGAATCTCTTTTACTTTCCGATCATCCTGCCCGCGGATTGGATCTCTTGGTACGATCCGGCTTGAATGAATGCAGCTGCCGAATTAAAAAGAACGGAAAAGAAGAATATGTACCTATATTGCCGGAATTATCACATCTGGTAAATTTACCTCAAGAAAAGCAGTTTCATAAATACGACGGTTGGTACCATACTTTGGCTGTTGTGGATGCGTCTCCAAAAGAAAGAGTGATACGGTGGGCAGCCTTATTTCATGATATAGGTAAAGGAATGCCCGGAGTTCGGGCAGTACGGAACGGAAGATATACCGATTACGGCCATGATGTAAAAGGGGCTGAAATTACATTGCAGGTACTGACCAGACTCAAAATGTCACGGCCTTTTATTTCCCGTGTTGTTTGGCTTGTTAAAAATCATATGCATTTCCATTTTATGGCTAATACGGAAGAAGCGGACGGGAAAAAATGGATTCGCCAACTGGCAAGAAGCGGCACTTTTAAATCTTCTGAAGAAATAAAGGAAGGGATAAGACAGCTGACGGAATTATGCAAGGCGGATATCATCGGATGCGGACGGCCTTTTTCCGCCACGGACGGTCATCAGGCGTTCGGAGAATATATGATGGACTTATCTGAAGATATGCCGGTTTCAACGAAAGAGTTGATGTATGATCATCGTCTGGTTGAAGTTTTGGGAGATGATATCGGAGCAGGAATGAAAAATTTATTGCTTCGTGTCCAAAACGGAAATTTAACCAATGATGCAGAAACGCTTCTGGATGCAGGAATAAGATACAGGAGGCGTCATAATGAAGGTGATTAATCCGAGAAATACCATGCGGAGAAGAAGTATATGGGTGGCGCTTTTTATTACATGTATAGTGATTCTTTTGGGAATCCGCCTCTTTTATGTGCAGATCATTGAAGGCGAACGATATAAGAAAATGGCACTGAATCAGGCGGAAGGAGTACAAACCTTATATTCGCCGCGGGGAACCATTTATGACAGAAACGGGAAACAATTGGCGTTTTCCGTAATGGTTAAATCTCTTTATTGCGATCCGGGAATGCTTAATGCAGATCCCCGGCTGATTGCAAAAGAATTGGCTCCCTTAGTCAATATGACGGAAAATGAATTAATAGAAAAACTCACACGAAAGAATCGTTTTGTCTGGATACAGCGTCTGATGGATCCGAAAGATTCTGAACGTGTCCGTGAATTATTAAAAGAAAAAGAATGGGAAGGTCTTCGCTTTATTGATGAAAGCCGCAGATATTATCCCAATGGTCCTTTGCTGGCCAATGTTTTGGGGTTTGTAGGCATAGATGATGTAGGTTTGGACGGACTTGAAATGTCTATGGACAAACTGATCAGCGGGTCTGCAAATAAACAAAAATTGTTGATGGATGCGGCAGGAAATCCCATTCTTCAATCCGCGCTGGCACCGTATAAAGCGGAAGGTGAAAAATCAATCCATCTGACAGTGGATCAAAACATCCAGTTTTATGCGGAAAGGGCTCTTGACAGAGCGATGGAATCAACCCGGGCAAAAGGAGGTATCATTATTGTCATGGATCCCCGGACAGGGGGGATTCTGGCATTGGGAAACAGACCGACTTATGATCCCAATCATTTCGAACAGGCAACGGAAGAAGATTTTAAAAATAAGGCAGTGGTAGATATTTATGAGCCGGGCTCTACGTTTAAACCGATCATTGCAGCAGCGGCTCTGGACTCCGGATCTTATTCTTCCGACATAGTCTGGCATGATCCCGGTGAAATTTGGGCATCCGGCCATGCAATAAAAAACTGGAATGACGGCTCTTACGGAGATGTAAAACTTGTGGATATTATAAAATATTCCATTAATACGGGTTTTGCTCATATCGGTTTATTGACAGGCGGAAAAACACTGACAAAATATGCGGAAAAATTCGGTTTCGGAAAGCCGACGGGGATAGAACTGCCCGGAGAAGGATCCGGACTGTTATTTGATCCGAAAGAAATGAGAGATATAGATGTGGCGACGATGTCTATCGGGCAGGGGATTGCGGTCACTCCTCTTCAGATGCTGCAAGCTTATAGTGCAATCGCAAACGGCGGGAAGATGGTCAAACCTCATATTTTAGATTCCATCCAAAATCCTGACGGAACCGTTTATAAATCTTATGAAACAGAATATACCGGGGAGCCTGTGTCCAAAAAAGTAGCTGACGAAGTACGAAATATGATGGAGAAGGAAATTTCCGAAGGGGGCGGGATGAACGCCCGCGTACCGGGATATCATATGGCAGGGAAAACGGGAACAGCTCAAAAGTTGGATTCCGTCCACGGAGGATATTTAGAAAATACCTATATTGCTTCTTTCTGCGGATTCGGGCCGACAGAAAACCCCAGAGCCATCTGCCTTGTCGTATTGGATGATCCGCAAGGCAATTACTATGGAGGACTGGTAGCGGCACCGGTCTTTAAAGAAGTAATGGGTCAAATTATGAGGTATCTGGAAATTCCGACAAATGAAGAAAGAGAAATTAATGGAAGCGTGTATAAAAAGTCGGGTAAAAACAGATTTCCTGATATACCGTCGCAAGATGAAACAGAATTTACTCTCCCTAATTTTTACGGCTGGTCGATGAGAGATGCCGGAGAATGGATCGGGAAAGCAGGACTCGGATTTAAACCGGAAGGTACGGGAAGTGCCGATTCACAATCTCCCGGACCGGGGGTTACTGTTAAAAGGGGACAGGATGTAACCATTCATTTTTCCAACTGAAAAGACAGGGATGCTCTGAATAAGCAGCATTGATAGTGAATAGAAAAAAGAACGGAAAAGAGTATATGAAATAAAGGGAATGCTAAAAGCTTGTGATATAATGTAAAAAAATTATGGAGCCGCAAGGCAATATTCAAAGTAACAGAAGGAGGAGTCAAATGCTGAGTGATATCGAAATTGCAAAAAACACACAATTATATCCCATTACGGAAATTGCAAAAAAAATAGGAATCCCTGAGGAAGCGCTGGAATCTTACGGGCCGTATAAGGCAAAAGTATCGATCAAATTCACCAAGGAAGCGGAAAGTAAACCGACAGGTAAATTAATATTGGTGACTGCTATTTCTCCCACACCTGCAGGAGAAGGAAAAACGACGACCACCGTAGGACTCGGACAGGCGATGGCGGCTCTTGATAAGAAAGTTATGATTTGCCTGCGCGAACCGTCCCTCGGACCTTGCATGGGGATCAAAGGCGGAGCTGCCGGAGGCGGATACTCCCAAGTGGTACCTATGGAGGATATCAATCTTCATTTTACAGGTGATTTGCATGCTATTACGGCGACACATAATTTATTGGCTGCCATGGTGGACAATCATATTCAACAAGGGAATGAACTTCATATCGATCCGCGGAAAGTGGTATGGAACCGAGTTATGGATATGAATGATCGGGCTTTAAGAAATATTGTCATAGGTCTCGGCGGGCGAGCTGACGGAGTACCCAGAGAAGGCAGTTTTGATATTACGGTAGCTTCTGAAATTATGGCGATTCTGTGTCTGGCTTCTTCTATTAAAGACATGAAAGAAAGATTTTCAAAAATCATAGTGGGATATACCTATGATGATAAACCGGTAAGAGCGGGAGATATTCACGCCGAAGGTGCTATGGCGGCATTGATGAAGGATGCTTTGAAGCCGAATTTGGTTCAAACGATTGAGCATGTACCGGCATTTATTCACGGAGGTCCCTTTGCCAATATTGCCCACGGCTGCAACTCCGTGATGGCGACAAAGACGGCACTCCATTTAGCAGATTATGTTGTGACGGAAGCCGGATTCGGTGCGGATTTGGGAGCTGAAAAATTTTTAGATATCAAGTGCCGTTTTGCCGGATTAAAACCTGACGGTGTAGTTCTTGTTGCGACAATTCGCGCTCTGAAAATGAATGGCGGAAAAAGTAAAAACGAATTAGCTGAATCGGATCCGGTGGCAGTAGAAAGAGGACTTCCCAACTTGCTCCGCCACATTTCCAATCTGAAAAAATATAAAATTCCCCAAGTGGTTGCTTTGAATCTTTTCCCTACCGATACGGAAGAAGAAAAAGAAGTTATCTATAAGGCTTGCAGGGATGCAAATGTACCGGTAGCGGATTCTACAGTTTTCGCAGAAGGGGGCAAGGGCGGACTCTTACTGGCAGAAAAAATTCTTGATGCCATGGAAACCGAATCGAAGTATACGCCTCTATATCCCCTGGATTTGTCATTAAAAGAAAAAATTGAAACCATAGCAAAGGAAATCTACGGTGCAGATGATGTACAGTATGATGCCAAAGCAGAAAAAGAACTGAAACACATGGAAGAAATGGGATACGGGAATATGCCGGTCTGTGTTGCAAAAACACCTGCATCGTTTACGGACGATCCGACACTTTTGGGGGCACCGCAGGGTTTCACTTTGCATGTAAGAGATTGCCGCGTTTCTGCAGGAGCGGGTTTTGTCGTGGTATTGACAGGAAAAGTAATGACGATGCCGGGACTTCCCAAACATCCGGCGGCAGAAAAAATTGATGTCGATGATGAAGGAAATATTACGGGACTTTTTTAAAGGGGGAAGCTGATGATACTTGACGGAAAAGAAGTGGCGGCGGATCTTGAAAATAAATTAAAACTCAGATTGGATAAGTTGAAAGAAGATCATTATATCCCTAAATTGGCGATCATTTTGGCAGGAGACAGCAAACCGTCTGCCATGTATGCCGATTTCATGCAAAAAGTAGCAAAGAAATACGGAATAGAAGCGGA
>ERZ506741.369-NODE-369-length-17522-cov-4.78428_pt1 | contig 17522 bp, 15 predicted proteins | sample MGYA00513047_ERZ506741 | MGnify/ENA metagenome assembly ERZ506741
CTGCTCACAGATCGCCACTTTATACCCTTTTTGAATCAGCCGGTATATGTATGATTCCGCTGCATGATACGGTACGCCGCACATGGGAACGCGTCCTTCGGGTCCCGCATTTTTTCCTGTCAGTGTCAATTCCAATTCATGAGAAACCGTTTCCGCATCATCATAAAAGAGCTCATAAAAATCACCGAGACGATAAAAGAGAAGTGCATCCTTATATTCATTTTTTATAGATTTATACTGCTCCATGAGCGGTGATTTTGCTGCCATTGCTTACCTCACAATTTTTCCCTTCAAAATCCAAGTCTGTGCCACATCCACTTTCACATTTAAAATATCGCCAATCTCTATATTTTCTTCTTTGGGAAAAATAATCATTTTATTTCCGGATGTACGGCCGAACCAGTTTTCCGGATTTTGTTTCGTCGGTCCTTCTGCTATGATGGAGTAACTTCGCCCTTCCATCTGCTGATTCAATTCTAAACTTATTTGATTTTCCTTATCCATCAATTCATGCAGTCTTCTGTTTTTAACATCATCAGCAATTTGATTTTTCATACGGGCGGCAGGTGTACCCCGTCTCGGTGAGTAAATAAACGTATACGCCGAATCAAATCGAACTTCTTCCAGCAGTCTCAGCGTTTCCTGATGCATTTCCTCGGTTTCACCGGGAAATCCTGTAATCAAATCTGTCGTCACCGCTATATCGGGCATTTTTTCCCTTACATAAGCAAGCAATTCCTTAAAATGCTCAATTGTATATCCCCGGTTCATTTGACGAAGCATCTCGTTTGAACCATGTTGTACGGGAAGATGCATATGACGGACAACTTTTGATGACTCTGCCATGGCATCCACCATATCAAAGGACATATCCCTCGGATGAGACGTCATATAGCGGACTCTTTCAATACCGTCAATCTCATCAATTGCACGAATCAAATCACTGAAATCCGTACCGTTCCTGAAATCTTTCCCATAAGAATTTACATTCTGCCCCAATAAGGTGACTTCTTTATATCCGTTTCGGGCAAGTTCTTTTATTTCACGACATATATCTTCAACGGTACGGCTTGTTTCTCTGCCGCGCACATAGGGGACGATACAATAGGTGCAGAATTTATTACATCCCTGCATAATAGGAACCCAAGCAAAAATTTTACTTTTTCTGACCGAATGAAGTTCACTGTAATCATTTACACGATGAGGATTCATTTCTGTCATGACAATATGAGATCTTTCCGCATTTTCTTGCCGGATGATATGTTTCAAATCATGAATATGATAAGGTCCGATAACAAAATCTATGACCGGCATACGGGAAATCAAATTTTTCTTGTTTTCTTGTGCCATGCAGCCGGCAATTCCAAGAAGAAGATCCGGCTTTTTTTCTTTCAATTTTTTTACTTGCCCTATTTTTCCGTATACTTTTTCCTCTGCATTTTGTCTGATGCTGCAAGTGTTTAAAATCACTATATCGGCATCGGTCAATTCTTTTGTCGCATCATATCCCAACTCTTCCAACTGTCCGCTGATACGTTCCGTATCACTTTCGTTCATTTGGCAGCCGTATGTTTCAATAAAATATTTCTTATTAAGTCGTTTTGATTCCACGACGTTCCTCCTTACATTTTTACCTGTCTGATATTTTATTATACCATAGTGCATATTTACAGATACCTGTTAAGAAACCATAAATTACATCAAATAAAATAAAAACTCTCCCTCAACTCAGGAGGAAGAGATTTTCCCTTTATCTAGTAACATCTGTTATGATATTTAATTTAATCGTTTCCAAAGACATCCCCGTTGTATACTCGATTTCCCGCTGAATTTTATCCCTCATTGTATGAATAATTTTCTTTATTTCTTGAGGTGTCCCTTGGCGGACTTTCAGATCAATGGATAATACAATTCCATTCATTTGACCGGTACTTCTTTCACTGGATACATCATAGATTTTAATCTTTTTCATATTATTGACTGAATAACGGACGAGGGATTCCATCACTCGGTTGGAAAAGGTTAATTTCCCGTAATAACTGAATACCGGGCGAACAACAGATCGTTCTTCTCTTTCTTTCTGCCTTGCACTTCCCTTGCGCTTAGTACTCCCCCGATTTCTGAAAAAACGAAGAGAATCTATCAGGTAGCCTTTAAAATAAGGCCGAAGCTCCATGGTAGGAACCGGAACAACATGTTTTCCATCCTTATTTCTGGCTTCTTGTGCCTGTTCTATTTCTTCCGGTCTTGCCACGTCTTCGATATGAATATATTTGGACGGCGCAGGTAATTTCAAAGTATTCGCTATGCGCTGTGCCATTTTATCAGAGGTTCCGAGAATCAATATTCTATCGGGACGTATTTTTTCTATTTTTCTTCGAACATCTTCTGCTTGTAAAGTATCCCAAAATAAAGCACGGCGAACGGCTCCCAAACGGCTCGGTTCCCGCTTGGCAGACTTGCCTGCCGCTATCCTGTTGTGGTAAATCAGTATACCGTCATCAATGATACAGGATGCTTTATTTTCATAAGCTACCACAAGTGCACGATCACTTTTCCCCGATCCCGGCGGTCCCGTAAAAGCAATGACCTCCATAATAACTCCTTATCTAATCTTCTCCAACCACTTGTACTTCTGTTTTTAAATCAACACCGTATCTTTCTTTTACACGGCGCTGAACTTCATGAATGAGAAGCAGCATATCATTACAGGAAGCATTTCCGTTATTGATTAAAAAGCCGGCATGCTTGGTACTTACCTGTGCATCTCCCACTGAAAATCCTTTCATCTGTAAAGCTTCAATCATTTCGCCGACAAAATGACCTTCCGGTCTTTTAAAGGTGCTTCCCGCACTTTTTTTATCCAACGGCTGTTTGGAACGGCGCCGTTCGTTAAAATCATCCATCAAAGCTTTGATATCCTGCTTGTTGCCCGGCATCAGCCGCAAAGTGATTTGAGCGATGATTTCTTTATTTTCCATGAAAAGACTGTTGCGATAACTGTAATTGATTTCTTCCTTGTCATGAATAATCATATCGCCTTCGGCAGTAAAGGCTTCAGCCGACAAAACGACCCGGGACATTTCCCCCGAATAGGCACCGGCATTCATAAAAGCCGCTCCGCCTATGCTCCCCGGAATTCCTCCGGCAAATTCCATACCTGACAACCCGTATTGGAGCGCCGCTTTTGCCACACGCATGGTGGGAACACCGGAAGTCACCCGGAGGAGATTTCCTTCCCTTTCTATTTTTTGTAACCGTCCCGTGCAGGCGACGACCCCTCGAATTCCTTTGTCACGAACAAGAAGATTGGCTCCGCCCCCAAGAATAAACAGGGGCAACCCGGCTTTATGAGTTTCTTTAATAATCATTTGCAATTCTTCTATTGTTTCAGGAAGAACAAAACAATCGGCCGGACCGCCGATACCGAATGTGGTGTGACGGTTCATAGGTTCGTTTAATCTTATTTGATTTTCTTTTAAAAAGAAAGAAAAAACATTTATATAATCGGTCATATATATTTCCCTTGTAAATACTTCACAGTTCATTCTTACTATTATAGGGATGAACGATTAAATCGTCAATTACAACACAGGGGAAGTATCTTCTGTTTGATTCACCATAAAAAAGGCCCTCTTCTTTTAATAAGAACAGGACCTTTTTCATAATTTTATACTTTATACTCAGTCTACATTATACTCTGTCTACATTTGTCATATCTTTTGCCACGACAAACGTATCGTATTCTTCTTCTGTTACATAGCCGAGTTGTAATGCCGCTTCTTTTAAAGAGCTGTTATCACGGAACGCTTTCTTTGCAATTTCTGCTGATTTTTCATAACCGATGTGAGGAGCGAGAGAAGTAACGAGCATCAAAGATTTTTCCACCAGCTCGCCCATCCTGTCCTCATTTGCCACAAGACCCTGTGCACAATGAATATTAAAAGAATGAATGGCGTCGCCTAAAAGAATCACCGATTCAATATATGCATGAGCCATTACGGGAGCATATACATTCAATTCAAAATTTCCCTGAGAAGAAGCAAAGGATATCGTTGCCTGATGTCCGTGAACACTGCAGGCAACCATCGTCAATGCTTCACACTGTGTCGGATTTACTTTTCCCGGCATGATAGAAGAGCCCGGTTCATTGGCAGGAATCGTAATCTCTCCGAACCCGGCCCGGGGACCGCACGCCAAAAAACGAATATCATTGGCAATTTTCATACAATTCATAGCCAAAGCTTCAAGAGCACCGTGAGAAAATACAAAATCATCTCTGCCTGTCAATGCATAAAATTTATTCGGTTCGGAAATAAAAGGAATACCGGTTTCTTCTGCAATGGCGGCCGCTACTTTCTCTCCGAATCCTTCCGGACTGTTCAGGCCTGTTCCTACGGCAGTTCCGCCAATCGCTAATCCGCGCAGATATTTTTCACTGTCCTTAATCATATCTCTGCTCTTTTGCAGCATCACTTTCCAACCGGAAACTTCTTGTCCGAAAGTGAGCGGAACGGCATCTTGCAAATGCGTACGTCCTATTTTTACAAGATGCATATATTCTTTGCTTTTCTGTTCAAAGGTATCAATCAACTGATTCAGCGGTTCATAAAGCTTTTTATTTAAAATTTCAACCGCCGCCACATGCATGGCTGTCGGGAAAGTATCATTGGATGATTGAGACATGTTCACATCATCATTGGGATGAATTCTGACTTTGCTTCCTGCCTTCTCCAACTTTGCATTTGCAATATGAGCAATGACTTCATTCATATTCATATTGCTCTGTGTCCCCGATCCGGTCTGGTATATAACTAACGGGAACTCGTCTTTCCACTTCCCGTCAATAATTTCATCACAAGCTTCCCGAATCACTTTTTCTTTTTCTGAGGGCAATTTCCCGGATTTTGCATTTACTGCGGCAGCACATTTTTTTAATATGGCAAAAGCACGGATAATTTCAACCGGCATACAATTGAGCCCTATTTTGAAATTTTCATGAGAGCGTTGTGTTTGCGCGCCCCACATATGATCGGCCGGTACTTTTACTTCACCTAAAGTATCATGTTCAATACGGTATTCCATATTTAAAATCCCCCTTCAAATAAAATAAAAAACTAAACATCTATTTTATTTTACCATTTCATTATCAAAACAACTCTTGCCAAATAATCATGCTTAATCCGTTTATTGCTTTTTTTCATCATACAAAAATAAAAGATAAATACATTTCTTCATTTGTAATTTCTCACTATAGGATTTTGCAAAATAATATCCATATAGTATAATAATGTCACATGGCTTTGCAATTCTGATTTATGGCAGTCTTCAAGTCCCGTGCAATGGAATCCCATGAAGCCTGTCAGGTCCGAGAGGAAGCAGCAGTAAGTGGCCCTTTCTATGTGCCACGGTGCATCTTGGAGCCTGTCATAAAGGAGAATTGCATAGTCTTTTTTAGTATAATAATATGTTTAACTGAAATTATTGTATGGAGGTCCTGATGGCATATTTGGCGCTGTATCGTAAATGGCGGCCCCGTACGTTCGACGAGGTTGTCGGGCAAAAACATATTTCTATTCCTATAATGAGAGCTTTAAAGCAAGGAAGACTGGCTCATGCTTATCTTTTTTCCGGACCTCGCGGCACGGGAAAAACAAGTATGGCAAGAATTTTGGCAAAGGCCGTCAATTGTTTGAATATACAAGACGGTAATCCTTGCAACAATTGCGGAAACTGCAACGAAATCAACAACGGGTCCAGCATGGATGTTTACGAAATCGACGGTGCTTCCGCCCGCGGTGTTGATGAAATCATCCGTATTCGGAAATCAATCCCCACACTTCCCGTAACAGGCAAGAAAAAAGTATACATTATCGATGAAGTGCATATGCTCACAAAAGAAGCATTTAATGCTCTTCTGAAAACTTTGGAAGAACCGCCGGCTCACGTTCTTTTCATCTTGGCAACAACGGAACCGGGGAAGATTCCTTTAACTATTTTATCCCGTTGCCAGCGTTATGAATTTCATCGCATTTCTGTTACCGATATCAAGGAACATCTTCTCCTTGTTGCAGAAAAAAGCGGGATCCGCCTCACCCCCGAAGCAGCGGACTTAATTGCCGTCCGTGCCGAAGGCGGCCTTCGCGATGCGCTTTCTCTGCTTGATCAATGCTCAAGTTCTGCCTCTGACAAAGAACTCTCTTCCGATATTGTATATACTCTTTTAGGACTGACGAGAAAAGATCAAATTATATCTCTATCCCATCATATATTTTCCTCAAAAAGCGGAGAAGCACTGCAACTCTTCTATCAGATTTTACAAAACGGAAAAGAGCCGGCTGCCGTTTTCTTCGACCTATTAGAACATTTCAGATGCCTTATGATAAGCAAAATAAATCCGAATGCACCGGAGTTATCAGCTTACGGACATCAGATCCAAACCTTGAAAGATGACGCCAATCAAATAAGCGAGTTTTACTTGGATGCTCTTTTTTCTTCTCTCCATCAGACAATTTCTGACATAAAAAGAAGTTCTTCTCCAAGAATGACGGCTGAAATGGGACTGCTCCGCCTTTGCAGAATCAAAGGTTCCCAGGAGTTGAACAGCTTGGCAGAACGAGTTGAACGTCTGGAAAAGAGCGTGTCGGCTTTGTGCCGGGGAAATACTCTCATTCCCGCCTCTAACCATCCTGAAGCCCCGACAAACAGCACTCGGATTATCAGCGATAAGAATCTGTCTTCCCCCGAAGCAATCCGAGGAAAAAAAGAAGATAAAGAACAAGCAACTCCGACAGATCCTGAACAAAAAGTAAAAAATGTAATACCTTCTTCGAAATCGGAAACAAAAGCCTCTCCCTTCATTAATCCTGATACTTATCCGGCACTGTGGAGCCAATTTACCGACTACCTGCAGCAAATCCACCGAATTGATATTTGGAGCTGTGTACAGAAGGGTACTTTGATCTTAATTAACAATAACAGAGTTGTCGCCTCTCTTCCCCAGCAATTTCTGGTATTGGGCGCCAATAACAAAGGTTACCAAAACCTTATAACCGAAGCGTTCCGTAATATCACAGGCAGAGAATTAAGCTTTCATGCAGTCTTGAAAGGTTCCGACGAAGAAAGTGCCGCCATAGAAGAAGCAAAAAAGTACGCTTTTCAAACAGGAGATCCCTCCCCGGATATTAACAAAGAACAGGCAGCTAAAGATAATTATAAATTGATTTCGGAAAAAGATATTGAATCGATTGAAAAGGAAGAACCGGTCTTATCAGCCGCGTTAAAAATCATTTCTAATTGCGATATCTACAAAAAAGAAAACTAGAATCTGTTCTCAATCCCCTTATCATAATTGAATAAATACGATATAATAATTGAAAATAACTGTCATCAAGGAGGAACTGAAGATGTTCGGTAATAAAGCACAAATGCAGAATATGCTGAAGAAAGCACGTAAAATGCAGGAAGATATGCAAAAAATGCAGGAAGAGTTAAAACAACAGACCGTTGATGTTTCTGTCGGCGGCGGTGCAGTATCTATCACCATGAACGGTGAAAAACAAATCGTTTCTTTGAAAATTGCTAAAGATGCCATTGATCCGGAAGATCCTGAAATGTTGGAAGACTTGATTACCACTGCAGTGAACGAGGCCGGTAAAAAAGCGGATGATATGGTTCAAAAAGGCATGAGCAAGGTAACAGGAGGCCTCGGACTTCCCGGCGGCATGTTTTAATGAATGATGAATTGGAACTTTTGGCCGAACAATTCCGCAAACTTCCCGGTATCGGAGTAAAAACGGCACGACGTCTCTCTTATTTTATGCTCGAAAGACCTCAAGCCGATGTAGATGCTTTTATTCATGTCATTCAGGATGCACGAAGCAAAAGTTGTTATTGTTCTCTTTGTTGTAATCTTTCTACATCCGATCCTTGTGAAATTTGCAGTGATGATCGAAGGGATCATTCGACTATTTGCGTGGTTGAACAGCCGCAGGATGTACAGGCTTTGGAGCAGAGTCATGAATATCGCGGACTATACCATGTACTTCACGGTGCCTTGTCCCCGCTTGACGGAGTCGGTCCCGATCAGATAAAAATCAAAGAACTTTTGAAACGTCTTTCCGATGATGAAGTCAAAGAAATTATTTTGGCAACCGATCCCGATACGGAGGGTGAAGCGACAGCTTACTATATTTCTCGTCTGATAAAACCTTTAGGCATTCTTGTTACTCGAATTGCCCGCGGACTTCCTGCCGGCGGAGATATCGGATATGCCGACAGTATGACCTTGGCAGGGGCTGTAGAAAACAGAAAAGAAATGTAATATAAGCACAACGGACGTTTTGATATCCTCTTATCAAACAAACCTTTATTTAACGTATCGACCGATACTCTGCATTTTATAAAGGTAATTTATTTTATTTATAATCAAGATGAAATAAATTACCACACAGTTATCAGGAGGTCTCTATGGAAATCATGGGCGTAGGCATTGTCGGCATCATTACTTCTATTATTTTTATCCTTATTTTTTGGAAATTCTTAAGTTGTGCCATATTTCCTCTTTTAGGAAATATCATCGCTGGCGGAATTCTTTATTATTTATTGGATGCGTTACAAATTGTTCATATGCATTGGAGCACATTTGATATCATCATTGTCGCTATTTTCGGTATTCCCGGGACAATTTTTCTTGCACTGCTCCGACTATTTTTTTAATATTTCATTTCCCAAATGAATATCTTCATCGGCAACTTGCTTTTTAACTTTGTAAGACGACAAAAAATACCGTATCTTAACGATACGGTATTTTAAAATACATATATTCAGCAATTTTTGATTTTATCAATTATTTTATCCAGCCATGAACCTTTGCCCTTATATTGTGTCAAATCCTCTCCGGATAAATTGGCATAATTAAGCAATGCTTCTTTCTGGTCTTCTTTAAGCTTCTTAGGCACCTTGACTTTTACTTCTACATAAAGATTTCCTTTATGATTTCCCTGCAAATGAGGCATCCCTTCCCCTGCAATGCGGAAACGGGTTTCACTTTGTGTACCTGCCGGTATCTTAAGTTCCACTTCTTTTTCTAAAGTTTTTACATGAATCGTGCTTCCCAGTGCCGCCGTAGGAAAAGAAATATCCGCTTTACAATATAAATCGTCTCCGGATCTTTCAAAGTCAGGATCGGATTTCACATAAATATAAACATATAGATCTCCTTTCGGACCGCCGCGTTTTCCCGGCTCACCTTCTCCGGACACACGCATTCTCACACCCGAATCTGCTCCGGCAGGGATATTTACTTCTATTGTTTTCTGTTTTCTTTCCGTTCCTGCACCATGACAACGATTACATTTATTTTTGATTATTTTACCTGTGCCGCCACAAGTAGAGCAGGTTACTATATTAACCATTTGTCCGAACGGACTGTTTCTCACAACCCTTTGTTGGCCGCTCCCGTGACAAGTATCACAAGTTTCGACAGATGATCCCGGTTCTGCTCCGCTTCCCTGACAACGGCTGCAAGTTTCATTCTTTGTAACAGTAAATTTCTTACGAACCCCCTTGGCCGCTTCCCGTAAAGTGATTTCCATGTCATAGCGTAAATCTGCTCCCGCTTCCGGCCCGGTGCTGTTTCTCCGACTGCCTCCGGTGAACATATCAAATATATCACCCATATCAAAGCCGCCCTGAGATCCGCCAAAACCGCCGAAATCGAAACCGCCGAAGCCGCCAAATCCGCCGGCTCCCGGTCCGCCCCCTTGCTGAGATGCCTGCCTGAAAGCATCGTGCCCCATTTGATCATATTGTGCTCTTTTATCCGCATCGGAAAGGACATGATAAGCTTCATTGACTTCTTTAAATTTTTCTTCCGCCTCTTTAGGGTTTGATTTATTCAAGTCCGGATGATATTTCCGTGCTAATTTTCTATATGCTTTTTTTATATCTTCGTCCGCAGCATTTTTATCAACACCGAGAACTTCATAATAATCCCGATTTGCCATTAGGGAAACACAATCCTTTATAAATACAAATAGCGTTGAGCCGTGCATCTTCATTCATAAAAATAAAGAAACGGAATGAAAGATCACAGCCCATCGCCGATTATTTAAATAAAATTTACTACAGTAAAGATTCGATCAATTATTTTTTATCATCATCGACAACTTTATAATCTGCATCAACTACATTATCATCTGACTTTTCAGCCTTCTCGGCATTTTCTTGCTGCTGCGGACCTGCCTGCTGAGCACCGGCTGCCCCCTGCTGTGACTGCTGAGCCTGCTGGTACATTTTGCTTGTCATTTCATAGAGCGGTTTTGTCAATGCTTCCGCATCAGCTTTCATTTGTTCCGGATCTTCACCCTTCAAAGATTCACGAAGTTTGGAGATTGCTTCATTAATTTCTTTTACCTTATCGGCATCTGCTTTATCTCCCAAATCTTTGATCGTCTTTTCTGCCTGATAAATTAAAGATTCGCCTTGATTTCTCTGTTCAATCAGTTCTTTCCGTTTTTTATCCTCTTCTTCATGAGCTTTTGCATCCTGCTGCATTCTTTCAATTTCTTCATCAGACAATCCGGATGATGATTTAATATCAATTCTCTGTTCTTTGCCTGTCCCCAAGTCTTTTGCAGATACATGGACAATACCGTTCGCATCGATATCAAAAGTAACCTGAATTTGAGGGACTCCGCGCGGTGCGGGGGGAATGTCGGTTAATTCAAAACGTCCGAGAGTTTTGTTATTTGCTGCCATAGGACGTTCGCCCTGCAACACATGGATATCCACAGAGGGCTGATTATCACTTGCCGTAGAGAATACTTGGCTCTTAGATGTCGGAATGGTTGTATTTCTCTTAATCATAGTAGTAAATACGCCGCCCAATGTTTCAATCCCCAATGATAACGGTGTTACGTCAAGAAGGAGTACGTCCTTGACTTCCCCTTTTAATACACCGGCCTGAATGGCTGCCCCTACGGCTACCGATTCATCGGGATTTACACTCTTGCTCGGTTCTTTGCCGAATTTATTTTTGATTAAAGCCTGTACGGCGGGAATACGGGAAGAACCGCCGACAAGCAATACTTTATCAATATCGTTGACCGTGAGGCCTGCATCTTTTAATGCAATATCAATCGGTTCCACCGTATCCTGCACCAGATCTTCCGTAATTTTATCAAACATGGCACGGGATAAAGAAGCATCAAAATGCACCGGCTGGCCGTTCATATCCATGGTAAGGAACGGTAAATTTATATCTGTATTCATTACATTGGATAATTCAATTTTTGCTTTTTCTGCCGCTTCTTTTAATCTTTTATTCGTCATCGGATCACGACGGAGTTCAAATCCATTCTGTGCTTTAAAAGTGGTAGCGATCCAATCCATAATGCGGGCATCAAAATCATCTCCGCCGAGATGTCCATTCCCGTGAGATGCCTCAACTTCGAATACACCGTCTGCCAAATTCAAAATGGACACATCGAATGTACCCCCGCCGAGGTCATAAACAAGGAATCTGTGTTCTTTTCCGTCATTTACTTTATCAAGCCCATAAGCCAAAGATGATGCGGTCGGTTCGTTAATGATACGAAGAACATTTAATCCTGCAATGGCGCCGGCATCTTTCGTTGCCTGACGCTGACTGTCGGTAAAATAAGCGGGGCAGGTAATAACTGCATCAGTTACACTTTCACCCAAATAAGCTTCGGCATCAGCTTTTAATTTCTGAAGAATCATCGCGGAAACTTCCTGCGGTGTATATGATTTATCTCCGATATTTACTTTATAATTTGCTTCACCCATATGACGTTTAATGGAAACAACCGTGCGATCCGGATTGGACACAGCCTGGTTTTTTGCCAATTGACCTACAAGACGTTCTCCTGTTTTAGAAAAACCTACAACAGAAGGAGTAAGACGGGAACCTTCCGCATTGGGAATGACAACAGGTTCTCCCCCTTCCATAACTGCTACAACAGAGTTGGTTGTACCAAGATCGATACCAATTACTTTTGACATTTAAAATGTCCCCTTTCTTTTGTTTATCAGTAATAATTCTATATTTATCTTACGGTTTATGTGATACTTGAACGGCTGCATGACGCAGGACTTCATCTTTATACATATATCCCTTTTTCAAAACCAGAGACACCGTATCATCTTCCAATTCATCAGAAACCGTCTGCATAATCGCTTCGTGAAAATAAGGATCAAACGGCTTCCCCAAAGAATCCATTTCCGTGACACCGAAATCATTCAAAACTTTAACAAATTGTTTAATAAGCATTTCTACGCCTTGGATAAAGGCATCCCCGGGATTGCTCTTTTTTATTTGCAACAAAGCCATTTCGAAGTTATCCACAACCGGTAAAAAAGCTTTCAAAGTATCTGCCCGTATCATATCGGTCGCTTTTGCTTCATTTTCACGGGTACGACGCCTGAAATTATCAAAATCAGCCTGAAGCCTTACATATTGAGAAAGTGCCGTTGTCAATTTTGACTCGGCTTCTTCTCTTTTAGCTTCCGCTTCTGCAGCCTCCTTTTTTGCTTTTTCCGCTTCCTCTTTCAAAAAAGCCGTTTCTTCAATCTGTTCTTCGGACAAAACATCCGCCGCCTTCACATCCTTATCATCGGTTCTTTCATCATTTTCAATGTTCTTTTTATCTTCCGTCATTGGCGGAACCTCCCAATTTATATTTTAAATCAACTGAGGGAAATCAAGAAAAATTCCCTTTTAACAACTCATTCAGCCGTTGCTGCATATAATACATCATCCCGATAACTTTACTGTATTGCATCCGCGTAGGTCCTAAAACCGCAACAGAACCGATCACTTTTCCGTTTGAAGTAAACTGCGCTCGAACAACCGATAAGTCTGAAAATGTTTTGAACAAGTTCTCCATACCGATATGAACGGCAATCGGTTTATCCATCGAAGAAAGAAGCATACTTTCCAAAATATCCCTTTCTTCCAATAGATTTAAAATATCCTGTACTTTCTCTACATTTTGGAATTCCGGCTGTTCAATCAGCTGAGATGCTCCGCCGGAATACACTTGATTCTTCGGAGTGAGTGCCTGTTCCATCGCCGTAAATATAGACATATAGGAAGATAAATCTTTTTCCAGATCTTTTTGAAATGACAGAATTAAAGATTCACTCATGCTGTCAATATATTTACCGTGAAGGAAATGATTCAATTTATCCGCCACAAGCTGCATTTCATCAAAAGATGATCCTTGCGGTATATTGACGATGGAATTGGATACATTTCCGTCCCCTGTTACCACCAAAAGGATGGCTCTCTTTTCATCCAACGGAAGAAACCTTACATAATTGAATGTGCTCTTTGCTGCCGATGATGCAGCAACCGACAGCGAGTGGGTCAGTTCCGCCACTACTTTTGCCATATTACGGAATATTTCATCCATTTTCGTAATATGTTCCGTAAGCATTCCTTCCAGCAATACTTCTTCTTCTGATGTAACGGGCGCCGGCTGCATCAACCAGTCTACATAATATCGATATCCTTTAATGGAAGGTACCCTTCCCGATGAAGCATGGGGCTGTTCCAAATATCCCGCATCCTCTAAATCCTGCATTTCATTTCGTATGGTGGCACTGCTTACTCCGAGATTATATTTTTTTTCAATCGTACGAGAGCCTACCGGTTCCGCTGTTAAAGAATAGTCCTGTACAATAGCCCATAATACTCTTCTTTTCCGCTCATTCAAATCATTCATACCGTTAAGGCCGTCATCTGCTTTATGTTTTGCCATCTTTATCACCTTACTTTATTAGCACTCATGTTAAACGAGTGCTAAACTACATTATCAGTATATGCCCCGCCCCGCAGAATGTCAATAGATTATCAATAAAAGTATGCTTTATAAATCAAAACCATCTCCATAAAAAAGGCTGTGAAAATGAAAAATTTTCACAGCCTTTTATTTTTCATGGCGAGCAGTCAATAAGCCGAGTTCTGTACCGCCAATGCGGTGATGATTATCTATCTAGCCAACAAATTGCTTTGTTGATCAAGCGACGCAACCCGGAAGGTCAGCGGGCAACCTCAACCCTTCCCTATTCGGTCTTGCTTCGGATGGGGTTTACCAAGCCGGACGGTCTCCCGTCTGCTGGTGCGCTCTTACCGCACCTTTCCACCCTTACCGTTTACACGGCGGTTTCCTTTTCTATGGCACTTTCCCTGGGGTTACCCCCGCCGGACGTTATCCGGCATCCTGCCCTGCGAAGCTCGGACTTTCCTCACGCCTTACGGCCCGCAATCATCTTTCTTGCTCGCGTGTAACAGTATATCACGCCATATTTCTCATTTCAACTTACATATATGAAAATATGTCTTTGGAAACCTTATCTTCTTCTACAATTACATCCCAATTTCTTTTCTGAAACTCTTTTCTCATTCTGTCCGCCAAGTATGGTATGATGACGCGTTCCGTATAAAAATGTCCTCCATCAGCCACCAGAAATCCGTCAGCAGAAGTGTTTTGTGCTTCGTGATATTTTATATCTCCCGTTATATATAAATCAGCACCTTTTATATCTGCCAAAGAAGAAAACTCTACACCTGCTCCTCCAAGAACGGCGATTTTTCTCACTTTCTTATTTGTATCTCCGGAATATTTCAGGCAGGGAATGCCCAATTTTTCTTTTACATACAATAATGCATCTTTGGCTTCCATTTCTTCGGGAAGTTCACCCAGTCTCCCCATGCTGCTTTCAGTTCCCCTGTTTACAAGACTGTAAATATCGTAATAGGCAGAGGGATAATCTTTTTCCAAAATATCTTTAATAGTGTTCAGCGCGCTTTCTTTTACGGTAAATTCCAATCTGACCGCTTCCGTGAAATCATCCTCATCGTCAAGCAAATAGAAATGAGATGTTTCGTCTTTCAATATTTCATTTATCTTTTTTTGTAAGACTTTTACAATCATCGCCGGGGCATACAACGTTATCTTGTACATTTTTTCCGAATATACAGGTACAAGTCCGGTGCGGTTCTGCAGATTTAATTTATCTGCCAACGCATCATTGACCCCCTGTGCTGCCGTATCCAAATTGGTATGGGCCGCAAAAGACAATATTTGATGTTTTATCAGATTTTCTACGATCTTCCCTTTTGCCGTCGACAAATCAATTTCTTTCATCGGTTTAAATAGAAACGGATGATGAGAAAGTATCATATCCACTTGATTATTTACGGCATAAGAAACATTTTCTTTTGTTATATCCAAAGCAACCATAATTTTCTTTACGATTCTCTCGGGATTTCCGATTTGTAAACCGCTGTGATCCCACTTTTCTGCCAAATAAGGGGGTGCCCATTCATCCATTAGTCGGATGATATCTTTTGCAAACACTTCCATAAAATTCCCTCCAAAATTACCTTGTCTTGAATTGCTTTTTTTAATTTCTTTCTATTTCTTTCGTTTGCCGGTTTTCCGTCAATATTTTGAATGATGGAATTTCTTTTGTTTATTAATTTTTTCAAATGAGAAGGAAATAAGGGATCCCCGTATCTTCCTTCCGTCACTCCGATTTCCGCATCCATATCATCAAAAGGTTTCATCTCCCCTTGTGTTACGTACAAAGCTTCATATAAATGTTCTTTTTCTTGAATTAAAATTTCTCTTTCTATTTGATATCCTTTTTTCTGAAGCCATATGCGCAACTCGGAAATATGATTTTGCGGCTGCAATACCAGCCAGTCCAACGCCTTTGCAATATCTCCGTCATTCTCTAAAATAGACTCTATCATAAGGCCGCCCATTCCTGCAATGACAACGCCATCCACCTCATTTTTCTTTAATACGGACAATCCGCTTCCCATACGTGTTTCAATCTGATTTTCTAAATGCTCTTCATGTATATGTTCTTCCGCAGCAACCAAGGGACCTTTGTGAATATCTGCCGCAACGGCTTTTTTTATTCTTTTTTCTTTTATTAAATATATCGGTATATATCCGTGATCCGTTCCTATATCTGCCATAGATGCAGAAAACGGCACCATATCCGCTACCGCCGCCAAGCGTTTTGATAATTTCATCATATATTCCTGTTATTCCACAACAAAAAAAGACTGAGTACAAGACTCAGTCCTTATAGTCATTGGTGGGCCCACCAGGACTCGAACCTGGGACCAGGCGGTTATGAGCCGCCGGCTCTGACCAACTGAGCTATGGGCCCTCTTTCATCAATACTTGATATTTTATCAGCAAATTGATATGTCGTCAATATTATATTATACATTAATCAATGGTTTTGCCGTCTTTTTTAATTTGCTGAGCGCCTTTCCTTCTATCTGGCGAATTCGTTCGCGAGTCACGTCAAAATATTTCCCTACTTCTTCCAATGTACGCGGCCGCCCGTCACGCAGTCCGAAACGAAGTTCAAGAACTTGTCTTTCCCGTTCCGTAAGCTCTCCCAAAAGTTCTTCTATTTGTTCTCTTAAAAGTATCGAACCTGCCGCATCATCGGGAGCCGTGGCAGTACGATCCATAATAAAATCAACCAGTGTAGAATCTTCTTTGGGCCCGATCGGTGTTTCCAATGATATCGGTTCCTGTGCTATTTTCTTTATTTCTCGAATTTTGGCAACCGTTACATCCATTTCTTTTGCCAACTCTTCATTGGTTGCTTCTCTTCCTTTTTCCTGCAAAAGCTGACGGGAAATTCGATTTAATTTATTAATGGTTTCTACCATATGCACCGGCACCCTTATGGTTCTTGCCTGATCTGCAATGGCCCTGGTAATGGCCTGCCTGATCCACCAAGTGGCATAGGTACTGAATTTATACCCTTTGGTATAATCAAATTTGTCAACTGCCTTAAGCAGCCCAAGGTTCCCTTCCTGAATTAAATCAAGAAAAGGCAATCCTCTTCCCAAATATTTTTTGGCAATCGAAACAACCAGTCTTAAATTAGCATCAGATAAGGCTTTCTTAGCATCATTTGCTTCTTTTAAATCTTCTTTTGACGGATTTTCAAAAGTCCCCTTTTCTACAGCCTTGGCCAGCTCAACTTCTTCTTCGGCAGTGAGTAATTTTACGGCACCGATTTCTTTCAAATACAGTTTGACCGGATCATCTATATTGATACTGTCCGCTGCAGTTATATTTTCTATTGACTCCTCTTTATCGTTTTCTTCTTTTATTTCGTCTTCTAATAAATCCAGTTCCGCGTCAGAAGCATCTTCCTCAAAACTCACTTCAATATTATTTTCATGAAGGACTTCATAGATTTTGGCCAGTTCTCGTTGGTCTAAATCTTTTTCCGTGATAAAATCCATAATTTCTTTGTTGGAGATAAAGCTTTCATCATGAATTTTAGACTTAAGTTCTTCGATCCATGAACCTAAGTTCTTACCTTTTTGTATCATATTGTATCCCCTTTACGACAATATATGCCGTCTCAAAACTAAAGCAATCTGATTTCGCGACTTAATTGAATGCACTTTAATTGTTCTTTTTTCGCTTCCTCCGGATTAGATCGGA
>ERZ506741.394-NODE-394-length-16252-cov-4.33796_pt1 | contig 16252 bp, 15 predicted proteins | sample MGYA00513047_ERZ506741 | MGnify/ENA metagenome assembly ERZ506741
AGAAGATCGACGATGAGGAAAAAAGGAATCGTCTTAGAAATATGGGCGAAAAGCTCTGTCCTCCCGGATTGGGACTTATTATACGGACGGCAGCTGAAAATGTTGACGAAACCATTTTTTCAAATGATATAAAAAGATTGGTAATGAATTCGGAAATTATAAAGAAACGTTTTAATATTTCCAAGGGACCGGCTCTGCTCTACAGAGACAGTGATATCGTCGTTAAAGCAATCAGAAACTTTGTCAGTGATAAAGATGATTTAATAATTACGGATGATCGAGAAATTTATCGGCGTTTGCTGCATATCAATGAAGAGGAACTAATAATTGATCCTGATCAAATTCAGTTATATAAAAACCGTGAACCTCTTTTGGAAAAGGAAGGGGCAGAAGAACAGATTCATCAACTATTTCAACGACAGGTGGATTTGTCTTCAGGCGGTTCAATTATTATTGATTATGCAGAGGCATTGACGGCGATTGATGTAAATTCAGGCTCTTTCAGAGAGAAAAAAATGCCTCATGAAGAAATGGCCTATCTTATCAATAAAGAAGCTGCAGTGGAAATTTCCAGGCAGATCAGACTTCGCGGTATTGGAGGCATGATACTGATTGATTTCATAGATATGAATAAAGAATTCCATAAAAGAGAAATCGTAAATATATTGAAAGAAGAGACGAATAGAGACAGAGAACCTGTTGTTGTATATGGTATGACTTCCTTGGGACTTGTGGAAATGACACGAAAGAGAACGACACACCGTTTATTGCAGAACTATTATGATATTTGTCCGATTTGCAAAGGAACCGGTTATGTCAGTTCAGTAAAATCAATAATTCAAAAAATTTATAGAGATCTTCTTCGATTAGACGGTGCCGGAAAAGGCAATAATTTGGTTATTTATTGTCATCCTGACGTAGCTGATGTGCTGGATAAACAAGAAGAGAAAGAATTGATGAAAGAAAATTTTCATAAAAATATAAAAATAGAGATTAACAGCCATCCTAACAGAGAAGTATACAGTATATTGTCCGATGATTGATAAAAGGAGGAACAATGGTTACCGAAATACATAATGATAAAGATATGGACAGGTATATAACGGAGAAGAAAGGCTCGGTTCTTTTAGCTTGTCAAGCTTCGTGGTGCAGACAATGCAAAGCCATGATCAAGACGGTAGAGGGGGCATCGTCGGAATTTCAAGATCGATTGTCATTTTATTCGATTGATATTGATGAAATGGAAGGATTGTCATCTTCATTACATTTGGAAGGTGTACCGACATATATCATATTTAATGACGGAATAGAGACGGCACGTATTATCGGATATCAAAAGAAAGAAACTTTCAGTCGGAAAATAAATGAAATTTTAGCGACCTGTTGTCAAAAATCACTATAATAAATTTTTGTGAATAAATTATTTAATGTGCAGAAAAATTTATTATAAAAAAGGTACTTTTCTTGCATTCACTGTTTTCATTTGGTATAATAGCAAGGAATTATTCCTAATTGTGAAATGAGGTGCAACAAGTGAAGAAGGAACTCCATCCGGATTATCATCCGGTCGTATTTCGCGACATTGGTGCCGATTATTCATTCCTGACCCGTTCTACTGCAACTTCCAATCAGACTGTAAAATGGGAAGACGGCAATGAATATCCGCTGATTAATATTGATATCAGCAGTAAGTCTCATCCGTTTTATACAGGTCAGCAACGTTTCGGCAAAGCTCGCGGTCGTATCGAGAAATTCAATAAACGTTACGGCAAAACATCAGACTGATAAAAAACAGGGCAAAAGACGCCCTGTTTTTTAATGTTGTTTTTCAGGTTTATTTCTGTGATATACTTATCAAATAGACCTTATTTATATCACTTACAGGAGTTCATTATGGAAACAAGTAAATTAGATGCTATGGAAGCAAGATATCGCAGTCTGGAAGATCAGCTCAGTGATCCGTCGGTGATATCCAATCAAAATAAATGGAGAGATTTATCAAAAGAACATGCAGAATTGGGAGAAATCGTAGCACTTTATTCGGAATATAAAAAAGCGGATGAAGCTTATAAAGAAGCATTATCGGTACTTGAAGATAAATCTCAGGCAGAGCTTCATGAATTGGCAAAAGAAGATTTGAAAAACAATGAAAAAAAGAAAGAAGATTTAGATTATAAAATTCATTTAATGCTTATTCCAAAAGATCCGAATGACGGGAAAAATGTCATTCTTGAAATTCGTGCCGGAACAGGCGGGGAAGAAGCGGCGCTCTTTGCGGCAGATTTGTTAAAAATGTATTTAAAGTTTGCTGAAAGAAAAGGATGGAAAGCAGAATTAGCGGATATGAATGAAACCGATTTAGGCGGTTTCAAAGAAGCTACCTGCATGATTTATGGAAAAAATGCATATTCCATATTGAAATTTGAAAGCGGTACCCATCGTGTGCAACGTATTCCTTCGACGGAAAGTCAGGGACGTGTTCATACTTCTGCAGTAACCGTGGCAGTTCTCCCGGAAGCGGAAGATGTGGATATTGATATTAATCGGGATGATTTACGGATCGATGTATATCGTTCTTCAGGAGCCGGCGGCCAGCATATTAATAAAACATCCTCGGCAATCCGTATCACTCATTTGCCGTCGGGAATGGTAGTTACCTGTCAAAATGAACGCAGTCAGCGACAAAATAAAGAAAAAGCATTGCAGATTTTAAAAGCACGTTTATATGATAAAGCCATGCGTGAATCTATTGACAAAACAGCAGCCGATCGCAAGGGGCAAGTAGGATCGGGAGATCGTTCGGAACGAATCCGTACTTACAACTTCCCGCAAGGCCGTGTAACCGATCATCGTGTCAATGTCAGCCTGTATCAACTGGATGATTTTTTAAACGGTGATATGGATGAAATATTGAATGCTTTGGTAGAATTTGACTTGGCAAGACGTATGAAGGAAGGAGAAGCGGATGGTCGATAATCCTGTTTGGACAATAAAAAGTATCCTGTCTTGGACGATCGGATATTTTAAAAATCACGGGATAGAATTCCCTCGTTTAGATGCGGAATTGTTATTGGCCCATGTACTGAAAAAAAACAGAATCTATTTATATACCGACTTTGAGCAAATTTTAAATAAAGATGAACTGGCTTTGTTTAAAAGTTATATACAAAAAAGAGTGAGCGGTTTTTCCACAGCGGCCATTATAGGGGAAAAAGAGTTCATGGGATTCACTTTACATGTAAATGAACATGTGTTAATTCCTCGTCCCGATACGGAAACTTGGCTTGAAAAAGTAATCCAGTATCATAGAAATGATCAAAAACTTTTTATAGCCGATTTGGGAACGGGAAGCGGGGCGCTTTTAGCCGGTTTTTTATATTATTGTAAAGATGCTGCCGGTGTCGGTGTGGATATTTCCGAAGAGGCTTTGAAAATAGCAGCTGAAAATGGAGAGCTCTTACAATTCGGGGATCGGGTTGAATGGCGACGGGGTGATTATATGAACGCACTTGCTGCAGAAGAGCTTTTTGACGGTATCATCAGCAATCCTCCCTATATACCGACGGATGACATCGAACAATTGTCAGAAGAAGTGAGAAAGGAACCTAAAATTGCTCTTGACGGCGGTAAAGACGGGTTGGATTTTTATAGAATTCTGGCAAAAGAGGCAAAAAAACACTTGCGTCCCGGTGGTTTTTTAGCGATGGAAATTGGAATAAATCAGTCAGAGCCGGTCATGGAAATACTGAAAGAAACCGAAGCTTATGAAAAATTTGAAATTATTACAGATTATGGCGGAATTGAACGAGCCATATATTGCAGAAAGAAGTCGGCATGATTACAAAAAAAATAACGGTAGATGAAGAATATTACTCTTCTTCAGTGAATGAACTGGGTGAAATCATTCGAAAGGGAGGCTTAGTGGCGTTTCCTACAGAGACTGTATACGGTCTCGGGGGTAATGCATTAGATGCAGAAGCTTCTAAAAAAATATATCAGGCAAAGGGGCGTCCTTCCGATAATCCTCTTATTATACATGTGGCGGATGCAGAGGATGTCTACAAATATGTGAAGTCTGTCTCTCCTTTTGAAAAAAAGTTGATGGATGCTTTTTGGCCCGGTCCGTTGACCATCATATTTCCTAAAAAGGAAATTATTCCTTATGAAACTTCGGGAGGATTGGAAACAATAGCAATCCGTTGTCCTGCCCATGAGGCGACAAGAGCTTTGATTCGTGCTGCCGGAGTACCTGTTGCCGGCCCCAGTGCCAATACATCCACCAAACCGAGTCCGACTACTGCTGATGCGGTTATGCATGATATGAACGGAAAAATCGAAGCAGTCATTGACGGAGGTGCCTCTCTTATAGGCTTGGAATCGACAGTCATAGCTGTGAATGACAATAAGATTACTATTTACAGGCCCGGGGGAATTACGAAAGAAATGCTTTCTCTTTTCGGTGAAACTGAAATTGACAGAGCGCTCGTTACAGAAAATGAGAAGCCTAAAGCACCGGGGATGAAATACAGACATTATGCACCGGCTGCGCCTTTGGTCGTTTATGCAGGGAATATAGAAAAAGTAGAAAAACACATTCTTGCTTATACAAAACAAAAAGACAAAGTGTATGGATATTTTGTCAGTAAAGAAACGGCAGCACTACTTCCGGAAAAAGAAAATGTTTTTGTCTGGGGAAACAGGGATGATAAAAAGAGTCTGGCTCATAATTTATTTCAAGGACTGCTGTTCTTTAACAATCATCCGGTTCAAAAAATTATAGGAGAGGGAACCGATATGGAGGGAATCGGTTTGGCAATTATGAATCGGCTGACAAAAGCATCGGGATTTCATATCATTACTCTTTAAATAAATTGAATTCAGAATCATTTATCAAATATTGCAAATATGATTGTTCATTATAAGTACGGAAAAACAGTACGGGGCTCATGTTTACAACAAGTCGCAAATAGTAATATACTATGGTTGTAATTCTATTTTTTACGGAGGAAATACTTCATGAAAATTTCTATTGCAAGCGATCATGGCGGATTTTTATTAAAAGAAGTATTGAAAAAACATTTAGAAGAAAAAAACATCGAAATTACGGATTGCGGTACTTATGGAGAGGAGTCTTGTGATTACCCTGATTTTGCAGTAAAAGCCTGTAAATTAGTACAAGACAAGACGGTGCAGTTTGCCATATTGGTTTGCGGAACCGGAATCGGTATGAGCATTACTGCCAATAAAATGCGAGGAATCCGCGCGGCTCTTTGCGGAGATGAATTTTCCGCATTTTATGCCCGGGCACATAATGATGCAAATGTGCTTGCATTGGGGGCGAGAGTTATCGGTTCCGGTTTGGCGGAAAGAATCATGGATACCTTTTTAAATGGACAGTTTGAAGGAGATCGTCATGCCCGCCGCATTGATAAAATTGCTGAGGTTGAGAAATCGGAATCATGTATGAACAGATAAAAAAAGAATCGGCAGCCGCATTGGAAGAGTTATGTGATATTTCAAATTTTCGCAAGGGGAGTTTGATTGTTATAGGCGGTTCCTCCAGTGAGATCAGGGGAGAAACATTGGGCAAAGACAGTTCTTACGAAATCGGCACAGCAGTGATAGAAAGTCTGTTTGAAGTGGCACAGAAAAGAGATATTCATTTGGCTTTTCAATGCTGTGAACATCTTAATCGCGCACTTGTTATGGACAGAGATGAGGCAGAATTACGAGGCTGTCAGGAAGTCAGTGTGATCCCATGGCTTCACGCAGGAGGATCCTTTTCGACCAATGCATATTACCATTTTAAAAATCCGACAGTTGTTGAAAGTATCAGAGCTGACGGAGGATTGGATATAGGATTGACGCTGATCGGGATGCATCTGAAAAAAGTGGCTGTTCCCGTAAGATTAAAAAATAACCGTATCGGAGAAGCCGTCGTGGTTGCCGCTCGGACCAGACCGCCTCTAATTGGCGGTGAAAGAGCTCATTATATAAAAGATGAAAATAAGGAGGCTATGATATGCTGAATCATCATTTGAAGGACGGGGACAAGATTGTTTACAATATCATTCAAGAAGAATTAAATCGCCAACGTAATAAATTGGAAATGATTGCTTCTGAAAACATTGTCAGTTATGCAGTCATGGAAGCACAAGGCAGTGTTTTAACCAACAAGTATGCTGAAGGTTATCCCAATAAACGTTATTACGGCGGTTGTGAATATGTCGATAAACTGGAACAATTGGCCATCGATAGGGCAAAAGAATTATTCGGTGCCGATCATGTCAATGTGCAGCCCCATTCCGGCTCCCAGGCAAACTTTGCAGTTTATTACGGCCTGCTCCGTCCGGGAGATACTATTTTAGGAATGAATTTAAATGATGGCGGTCATTTGACACATGGAAGTCCTGTCAATGTATCAGGAAATTATTTCCATGTTCTTCCTTATGGTGTAAGAAGAGAAGATGAGTTATTGGATTACGATGCACTGGAAAAACTGGCAAAAGAATCCCATCCTAAAATGATTATCGGCGGAACCTCCGCATATTCCAGAATTATTGATTTTGAACGCATGGCTGCCATTGCTCATGAAGTAGGAGCACTGCTTATGATCGACATGGCTCACTTTGCAGGACTTGTAGCGGCAGGAGAATATCCGAGTCCGATTCCGTGGGCCGATATTGTCACATCAACAACACATAAAACTCTTCGGGGACCGAGAGGCGGAATTATTATGTGTAAAGAAAAATTTGCCAAGGATATAGACAAAGCGATTTTCCCCGGAATTCAAGGGGGACCTCTTGAACACGTTATTGCAGCCAAAGCCGTTGCTTTCGGTGAAGATTTGTCTGATGATTTTAAAAAACATGCCAAGCAGATTAAAAAGAATGAAAAAGTTTTATCTGATGAATTGCAGAAGAACGGTATCCGTATAATTTCAGGTGGGACGGACACTCACGTTCTTTTGGCAGATATGAAAGGGATCGGAATTACCGGTAAAGTTGCACAAACCGTGTTGGATGAAATCGGAATTACCGCCAATAGGAATACAATCCCCTTTGAAACTTTATCTCCCTTTGTTACAAGCGGTCTTCGTCTGGGCTCTCCCGCATTAACGACGAGAGGACTTGTTGAAGAAGATTTTAAAGAAATTGCGGATATTATTTCACTTGTAGTTAAATCTCCTGAAGATGAAAATATAAAAAAGACGTGTGCAGAGCGTGTACAAAAACTTTGCAATAAATATCCGATTTACGAAGATTTATAATTTCAAATAAAAAGCTTTTTTGGTCAACCTCAGGGATGATCAAGGAAGCTTTTTTTATTGGTATCAACATGATAAGATTAAATAAAAGTCAGTAATTTTTATCGTGAGAAGAACAGGTGTCGGAGGCGATTTCAGTGAATAAAAAAATTTTATTGATCATAGCAGTAGTTATTTTACTCCTCGGTGGAGGATTTTATTATTGGAATTTAAAAAATCAGAATGCTGACAAAGATACTTATACTTTGGGTACAGTCAGTCGGGCAAAAATTGGGATGGTTATCGATGCGACAGGAACGATTGAGCCGGTAAACAGCGTTGACTTGTCTGCAACGGCATCGGGTACATTGGAGACCGTCTATGTTAAGCAAAATGAAAAAGTAACCAAAGGTCAGGTACTCGCCAATATCGAATCAAAAGCGTTGAACTCTTCCATTAAACAAGCCCAAAATACGTTGGAAAATAAAGAATCATATTATAATCGTCTTAATGATTTATATAAACAGGGAGCCATTGCCTATCAGACAATGGATGATGCAAGGTTGGCCTATTTAAATGCACAGGCGGAATATGACAAGGCAAAAGCAGATTTAAACGATACGATTATTACTTCGCCCATGGACGGTACGGTCATCGGGGAGCCGATGAAAGAAGGGGAAACGGTATCGCAGGGGTTGTCAAGCCAAATGGTGATCGTTACTGTTGCTGATTTATCGTCCATGAAAATTGAATTATTGGTAGATGAAACTGATATAGGAGAAGTGGCAATCGGCCAATCGGTATCTTTTACCGTTGACGCTTATCCGGGTAGGACTTTTCACGGTACGGTAAGCGATATTTCTAAAAAAGAGCATTCATCGTCTTCCGGCAGCACTTCCTCCTCTTCTGTTGTTTATTACACAGTTTATGTAGATATAAATAATGATGAATTGGAAGGGCTTTATCCATCTATGACCGCTCGCGCAGAAATCGGCGGCAGAGAGAATAAAAATGCATTGGTCGTCCCCGTAACGGCATTGCGTAGCGATACAAAGGGTTCTTATGTATACCTAAAGGAAGGGGAAGATTTGTCGAAAGTCTATGTGACAACAGGCATTACAACCGATAAAGAAGTAGAAATTGTTTCGGGCGTAAATGAAGGCGATGAAATTGTGGTAAGCGGAACTGTTACACAAGAAAAAAATTCTACAACAGTCAGCAAATCACAACGTAGAGGGCCGGGATTCTGATGATGAAAGAAAATAAGGAGAAACAAGCAGTTATCCGACTGGAACATATCGGGAAAAGCTATTATATCGGAACACAGGAAGTGCCGGTACTGACAGATATACAATTATCAATAGATAAAGGTGAATTTATTTCCATCATGGGACCTTCCGGTGCAGGGAAATCCACTTTGATGAATATTTTGGGCTGCCTGGACAGACCGACAAAAGGGTTATATATATTGGATGGAGAAGAAGTATCTAATCTGGATGACAATCAACTGGCTTTTACGAGGAATCAAAAAATAGGATTTGTATTTCAAAGTTTTAATTTGCTTCCTCGGTTATCTGCGTTAGATAATGTTATCCTTCCGATGATTTATGGAAATGTATATAAAAGTGAAAGAAGAGAGCGGGCAGAACGGATGCTTGCTTCGGTAGGGCTTTCCGATCGTATCCATCATATGCCGGCTGAAATGTCGGGAGGTCAAAGGCAACGTGTAGCTATCGCAAGAGCTTTGATCAATAATCCTGCCATTATCATGGCGGATGAACCTACCGGTAATTTAGACAGTAAGTCCACTAATGAAGTTATGGAAATCTTTACGAACCTTTATAAATCCGGAAAGACGGTAATTCTCGTAACTCACGAACTCAGTGTGGCAAATTTTGCAACCCGTCATGTTATTCTTTCTGATGGACATATCAGTAAAGATATAAGGGGGCCGATTATATGAGTAATATATATTTTGAAAGCATGCTTATGGCTTTTGATTCTATCATAAGTAATAAAATGCGTTCTCTTTTAACAATGCTCGGTATTATCATCGGTGTTGCCGCGGTTATTGCGCTTATGTCTTTGGGCTACGGTGTTCGGGCAGATATTGAAAACAATATTTCCAGTTTAGGCTCCAATCAAATTACGATTATTCCCGGAACATCAAGAAAGCCGGGCGTTCGTCCGGCGGCAGGTTCGATGCAAAGTTTGACGTATAAAGATTATTTGGCAATAAAAAATTTGCCGAATATAACTTATGCCGCACCCTTGGTAAGTAACAGTTATGTTGTGGTCAATGGGAATAAAAACTGGACAACTACAGTCTATGGCGTTACTTCTGAATATTCCGAGATCTCCGACTTAAATGTAGTGGAAGGTCGTTTTTGGAGTGAACAAGAATTTACCGGCCGTGAACGTGTGTGTGTAATAGGTAAAACGGTGGCGACCGGACTTTTCGGAGATGAATCTCCGGTAGGGCAAAAAGTAAGAATTAACGGAAATCCTTTTACTGTCATTGGTGTTTTGCAAGAAAAAGGATATTCTTTCATAGATCAGGACGACAGAATATTATGTCCCTTTACGACCGTTCAAGAACGTGTAATGGGAATTACCTATGTAAATCGTATCGTTTTAACTTCCGACAATAGCGATGTGCTGCCTCAGATTGAAGCGGATGTGACAAACTTGCTTCGCACGCGGCATCGTATTGCCAGCGGTAAAGAAGATGATTTTAATATCCAAAATTCGCAAGATTTGTTGGAGACCATGGAATCGACGACGCAAACACTCACCATATTTCTGGGAAGTATAGCGGCTATTTCTCTTTTGGTCGGCGGAATCGGAATTATGAATATTATGCTTGTTTCCGTCACGGAGCGAACAAAGGAAATCGGTATCAGAAAAGCAATCGGAGCCACTTATCACATGATTATCATCCAGTTTTTGATTGAGTCTATCACAGTAAGTATTGCCGGCGGATTAATAGGGATTTTTGCAGGAGTATCCATTGCATTGATCATTCCTCATGTGGTCACTATGTCTACCGTCATATCGCCTTTGCCGATTATCGGTTCATTTTTGTTTTCCGTGCTCATAGGTCTTGTTTTCGGCCTGTATCCGGCACAGAAAGCGGCCCGGCTGAATCCGATAGATGCATTGCATTACGAATAAACGATTTTATCGTCGGCATATTTGATTCTCATTTTAATTTATATTCTGATATAATATAAAGAATTTGAGAGAATAATATCATAGTTCAGATGGAGGAAAATATGGATTTTTCGATTACCCCGAAGCAACAAGAATTAATTGATCTGGCAAAAACAATTGCAGAAAAAGAAATTGCCCCCCGGGCACTGCGCATTGATAAAAGCGGGGTCATGGATGAAGAACTGCTTGAAATATTAAAATCTTCCGGAATGACTCAGTTATCTGTCCCTAAAGAATACGGGGGAGCCGGATTGGATTTGCTTACGGTTGCTTTGATTGCGGAAGAACTGGCAAAGGGGTGCGCCGGAGTGGCAACACTTTGCGCGGCTAATTCATTGGCTTCTTATCCCATTCTTTTTGCAGGAAATGAAGAACAAAAAAAGGAATTCTTTGATTGCCTCAATGAAGGAGGAATGGCTTGTTTTGCACTGACGGAACCGGGCGCGGGCTCCGATGCAGGTGCTGTATCCTGCAGGGCTGAAAAAGTAGATGGAGGATATATTTTAAACGGCTCCAAATGTTTTATAACAAATGCACCGATTGCAGATAAAATTACTTTGTTTGCCAACACAAGAGAAGGCGGAGGTATCCGTGGCCTGACTGTATTCATGGTCGATGCAAAAACACCGGGTATTTCTATCGGCAAAGAAGAAGATAAAATGGGAATCCGTGCGTCAGCTACGGCAGAGATCATATTTGAAGATTGCTTTATTCCCGAGTCAAGCAGAATAGGAAAAGAAGGAAGAGGATTTCTTATAGCAATGCAAACCCTTCAAATATCGCGACCGGTAGTAGCCTCTATTTCTCTGGGAATTGCCCGAGCTGCCGTTGAAGCTGCCGTTAAGTATTCTCATCAAAGAAAACAATTCGGTGCAAAAATTGCCTCTTTCCAAATGGTGCAGCAAATGGTGGCAGACATGGTAATGAAAACGGAAGCGGCAAGTGCATTGACCTATAAAGCATGTGTAATGCAAATGAATAAAGATAAAAAATCCGCCATGTTTTCCGCGATGTCCAAATGTTATGCATCCGATACAGCCATGGAAGTTGCAACAACGGCAGTTCAAGTCATGGGCGGTAACGGATACTCCAGAGACAATCCCGTTGAAAAATATATGCGTGATGCAAAAATTATGCAAATTTATGAAGGGACGAATCAGATACAGCGATTAGTTATTGCAAATGAAGCGATATTTTAAGAATAAGTGCAATAAATTTCAGTTTTGCCGATGACACTGATTTTGCAAAATATGATATATCTTGACAACAATATCTTCAATGTTACAATAAGGACATATTATCTGTATAAAAGAGCAAGGATAAAGAGAAGATTTTTTGATTCTGTTCAGAGAGCCGATGATGGTGGGACACCGGCAAGATAGAAAAATCGATTCACTTTGGAGCATTCTGCTGAACCGAGTAGGCAGAACGTAAAGCTGCGTTAAAGCAATCAAGCAATAAATCAGGGTGGTACCGCGAAAAAACTTCGCCCCTTTTGGGGAGAAGTTTTTTTATATGTCAATGATTCCTGATAAAACGGCATATGAACAAGGAGGAAGAAAATGGATGATGCAGGAGATTTAATAAGTAAGGTCGACGACATGAAAAAAGAGTTAAATGAATTAAGAGAAGCAGCAACTAACCGCATAGCACTCTGTGCGGATGAAAAAGAATTACAAGACACAAAAGTTGCATTTTTAGGTAAAAAAGGTAAACTGACTGCCATTCTGCGCAGCATGAAAGATCTATCCGGTGAAGAAAGACCTGTCATGGGCGCATTGGCAAATAAAGTGCGAGAAGAAATAGAAATACAAATTTCAGGGAAATTGGAAGAATTAAAAACAAAGCGATTAGAAGCCCAGATAAAAAATGAAATGACAGATATTACTCTTCCGTCAAGAAGACGTAAGATCGGGCATATACATCCTTTAAATAAAGCTCTTCAGGAGGTCGTTAAATCTTTTGTACGCATGGGATACTCCGTCGAAGAGGGGCCTGAAATTGAAGAGGATTTCTATAACTTTGAATGTTTAAATTTACCAAAGGACCATCCTGCCCGTGATATGCAAGATTCATTTTATATTACCCCGGAAATATTGCTTCGTACACATACTTCACCGGTACAGGTCAGGACTTTGCGCAAACATGAACCGAATTCTCCCATTCGTATGATCGCTCCGGGAAAGGTGTTCCGCTGGGATAATGATGCTACCCATTCGCCGGTTTTTCATCAAGTGGAAGGACTTGTTATAGATAAAGGAATAAAGTTTTCCGATCTGAAAGGGACGCTTGCTCTGTTCTTAAAGGATTTATTCGGATCTGATACGAAAATCCGTTTTCGTGCCAGCTATTTCCCATTTACCGAACCGTCGGCAGAAGTGGATATTTCTTTCTCCTCAAGAGCGCATTCAGAAAGTGCGGATCCTGACTGGCTTGAAATTCTCGGCTGCGGTATGGTCCATAATATGGTGCTTAAACTTAACGGTTATGATCCGGAACAAGTGAGCGGATTCGCATTCGGTATGGGTATCGAAAGAATAGCGATGTTGCTTTATGGAATTGATGATCTCAGAAATTTTTACGAAAATGATGTCAGATTTTTGGAACAATTTTAAGAGGAGGGGGTGCATGCTATGAATGTGTCTTTGAAATGGTTAGGAACACTTGTAGATATAAAAGGGCTTGATCCTGAGGAAATGGCGGAAGTTTTAACGGTGGACGGAATACCGGTGGAACATATTATCTATCTGGGAAAAGGAATAAGCGGAGTAATCACCGGAAAAATATTAAAAGTTGATAAACATCCGAATGCAAATAAATTGGTCGTTTGCCGGCTTGATATAGGTAAGAATGAGTCTGTACAAATTGTTACCGGCGCCAAAAATGTGGCGGAAGGACAAATTGTTCCCGTAGCTTTAGCAGGTGCCCATGTTCCTGCAAAACATGATGAGAATGCTCCGGGAGGAATTTCCATAAGAGATTTCAAGATTGAAGCGGGCAAGTTACGAGGTGTAGAATCGGAAGGCATGATGTGTTCCTGTGCGGAATTGGGGCTTGATGATAACTTATTCCCCGGGACAGATAAAAATGGAATCATGATTCTTCCGGAAGGTACCGAAGTAGGTATTGATTTTTGTACACTTTACGATTTAAACGATGTCGTTTATGAAATGGAATTAACTGCAAACAGAGCAGATTGTTTCAGCATGCTCGGCATGGCCTATGAAGTATCGGGTATTTTCAAAAGAAAAATGACACTGCCCGAAGTCCGAGTGACGGAAACAGGTGCCTCCGTTGAAGGAAGAGCAGCGGTCCATATAGAAGACAGCAAGTATTGCCGTCGTTTTTGTGGAAGACTTTTAGAAAATGTTAAAATAAAACGTTCTCCGGAGTGGATTGAAAACCGTTTAAGAAGTAACGGAATACGTCCTGTCAATAATATAGTAGACGCGGCAAATTATGTTATGTTGGAAATCGGACAGCCTTTGCACACCTATGATTATGATAAGGTAGAGGGGCATTCGCTTACTTGTCGTTTTGCTGAAAAAGATGAAAAAATTGTAACGTTGGATGATAAAGAAAGAACACTCAATACGGCGGATTTGGTTATTTCCGATGGAGCAGGAAGAAGCATCTGCGTGGCGGGTGTCATGGGCGGTCTCGATACGGAAGTGACCGTGAACACTAAGAATGTCCTGATAGAGGCGGCAGTTTTTGACAGTGCTTCCGTCAGAAGAACTTCCCGAAGACTGGGATTGCGTTCCGAAGCATCGGGGCGATATGAAAAAGGAATTAATCCGGCAAGAACCGAACTTGCCATTAACAGAATTTGTCAATTATTGACAGAACAAGGTGCTTGTACCGTCGCACCGGGCATTCTTGATGAATATCCGGTAAAAGCAGTACCGCAGATAATTAAAACTACGGTAAAAGCCATTAATGAATATATCGGCATTAATATGTCCAAAGAAGATATGATTGATATTTTGACAAGACTTCATTTCTTGGTGGAAGAAAAGGAAGGAAATATAACGGTAACAGTTCCGGACTTTCGGTTGGATCTTAGCGGAATGCCCGATTTGGCTGAGGAGGTGGCGAGAGTATACGGATATTCCGACATACCGCTCACAACACCATGGAGTTCTATTACAAAAGGGTCTAAAGGCAACGAGCAAGAAGTATTGTTTACGATCAATAATAAATTAATCGAAAACGGATTATCCCAAGTCATCAATTATAGTTTCATGGATAAAAAAGATCTGAAAAAACTTAATTTTCCGGAAGAGAATGAAGTTTATCAAGCAATTCCGATCATCAATCCTATTTCGGATGAATATCCCGATATGCGTACTTCGCTGTTGCCCGGACTATTCCATACATTGCAGTATAACCTTTCGCAAAAAAATGAACAGGTGGCTATTTTTGAGCACGGTCATGTTTTTGAACCTGAGAAACTACCGTTGCAGGAATTACCGAAAGAATATACCATGGTGGCAGGATTGCTTTGCGGAATACCTGCCGAAAAAGGATATCCGAATGAACAAAAAGGATATGATTTCTTTGATATAAAAGCAATTGCTGAAGATATTTTATCATCTGTCGGAATCGTTGATTATCAAATAAAAAGGAGCAAATACCCTGTATTTCATCCGGAGATATCGGCAGAGTTTGTTAAAAATGATGTAACACTTATAAAGTTCGGGGAAATTCATCCGAAAGTTATCGATCAATGGGGCATCAAAAAGAAAGTGTACGGATTTGTTCTGTCGCTCCCCGATATAATGCAATTTACCGTAAATGTAATCGATTATCAAAAGATCCCGAAATTCCCTGCAGTGGAGAGAGATCTTGCACTACTTATCCCCATAGAATTTTCAAATGAAGAAATAGAAAACATCATTCACAAGGCAGGAGGACCGCAATTAGAGAAAGTCTATCTTTTTGATTTGTATCAGGGAAAACAAATTCCCGACGGATTTAAATCAATGGCCTATAATTTGAATTTCAGAGCAGACGACAGAACATTAACTGACGGTGAGGTAGACTCATGGATTAAAAGCATAATTACTGCTCTTGAAGAAAAAAATGTCTCACTCCGAGTATAATTGAATAAAATAAGAGACCGTATCCGTTGTTTTTACAGGAATGCGGTCTCTTTTATATTTGATTCGGTTTTCGTTTTTTTATTACTGAATACGGATGTCTACAAAAATTGTAAACATTTGATATAATAAGATGAGTCTTTTTAGGTCAGAGGAGTATGATATGTCCAATTATGTAGGAAAACATCTGCTTGTAGATTGCTATGGATGCAAGATGGAAATATTATCTTCAGCTCATGATATTTTACAAATCATGTCTGAAGGAGCCGAATATCTCGGGCTTGAAATCGAGGATACTTATTTACATGAAGGGGAAGAAGAAATTATAGCTGCCGCCTATGGGGTCAAAGCTCATGTATGTGTTCATGTTTATCCGGATATGGGCTATGCGGCTATAGATATTTACAGTTTTGACCCCGGACTGATTCCTGCCAAAACTATGAAAATTATCCGTTCTGTTTTAAAACCGGAAAAGATTCGTGCAACTTCGGTAAAACGTGGCGATATGAGTGCAATTACCGATATGAAGCCGAGAATAAGATCCAAAACAACCACGCTCAGAAAATTTAGAAATACGGGAAATAAAATTAATAAGGCTCGAAAAAGAGTGGTTCGATATATGGCTCATAAAAATGAAAAGAGGGACGGTTGGGGACCGGAATAATCCATAGTCACTTTTGAGAAAATAAAT
>ERZ506741.401-NODE-401-length-15698-cov-5.57617_pt1 | contig 15698 bp, 10 predicted proteins | sample MGYA00513047_ERZ506741 | MGnify/ENA metagenome assembly ERZ506741
ATCTTTTGGGCCGTTCCCAGACCGCGAAACGCTGGTATGAGGGACCGCGCGGACCGAAATCGTTGTCCACCAAAACATCGGATGGCAATCCATGCTCGACGTGCGGATTCTTCATTCCTCTGAAAGGCGAACTGAATCTTCTGTTCGGCGTGTGCGCTAACAAGTGGAGTCCTGATGACGGTCGTGTCGTATCCATCGACCATGGCTGTGGCGAACATTCCGAAATCGAGCCGCCGGAACCGTCTCACTTGTGGGTGCAGTCGAAACCTGCATTTGACGACCTGCATATCGATATCATCGCGCAGGCGCCGCGTGATGAACGCGGTTCCGTCGAACTGATCGAGCAGCTGTCGGCGAATGAAGACGGCAATCCGAACGATGAGGAAGAAGCCTCCGAAGCCGATATCGAAGCCAATACCGTGGATGATGATGCGAATCAGGAGGAAGTGCTCGAACATACGGCCCAGCAGGATGAGCCGGAGGTGGAATCCACCGTTGATTTGAGCGATGACGAAGAGCCGGTTATCGTCGAATCCGAAGAGGATGAAGCGACGGATGCGGAACCCACCGAAGCCGAGGAAACGGACACTGCAGAGGAAAACGCTCCGGAAGCTGAGTAATCCTGTCTTATCGAGGATATGAAAGAAGTCCGTTCCCTATGTAAGGAAGCGGACTTCTTTCATATCCTCAAAGGTTTAGTGCACGACAGTGACGGTGCAGTCGGCGAAATTGACGATTTGCTTGGAGACGGAACCAAGGAAATGCGCGTCCAAGCCGGACAATCCACGGGAACCGACCACTAGATGGCGTGCGTAACGGGATGCCGCGATCAGCCCCTTCGCAGCGGAAATATGGAAGGCGTGCGATTCGATCTGGAAATCGTCGGGAATGCCGGCAGTGGGAATCTCAACCGAATCGAGCAGCTCGTCAAGAATGCGTTCCGCCCGTTCCTGACCGACGGCAATCGGCGCTATGGCGTTCTCATATCCCTCGATGACGCCAAGATCCTTGAGCTGCCAGCAGAACATCACCTGCAGGGGAGCGTGATGCAAAGCCGCCAGGTCGATAGCGAATCGCAAGGCGTGTCGCGAGGTTTCCGAACCATCGACGCCAACCACGATCGGCCGCTGGTTCTTAGGCAGAGGGGAGCCGGGCAAATCGTACGTCACCGTGTTCTCCGAAGGCGTAAGCGCGTTGGCGATGGCATCCTGCACGCTGGATTCCTCGTCGTCGAGAATGCGAACTATGGTAACGGGAACCTGTGCGGCTTCGGCAAGCGATTCCGAAAGCGAGCCGAGGAACCAGCGTGCCACTCTGCCGAGTGAACGGCGTCCGACTACGATCTGCTGCGCATCCTTGCCGATCTCCAGCAATGCGGACGTTCCTGTGGCCTTGACCGACGTGAGTTTGACATGATCCTCATTGATGGTCATGCCCTGCGAAGCTTTGGAAACCCAGTCGCGAAGCCGTTGCGCGATCTCATGGCGGACTTCGGCCCACTGCTCTTCATCTTCCGGTTCCGAGCCCATATCCCAGGAATGGGACCATGCGAACACCGCATTGACCTGCTGGCCGGTAAGCGATGCCTCGTTCAGCGCCCAGCGTAATGCGGCGAAGGATTCGTCGGAACCGTCGACGCCGACGACGATGTCGTGCAAGCGGATATCTGCGAGCATCCCGGATTCGGTTGCATTTAGGGTGGTGTCGCTCATCTTGGTGACCTCCTTGGTCGTTGCTATATGTCAAGCATATCCGTTGCGTTGCGTCGAGAGCGCAATTTACGCGCGGATGAAAACAAACGTCATCGCGAATCGGTAGAGTGTTGATGGACTAACAAGAGTGGAAGGACAAGCATGTTCGAACGGTTTACCGACCGTGCGCGGCGCGTGATCGTGCTGGCGCAGGAAGAGGCTCGTACCCTCCAGCACAACTACATCGGTACCGAGCATCTGCTGCTTGGCCTGATTCGTGAGGGTGACGGCGTCGCAGCCAAGGCGCTGGCCTCAAAGGGTGTGACCTTGGATGACACCCGCAAACAGGTCGAAGAGATGATCGGTAAGGGGAATGCTACGCCGAACGGCCACATTCCCTTCACCCCGCATGCCAGGCAGGTGTTGGAGCTGTCGCTGCGTGAGGCGTTGCAGCTGGGGCACAGCTATATCGGCACCGAGCATATCCTGCTCGGTCTGATTCATGAAGGCGAAGGCGTCGGCACCCAGGTGCTGATCAAGATGGACGTCAATCTTGGCGAGCTGCGCAGCGCCACCATCGACCTGATCCGTGGCAATTCCGGTGATGGCAAGGGTGATGGCAAGGGCGATTTGGCCAATGCCGGTGGCGTGCAGGATCGTCGCAACCAGACCGGTTCCGCGATTCTTGACCAGTTCGGCCGCAATCTGACCGCTGAAGCTGCCGCCGGCAAGCTTGATCCGGTGATTGGGCGTTCGAGTGAGATCGAGCGTGTGATGGTGGTACTGAGCCGCCGTACCAAGAACAATCCGGTGCTAATCGGCGAGCCGGGTGTCGGCAAGACGGCCGTGGTCGAAGGCTTGGCGCAGAAGATCAATGCCGGCGACGTTCCGGAGACGCTGAAGGGCAAGCAGGTCTATTCGTTGGATCTGGGATCCATGGTGGCTGGTTCGCGCTACCGTGGCGATTTCGAGGAGCGTCTGAAGAAGGTGCTCAAGGAGATCAAGACCCGCGGCGACATCGTGCTGTTCATCGATGAGATCCATACCATTGTGGGCGCTGGTTCCGCGGATGGCGCTCTTGGCGCTTCCGACATGTTGAAGCCAATGCTCGCGCGAGGTGAGCTGCAGACCATTGGCGCCACCACCACCGACGAGTATCGTAAGTACATCGAGAAGGATGCCGCTTTGGAACGTCGTTTCCAGCCCATCCAGGTGCATGAGCCGAGCATTGCCGAAACCATCGAGATCCTTAAGGGCTTGCGTTCGCGTTACGAGAACCATCACCATGTGACGATCACCGATGGTGCGTTGCAGGCCGCGGCCGATCTGTCGAGCCGTTACATTCAGGACCGTCATCTGCCAGACAAGGCCATCGATCTGATCGATGAGGCCGGTGCGCGTCTGCGCATCCGTCGTCTGACCGCTCCGCCGGAGCTTAAGGAACTTGACACGAAGATCGCCAAGCTTGCCGAAGAGAAGGACCAGGCCATCAAGGGCCAGGACTTCGAAAAGGCCGCTGAGCTGCGTGATAAGCAGGAGAAGCTGGAAGCCGAACGCAAGCAGAAGGAATCTTCGTGGCGTGAGGGCGAATCCGATGTGAAGATGGTTGTGGATGAGGATGTCATCGCCGAAGTGATTTCCCAGACCACCGGCATTCCGGTGTTCAAGCTCACCCAGGCCGAGTCCAAGAAGCTCATGACCATGGAAAGTGAGTTGCACAAGCGCATCATCGGCCAGGACGAGGCCGTGTCCGCGTTGAGCCGTTCCATCCGTCGTGCTCGTGTTGGTTTGAAGGATCCGAAGCGTCCGTCCGGTTCGTTTATCTTCGCTGGCCCCACCGGCGTCGGTAAGACCGAGCTGGCCAAGACGCTCGCCGAATTCCTGTTTGACGACGAGGACGCACTGATTCGTGTCGACATGTCTGAATTCTCCGAGAAATATGCGGCTTCGCGCCTGTTTGGTGCTCCTCCGGGATACGTCGGTTACGAAGAGGGCGGCGAACTCACCGAGAAGGTTCGTCGCAAGCCGTTCTCCGTGGTGCTGTTCGATGAGATCGAAAAGGCCCATCCGGATATCTTCAACACGCTGCTGCAGGTGCTTGATGACGGTCATCTGACTGATGGCCAGGGCCGCAAGGTGGACTTCAAGAACACCATCATCATTCTGACCACCAATCTTGGTACGCGAGACATCGCCAAGGCCGCCAACACCGGCTTCAACTTGGGTGCCAACACCGAGTCGAGCTACCAGCGCATGAAGGATCAGGTTTCCGCGGAGCTGAAGCAGCAGTTCCGTCCGGAATTCCTGAACCGTCTGGACGACATCATCGTGTTCAAGCAGCTCACCGAGCCGCAAGTGCGTCAGATCGTCGATCTTGACGTCAAGCAGCTCAATGATCGCTTGTTCGATCGCCACATGTCCCTCGAGCTTACCGACGCTGCCAAGGATCTGCTCGCGCAGAAGGGCTTCGACCCGCTGCTGGGCGCGCGTCCGTTGCGTCGCGTGATTCAGCGCGACGTCGAAGACGCCATTTCGGAGAAGATCCTGATGGGCGAACTCGAAGATGGCCAGCGCGTGAAGGTCGATGCGGAAGGCGAAGGCATCCTGGGCGAGTTCACCTTTACCGGTGAGGCGTTCGAAGAGCCAAATACGGAGCCTGCTGAAGGTGAAGTCGCAGCTGAAACCGAGGCACCTGCCGAATCGACGGAATCGACAGAACTTACGGAATCCGCAGAATCTGTTGAATAAGCAATCGGTGCGTAAGTAACGCGACACACGAAAGGCCTTGAAATCGTATGTAATGATTTCAAGGCCTTTCGTATGCCGAAAGTATTTCGAAACTTGACGAATTACAGTGTCAGCAGATCGAGATCGGCAGTGATTGACGTGTTACGGGTGAACAGTGTGCGACCCTCTCGTACCGAGCGAAGCACTTCGCAACGCTCGTATACGGCGTCGAACACGCTGGAAGCATCAAGCACAATGAAGTTTGCGGGCTTGCCTGCCTCAAGACCATACGAATCGCGCATGCCGAGCGTGGTTGCGCCGTTGACTGTCAGGAACTTCAACGCATCATCGATCTCTTCAAAACTCATCATCTGCGCCAAATGCAGCACATAATCGAGAATCAGCATCATATTGCCGTTACCGACCGGATACCAGGGATCTTGCATGGAATCCTGACCAAGCGACACATTCACCCCAGCTTCGGTGAGCTCCTTGACTCGCGTGATGCCACGACGCTTCGGGAACGTGTCTTGACGCCCCTGCAGATACAGATTTTCCGTAGGTGCGCAGGCGAAATTGATATGTGCGGCCTTCAACAGCTTGGTCAGATGGAAGAAATAGGCATTGTCGGCCGATCCCAAGGAGCAAGTGTGGCTTGCCGTGGTCTTCGAACCGATACCGGCGCGATAGGCGAGTGCGGACAGCAGTTCAAGATAACGTGAGTTTGGATCGTCGGTTTCGTCGCAATGCACGTCGATGAGCTTGTCGTACTTCGAAGCCAGTTCGACCACGGTGTGCATGGAACGTTCGCCGAACTCACGGCACTGCTCGAAATGCGGAATGCCACCGACGCAATCAGCACCCATTTTCAGGCCTTCCTCAACCAAATCCGCGCCGGATTCGCCATGAGGACCTTCATAGGAGTACATGCCCTCCTGCGGGAAGGAGACGATCTGCAGCGTGACAGTATCTTTCAGTTCCTCCTTAAGCTCCAGCAGAGCTTTGAGCGAGGTAAGATTCGGGTCGGTCACATCGGCGTGCGAACGAATGAACTGCACGCCATGACGCATTTCCTTGGCGATGCCGATTTTCGCGCGTTCCTTGATCTCGTCGACAGTGAGATCTGCCTTGGTTTCACTCCAACGCTGAATGCCTTCGAACAGGGTGCCTGACTCGTTCACCGCGCCGGGCTTGCGTGCGGTAAAGACGTAATCAAGATGCAGATGGGTGTCGCAGAATGGTGGACAGACCAGCTTTCCGCCCAAATCGACGACTTCCACGCTCGCCATATCTTTGCCTTGTGCTTCGAGTGTTGCTTTGAGATGGGGTGCAATGCTGATGAACTTGCCGTCTTCGACGAGAATATCTTGGATTGCCGCTGTTTCGGCTGCGGTGCTGCCCGGCATGCCGGTGGCGATGTGTGCGTTGATGAACAGTTGCGTGCTCATAATCACTCCTTCCAATACGAGTTTTCATGCGAGTTTTCGGGTTCCGTCAGACGTTTTGTCATATGTCCATTGGGTTACGGAAGGGAACCTTTGACGTAATCGTTGATGGTTATTGTCGGCGTATTGCTTTGCGGTCACGTTACTTGATGTGACATGTGTATTACTTCGGATTGGACGGTTTGTATGGCTGTTACGGTGAGGGAAGTGCTCGATGATGCCTTGGTTGCGACGGCGGAACCACAGGTTGAAGTTGCTGGCGATAGCTTGGATAATCCGGTGCGTTGGGTGTTCACCAACGAACGCGAGGACGTCGCCTCATTTCTGGCAGGAGGCGAGCTTCTGGTGGTGGAGGGGCGATCTTTAGTTGCGGACGGTCGTGAAAAACGTGCGGACGAATATGTGAAAAGCCTCGTGAATGCTGATATTGCGGCATTGATGGTCGAATTGGTTGAAGAAGTCACCCAACTGCCGAAAATGTTGGTGAAGGCAGCCAAGCATGAAGGACTTACGATTATTGGATTGCGCCGTCGCATTCCTTTCGTCGATATCTGCCAGAGCGTCAATACCATGATTGTGCGTGATCAGATGCGTATGCAGATGCAAGTGGACGTTATGTCAACTTCGTTGCGTTCTGAGCTTGCTCAAGCGTCCAATCCCAAAGCCGTTGCCGATGGCATTGCGAACCTGTTCGGCGAGGATGTGGTCATATTCGACGTGGACGGTCTTGAAGTCGCCCGAGCCGGACAGAACATCAATACCGCTACAGATTGCGGCATTGTACTTGCACTGGAGGAACAGAAACGGCCTTTGGGTGCTTTGGAGATCAGCCAGCGCAATACGGTGTTCGATGAAGCGATGTGCAGAAGGATCGAACAGATTGCCGCTCCGGTTTTGACACTGTATCTCGATGGGGGAGCGCGCGTCGGCATGGTGGCGCATCTGATTGCGGGGCCGGAAGATGGCGTGCATGTTTCGTCGATGGAAGCGCGTGAGGGCCATGCCATGCTTGATGCGTTGGGATTCGCCGCTTCGGGCGTGTATATGCCATTTGCCATGAAACTCAAGTCGGTGGCCAACGCCATGCCGGCAATCGTGTCGATGATCGACGATTTCGAATCCAACGGCGGTTGCGAATCGATCTGTTTGTTGGAAGGCGATTTAATGATCGGTTTTCTCGCGGCGCAAGACAGCGGCGGCGATGTGTCGGTATTTTCAGATCGGTGTTTGCATGCGTTGACGCAAGTCGCTGCAAACGAATACGTATATACCGTGCATGGACGCGCAGCGTTGGACACGATTTCATTGATGGACGCGTTCGGTGCGTTGCGCAGTGTGATTCGAACATGCATTTCGAACGATGCGGAATGCCCGTATGGAACCCTCGAATGTGTGGATTCCTCGTTGCTGGAACGCATGTTGGGAATGGAACGTACCGATGAGGCCGTGCGCATGGTGATCACGCAGACGGTTGGGCATGAGCTTATGCATAACGCCATGCTGATCGACACGTTGTGCGCCTGTTTCGACAATCTCGACAACAAGACCGGCGCATGCGAGCAATTAGGTATCCAACGGCAGACGTTGTACAACCGATTGGACAAAGTGACACAGATCGTGGGCATAGCGCCTACCGATAAAATCAGCTGGTCAATGCTGCTTTTAGGTGCGAAAATGGCGAAATCGCAACATAATCACACCATATCTTCCACTTCGGCGCTGTAAGCAAGAGGAACTTGGCAAAACGTCAAAAACAAACGGTTGCGGTTTAACAATCAGTTCACTTTGGCGCAAATACTTCGGGCGATAGTCAGAGTCACAACGTTCGCCGGGTATGAAGAAAACGCGAACGTACAGACAGATTCAGCAGAAGAAAGCAGGTGACATGATGAGTGCCAGTGCAACAATCGCAACCGCCAACAGGGCTTCCGTGTCTGAACAGTCCGAAGAGCAGAAGATGGTCAAGAAAGTGGCCGTCTCGTCTTTCCTCGGCAACTTCATTGAATGGTTCGACTACGCTTCCTATTCCTACTTCGCGACCACCATCGCTTTGGTGTTTTTCCCGTCCGGCAATCACACGGTCGCCATGCTGCAGACGTTCGGCGTGTTTGCACTGTCATTCGTGCTTCGTCCGATCGGTGCACTGTTTTGGGGTAACTTCGGCGATAAGAAGGGACGCAAGGGCGCTCTTGCGATTTCCATCATGTTCATGTCGGGTGCATCGTTCCTGATTGGCTGCCTGCCGTCATATGCTGCGATCGGCATTTTCGCTCCGGCACTGTTGCTGCTGCTTCGCATGGTGCAGGGCTTCTCCGCTTCCGGTGAATATGCCGGCGCCGCAACCTTCCTTGGCGAATACGCGCCGACCAAGAAGCGTGGCATCTACTGCTCGCTGATTCCGGCATCCACCGCCATCGGTCTGCTCGCAGGCTCCACGCTCGCCACCGTGATGACCGCTTCGCTGAGCTCTGATGCACTGACCTCTTGGGGATGGCGTATTCCGTTCCTCATGGCCGGCCCGCTTGGTCTGATCGTGCATTTCATCCGTACCAAGCTCGCTGATTCGCCGGTGTATGCTTCCATGACCGAAGCTTTGGACGACAAGCAGCAGTTCGCTTCCACCACTAAGAGCGTCTCCCCGCTGCGCGAGCTGTTCCAGAACCACTTCAAGACTTTGGTCATCAGCTTCGGTGCCTGCGTGCTCAACGCGGTCGGCTTCTACACGGTGCTCACCTACCTGCCGACCTATCTGAGCGACACGGTTGGCATGGCTGCCGCACAGTCGTCCACCATCACCACCATCTGCCTGGTACTGTATGTGGCTTTGGTGTTCGGCATGGGTCACATCTCCGACATGTTCGGACGCAAGAAGGTGCTGATTGGTGCATGCGTGGCCTTCATCGTGCTCACCGTTCCGGCCTTCATGGCGCTGAACACCGCACAGTTCTGGCCGGTGCTGATCGTTGAGCTCGCCATGTGCGCCACCCTGACCGCCAACGACGGTACGCTTTCGAGCTACCTGACTGAAACCTTCCCGACATCGGTTCGTTTCACCGGCTTCGCATTCAGCTTCAACCTTGCCAACGCCATCTTCGGTGGAACCGCGCCGTTCATCGCAACCTGGCTGATCTACACCACCGGTTCGAGCATCGCTCCGGTCTGGTACATGGTGGCGGTGGCCGCCGTGGCACTGGTCGCCATGATCCTCTCTCACGAAAACACGGATAAGGATCTGAGCCGCATCTGAGAAGAAACGGTTTTTACGAAACAATTCCTCGAAACAATAAACGCCGTCCCTGAAACATCGATTGCAACATCGATTCGCGGGGACGGCATCATCGCAATCATTATCAATTGTTGAAACGCAAACCAACAACAGCACATAAAGGAGCAATCATGAGCAGCAGCCGTCGGATGGACCATATGACCTGGCCGGAAATCGAAGCATCGAAATCAAAGCCGGTTATTGTGCCAATCGGCTCCACCGAACAGCATAGCCAGCATCTTCCCCTTGGTGTGGACGCCATGATCGCCAGCCATGTGTCTGAAGACCTCGCCGAACGCATCGACGGCATCGTGGCACCGACCATGAACTACGGGTACAAGTCGAAGCCGCTTTCCGGAGGCGGCCCATTGTTCCCCGGCACCATCGACATGAACGGTGTGACGGTGATCAATCAAATGCATGATGTGCTTGGCGAGCTGATCGCGGACGGTTTCACCAAAATCGTGGTGATGAACGCGCATTTCGAAAACGAGGCATTCATTATCGAGGCAATCGATCTGATCACCCGCGAAACCAGGGGAGTGGCCACCATCGTCGAAACCAACTGGTGGGATCCGCTGCCGGAGAACGTGGTCGAGCAGGTGTTCGACGGACTCGTGTTCCCCGGTTGGGCGTTGGAACATGCCGCAGTGACGGAAACCTCATTGATGATGCATTACGAGCCGGAATTGGTGCATATGGACCGTGTGATTGACGAAGGCAATGTCACACCGAAGGCTTACGTGCGCTACCCGGTGCGCAAGGGCGACGTTCCGGATTACGGAGGACTGGCCACTCCTGCAGGTTCCAGCGCCGAACGAGGTAAGCTCATCGTCGATGCCTGCATTGATGCGGTGGCCGATATTTGTGCTACCGAATTCGGCGAATGATAGTTGAATATTCTGTATGGTGATTGCGCACGTGAGAACACGTGCGATTATACGAAGAAGGCTGGTATGTGACGGATGTCGTTACGTACCAGCCTTCTTGATTATGCCTGAGTGAAGTCCGGCTGATATTTGACCGCATCTCTGTGGCGCAACCAAATATCAGGATGTGCGACTTACTTGATGGCGTTCAGCCACTGTTCCTTGGTGGCCTTCTCGGATTCGAGCTTGGCCTTCTTCTTCGGATCGGATTCCGCGGCGATCTTCTGATCAAGCTCAGCGAGCTGAGCGTTGAGCTGTTCTTCGAAGGAGGACTTGCGGGCGTCGGCTTCCGGATCGGACTGCTTCCAAGCGGCATCCTCAATGGCCTTGATCTGCTTGTCTACAGCATCGAGACGGCCTTCGATGCGGCGCACTTCGTCACGCGGCACGTAACCGATCTGGTCCCACTCCTCCTGAATGGCGGCGAGAGCCTGACGGGCCTGCTTGGCCTCTTCTTCGCTTTTGACGGGAACCAGCGCCTCGGCCTTGACCAGCAGCTCTTCCTTCTTGGCAAGATTTTCCTTCTCGGAGGAGCTGATCTGGTCACGATCGGCCTGACGTGCGTTGAAGAAGGTGTCTGCGGCGGCGCGGAAACGCTCCCACATGGCATCATCGTCACGACGACCGGCACGACCGGCCTTCTTCCAACGATCCATCAGCTCGGTGAACTTGCGGGAGGTTTCAACCCAAGCGGTGGAATCCTGCAGCGCCTCGGCCTCGGCGATGATGGCTTCCTTGGTGGACTTGGCGGAATTACGCTCTTCGTCACGGTTCTGCACCCACTTGCGGCGGGCGAAATTGAACTTGGTGCGGGCCGCGGAGAAACGAGCCCACAGGGCGTCCGCATCTTCCTTGTCGATGCGGACGTTGTTGCGCTGATGCTCCTGCCACTGCTGGAAGAGCGAACGGAACTTGTCTGCGGTGGAACGCCAGTTGGTGTTCTCGTCGAGGGAATCAGCCAGCGCCTCGGCCTTCTCCACAATGGCGGTGCGCTCCTCGACGGCCTTGGCGATAGCGGCCTTGCGTGCCTCGGTCAACGCGGTTTTCTTGGCTGCGCCTTCCTCCTTCAGCGCCTCGAACTGGGCCTTGAGAGCGGCCAGATCACCCACCACTGCCGGCTGTTCGGTTTCCGCGGACAGCGTCTTGATGGTCTCGTCGATTTCGCGGGACTTCACATTGTTGGACTTGAGCTTGTTCGCGAACAGGTCCAACTTGGCCTTCAAATCAAGGTAACGGCGGGCATACAGAGCCAGCGCCTCTTCCTTGGAGGCATCAGGGAACTGACCGACCTCACGTTCTCCTTCGCCGTCCTTGACGAACACAGTACCATCGTCGGCGACACGGCCGAATGCTTCGGCGGTCTTCACATCGGCATCGGAGAAGCCGGTGGATGCGGCAGCCGGAGCGGTGTGCTGTGGAGCTTTCTTGGCGAAGGCCGCGGGGCTCGGAGCATGGGGCTTCATCGAAGCCGGGCTCGGAACGGCCGGTTTGCTGGCCTTGACTGCGGGCGTCGTTGCCTGCTCGGTGGTTTCATTGGTGTTCTCGGACGCGGTGACATTCTCGTCGGCCATGGCCAGCTCCTTTAAGTAAGCTTCATGTAGTGCAGGGGATGCGGATCGTGCGAACGTGCTTTCAAAGCCTGAAAAACGCGCTGCATTTTCCGCAACCTCATTTATTATAGGGAATCGTGGCAAAAGGCGCATCTATTTCAGGATTTCCAGAGTGGCTCCCCTCTGAACGTGTTGTGGAGCAGCGTGTTATCGACACGCTCCGTGAAGTTTTCGAGCTCAATGGCTTCATTGGCATTGAAACTCGTGCTGTTGAGCAGGGTTCGAGTCTGCTCAAGAAGGGCGAAACCAGCAAGGAAATTTACCTGCTGAGCCGCCTTCAGGAGGTCGGTCATGAGTCCGACACTCCGATTGAGGACCGCCTTGGTCTGCACTTCGATTTGACTGTTCCGCTGAGCCGTTATGTGGTCGAACATTCCGGCGATTTGGCATTCCCTTTCAAGCGTTGGCAGATTCAGAAGGTCTGGCGTGGCGAACGCCCGCAGGAAGGTCGTTTCCGCGAGTTCGTGCAGGCCGATATCGATGTGATCGGCAACGGTGATCTGCCCGATCATTACGAGGTCGAGCTGCCGCTGGTCATGGTATCGGCATTGGAACGTCTGCGTGAGTTCGGTTTGCCGAAGGCCACCGTGCATGCGAACAACCGTAAGCTTTCTGAAGGTTTCTACCGTGGTCTTGGCTTGACCGATGTCGAGGGCGTGCTCCGTGAGATCGATAAGCTCGACAAGATCGGTGCCGACGAAGTGGCCAAGTTGCTGGTCGAAGGCTGTGGAGCCGACGAGAATCAGGCACGTGCGTGCCTTGAGCTGGCTGAACTGACCGCAGCTGACGGCGCTGAACTGTCCGGCAAGTTCGACACGCTGTGCGAGAAGCATGGCATTGCCAATGATTCCGAGGCGTACGTGCTCGCACGTCAGGGTCTTGACACGTTGGCGATGATTGTTGACGAGGCCGCTCGTATTCGCCCGGGCTCCGTGATCGCTGATTTGAAGATCGCGCGTGGTCTGGATTACTACACCGGTTCCGTGTATGAGACGTTCCTTGACGGTGCTGCGGCTCTTGGTTCCATCTGTTCCGGCGGTCGTTACGACAATCTCGCATCGCAGGGCAACAGGAAGTATCCGGGCGTGGGCCTGTCCATTGGCCTGTCCCGCTTGGTTTCGTACATGCTGCACACCGCCGGTGCCCACGCGAATCGCGTGTCCCCGGCTTCCGTGCTCGTGGCCGTGTGGAACGAGGAGGACCGTTCCGCTTCCAACCAAATCGCCAACCAGCTGCGCGCCCGTGGCATCGCGGCAGATGTGGCTCCGACCGCAGCCAAGCTTGGCAAGCAGATCAAGTATGCCGACAAGCTCGGCATCCCATACGTGTGGTTCCCCGCGGACAAGTCCGCGCAGGACGCTTCGGACGAAGTCAAGAACATCATCACGGGCGACCAGCAGCCGGCCAACGCACAGTCTTGGGAGCCGGATACTGTGTATGCCCAGCAAACCGTTACCGTAGAAGCCTGAAATCGCAAGACTTCAATCATTAGAGAACAAGGAATAGGGGAAGCATGAGCCAGACGGCTTATAGAACACATCATGCAACCGAAGTGACCGAGGAACTCGTCGGTCAGAAGGTGACGCTCTCCGGTTGGGTCGATCGTCGTCGTGACCACGGTGGCGTGGCCTTCATCGATCTTCGTGACAACACCGGTCTTGTGCAGGTAGTTATCTACGACGAAGACATGGCACGTCCGCTGCGCTCCGAGTTTGTGATTCAGGTGGTGGGCGAGGTCCGCCTGCGTCCGGACGGTAACGAGAATGATCATCTGGCCACCGGCAAGATCGAGGTTGTGGCGGAAAACATCGAGGTGCTCGCCAAGTCTGACGCGCTGCCGTTCCAGGTGTCCACCGCGTTGGAAAACGAGTCCGAGAACAAGCTGCCGGGCGAGGAAGTTCGCCTCAAGTACCGTTATCTCGACCTGCGCCGCCCGTCCATGCAGCGCAATCTGAAGCTGCGTTCCCAGATGTCGAAGGCTGCTCGCCACGCTCTGGAAGAGATGGGCTTCGAAGAGGTCGAAACCCCGACCATGATCAAGTCCACTCCGGAAGGCGCTCGCGATTTTGTGGTGCCGGCCCGCTTGGTGCCAGGTTCTTGGTACGCGTTGCCGCAGTCCCCGCAGCTTCTCAAGCAGCTGCTGATGGTTTCCGGCGTGGAACGCTACTACCAGCTGGCCCGCTGCTACCGTGACGAGGATTTCCGTGCAGATCGTCAGCCGGAGTTCACCCAGCTCGATATGGAAATGGCGTTCGTGGATCAGGAAGACGTGATGGCCATGGCCGAAAAGGTCATCGCCGCCATCTGGAAGTCCGCAGGCTATGAGATCCAGCTGCCGATTCAGCGCATCACTTGGCAGGAAGCCATGGATAAGTACGGCTCCGACAAGCCGGATCTGCGTTTCGGCAACCCGCTGATCGAGCTGACCGACTACTTCAAGAACACTCCGTTCCGCGTGTTCCAGGCTCCGTACGTTGGTGTGGTGCTCTTCAAGGGTGGTGCGGCCACGCCTCGTCGCCAGTTCGACGCTTGGCAGGATTGGGCCAAGCAGCGCGGCGCCAAGGGCCTCGCCTACGTGGTGTTCGCTGAGAACGGCGAGCTCAAGGGACCTGTTGCCAAGAACCTGTCTGAAGAGGAGCGCGCTGGCCTGAAGGAAGCCGTTGGCGCAGAAGACGGCGATGCCGTGTTCTTCGCAGCAGGCCGTCGCACCTCCGCTCAGGAGCTGCTGGGTGCCGTGCGTGTGGAACTCGCCGATCGCGCCGGTCTGCTCAAGCCGGACGACTTCGCTTTCACTTGGGTTGTGGACTTCCCGCTGTTCAAGCCCACCGACGATCCGGATGACGACGATGTGGCAGTCGGCCACTCCAAGTGGACCTCCATGCACCATCCGTTCACCATGCCGTCCAAGGATTGGATCGACACCTTCGACAAGGATCCGGAACACGCCATGTCTGATTCCTACGACATCGTGTGCAACGGTAACGAAATGGGCGGCGGTTCCGTGCGTATCCACCGTGATGACATTCAGGATCGTGTGCTCGATGTGCTCGGCATCACTCCTGAAGAGGCTGCCGACAAGTTCGGCTTCCTGCTTGAAGCCTTCAAGTACGGCGCTCCGCCGCACGCTGGCATCGCTCTCGGTTGGGATCGTACCGCCGCCATCCTGGCTGGCGCCGACTCCATCCGCGACGTCATCGCCTTCCCGAAGGCTGGCGGCGGTCGTGATCCGCTGACCGGCGCCCCGGCTCCGATTTCCGACGAACAGCGTGCGGAAACCGGCGTTGATTATGATCCGGAAGAAGACGAAGACTGATAGTGTTTTCGCTTTGAGATAACAGGCTGTCTTTGCATGAGAGACCGTGCAAGGACAGCCTGTTTTTATTGTTTACGCTGTCTATTTTCTCTTGCTGCCGGTATGGTGGAGCAAAGATGAGTATCTGAAATATTATGAGAAAGAACTGAATCTGTAGTATGAATTTGAAGCAATCGTTGGAAAAACATGATTTTCATGGTGTCTGGATGCGACTTCTCGCGTTGGCGATGATACTGATTGTGGCAGTGAGTGCACTCATCGCATCCCCAGTTAGTGCTAACGCCGCCGAAGTCGGAGATCCCTCCGCAGTCAAGGGCAAAACCTACGCGGTCGGCACCGATACCACATTCGCACCGTTCGAATATCGCGAGAACGGCAAGATGACCGGTATCGATATGGAACTGATCCGTGCCATCGCCCAAGAAGAAGGATTCGAAGTCACCATCCAATCATTGGGTTTCAATGCAGCATTGCAGGCTTTGAGCTCCAATCAGGTGGATGTGGTGATCGCAGGCATGTCAATCACCGACGAACGCAAGGCGACCTACGATTTTTCCAATCCTTACTTCCAGTCCGGTATCCAGATGGCCATCGCTGAAAACAACGATAGTATTACCAGCTACAAGGATCTTGACGGTAAGACCGTTGTCGCGAAAACCGGATCGGAAGGCGAATCCTACGCCAAACAGCATGCAAGCGAATACGGCTAAGATCGGAA
>ERZ506741.403-NODE-403-length-15437-cov-8.34274_pt1 | contig 15437 bp, 10 predicted proteins | sample MGYA00513047_ERZ506741 | MGnify/ENA metagenome assembly ERZ506741
AGCATCCAGCTCGTGAACCAGCAGCGCCTGCCTTTCGACACCTCCGTGCGCACCGCGGAACCAAACGAGCAGACCAAGCGAGCCATGCTCGAAGCCGAAGCCAAGGAACGCGGTATCCTCCCAGACGACGCGGCCACCTTCAACAGCGCGCAAGACGCCATCGCCTGGCTGCACAACAATCACGGCTGAACAGGCAAAGCGCCATGATTACCATCAAATTCGACCAACAACGACTTCAAACGCATCTCACGACGAAAACCTCAAATCGTCACGGAACTCGAATATGTAATCGAAGCCATTGAGGAGTACGGACACGTTCCGGAATCATATAATCCTCACATGCTTGATCACCCACGAGGAATCTACTCGGGATATGCGGAATTCCATCTTGCCGAAGGGAAAATGGATGCGTTGGTGATCTACTCGGAGCGGCCGGAAGCGTCGACAATCCGATTCATTCGCATGGGATCCCACGACGAACTGTTTGACGGTCCGTTGCTTTAGATGAGTCCATCGTAGGACCCAACGAGATTCAGCCATCGATTTCCGCCCAATAAAACTTTTTCCCACCATATCGGGCTTATATATGGCAGATTCGGAAGGTCGACCGGAGGCATCTCGCTTATATATGGCAGGTCATTCCGGAAAGACTGCAGTTAGAGGGTATAAAATTACCCCCTAACTGGCCTGTCTCAAAAACAGACTGCCATATATGAGCGAGATAGCGACAGAAATTGGACGCATAACGCGAGAGTCGGCCCCTAAGATATTCAGGGTGTTCAGCCCTCACTTTCACCCAGCGGGGTTGGCTTACCTCGTAAGTATAGCCAGTAACAGTTGTCGGCCGTTGAGTTAGCGGCCAACATGCACGGCAAGACGTCACTTCCACATCTTCCGCGAAATCAGTCAGCCGCAGCAACCATATGGGCAGGAATACATTGGTGTCCAAAAGAGCAACTGGTTTGGTCATGTTATTCCGCCGAGGCCCAGTCGTCGAACTGCGACACGTAGTCGGTCATTTCGTCATCCTTCAGATCGAGTCCCGCACCGAGTTGCTTGACGAACCACCACCCTAAATACGCCGCCAACATATGTTCGCGCTCAAGCCTTGATTTGGTGCATGAATGGCACCTCAGTTACCCTTGATTTGGCGTAAAGACCGCATAATCATTGACTTTTCAAACAGAGAACTCTTTGGACTCAAACGAGCACCCGAAAATTTCGGCCTCATCAAAAGAGGCTTTTACACTCAACGGTCTCGTATTGACACACCAAGCCACGCGCACTACTGGTCCTGGGCGAGGTAGCGGGCTTCAGACTCGTTTTTTATCACTTGTTGTCTCTTTTATCTTTCGTCAAGTTTGCTCAACAACTCACCTAGGCAATCCAAAAGCTCAATCCTCTAAGCCAAGGCGCCGTTCCACCTCGTCGAGCGTATAGGTTTTCATCTACCCAGCACGATAACTCTCAACCTGTTACAGGATTTCATATTTGCATGTGAAACAGTCATGACCGACAATCGGACCTAAGGACGTTTGTGCCAGCACCGTCATTGCATTACCCATGTCCAATGCCTCTGTCGATTTACCATATCCGGCGCAAACATGCTTAATCTTTTTCGTGGCGAAAGCTGAACAAACGGAATATACTTTCGGACGCAACTATAACAAACAAAGCAGAGAGCGGCAGGAAATACCTGTACTGCATACCATCAACACCCACTGTCCCGGATGGATTGTATTGCAGCCACAGAGCTAGATATATTAGCAGAATATCTCCTATGCAAAGCAGCACTATCAGCCATGCATAAGGCAACGGAAGAACATAGGTTAGTCTCCGTCCATGGCTTCCGTCCAAACATGCGCCGACAACCGCAGATGGCTCTCGCTTGTTAAGGTCTGCCGTTCGAATACTTACGAAGAATAGCAGTATCAAAACTATCAGGATCGCCAACCAACAGAGCGCAATATAGACGCTGGAGATCTTCACATTCATGTTGGATTGGGCGTGTACTATCGCCCACACGATGTTCCTTATTGCGTCAACGCACACGTCGGGATCTGTCAGCAAAGCACGTTTTCGCGCAGTCATCTGCTCATATGAAACCATCATGGGACAGTTTGTGTACCAAGCATTGATTTTCAGCCATAACAGAACCCATACGCCAGAAATGAACGTTCCGATCAAAATTGGTATAGCGCGGCCACGATTTATACGCAGCCGCGTCCTACCATCTAACGCCTTATTCGCGGAGTCAAATATTGTCGGAATCGAGAGCAAAACCAGTGGTAGATATATGAACTTGCACATCGCTAGTATCACACTGACGACGGCTAACCGAACGGCGCTCGAAACAGATCGCTTGCTTACAATTTCACGGAACAACAGACAACTAAGCAGTATAGCCATCCCTTGAGTGACAGAGTCCGCAGAAATTGAGAACGAAGCCAGTCGAACCATTTGTGGGAGGCATAGTAACAAACCGACCGGAATGCGCCACTTAGGCAACGCTCGCACCGAACAATACATGAGAAGCACATACACGCTCAGCATGCACACTTCCGCGAGATGATAGGTAATTCCAGCACTCAAGCTCAGTACACGGCCTGCCGCAAAACCAACCAGTTGAGGAGCGTAAACCACAGGAGAATTTATCGCGGTATTATTGAACGGAAGATCAACAGTTGAGTTTGAATCGTCTTTCACGGATTCAGGAATCACAACGGCAGGGTCATAGCCATCGTATTGTTCAAGCGAATATTGCATCCACTCTCTGTTTACAGCACCACCGACTACGCCATTTTCTGTGTTGTGCAACATACTGCGCGAAGAAACCGGTCTTGCGACAACATCACCATTAAGAATGGCGTCGACACGGTAAACATGTGCCCAGATATCGGGGACATGTCCTGGAAGCGTAACGCCTATAAAGAAAAGCCCTTCAACCAACACGCATAGCGCCACCAACGCCGGCATCCATTGAAAAAGCTTCTTCCCCTTCACGAGGATACATGCTACTTCAAACCAGGGTCAGCGGCCAAAATGTGTGTCCGGAATAGGTCGCAGTCGGATACGGGAGGGGCAGTTGTTCGCGTTCCTCGACCCGCCGGACGGGTACGCGGAGCCGATCCCGCCCATGAGCAACCTCATCGAGTTATGGAACACGCGCATCCGGGACATGCTGCGTCCTCACGTCTCTTAGAGGCTCGGCAACGACTGCCATTAAACAAAAGTCGTCGGCTGCTCCACACCAGGAAACGCAATAGGGGCCATACAGCAGGGCCCATTGTCTCGCGGGTCTGCAACCGGCATGGCGAGCCTGCGGGCGAGCGAGTCGCCTCCCCTACCAGTCTTGATGAGCTTCAGGACCTTCGCGCCTGAACTCGTCGTCGTAGTGCTTCCTGCGGTCGGCGCACACAATGAAACCGCACCTCCAATCATCTAATCTGAATTTCTTCAGTCCAACAATCGGGGTGCGGTTCAGTTTCCAACTTTGTTTTCTTTGTTTTTTCGTCAACCCCATCCCGATCCCTCAACAGCCAACGTGACTCTCTTCTACCACCTTCGTCGCAGATGAGGCCACGAGAAATCTCATTCGACCTCAAAGCAATGCCATATATAAGCGAGATAGCGACCACCTGTCAGAAATCTAATTCAAGCCGATCAGCAAACTACCATTCCACTACCCTTGATTTGGTGTATTTACGGCGGTGAGACATGGAGGCTTTCGAACGAAAAGCGTACGAAAAACTGGCTTTCTGGAAGGATTCTTCCCGAGGAAGCACAGCCCCGCTCATCGAGGGCGCACGACGCGTCGGGAAAAGCACCATCGCGGAGGAATTCGGACGACGGAACTATGCGTCGTATATGCTCGTCGACTTCTCGAAAGCCCCCGATGACGTGCTGGGCTACTTCGTCGACCTGCGCAACGACCTCGACGCGTTCTTCATGTACCTGTCATCCCTCTACGGAGTGGAGCTGCACAGGAAGGCCATGCGGCTATTCCGTGAATACATGCTGGTCGGAGGCATGCCCCAGGCTGTGTCGAAGTACGTCGAGACCCATGATTTCAGCAAAGTCGACAACGTCAAACGGAACATCCTCCGACTGTACAGACAGGACATCTCCAAGCATGGCGGCAGCGACCGGATACGCATCACGCGCATCTTCGACAACCTAGTGGGCCAGCTTTCCAAGAAAGAGAAGAAGTTCAATATCACATCGCTGGGCAAGAAAGCGAAGACTCGCGATTACGAGGACGCTTTCTTCTGGCTTTCCGATGCGTTCATTGCCAACGACTGCTTCAATTCCACCGATCCGAGCGTGGGTTTGGGCATCAGCGAGGACCATTCGACGGTCAAACGCTACGCCGCCGACACCGGGCTTCTCACCACGCTCGCCCTGGCCGACTCGGAGCAGACCGGAAGCAACCTGTACCGGGATATCCTTCTGGAACGCATCGAGATCAACGAGGGCATGCTCACGGAGAACGTCGTCGCACAGCTTCTCCGGGCCAACGGGCACCGGCTGTTCTTCTACTCGCGCAGCGACCGGGATGATTCGTCGAACCATACGAAAACGCGACGATGAAATACAGGGTCAGCCCCATCGAAGTCAAGTCGTCGAAAAACTACCGCACGGTTTCGTTAGATAAATTTAAGACGAAATTCGACAAGAAGGTCGGCACCAGATACGTGCTGCATCCGAAACCGCTGGTCGTGGAAAATGACGTGGTCAAACTGCCGATCTACATGGCGGGACTGCTGTAGAAGGCCTCACGCAGACAGCGCTTTTTGGTGCACTACCAGCGAATGACGCCCAACACTTGCGCGCGCATATGTTGTCCACCTTGAGCATCAGATCTGTTTGCCGCTTGCCGCCCATCACCCAGTTAACCGTCCAGCTACCTTTAAGACATCCGCTAGGTACCCGTTCGTCCACAGCTGAACACTAGAATATATCCGGTTTAATTATACAGAGCCCCTAATTACAAGGGGCTGCTTTTTGAAGGATGCGACGATGCCTATTTACTCGCCTGACCGTCATACTTGTGCACCTTCATACGTAAAACTTACTAGGCAGCCAATTACGGGCGGAACATATCGCCCTCTTGCAGATAACGAAGGCAGCGCCTGCACCCCGTTCGCCCTCTCCGGCCATCACAGTTCAAAGCTGTATACGCAGAGGTCGGCAATTCACGCCGTCTCCGACAACACAAGCGTTTTCATCCCCAACGTCGACGCGCACCATCTGCCAGAAACGGCTGATAACAAGTCCGTCAACGAAGCAGTTGACGAAGCGGCGAATGACAATATCCATTCAGCCCCCCCGTCTACTGAAATTCAACTCGCGCAGACTGACGAATATCCTCTGATGCAGGCTGTTGAAGTTTGCAAGCAAGCAGCACACACAACAGCAAAAACACTTTCCACCGCAGGGCACACGGCTGTAAAAGCAACCAAAGTTACCGGCCACGCCATCCATGTCGCCGTCACAGCAGTAAAGACCGCATGGCACACTTTCACCAATTTCAAAGCCGTTCAACTCATCATCAAATTCTTTAGGAAAGCATATGGCCCGTGGAAGAAGCGCATGAGGTTCTCCTATGCGTTCTACGCCATCGTGTTCACCCTATTGACTTCTGCCGAAGTCATCTTCCTTCAGTGGGGAGTGTATAGCGAACCCGAATATGTAGAAGATTCAGAGGTTGATTATACGACTCAGATTTTGCAAAGCGTTGCTGGGCAAACCACTAGATTCGTCAGCCAGATGTGGCTTGAACAAAAGTATCAATTTCTCCTTAATTTCATTGGCATAGGGCTTATTTACCTTGCATTAGTTTTTGTATTAAATCGCTTTTGGATAGCGACCGTTATTTTTGGTGCCGCTATGACTGCCTACGGCGTAGCGAACAGCATCAAGATGGGACTTCGTAACGAACCTATTCTCCCTTCAGATCTTAGCTTTGTATCAAATGGCAATGGCGGGAGCCTCCTTTCTTTCATACCGAAAGACCAGCAAGCTCTCGTTAATGGAGCAATCACCGTATTAATCTGGTTCTCTTGTGCCTGTCTTCTTCTTTTCGTTCTTGATGGAAGACGCCGCTTTATTCACTGCTCTTGGAAACACCCCTCTTCGAATGCCAAAAATATAATTGGGACATCGTCTCGCGCACTTGCTGCAATTCTCAGCATCGTTCTTCTGGTTTCCTACACATGGAATCTCAATATTCCTGGAGCTTGGTCCTATACTCTGGCAACCAACTTAGGATACAAGCCTGTCCCGTGGAACACCTATGAAGATGCCAAATCAAACGGCCCAGCCACTACATTTCAAAGTCTCGTAAGAGTTAAGGCAATGGATAAGCCGAGCGAGTACAGTAAAAAAACTATGGAAAAGATAGCCGCTCGCTATACTAAAGAAGCAAATAAAATTAATACATCACGGGCAAACATCCTCACGGATAGCACTGTGATTCTCATTTTATCCGAGTCTTTTTCTGATCCCCTGCGTGTTCCTGGCATCTCCTTTGATATCGATCCGATGCCTAACATTCGAGCTTTGAAAGATGTCACCACCTCAGGACTTATGCTATCGCCAGGCTATGGTGGCGGCACAGCTAACATCGAGTACCAGTCTCTAACTGGAATGAATCTCGCTAATTTTAACGATCAGCTTATTTCTCCTTATCAACAACTTGTGCCCAGTCAAAAAAACGTATACACCTTCAATCAAATTTGGAATGATGCATGCCAGGCGCAATGCTCATACGCTTTTCATCCCTATTTGAAGAATTTTTATCTTCGAGATTCGAATTATAAAAAATTCGGTTTCAAATACTTCCGTACAATCGACAGCAAACCGGCGTTGAAATATCAGGATCACATTGACGCTGGCTATGTTAGCGACGCATCGGCATATCAAAATGTGATCGACCAGCTTAATCAATCTGACGGAGAATCCCAGTTTATTCAGTTGGTAACCATGCAAAACCATTTGCCATACGGGGACTACTACACCAACAACGAATTTAAAGAAGCAGATACTTCAACAGGTCTCGATGAAAACGAAGAAGTTCAGATTGATACCTATGCAAAAGGCATCAGTTATACCGATCAGGCCACGGCCACATTCCTCGATCAACTAAATATGATAGAACAGCCAATTACTGTCATTTTCTACGGAGACCATCTTCCTGGCATCTACGCATCAGCAGCAAAGTACAAAGAAAATCAACTCACTTTACACGAAAGCGATTATTTCATATGGTCTAACTCTTCTTCTTCGAGCGCTGGTTCAAAGCTATCGCCCGAAGAAAGCGATTACTCGTCTTCGAACTTCTTTATGGCTAGCGCCGCAGAACACATGGATGCGAAAGTCACGCCTTTCCTAGCTCTGCTTACAGAAGTACATCAATCTGTACCGGCAGCCGGCAGATTCGCCTCGACTGATGCCGATTGGGGTACTGGGTCAACTAGCTATCTGGATTCTTCTGGACAGTTAATAAAAAAGAAGAATCTATCATCAGAAGCAAAACAGCTACTGGAGGATTATCGTCTGATCCAGTATGACCAGACCGCAGGAAAAGGATATCTCAGCGAAAACTGGTTTAATCGAGTGCCATAAAAAGGAAACGGCAGCCAGGATGCTCTGGAGGGAAAAAAACAAGAACGTATACTGGTGTTATGTCTGCACTAGAAGAAAACCAAGAATGGGAAGCAGTTAATAGAATTGTTTTCCCTACTACAGACGCGGAAAGCACGCTTCCTCTCTACGTTGTCAATTGGACACCGTCGCACCCAGATCCAGCTCTATTTGATGCCCGAGAATCTCTGGAAAAAGTCACCTTCTCAAGTTTAAGTAAACGACAGCTCTCGGGGACTCTCAGGAATGGGATCTTTTCAGCACAAGAAGCAAGTAAAACAGAGCTTCCCGCGGGATCAGTTTTAATTAAGTCTCGAACTTCAATTGAGTTGGCAGCAGGTCAGCACGTCTCATTGTGCACTTTCTTCAACGCATTTCCGGCAAGTTACTGGCAACGCTGGACCAAAGTTACCAACGTACGTTTTATTGCGAAAGTTGGCGGCGTCGGACGTATCGTCGTCATGAAATCATCAGCCCGAGGAATCCCCTCTCCTGTTACCACAATTCCTGTGACACAAGAAGATGAATTCGTCGAAGCCGACATTAGCTTATCTGGCTTCATGGATGGCGGATTCATTTGGACTGATATGGAATCCGCTTCGAATGACTCTTTGACCGTTACCGACGCCCAATGGCAGGTCCCCACCCAAGAAAGGCGCGCCCCTCACAACTCGTCTCTTTCAATTGCGATCACCACATTCAATAGACCGTCATACTGTTTGAATCAACTTCAAACCATTGCCGCCGAAAAAAACTTACGAGATCATTTAGATACAATTTATTGCGTCGATCAAGGAACAGATCGAGTACAAGATCAACCCGATTTTCAGCAAACGAGAGAACTCCTAGGACAACAGCTAACATATATCCTGCAAGACAATTTAGGCGGATCTGGCGGTTTCTCACGAGGGATGTATGAAACAGTCAAGGCCCAGAAAAGTGCATACGTTTTACTTCTTGATGATGACGCAATCACCGAACCTGAAGCCATATTAAGAGCCCTTCAGTTTTCCGATTACGCTACCAGACCAGTTCTCGTTGGTGGTGGAATGCTGCATCTGGACAATAGAACTGTACTGTACTCTTCCGGCGAGCGCTTTGACGCAAGCTCTGCAATGCCAGCACCAGCCACCGGCACACATTACAATCATGATTTTGCTGTAAACCCGCTAAGGGATACTCCTGAACTGCATAAGAGGATCAATCCTGACTTCAACGGCTGGTGGCTATGCCTCATTCCCACGGAAGTCTTGAAGAAAATTGGTCTTTCCATGCCAGTTTTCATTAAATATGACGATGTGGAATTCGGCTTGCGTGCCAAAGAAAACAACATTCCGACTATATGTCTTCCCGGTGTCGCCGTGTGGCACCAAGCATGGCATGATAAGGATATTTCCAGAACTTGGGAGGAGTATTTCGCTCAAAGGAATCGTTGGCTCTGCACTCTTATGCATTTCCCCGTACCAAGCAAAAAGTTTGCTTTCCGAATGCTTTATGAAGATGCTCATCTAGGAACAAAGCTTCTTTATTCTGCCATGAAGTTAAACCATATGGCACTTCGCGATTTGACCGAGGGGCCGGAATACATCGTCAGATGCCTCCCGCAGAAACTAGCAGAAGTTCGTAAAGCAAGAGAAGGTTTCACAGATAGTCTTGTTCTGCATAATCTCGACGATTTTCCAACGGCACTTGCAGACTATGAACCGACATTCATTCCGTCGGATCCCAAAACCGTCACGAAGATAGGGCTCAAATCCGTTATTTCTGCATTCTTTTCTCAATCGAGCGGAATAAAAGACACTCACCCTCAAGTGTCCATCATGTCCAAGGATGCAATCTGGCCGGCTTTTAACAAAGTATCGTCGGCACTTGTAACCACTGCTGACGGAAACGGAGCGGCCTGGTTCAAGCGAGATAGCAAGTTGTACCGCAAGGAGCTTTTCCGCTGCGTACATCTAGCGGCCAATATCTTGAAGCAGTGGAACAAGCTTTCTCGCCTTTATCGAGAGAGCGATTTCTGCAGCATAAATACTTGGCAACGAATTTTCAATCAATCAAGTAAATAAAAGCAGTGAGTGGCGGTACATCAGAGTCGGTTCTCGACGTGTACCGCCACTCACTGTTTTTACTTTGTAGCTACTTGTGGATAATCAATTCTCGGATTGAATTTCCACGCTTCAATCATCTTTTTGTACATCTTCTTTCTCAACGGCTTTGCAACATTTCCATGTCGCATACCGTTCCAGACCAGCGCGCAAAAACGCAAATACTGATAAAACCCTTCATGATGCAAGTGATAGGAAGCCTCATTACGAACTCCGTAAGAGAACTTCCAAGCGTTTTTCTCATCAATCATGGAGAAGTTAACTCCCCGATTAACACCCATATCATGGAGAACGACACTGTCAAGTACCTGCACGCCAGGGCAAGCCTTCGTTATACGAAGCGTGTACTCAGCATCATCGAACCAAATGAAGTATTCCTTATATGGCAAGCCAAAAGCTTCCATCACCCAACGTGGGATTAAGACAGAAACGAAGGAGCATCGGGAAACCATGACAATGTCAAGCCCTTTAGCTTTCAGCCTTCCCCAATCCCATGTCGGAATCGGATTATTCATTTCCGAAATAGTTCCGTCAATAAACTTCACCATGGAACAGGCAAAAGGTACGTCAGGCCCCAGCTCCGCCACTGCGTTATCGTACCCGAGCACCAACTTATCTAGAGCATCAGGTTCCGGATAACCGTCATCATCAAAAATCCAAGCGTAATCAGCGCCCAGCTCATAAGAGCGACGCATGCCAGCAGAAAAGCCGCCTGCACCACCCTCATTTTTCTCAAGCGTGACAATATCCAACTGTATGGAATCTGACAAGGCGAATCGCTGAGCATACTCCTGCAAATACTCCGCAGTTCCATCCGTTGCAGCATTGTTAACAATGACCAACATCTGCGGAAGTCTCGTCTGCGATTCAAGCGAAGCCAAAACTTTTTTCAACTTCTCAAGACGGTTATATGTTACGACAACGGCCGCTACTTTTCTCACGTCTGTTGACATCAGTCGTGCCACTCCTTCAACATCTTCTTGAAATATGCCTCAGCAGATTCAAGCTCAGAGAACTTCTGAAGACGAGCAAGTTCATTCTCCCAAAGCTTCCTGCGATCTTCTTCACTATTCAAGATATGAGACAGCACGGATTTTGCGTCATGTACAAAGTTTGAAGTCATACGACGGCACAATCCTTTAGGAGGAATCAGAGTTTCCTGAGACCCTACGTTCGCTGAAATGACGGGCACGCCAGCACTAATGGCTTCAATACTTGTCAGAGTAATACCCTCATTGATAGATGATACAAGCAACGCATCCGCATCGTGGTACGTTTCCCTGACGGGGAAGTCTAATGCTCGACGTTCTATAACGTCCTTCAATCCATACCTCTTAATCATCATGTCAGCGAAGGCATCCATATCACCATTCCCTTGCATAATAAAATGGAACTTCCCCGGATAGGCAGATTGCATAGCCTTAGCTGTAAGGATAAAGGCCTCGGGCCGTTTTTGCCGAACCATGCGTCCAATATAAACCACCGTAAAAGGCTTGTCCGCATCTCGCTCTTTAAAACTTGGAGTCTTAGCATCAGCAGTCAGACCAACCAAAGGAGCATCTACGACTTTCTCTGGAGCAATCTGATGATCGTTAATTAACCAATGTTCGAGTTGGGGGGAAATGACATGGTGCAGGTCAATCCACTCATCATGAGCTACGGATTCCTTGGGGAACCCACCGTGGAAGTAATACTCCACAATATGCAATGAATCGACGATTCTAGTCTGAGGGAAATGCGTCTTAACCCACCACGCGTTGTCATACATCCACTGGCAGTGGTGAATCAAAATACCAGCAATATCAAACTGTTCAAATAAAGCACGCAATACTGGAGAATCCCCCGGACGCTCTTGTACCGGCATGGTCATAGGCAATAGGATAGCGTCATCAAACGCTGGATTAGCAATCCATGGCTGATGCCCATCACGATCAGTAATGACAATCGGGATAAATCCCGCAGCACGGACAAGTTTCACTGTTTCCAACGCCCAACGTTCAGCTCCTCCAGCCTGGAACCAATGCATAGCAACAATTACAGCTCGCGGGCTCCCCTTAGGGGCCTTCCCCGGCGTAATTTCAACCCATGGATGTTGGACTTCACCAGCGTTGTTGACGTTGTCCGCAGTTCTAGCCATGATCTGCGGAATCGGCTTTTTCCCGATATTTTCACGTAGCGCCCTCTTCATGTCGCGAAATACATCGAATGCGGCAGGAACGGATGCCTCTAGTGCGTTATAGAGCTTGACAGCTTTACTGTCAATCGGGTGATTCAGCTCGACATCTTTATCTGTTGCCTCATCCGGCGTCAACAAGATATGACGGACATTATGATCAAGAATCTGGTCATCACCTGCAAAATAGTGGGGAGAGAAATCAGTTTGACTTCTGCTGACAGAAGTAGCCTTAAAAACCATAAACGGAACAAGCCCCATTTGTTCGGTAATGTCCCCACTAAGAGTAGAGGTATCCGTTAAACGCGGATACTGCCATTTTTCACCCATATACAGCTTATATGTCAGAGTTCTCCCCGGTTGGATCAGTGAATTATAATCCACCGCACCATAAACCAGCCTTTGCATACGCTTGCTAAGATTTTCTATCTGCGCAGCGTCCTTCTCATCAACCTGGAAAAAATGTCGCATAAGTAACAGCGTAACCCACTTTCATCTCCACTGATGCCATCTTTTTTATTCTCACACATAATGTCCGGTTACTATAACTACATCAAAAAAGCCGCGTGCCTCAGATTCCAAAGGATAACGTCTGATATGAACTGATTTTTGTTCCGCATTTCCCCTAACTCGATGGGAGATGATGGAACCATGGCAAAAGGAACGAGATACACGCCGGAGTTCAAGGCGAAGGCCGTCAGGCTGTTGACCGAGTCGCGCGGCTCGTATTCGTCGGAGACCAAGGCGATCGAACAGGTCGCCAAGGATCTGGGGGTCGCGCCGGAGACGCTGCGCCGTTGGCGCAACAAGACGGACGCCACGGTCGCGGCGGAGACCAAGCAGTCGGCCGAAGACGCGATGGCGGAGTTGAAGAGTTTGCGGGCCGAGGTCGCGCGATTGAGGCGGGCGAACGAGATATTGACGACGGCGTCGGCTTTTTTCGCGGCACGGCTCGACCCGACACGGCGTTGATGGTCGCTTACATCGACGAATTCAAGGACCGTTTCAGGGTCGGGCCGATCTGCAGGGTGCTGGCCGCTTCGCTGGACTGCGGGTTCATCACGCCGCGCGGCTACCGCATGTTCAAATCCAGGCCCGTCAGCCGCATGGCCGCCAGGCACGAGGCGCTGGCCCGCGACATCCTCGAGATCCATGCCGATTTCTTCATGGCCGTGTACGGGTACCGCAAGACGCACGCCCAGTTGTTGGCGCGGGGCTGGGATCCGGCCGAGATCGGCCGCGACCAGGTGATGAACGTCATGCGGGAATTGGGAATCCGCGGCGTGCGCCGCGGCAGGACGCCCGTCACCACCAAACCGGCGAAGGGCACGGGCGGCAGGCCCGACCTCGTGGAACGCAGGTTCGAGGCGGAGGCGCCGAACCGGCTGCACGTGGCCGACATCACCTACGTGCGCATGGCCAACGGCTCGTTCGGCTACACGGCGTTCGTCACCGACGTGTTCGCCCGCAGGATCGTGAGCCGGGCGCGCGCCACCACCATGGACACCAGGGAGCTGCCGCTGCAGGCGCTGGAACAGGCGATATCATGGGCCGCCTCGCATGGCGGCACGGACGGTCTCGTGCACCATTCCGACCATGGCGCGCAGTACATCAGCCTCGTGTACACCACCAGGGTCGGGGAATTCGGCATGCTTCCCTCGACCGGCACGGTCGGCGACTCGTACGACAACGCCATGGCCGAGAGCGTCAACGGCGCGTACAAGACCGAGCTCGTCTGGCGACGCAAGCCCTTCCAGGATTTGAGGGACCTGGAATTGGCGACGTTCCGGTGGGTCTCGTGGCGGGGACTCGAAGCGTCTGCACCAGTCCTTGGGCTACAGGACACCGGAACGGACCGAAACCGAGTATTATGCAAACCAAGCGGCGCAAGCCGCCCCACTATAAGGGCGGAACAAAAATCAGGCCATATCAAAGCGTCAAGAAATGACTATGAGAGCCGGACGGACTTGGGCCTTATGACCCTAGTCGTGAGTCTAGGTTCAGCGGTGGGGGATGAAAATAGCCGCAAATCTGCCATATATAAGGCAGGTGTGAAATTGCTCCATGAACTATGCAACCTTGCCGGTATTCTGAAATTGTGAGTAATGAGATTTTCAAGCCGCGCAACATCATCGTGACCGGCGGATGCGGGTTCATCGGCGCGAATTTCGTACGGTACGTGGCGCGCAATCATCCGGACGTGCACATCACCGTGCTTGACAAGCTGACGTATGCGGGCAATCCGGCGAACATCGACGGGCTGCCGCAATCGCAAGTCGAACTTGTCATCGGCGATATCTGCGATGCGTCGCTGCTGGAACGCATTGTGCCCGGCTGCGACGCCATCGTGCATTTCGCGGCGGAATCACATAACGACAATTCCATCTTCGACCCGGAACCGTTCATCCGCACGAACGTGGAGGGCACGATGCGGCTGTTGGAGGCCGCGTGTAAATACGACGTGCGATTCCACCACATCAGCACCGACGAAGTATACGGCGACCTGGCGTTGGACGATCCGGCGCGATTCGACGAAAACTCGCCGTACCGCCCGTCAAGTCCGTATAGTGTGTCAAAGGCCGCGTCCGACCATCTGGTGCGCGCGTGGACGCGCACATACGGCCTGCGCGCCACGATTTCCAACTGTTCCAACAATTACGGGCCGTACCAGCATGTGGAAAAATTCATTCCACGCCAGATCACTTCCATCATGGCGGGCGTGCGTCCGAAACTATATGGCACAGGCGAGAACGTGCGCGACTGGATCCATACGGAAGACCACTCTTCTGCGGTGTGGAAGATTCTTACACGCGGGCGGATCGGCGAAACATACCTGATCGGCGCGGATGGTGAAATGAGCAATATTGCCGTGATGCGTATGATCCTGCGGCTTATGGGATGTGCCGAAGATGCGTTCGACTGGGTGCGTGACCGTCCCGGGCATGATCGGCGTTACGCGATTGACTCCAGCAAGCTGCGTGCCGAACTTGGATGGCGGCCCGTGCATACGAACTTCGAAGCCGGTTTGCAAGCGACCATCGCTTGGTATGCTGCCAACCGCGCCTGGTGGGAGCCCGCCAAAGCCGCCACCGAAGCCCGCTACCGTGCCCAAGGCCAGTAAGTGGGGGGTTGGCTTGCATGGCGTGGCTTGGTGTGTGGACGAAATCTTCTTCTGTTGTACCAAATTTTAGGGTGTTTGTTTGATTTGCAATAGGTGTTCTGCTTGAAAAGCCAATGATTATGCGGGCTTTACACTAAATCAATGGTTACGAAAGGCACCTTTATACACCAAATCAAGGGTAACTGAAGTGCTATTCATACACCAAATCAAGGTTTAGAGTGCAAGAATTAATGCTGACAGGTGTATTTAGGGTGGTGTGCCTCAAGTTGTTCTCCGCGTAGCTCGCTTGAAGTCGGCCTGAAATTGCTGATCGAATTTGATGGTAACCATGGCGCTTTATCCGTTCGGCCGTTTAGCCGTGATTGTTGTGCAGCCAAGCGATGGCGTCTTGCGC
>ERZ506741.406-NODE-406-length-15324-cov-5.16399_pt1 | contig 15324 bp, 3 predicted proteins | sample MGYA00513047_ERZ506741 | MGnify/ENA metagenome assembly ERZ506741
CAGTTGTATTTGCATTTCTGCCGAGAGTTACCGCATCGCTTGCCGAGGATGTCATTACAGAGTCAGCCGAGCCGATGACAATCGTGTTGTCTACGCCTGTTAACTTACGGTTTGTACCGATGACGGTCGCATTATTTGAACCGGTGACAGTATTTTTATAACCGGAAACAAAATTATACTTACTGACATTTCCGCTTGTCCCTGTTACGGTGTTATTGACACCGATGATGGATGTCCACTGTGTGTAATCAGCTGTATTGCCGCCGCCGATTGCCAAGGTTGATCCGCCGCTGCCGGAATTCTTAATCGTAGTCTGAAGTTTATCAACCATAGCATCTACGGAATCAGCGCCGCTTGTCGGCATGGAAATCGAGGTAATAGAATTGGTAATCTTATTGCCTGCACCAAATACCAAGGAACCGTTAGAGTTATCCGTAATGTTGCCTAAGCCGACGATAGTGTTGGCAATACCTTGGTAAGACGTTTGCGTTGAATTTCCATTGGAGCGAATACTATTTAAAGAGCCCATTACAGTAGCACCAAAGTTTTGTGCACCATACGTCCATGTATTCATTCTTCCACTACCATCAAAATCTCCGGTTGCAATAGAGTAAGAACCGACCATGGTAGAGAATAAACCTTTATTGTAGGTATTTGTCCCCAAAGTCGTCTGGTTGACATGGAAGCTTGAATTATTATCCGTAATTTTTCTGCCACCCATAGTGCCTCTGTATACACGGTCACCGATATCAATCGAACCGGTACGGCCGGAAGCATTCGTACCGATAACGATGGACGTAGCTACACGGCTTGGATCAGTCGGGTTATCATATCCGCCGACGCCTCTACCCGGCCAGTTTGTCGGATCCATACCCAACAAAGCTTCTTGCTCGCCACCGCCAGTGAAGGCAGATGCACCTTTACCGATAACGATACTGCCTTCCAATGCAATATTTTCTAAAACCTTGGAATCACTGCCGATTACAATACTGCCCTTACCGCCGGAATAGACGTTGGTCCCCAAGGCGATGCCATTTTCACGTTGAGCTACAGCATTCGGGCCGATAGCAACCGAATTCAACCCTTTAGCACCGTCATTATTTTGGTTGTCTGTTAATTCAGATTTTACAGAGAAGTATTTAACTTTATTAGCTTCAAGTTCAGCCGTTGTCGCAATACCGGTTACTTTAATAGGATCCCCTTCATTCTGAGTGAGGGTCAGTGTACCATTCTCCAGAGATGCTTCGGTGAGATAGATATTTTTCAGTCCTTTTACAGTAACTTGATTATTATCAGAATCTGTTAAGACTAAAGTGCCGTCTGCACCGGCATAGCTTACTGTACCGCTTGCCAAGACTGTATTTGTATCCGTCGACTTGATGGTATAGGTTGTAGAACCGTCATCAGCAACTTCAGATGTGATTGTTACATTTTCGCCTTGTTTTAAGTCGACTTTATTCGCTTTCAGCTGTGCTACGTTGACTGCATCGGTATCAGCCGTACCTGCTGCAACACTTGTGATCTGGCGAGTGATATCATTTGCTACATCACCTACAGATACAGCCGCTAAGGTGGAAGTCCAAGTAGAACCGGTCAATGCTTTCGTGCTCGGATTATAGCCGTCTACACCTTTATCTACACTTGCAACAGAACTTGCACCGAGTGCTACACCGCCGTCGACAGTTGTATTTGCATTTCTGCCGAGAGTTACCGCATCGCTTGCCGAGGATGTCATGACAGAGTCAGCCGAGCCGATAACAACGCTGTTAGCCGCATCGGATACAGTACGGTTGGTACCGATAATGGTTACATTATCTACATTGGTACCGGTATTGTTAAAGCCGGTGATGTAGTTGTACTGGCTGATGTTGCTGCTTGTACCGGTCAAGGTGTTGTTAACACCGATGAGAGCCGATTGCTGTGTATAGTCAGCCTTATTAGCGCCGCCGATAGCAAGCGTGGAACCGCCGCTGTTAGAAGACTTAATGGCAGTCATCAACTTATCCTGTAATGCTTTAGCCGAATCTCCTGCAGAAGTTGGCGCGTTAATAGTTGTAACGGAGTTAGTAATTTCATTACCGGCACCAAATATTAAGGAGCCGTTAGAATTAAATGTACGGTTCGCAGTACCTACGATACTATTAGCAACTCCAGAGTAATTACTGGATGCCGTCGCCGATTCCACACTATTCAAGGATCCCATGATGGTGGCACCAAAGTTTTTACCTGCTTTTGCAACACCGGACGTCCCCCCATTATAGTCACTACTAGCAATGGAATATGCCCCTGTAATAGTAGCAAAAGCACCACCATTATAACTATTAGTACCCAAGGTAGTACTATTGATATTAAGTCCCGTAACTCTAATATTAGCACTATCTACTGTTACATCGCCTAATGCCCCACGATAGTTATGCGTACCAACCATTAAACCGCCAGTACGTACAAACGTATTTTCACCAATCGCAATACCTGTCGCAACTTTAGACGGATCTTTAGGAGTATATTTAATACTTGGTGGGAAAATCTCTATTTTTGTATCATACACGGTTTGCCCCATGGAAAATAACGCTTCTTGATTACCGGTCATATTATCGATTTGCGCATTTTGACCAATGGCAATACTTGCACTTTGGTCTACGTAGTTATTGATTTTTGCGCCGTTACCGATAGCAATATCACCACTGCCTTTACCGCCACTGCTGTCAGAAACGCTGGCGCCATTACCTATCGCGATACTATTATCCGCGGCTGTACTTGCCTTGCCTATCGCAATTGAATCTGTGCCCTTAGCACCATCGTTGTTATAGTTCGTGCCATTAGCTGCGGAGTTTACATGGAAGTAATGGGTCTTATTATTTGCTAAATCAGTTGTAGTCGCAATACCTTCTACCTTAAGATCGGCCAAACCATTTTGCGTAAGGGTAAGTGTATTATTATCCAAACTAAGTCCTGTTACTTGTGTATCCGTAGCTTTCACAGTGTACTTCGTATAGCCTTCAGAGTTATCACTTGAAACCGTTACATTATCTCCTGCAATTACTTCCACTTTAGCAGCTTTCAGCTGTGCTACGTTAACGGCATCAGTATCGTTAGTGCCGGCTGCAACATCTGTAATTTGGCGAGTAATACCTTTGGACACATCACCTACGGATACGGCTGCATCAGTTGACTGCCAAGTATTTACAGGCTTAAGTACTTCACCGATTTCAGTTTCTATAGTATCCAAATTAGAAATCGTAGTAGCCAATTCGCTTTGTTTAGATTCATATTGAGCTTTCATTGTTTGGTATTGCTCAATTTCTTCATAATTAGAGTACCATTTTTCATAGAAAGTTATGCCTTCTTGCAATTCTGCTAACTCTTTATTCAAACTGGTTATCGATGTTTGCGTATCAGCCATTTGTGTCTGAAGACTTTGATATTTTTCTCGATCATACGTAAGACTTGATGCATCAGTAATTTTACCTGACTGATCATAGCCTACAACACCTTTGTCGATTCTAGCAACAGAATTAGCACCAAGGGCCACTCCGCCATCAACAGTTACATTAGAATTTCGACCAACAGCAACTGCATCACTGGCCGTTGTTTCAATAGTAGAATCGGCAGACCCGATAAGAATAGTGTTATTCGCACCGGTGACATTACGGTTAGTACCAGTTACAGTTACATTATCTGTATTCGTTGCCGTATTATTAAAGCCCGAAATGTAATTGTACTGGCTAATATCATCGCTCGTCCCGGTCACAGTATTGTTAACACCCATAATGGAGGTCAATTGGGTATAATCAGCCTTATTGCCACCACCCATTGCCATAGTCGAACCGGCACTATTGGAGGCTCTAATAGACGATATTAAATTGGTCTGCAAGTCTTTAGCAGACGCAATACTTGCATCCAGCGGTACAACAATTGGAGTGACTGAGTTAGTAATTTCGTTGCCTGCGCCAAAAATTAATGCTCCATTTGCATTATTAGCCCTATTGGCTAACCCCACAATACTATTAGCCACGCCGGCTCTATTACTATCAGCCGTTGCTGACTCAATACTATTTAAAGAGCCCATGATAGTAGCGCCAAAGTTTTTAGGTGCCTTACCGCTGTCATTATTTCCGGTATAGTTCGAGCTGGCAATAGAATAAACGCCCATCACCGTAGACATAGTACCTGAGTTAAAGCTGTTAGCTCCGACGGTTGTAGCAAAAGGATTTAAGTTTGGCTGAAGCATACTGGAAGCAGGATTTGAACTAAGTGTAACATCCCCTATAGCGCCACTGTAATTATGTGTTCCTACCATGGTACTGCCGGAACGAGCAAATGAATTTCTGCCGATCGCAATACCTGTTGTATATTCAGACTGACCTAAAGACAAATATCGTTCCTGCTGACCCGCCATATTTTCACTGCGAGCGTTATAACCGATAGCAATACCGCCGCCTTGGTTTGCATAACTATTAACTTGCACTGCCATGCCGATTGCAATATCGCCACTACCTGTATTAGCGATAGAACCTTGGCCAATAATTACACTATTATCGCCGGCTGTAGAAGCTTTACCGATAGCAATTGAATTTGTTCCTTTGGCACCGTCATTATTGTAGTTTGTACCGCTCGTTCCCTGATTTACATGGAAGAAGTGTGTCTTGTTACCTTCTACTGTTGTCGTCAAGTTAGTAATTTTTGTTGTATTCGCATCAACTTTTGTATTTACTGCAGTGAGCTGTGCTACGTTCACTGCGTCGGTAGCATTTGTGCCGGCTGCTACTCCCGTGATCTGACGGGTTGCCGTTGCCGTGCCGTCACTGCCGATTACTCCTACGGAAACAGCTCCTAAGGTGGATTTCCAAGTTGCCGATGTATCTGTGGATGCCGTCTTGGTCGTCGGATCGTATCCTGCAACACCTGCTGCTACGCTTGCTACAGAGTTCGATCCTAATGCTACACCGTCAGCTGCAGTTGCATTGGCGTTATGGCCGATAACTACAACGCCGTCTTGATCGATCGTTGTTTCTGTATCGGCAGAGCCTACAATAATCGTGTGTGATGCATTATCTACTTTATGCTTATCGCCGATTACAATATTGTCTGTGGCTACCTCTTCCACATCTTCCAGCACACCATTAGGTTTGGATATCAGTTTTCCTTGCACGGTATTACCAGTTCCCATAATATAGGAATGCTGAGCTCCGTTAACGGTATTGTCCATACCGATGGCAACAACTGAGCCGCCAAAGCTTTCAGAGTTCACTTTAAATATTCCATTAAACTGTGTCGGAAGTTTTTCATCATCAGTAAAATAGGAATTATAAACCGTATTATTCCAGCCAAACATATACGACCCGTTAGCAACTCTTGTTTTATTATTTGTACCAACCAATGTATTTCCAAAACCATCTAAAGGGGTTGTAAGATTCATAAGATCCTTAGACACGATTGCGTTGCTATTGCCCAAAAGTGTCGAGAATCCTCCCCACATAGTTCTATCAATAAACTTTCCATTGGCATCTCGTTGATAAGTATACTCAATTGATGTCTCAGCTTGTAGATTTGGAATCCTCTGTACAATCCCTGCCAAGCTATGATTTCCAGTACCAAATGCGCTACTATGGAAACCTTGCGTAGATACGCCAATGCCTACGTTTGCCGAAAAATCAGCATCAGCGACCGAACTCGGACCTACCGCCAATGATGTCCAGCCTCTAGCACCTTCATTATTCGAATTGGCAGCTGAGTCACGTCCGGTAACACTAAAGAACCGAATTTTATTAGCCTCTACCGCTGTATTCAAATTCGAAATACTTGTCGTATTAGATGCTACCACCGTATTTACCGCATTCAGTTGTGCCACGTTGACTGCATCGGTAGCATTTGTGCCGGCTGCTACGCCTGTAATCTGGCGGGTTTTCGTTGCCGTGCCGTCACTGCTGATTACTCCTACGGAAACAGCACCTAAGGTGGATGTCCATGTTGCACTTGCTTTATCCGTATCGGAAACAGTTGCTCCCGTCGGAACGGTTCCTGCAACACCTTTTGCCACGTTTGCCACGGAGTTCGATCCTAATGCTACGCCGTCAGCTACGGTTGCATTGGCATTATGGCCCAGTATCGTTGCATCGGATACGGTCGTTTCCGTTTCATCGTCAGCGGAACCGATGACTACATCATTTGTTGCGCCTGTCAGTTTACGCTTATCTCCGATGACAACATTGGAAGTGCCGTCGGATACGGTATTGCTCGAGCCGATGACATAGGTGCCGTCAGCATTGGTCAAAGTATTTTTTGCACCGGTGATGAAGTTGTAGTCGCTCGTATTTCCGTCTTTACCGTTTAATGTATTGCTGACACCGGTAACGGCAGAGAAACGGGCATAGTCAATGGCGTTAGCTCCGCCGATAACCAAGACCTGTCCGCCGCTGTCACCTACAGCAGCTCCTAATTTTCTAGCCGTGCCAACCGGATCAGCCGGATTAATGCTACTGATATCAAGATTTACATCCCCATAAGAGTTACTTACCGCATTGCCCGCACCAAAGATCAAGGTAGCATTTGCATTCTGCGTTGCATTGGCTACACCGACGATAGAGTTCGCAACGCCGTCAAAACCTTTTTCATTTGATTCTACTGCAACTGTGTTCAAAGCACCTACAACGGTAGACATCGCCCCTTGAAACATGCTTGAGCTCTGTACACTGGAACCTATACCGGCTGCCATAGAACCGATACCTTTAGCACCGCTGTTATCAGCATTTCCCATGGAAGCTAAGCGGCCTTCAAAGTCGTCAACACTGTAATACTTGTCGGCCGCCATGGAACCGGTGGTTATCCCCGTACAAAGTGCCAGTACCGTCATCAGGGCTGCCAGTGATTTCGCAGTTCCCCGCCCCGAAACATTTTTGCTGTGGCTTCGCACCACTTCAGAAACTACGACATAGGAGTTTTTCACTTTACTCCAAATGACTTTGTAGATTCTATTCATTTTTTTCCCTCCGTTTTTAATAAAAATGAACACTTTTGACAGTATCATACTTTAACTTAAACATACGCTAAATCAGATATCTTAGTCAATTTAAAAGATTTTTAATTATACCCGTCTATTATTTTATTTATTTTTTCTTGTTAATATTATTTTTAATATCTAAAATTTTTAATTAGATACATCTATAATATTAGCTTTATCGATTCTGTTTTTGAAAGAAAGACCTTTCTCTATAAATATGGTACTTGTCAATTTATTTATTCAAAGCATCTTTTTCATACAAAGATTTTACAAACCATTTATTTTTCACAGTTGCCGAAGGATGCGGCAGGGCCTGTTTTCTCTCCGCGACGGAAAAAGTCGGCATTTCCTTCTTTTTTCCCATAGAAATGAGCCTCTTTTCTTATTCAGATGATTTTTTTTACGAAGGAAATCATTTTTTCTTTTCCTTCTTTTATTCATTTTTTCTTCCCTAACGGGGAGCGAAAATTTATTTTTTCATGGAAAATCTGTAACCCTGATTTCTCTTTTTCGGGCATATGAAGGAAAAATATTTATTTTATATATGGAATTTCATCTTTCTTATTGCTTACGGTCCTATCGGTAGAGTCAAATTTTTTCTCATTTTTTGAGGGCTTCTCTTCCATATGTCCCGAGGGAGTATCCTTTCTTTCTGCAACAAAAAACGGATCCGCCTCTTTCTGCGAATCCGCTTTTTACTTTATTGTTCTTTATTTTGCCATCAGTTTTGCGATCTGCTGTTTCAGTACTGCCAGTTCATTTTTGATTTCTTTGTTTTCTGCTTCGATGGCTTGATTTCTTCCTCTGATTTCTTCGTTCTGCGTTTTCAGATCCTGAATTTCTTTTGCCATAGCGGTGCGGGAAGTGCTTACCGACGATGTTCCCGATCCGAGTTTCAGGGATACTCCTGCGTTCCACATTTTTTCTCCTCCGAATGTGCCGCCTACGCTGAGGAGGGTGTTTTCATTCATGCGGTAGAATGCACCGAGTGCTGCGGAAGATTTGCTCTTATAGTGTCCGATGCCTGCCGCAAAGTTCCATTTGTCTTCCGGATCGAATTCGAGGGGATGAAGGGCTGCGAGGGCTGCCGCGCTTGCACCCACTTCGTTGACACGTCCGCCAAGTTCGCCGATACGGCTGTCCATTTGAGTGAGTGTTGTTCCCATATCGGTGATATTTTGTGTATTGGTTTCTACTTTGGTATCCAATGCTTTCAGCTGTGCCACGTTCACTGCATCGCTGTCTTCACTGCCTGCCGCTACATTGGTGATCTGTCTTGTAGCACCGATATTTCCAACGGAGACTGCCCCATTTCCCGATTGCCATGCATCGATCAGCTGTGTCATTTCTGTTAAGGCAGGATAGAAATCAGGATGTTCACCGGTCCAATTAATTAAATCCTGTTGTGCCGCTGCTCTTGCTGCAGAGCCGGAAGCATTATTATAGGCATCTACCAATGCGGTGTATTCACCTTTTAAAGGATCAATTATACTTGTGAGTTCGTCATATCTTGCTTTTTGTCCCGCCGATTCCAGTGCTTTTTCTACTGTACTGTTATCGCCGCCCAAAGCATAGCCTATTATTCCTTTTTCACGATCCGCTACGGAGTAAGCGCCGAGAGCGACCCCGTTTTCCACATTCGCCCGTGACTGATAGCCGAAGCTTGCAGCTCCTTTTGCATTCGCGTTCGCTTCGTTACCTACCGCCGTTCCTCCTTCTTGCGCAGTGGTGGCTGCACCGAGGGCGGTACCTTCCTTGAATGCTTTCGAGTAGGATCCGACGGCAGTATTTAAATAGCTGTCCCATCTTCTGTTTTCTGCCGCCGTATCTTTCAGGAAATAGACTCCGAAAGCTTCAAAGTATTTTTCCTTGTCGTCCGAAGAAAGTGCCTCGTAAGCGTTCGCATTTATGTAGCCGTTGTGGGCAAAGCTTTGATATCCGATCGCTACAGAGTTATGACCTGCAGCAACACCGTATGTTCCGACCGCAAGAGACTTAGCGCCCCGACCGTTGGCATAGGCACCGAGAGCGGTGGAGTCATTAGATTCGGCAACACTGCTTGAGCCGAAAGAGGATGAAGACTCACCCGATGATTCTGAATTTGCTCCCACTGCCAAGGCTCTTTGGCCGAGAGCATGCGCGCTGAATCCTACAGCGATCGAGTCATCCCCTTGTGCCTCTCCGTAATGTCCTACTACAGTCTGAGAAGTGCCGCCGCCCGAATTTTTTGCGTTCACCCCGATATATATACCGCTTCCCGATTTGGCAGTATCGGTATCATAGTCTTTGGCACCTCTGCCGATGACAATACTTCCATGGGAAGACTCGGCTCCGTTTCCGATAGCAAGTCCGTCATCCATGTTAACATTAAATACTTTTGCATCATTTCCGACAGCAATGGCTCCGCCGCCGTCTATTGTGGCATTATTTCCGATAGCAACGGATCCCTTCCCCTTGGTTGAGGCATTTTTCCCGATAGCAATCGAATTTTCACCTTTAGCGCCGTCATTATTCCAGTTCGTACCGGTGGGGTTTGCACTGTCATCAGAGTTTACGGAGAGATAATGCACCGCCCCTGCTGCCACATCAGCCTTTGTAGCTATACCTTCTACCTTAAGATCGTCCAAACCATTTTGTTTAAGCGTAAGTGTATTGCCCGTCAAAGTAAGACCGGTTACTTTTGTATCTTTCGCAGTCACTGTGTACTTTGTATAACCTTCAGAATTATCGCTTGTTACCGTCACATTGTCTCCGGCAATGACTTCCACTTTCGCAGCTTTCAGCTGTGCCACGTTCACCGCATCGCTGTCTTCGCTGCCTGCAGCTACATTGGTGATCTGTCTGGTACCGCCGATTTTCCCTACGGAGACTGCCCCATTTCCCGACTGCCATGCATCGATCAGCTGTGTTCTTTCTTCTACTGCCGTGTGGAAATCCGAATGTTCACCGTTCCAAGCCTTTATATTATTCATTGCTTCTGTTTTATCTTCCGAAGTAGTTGCGTCATAATAGGCATCTACCAATCCGTTATATTCATCTTTTAAAGGATCAATTATACTTGTGAGTTCGTCATATCTTGCTTTTTGTCCCGCCGATTCCAGTGCTTTTTCTACTGTACTGTTATCGCCGCCCAAAGCATAGCCTATTATTCCTTTTTCACGATCCGCTACGGAGTAAGCGCCGAGAGCGACCCCGTTTTCCACATTCGCCCGTGACTGATAGCCGAAGCTTGCAGCTCCTTTTGCGTTCGCATTCGCTTCGTTACCTACCGCCGTTCCTCCTTCTTGTGCCATTGCTACTGCGCCGAGGGCGGTAGCTTCTTTGAATGCTCTTGAATAAGATCCGACGGCAGTATTTAAATAGCTGTCCCATATTTGACTCTCAGCGGCGGTATCTTTCAGGAAATAATAGCTCACCCCGCTTGCTCTAAAGTATTTTGCCTGTTCTTCCGCCGACAGTGCATCGTAGGTTGCTTTATCTATGTAGCCGTTGTGGGCAAAGCTTTGATATCCGATTGCTACCGAATTACTGCCTGCAGCGACAGTGGTTTTTCCTACAGCGAGAGATCTGTATCCCCGCGCGTTGGTATTGGCACCGAGAGCCGTGGATTTATTAAATTCAGCAATACTGTCTGCACCAAATGCCGAAGATCCATCGCCCAATGCCTGTGCAGATTGACCGACCGCCGATGCCTGAAAATCAAGAGCCTTCGTCCATGTTCCTATAGCGGTCGCGCCCTGTCCTTTGACCTGTCCGCCATTGCCTAATACGACTTGGAGAGGACCGCCTAAACTTTTTGCGTTTGCTCCGATATATATACCGCTTCCTGCCTCAGCCGGATCGGTGTCATAGTCCTTTGCATTCATACCGATGACGATGCTTCCATAAGCGGACTGGGCGTTCTCACCGATAACAAGTGCCATATAAGGGTTTTTACCAAAGATTTTCGCTCTGTCTCCGATAGCAATGGAGCTTGCACCTGTTGTTGATGCATCATTTCCGACAGCAATGGCTCCGCCGCTTGTTGCTTTTGCATTTTTGCCGACGGCAACCCCTTTCTCATTTGTGGCTTCAGATGATGTACCGTAAGCAACCCCTTTCCCCGTGCCGATCGCCGTATCCGCTGCCATAGCGCCGGTGGTTATCCCCGTGCAAAGAACCAGTGCGGTCAGCGCTGCCGCCAGTTTTTTACCTGCTCCGGTTCTTGACGATTTCCCGTTCCTTTTGGCTGTTTCGGAAACCACTACATAGGAGTTTTTCACCTTGCTCCAAATGACTTTGTAAATGTGATTCATTCTTTCTGCCTCCCCTAATTCTGATAATTTTTATATAAAACCGATCGCCCCGACCCCTTTCGGGAGTGACCGATTTTAAACAGATGATCCGCCGGTCAGAAATTTCATGTATTTTGTTGACGGATCTGCCGCCGGATGCCTTCTTCCCCTCTATCAAACATACGGCGACGATCTTTTTCCCCTCTGCTGTGATTTTCCCGATTGCTCACTGTTGCGAATGCTTTTTAATACAGTTTTTTGCACCTGCGACTTAATTATTATCTAAATTATCTGTTTTAGTCAATTTAAAAGTTTTTTGGCTAACTCTATCTTTTATTTTGTTTATTATTTACCATTTTTATTATCAACTATTTTATAAAATTCTTAATTAGGTTCATATATTATTTTGGTTATATCGACTTTTATTTTAAAGTGTGTGGTTCTTTAAATAGTATTAATCTTGTAAAATTTTTTATTCTGATGTTTTTTATATACGGAATATTTACTTGTTATTTATTTTTTATATACACCGAAAACGAGTTCGAAAAAATTCTATTTTTACGGCAGAAACGGCTCTTCCTATTTCTGTTTTATATATTGATTTCTTTCAATCATTTTGTCGATAAACCTTTTTTATTTCTTCCCTCTTTAAAAGGATTTATGAGTTGTAATTTGTTGCACGCAAAAAGAGCGAATCCTCATTTCATCGGATCGCTCTTTTTTTATTTCGTCACTATTTTACTTTTCTGACATTTGCGATTATTTTGCAGCCAATGCCGCTATCTGTTGCTTCAGAGCTGCCAGTTCTTCTCTGATTTCCTTATTTTCCGCTTTGATTTCTTTATTCTCTGCTTCGATGGCCTGATTTTTTCCTCTGATTTCTTCGTTCTGCGTTTTCAGATCCTGAATTTCTTTTGCCATAGCGGTGCGGGAAGTGTTTACCGAGGATGTTCCCGAACCCAGTTTCACGGAAACTCCGGCATTCCACATTCTTTCTCCGCCGAATGTACCGCCGACACTGAGGAGGGTGTTTTCATTCATGCGGTAGAATGCGCCCAAAGCTGCGGAAGATTCGCTCTTGTAGTGACCGAAGCCGGCTGCAAAGTTCCATTTGTCTTCCGGATCGAATTCAAGGGGATGAAGAGCTGCGAGAGCTGCCGCACTTGCGCCTACTTCGTTGACACGTCCGCCAAGTTCGCCGATGCGGCTGTCCATTTCACTCATGCCGGAGTTGATGTTGCTGATGGCGCTGTCAAATGTTCCTTTGTTGATAGCATCGCTGTCATTTACAGCTGCACCGATATTGCTGATAGCTTTTCCGCCTGCATCAATGCCGTCACTCGATATTTTGACTGTCGATACGGTCGGGTCTTCTACCGCTGCTACGGTCGTTCCGTCAGCTTTCGTGTAGACATTGTTGTCTGCATCATAGGTTGCATCGGATAAATCGGAATACCAGTTGCCGTCTTGTCCTTGTACGAGGGCATTGCCGTCACCATCTGTCGCTGTAGAAGCAAAGGTGATGCCGTCTTTTGTTATGGTCGGGCCGTCCGTAATTGCCAATCCGTCTCTAGTAAGTGCCGTATCACCGATTGTTACGCCGTCGTTATTCATGACGGTATCGCCTGTCGTGACTGTTCCCGTGGTAACCGTATTGCCTTCGATAACCGTTGTCGTGTCGCCGGAACCTACGGTAATGCTTTTGCTTGCTGTTAATGTTTTAGTGTCTACACTTTCGAGACCGGAAAGTTTGGAGGACAATTTAATTTTAAATCCTTTGTCATTATTTACAACGCCGATGTTGCCTTCCGTCAGATCGCCTTTTGCGCCGCCGGTGATACTTAATTTATCATCTTTTCCTATTATGACTTCCGTTCCGTTGTCCCCTACAAAGGTCTGTTTCGTATTATCAATAGTTTCATTGATGGTGTTAATTTTAGTCTCAATATCACTCAGCTGGCCTTCCGTAGCAGCCCTGTCTTTTACAATGTTGTTCTTATCCCATGTCGTATTGCTTAACCCTGTAATATATTTTCCGCTTTGTTTAACAACATCACCATTCTCATCAAGTTTATCCGTTCCGTCTTCATTCTTCACGGTAAATTCCTGATTTCCTATTATGATGCCATTATCTGCACCGCCGACAGTAACTTGTCCTTTTTCACCATCAACGGTTACTTGATTTGTATCACTGCCTAAGGTAATCTTATCTGCTAAATCGATTTTATTCGTATCTCCATCTTTGGTGATAGCAATATTGTCACCGGCCGCCAAGGTTGCTGCTTTTATATCGGCAGATAACTTTGTGTTTAATGCTTTCAGCTGTGCCACGTTGACCGCATCCATATTGTATGTACCGGCTGCTACTTGTGTGATCTGACGAGTCTTGCCCTTATCGCCGACAGAAACGGCACCGAGGCCGGATTTCCAAAAGCCGTATGTATCCGAGCTTCGATCTTTCCCTTCCGGATCATATCCGGCGAGACCGGCTCTTTGTTTTGCTACGGAATAAGAACCTATAGCAACGCCACCGTCTCCACTACCTGTTGTTACACTGGCTTTGTAGCCGATTGCAATACCATTTGCTATTTTATTCACCTTAGCAGAAGTACCGAATACGACGGCATATTCCGATGCAGTCACTTCCGCCAGATTACCAATTACATTGGATCCGGTAGACTTCTCGCCTACATAAGCTTTCTCACCGATAGCAACAGAAAAAGTGCTGTCAACCTTTTTATAGCCTCCGGCCGAGTTACTCGGATCCTTGCGCACACCGGTACCAATAGCAACGGATCCTTCCAAAGCAGCTTTAGCATTATAGCCGATGGCAACAGAACTCAAACCGGCATCAGATTCGCTGCCGCCTGCAAAAGAATACTCACCTGCATGAGTATTGAATCCGATTGCCGTCCCCTGATGTCCGTCTGCAATGCTCCCCTGTCCTACAGCGAGCGAGGCCGTACCGCTTGCCTTGGCATCGTTATAGGGAGAGGCTGCCGGATCCATATCGATAAACTTAAGTCCGATATCTATGGAAGATCCGTGTTGTGTCAACTTAATTCCTCTTCCGGCAAGCAGATTAACGACCTTGCCGTCAGTAATCAATTCGGATTTTCCGGTTGCTGTCGCTTCATTTTCGGTCGTTGTTGAATAAACACTTCTACTGACACCAAGTGTCCAACCTGTATCATCAGCCGCCATGGCACCGGTGGTTATCCCCGTACAAAGCGCCAGTGCCGCAAGAGCGGATGTAATTTTTTTGCCTGCTCCGGTATGTGATGATTTCCCGTTTCTTTTTGCTGTTTCGGAAACTGCCACATAGGAATTTCGCACTTTGCTCCAAATGACTTTGTAAATGTGATTCATTCTTTCTGCCTCCCCTAAACTGATAATGAATTATATAAAACCGGACCTCCCGAACCCCTTTCAGAAGTGACCGATTCTAAGCAAATGAGCCGATCTGCAGGTCGGAAATTTCATATATTTCTCTGCTTTGACGCTTTCAATGACCCCTCTATGAAAAACATAAGTCTAAGATTTCTTTATAGTCGGTATCGAACCTTTTATTTCAGGTTTGATCAATGCTTTCTTGAAAAATTTTTCTATACTTATGACTTTATTATTTATTATCGGCCAAGCGTTCTATTTTAGTCAATTTGAAAATATTTTAATTAAATATCTCTATTATTTTATTTATCTTCCCCCGTTTATATTATTTTCTATATCTAAATTTTTTAATTAGCTGTATCTGTAATTTTAGATTTGACGATTTAATTTTCGTGGAACCGGAATTTTTACAAGGAAAAAGAGAGCACGCCCCGCATTTCATCGGACTTGCTCTCTTTCCTTTTCGTCAGTGTTTTACTTTTCTGTCGTTCCCGTTATTTTGCCATCAATTTTGCAATCTGTTCTTTCAGTAATGCCAATTCTTCTTTGATTTCTTTGTTTTCTTCTTTCATTTCAGCATTCTGATTTTCCAGTTCATTGATCCGTTTTGCCATAGCGGTGCGGGAAGTGTTTACCGAGGATGTTCCCGAACCCAGTTTC
>ERZ506741.410-NODE-410-length-14992-cov-4.28928_pt1 | contig 14992 bp, 13 predicted proteins | sample MGYA00513047_ERZ506741 | MGnify/ENA metagenome assembly ERZ506741
CCGATAAAGAATTTAAAAATCTGATTGAACAAGATGCTTTTTTAGAATATGCGAAAGTGTATGATCACTATTACGGAACTCCTAAAAAGAGAGTTCTTGATCTGATTGAATCAGGTGAATCGGTATTGTTGGAAATTGATATTCAAGGAGCGATGCAAGTCAAAGCAAGATATCCCAAGGGTATATTTGTTTACATTGTCCCACCGTCTTTGGAAACTCTTTCTGCAAGATTGCATGGAAGAGGCACCGATTCGGAAGATGTCATACAGAAGCGCTTAGCTGAGATTACCAAGGAGTTGTCCATGGCGCATAAATACGATTACATAATAGTAAATGATGTCTTGGAAGATGCGGTTTGTAAAGCGTGCGCTATTTTGGAAGCAGAAAAATGTAAATTATCCAGGAATGAAAATCATGTGGAAACGATTTTTCGGCAGTATATAAATAAGGAGGTCCCTTTAAAATGATGTGTTATCCTTCCATTGATGCTTTGGTAAAAAAAGTGGATACCAAGTATACCCTTGTTACATTGGCAGCATTGAGAGCCAGAGAATTAACTGACGGTGCGCTGCCGCTGTTGGATGATACAGGGAAGAAATCCGTCACCTTGGCTTTAGAAGAAATATATAACAACAAAATCAGTTATTCTGAAGACAAGAAATAATAATATATGCCGGCCTATACCGGCTTTTTGAAATTCAAAGAATATATTTTTTGAAAGGATTTCATGATGTTTCAAAATAAACATATCGTTGTAGGTATCTGCGGTGGAATAGCCGCGTTTAAGGCGGCGGGATTGGTCAGTCAGCTTCGTCAGCGCGGCGGCGATGTCCATTGCATAATGACGGAACATGCTTCAAAATTAGTGACACCGATTACATTTGGAGAACTTTCCGGTAATGATGTGACTGTAGATATGTTTTCCAATATTTACAAATGGGATGTAGAACATATTGCTTTAGCAAAAATGGCAGATATCTTTGTTATTGCCCCTGCAACAGCGGACATTATAGGGAAAGTGGCAAACGGGATTGCCGATGATATGCTTTCCACCACTATTATGGCAACGAAAGCCAAGGTCCTTTTTGTGCCTTCCATGAATACGAATATGTATGATAATCCGATTGTACAACAAAATATTCAAAAACTCCGTAACTTCGGATATGAGTTTGTGGAACCTGAAAGCGGACACCTTGCTTGCAATACCGAAGGGAAGGGCCGATTCCCCGCATTGGAAACCATTATGGAGCAGATGGAAAAAATTCTTTTCAGCCGGCATTTATTGAGGGGAAAGAAAATTATTGTAAGTGCTGGAGGAACCAAAGAAAATATTGATCCTGTGCGATATATCGGAAATCGTTCCAGCGGCAGAATGGGATATGCCATTGCCAAGGCGGCAGCCATGGAAGACGGAGAAGTCACTTTGATCAGCTGTACTCAGGATTTACCTGTTCCGAAAGATGTGAATATGATTTATGTTCAAGATGCCCGTGAATTGGATGCGGCAATGAATAAATATTATGAGTCCTCTGACGTGGTCGTTATGGCGGCAGCCGTTTCCGACTACCGTCCTGTCAATCAAGCGAATCAGAAAATCAAAAAAGAAGAAAATGATTCCTTGGATATTAAATTGGAATTGAATCCGGATATTTTATTTGGACTGGGAAAGAAAAAAACACATCAATTTCTTGTCGGCTTTGCAGCAGAAACCAATGATGTAATTAAGCACGGACTCGAGAAAGTAAAAAGAAAAAATCTGGACATGCTTGTAGCAAATGATGTGGCAATGCCCGGGGCAGGCTTTAATGTTCCTACAAATATTGTTTCCATCTTATATAAAGACGGTACAATGAAACAATATCCCAAGATGACAAAAGAAGATTTGGGGAAAATTATTATCGAGAAAATTGTGGAAAAATTATAAGAATTATTTCTTATGTCAATCTTTTATTAATACAACAAGTATGATATAATATCAAAATAACTCATCAAGAGCAGCAGAGGGATTTGGCCCTATGAAGCTGCAGCAACCTTCCCGTATATGGAAAAGGTGCTAATTCCATCAGCAAATGCTGGCAGATGAGAGGTTATCCTCCCTGCGCGGAGGATTTTTTTATTGGATGTATTTATGAGGAGGGCAATATGCCTAAAAAAATGTTATTTACTTCCGAATCGGTGACTGAAGGACATCCCGATAAGATGGCGGATCAAATTTCAGATGCTATTTTGGATGCGATTTTTGAACAAGATCCGAATGGACGAGTTGCTTGTGAAACGATTGTAACAACCGGACAGGCTCATATATTCGGTGAAATATCTACGACTGCAAAAATAGATATTCCTCGGATTGTTCGTAAAACAATTAAAGATATAGGTTATACCGACAGCCGTTACGGACTTGATTGTGATACTTGTGCTATTTTGGTGTCTTTAGATGAACAATCTCCCGATATTGCCATGGGTGTGGATTGCTCTATGGAAGCAAAGAAAAAGCAGATTAATCAGTATGATATAGGCGCCGGAGATCAAGGAATGATGTTTGGTTATGCCTGCAATGAAACGCCGGAATATCTGCCGCTGCCGATTGCCTACGCACATCGTTTATCTCGCCGTTTGGCAGAGGTCAGAAAAACGGGAGAGCTTACTTATCTTCGTCCTGACGGAAAGACACAAGTCACTGTAGAATATGATGACGGCAAGCCGGTCAGAATTGATACTATTGTTATTTCAACACAACATAATCCTGATGTAGAACAGGAAACCATTCACAAGGATATGATTGAACATGTCATCAAAGCGGTTATACCGAAAGAATTTATTGATGATCAAACAAAATATCTTATCAATCCCACGGGAAGATTTGTTATCGGCGGACCTCAGGGAGATGCAGGATTGACGGGAAGGAAGATTATTGTTGATACCTATGGAGGAATGGCTCGTCACGGAGGGGGAGCTTTTTCCGGTAAAGATCCCACCAAAGTGGATCGTTCTGCAGCCTATGCAGCCCGTTATGTAGCTAAAAATATTGTGGCGGCAGGAATTGCTGATAAATGTGAAATTCAATTGGCTTATGCCATCGGGGTGGCAAAACCGGTTTCTGTTTTTGTCGATACTTTCGGAACGGGAAAAATTGATGATGAAACAATAGTTTCTTTAATAGAAAATAATTTTGAACTTCGTCCGGCAGGAATTATTGATATGCTTCATTTGAGACGTCCCATTTATAAACAAACGTCCGCATACGGACATTTTGGAAGAACGGATATAGATTTGCCTTGGGAGCACTTGGATAAAGTAGAAATATTGAAAAAAGAAACAGGATTATAATTTAAACAGTATAATGATAAATATAAAGGTACTACAGGTGATGTTGCTGTAGTATTTTTATATTTAATTTTATAGATGTGATATAATAAACAATACAAATATTTTATAATGTAAAAACTAGAGTTATAAAAGATATTTTGCGTAAGGGGCGTGAACATTGGAAACTGTTGCTGAAGTGCTTATTAATCGGCCGTCCAAACATTTAAACAGAACTTTTTCTTATAAAATACCTCCCGAACTTAAAAATATCGGTCCCGGATGGCGTTGCATAGTTCCTTTTGCAGGAAAATTGGAAGAAGGTATTATTATTTCCTGTCATGAGGAAGATATAAAAAATATATCTTATAAAATACTTAATATTCATTCGGTGTTGGACTCTTTTCCTTGGTTCAGCGAAAAGATGATGAAGATTGCATTTTGGATTTCTCAATATTATATGTGTACCTATATTGAGGCTCTTCGATTGTTTCTGATTGATAAAAAAGGAATTAAAACTTCTGTTTATTATCAAATTTTATGGGATCGGGCAGAATCCGTGGAAAATATAGCAGGACTGGTTGACACTTCTGTTTCTGTTATATCCGAGGAAGATGCATCTGTCATCTGGGGAAAAGAATTAATCTCTGATTATGTAAAAAAAGGGTTTTTGATAAAATCAGAATCATTGACTGCCGTCCATAAACAACCGCTGAGCAAGTGGATGGAAGTATGTCATCCGACGGAAACAGAAAGTTTGTCAAGAAGTCCCAAACAAAGAAAATTGGCGGAATATGTGGATGGATATAAAGAAATAGAAGTATCGCAATTGATAAATTCGGGGTTTTCATCAGCTGTTATCAAATCTTTTTGTGAAAAAGGTTTCGGCCGTCTTTTTTATAAAAAAAAGGATACCGTTTCTTTAATCGAAGAAGAAATAGTTGACAGAGAAATAAAACTTACGGAAGAACAGGAACAGGCGATACAAACAATTTCTGATTCCATAGATAAGAAATCTTACGAAGGAATTTTGCTTCATGGGATCACCGGCAGCGGGAAAACGGAAATATATCTTCGCGCCGCCCGGCATGCACTGTCCCTTGGCGGATCTGTTTTGATTGAAGTGCCTGAAATTGCTCTTACAACCCAAATGGTCTCTTATTTTGCAAAGTGTTTCGGTGACAAAGTTGTCTTTATGCACAGCAATTTAAGTAAAGGGGAAAGATATAATAACAGACAGCGGATTGCTAATGGAGAAAGCAACATCATTATCGGTTCTCGTTCCGCTTTATTTATGCCTTTTAACAATTTAAAACTGATTATTATTGATGAAGAATATGATTACTCCTATAAGCAAAGCGACGGGCCTCGATATAACGGAAGGGATGTGGCCAAGTTTATGGCGGTGACTTATGGGTGCCCAATCGTATTGGGGGCGGCTACGCCTTCTGTTTCTACCTATTATGCAGCCCTGCAAGGTAAGATTAAACTGATAGAGCTTACACATCGCATCCATGACACACCGCTGCCGAAAATTTATTTGTGTGATATGAGAGATGAATATCGAAAAGGTCTTGAAAGTAATTTGTCCGAATCGTTAATCAATCTGCTCCATCAAACCATAAAAAATAAAAAGAAAGCAATCCTTTTATTGAACCGACGAGGATTTGCCACCACACTCATGTGCGAAAACTGCGGGCATATATTTAAATGCCCTCATTGTGATGTTTCTTTGGTTTACCATAAAGATACACAACGATTGAAGTGTCATTATTGTGAAAATTCCTTTTCCGTTCCGATGATGTGTCCGAAATGCAGATCTGAAAAGATTTTATTCTTGGGCAAAGGAACGCAGCGCATAGAAGATGATTTGAAGAGGGTACTGCCTGAAGCGAAGTGTCAGCGCTTTGACATAGACAGTACCGCCGGAAAACATGAAGCCTCCCGTATACTGAATGATTTCAGAAACGGTAAATTTGATATTTTATTCGGGACACAAATGGTGGCCAAGGGACATGATATTCCCGATGTTGAAACGGTAGGTATTATAGCGGCGGACAATATATTGAATATGCCTACTTATCTGGCAGCGGAACAAACTTTCAATCTGATCACTCAATGTGCGGGACGGGCAGGAAGGGACAGAGAACAGGGACAGGTTATATTACAGACTTTTAATCCCGAACATTATGCTATCCAAGCGGCGGCACATCAGGACTATAAAGAGTTTTATAAAAATGAAATAGAATTCAGAAAATTATTGAATTATCCGCCATTTGTCCGCATGATGAAAATTACCTGTTTTAATAAAAATGAAATGAAAGCGAAGGAACAAGCAGAGAAGATTTATAAATGGTTTCTCAGAAATATAAGCAGAGCCGTTCCTTCCGTCACAACAACTCCGCCTTATGAAGAATCGATAAAAAAGATCAGAGATTATTATTACATTTCTCTTTTAATTAAGGGAAAGGATTTGTCAAAACTGAAAATGCTTATGAGAGAATCAGCTCTCTTTCAAGAGAATGCTATAATTATAGATGTAGATCCTATATAGGATAAAGAAAAAGTAAGGAAGATAAAAATGAGTGAAATTATAAAAGCAGGAAATCCTATTTTAAAAGCAGTGGCAAAACCGGTTGTTACTTTTGATAAAAAATTAAAATTTTTAGTAAACACCATGAAAAAAACGATGTATGAATCTGATGGAGTAGGCCTTGCTGCACCACAGATTGCAGTTTCTCAAAGAGTTTTTGTAGCAGATGATGGAGAATCCGGGTTTGAAGCATACATAAATCCCGAATGGACACCCGATGGGGATGAAATGGCAAGTGATACGGAAGGCTGCCTTTCTGTACCCGATTTGTACGGTGAAGTCGAACGTTATGAAAAAGTTACCGTCAAATATTTTGATATACACGGCAGGAAAAAACAAAAAAAGGCTTCCGGTTTATTAGCCCGGTGCATACAACATGAAACCGACCATTTGAATGGGATTTTATTTATTGAAAAAGCAACTACACTTCATAAAGGAAAAGGATCAAATGAAGAATCCGTATAAAATCGTTTTTATGGGAACACCGTCATTTGCGGCAAAATCTTTAGATATGCTTTGCAGAAGAGACTATGTACCGGTTGCTGTCTATACTCAGCCGGATAAAGTTAACGGGAGAGGGAAAAAGATCACCTTCTCTCCGGTAAAAGAACTGGCGATAAAAAATAATATTCCCGTTTATCAGCCGATTACATTTAAAGATGAAGCGGTAATTGACGAATTAAAAAAAATAAAGCCCGACATCATTATCGTGATTGCTTACGGGAAAATATTGCCCGGAGAAGTTATAGAAGCTTCCCGATATGGAGCGATCAATGTACATGCCTCTCTTCTTCCCGAATATCGCGGTGCTGCTCCCATACAGAGAGCCGTTATCGACAGAAAAGAAAAAACAGGTATCACGATTATGAGGCTGGATTCCGGAATGGATACCGGTGATATCGTGACGATGGCAGAAATAGAAATAGGGAAACATATGACGGCAGGAGAATTATTTGATGCTCTTTCGCTCTTGGGCGCCGAAGAATTGATTCATGTTATGGATGATTTGCCGGAGGCATTATCTAACGCAGTCCCTCAGAATCACGAAAAGGCAACTTATGCGGAAAAAGTCACAAAAGATATGGGTCATATAGATTGGTCCAAGCCTGCGATTATTTTAGATGCTTTAATCCGCGGTATGTATCCCAATCCCGGGACATATACTTTTTTCAGAGGCAAACGGATCAAAATTCACAAAGCTTTTTATAAGAGTTTTGATACTTCCTCTTATACGCCGGGCGATGTTGTTTCCGTTAAAGATGGAAATATAGGTATTGCCGCTTCTGACGGAATTATTTATATCACAGATCTTCAGCCGGAAAATCATAAACAGATGAAAGCGGCAGATTTTATCAATGGATATCAGGTGAAAGAGAATGACCGGTTCGTCTTCTGAAAAAATTAAATCTGCAAGACTCTTTGCTTATGAAGCTTTATTTCAAATTTTCGAAAAAGACGGTTATACAAATCTAATCATTCAAAATATACTGCGTAAATTCTCTCTGAAGAAAGAAGAAAGGCATCTTCTGACAGAGTTGGTTTACGGTGTTTGCCGAAACTATAACTATTTATTGTGGGTGATCGGGCAATTAAGCAGCCGGCCGATAAAAAAAATAGATCCTGCAGTACGCATTCTTCTCTCGCTCGGATTATATCAGTTGATTTATTTGGATAGGATACCGGAATCGGCAGCGGTCAATGAAACCGTAAAAATATCTAAAAAAGTCACTCATTTAGGAAATTCCAAATTTATCAACGGAATACTTCGAAATTATATAAGAAATAAAGATAATTTTATATTGCCCCAAAAAGAAGAGAACCTCTCTTTGTATTATTCCCTTGTCTATAATGTTCCCGAATGGCTGGCTAATCGTTGGATTCGTGAATGGGGAGAAAAGAAGACAGAGGAAGTATTGATTGCTTTCCAAAAAACGCCTCTGTTATGTATCCGTATTAATACATTAAAAACGACAACCGATGAAATAGAAAAGATCTTTATGGCCAAAGGAATTTCTTTCCGAAGAGTGCCTTATTTAAAGGATGCACTCATTGTCCGCGAAGGAGCAGATTTAATTTTTAATGATTTATTAAAAGAAGGCTCTATTTATATACAGAATCCATCGTCCATGGCGGCTGCCGTGATTCTCGGAGCGCAAGAAAACGAAAAAATACTGGATATGTGTGCAGCTCCGGGCAGTAAAACCACTTATATTGCATCTATGATGAATAATAAGGGAGCTATTGACGCTTGGGATCTGTATCCTCATAAAATTCAATTGATTGAAGAAAATGCGAAGCGTCTTGGGATATTCATTATTCATGGAGAAGCAAGAGATGCTACGCAGCCTTTTTCTGCTTTATATGGTACGTATGACCGTGTTTTATTGGATGCCCCCTGTTCAGGACTTGGGGTTATCGGTCACAAACCGGAAATCCGATGGAAACGAAGAGAATCAGATCTGTCTGAATTCCCTGCAATTCAACAAAAACTTTTGGAAGAAGCATCTCATTATTTAAAGGCCGGCGGAATTTTGGTTTACAGCACTTGTACATTAAACAGAGAAGAAAATGAAAATATTGTTGAAGCGTTTTTGGCTTCTCATTCTGATTTTGAAAGTACAAATTTTGAGATAGATACCTTGGGAGAATCGAAGAACGGGATGATGACACTTTGGCCGGATGATCAGGAAAGAGACGGCTTTTTTATAGCAAAATTAAGAAGGACTCACGATGAAACGTAATATTTGGGGAATGAATCTTCAGGAAATGGAAGAATGGCTTATCCGCAATAAATTTCCCGGATTCAGAGCGAAACAACTTCGGGATTATTTGTATAGAAGATATATATTTTCTTTCGATGAAATGCAGCAATTCCCGCTTTCAATGCGTAACTGGTTGAAAGAAAATGCCTGTATCGAAAAGCCGGAAGTTATCAACCGTATTCAATCAGATGACGGTAACACCACTAAATTATTGCTGAAAATGAACGACGGCTCTTTGGTTGAGACAGTCTGTATGCATCATAACTATGGAAACTCAATTTGTGTATCCTCTCAGGTGGGATGTGCCATGGGATGCATTTTCTGTGCTTCCGGCTTAAAAGGATTGGAGCGAAATCTTACAGCGGGAGAAATTTTATCTCAGATTTATGCATTTATTGAGATTTATGGCATATCCGTTCATTCCGTAGTTATCATGGGAGCAGGCGAACCGCTGACAAATTATGAAGAAGTGCTGAAGTTTCTCCGCCTGATAAATGATAAAGAATTATTAAATATCAGCTATAGAAATATGACCTTGTCTACTTGCGGTATCGTTCCCCAAATTTATCGATTGGCAGAAGAAAATATTCCCGTTACTTTAGCCGTTTCTCTTCACGCCCCTAATGATGAAATCAGAAATAAATTACTTCCCATAAGTAAAAATTTTAAAATTGAGGATGTAATCAGAGCAGCTTCCTATTATTTCAAAACGACAAAACGGCGTGTTACGTTTGAATATATTCTTATTAAAGATATCAATTCGAGTGTAGAAAATGCAAAAGAACTTTGCCGGCTGGTAGGGAAACTTCCTTGTCATTTTAACTTGATTCCCGTAAACGGAACGGAACATATCAAGTTGTATCCGCCGGAATGGAAGGAGATTCGAAAATTTCAAGATGTTTTGATTGAACATGGGAAGGAAACCACCGTAAGAAAACAAATGGGTGATGAAATACAGGCTGCCTGCGGACAACTGAAACGACGCTATCTCAGCAAGGAAGGTTAGTGTTTTCCCTTTATTGACGGTATTTTTTTAAAATGCTACTATAAAATTATTAAGCACATAAATAAAAATTTTTATACGGGGTAAGTATATTTTTATGTTTATTACCTATGGAGATTCACGTATCGGTTTGGTGCGTAAGGCCAATGAAGACAGCATTTCCGACTGTATAGGTCCGTTTTTTATTTTAGCTGACGGCATGGGCGGATATGTAGGGGGAAAAGTGGCCAGCAGTCTTGCCGTAGAAAGTGCAAAAAAATATCTGAATAACATTTCTCTAAAAGACATTTCGGAAGAAACTCTTAAAGAGTCAATTTTACTTGCCAATCGCATGATTCTCGAGAAAAAAGCCAAAAATGAAGATCTTTCCGCCATGGGAACGACCATGATTTCTGTAGTGATTCATGATGGAAGTTTAAGCTGGGCACATGTGGGTGACAGCCGTTTATATATTTACAGCAAAGGAAAACTGCAGCAAATCACGACAGATCATTCATTTGTTATGGAATTGCTTGCCCGGGGAAAGATAACGGAAGAAGAAATGGCCGTTCATCCGAGAAAAAATGAAATCACTCGTGCGGTAGGAATTAAGCAAGATTTAGAAGTGGACACGGGAACCATTTCTTTAAAGAACGGTACTTTGGTATTAATTTGTACAGACGGATTAACAGGGATGATCTCCGAGGAAGCCATTTCGGACATTTTATCGGGATATGAATATCAAACAAAAGAAGATCTTGCCAAATGCGGAGAACAGCTGTTTAATGCGGCTTATGCCGAGGGTGCTAAGGATAATATATCGTTGATACTTATTGATTACTGGAGCAGGGAAAACGGAGAATAAGAATGATCGGTAAAATACTTGATGAGCGCTACAAACTGGAAAAGAAAATCGGATCCGGCGGTATGGCGGATGTATATATGGCAAAGGATTTGCTGTTAGACAGGATTGTAGCCGTAAAAATTTTACACAGCAGTTTCGGAGAAGACAATGATTTTATTGTACGTTTTCGTCATGAAGCTCAATCCGCGGGAAAACTGACACATCCGAATATTGTAGGTATTTACGATGTAGGCAACGATCAGGGCGTGCATTATATCGTCATGGAATATGTCGAAGGCATTACACTGAAACAATACATTCAGACACATCCCAATATTCCTATCGATACGACGGTACGAATTGTCATTGAAATAGGAAATGCTTTGGAAGTGGCTCATGAAAACGGTATTGTTCATTGTGATATCAAGCCTCATAATATTTTGCTGACTGAAACGGGAAAAGTTAAGGTTACTGATTTCGGAATCGCCAGAGCAATTAATTCCGGAACCGTTATTGATAAAAGATCCATGCTGGGTTCTGTTCATTATTTGTCTCCGGAACAGGCGGCAGGTGATAAAATTACGGAAAAAGCCGATATTTATTCTTTAGGTGTTGTTCTGTATGAAATGCTTACTCATCATCTTCCTTTTGAAGGTGAAACTGCAGTCAGTATTGCTTTACAACATATGCGCGGGGAAGTGCCCCGGCCTTCCAAGCTTAATCCTGCCATTTCTCCGATGCTGGAAGAATGTATTTTAACGGCTCTTCAAAAAGATCCGGAGAAAAGATACCATTCTGTTTCTGATTTTATTTCCGAACTAAAGATGGCACAGGGGTTTACTACATCAATTTATAAACCGGCACAGCCTGATTTTGCTGCAATGGCCAAACCTCTTTCGCAGGGAACCACAAAAATACCAAGGACTAAAAAAGAAAGTAAATTAAGCAGTTTTATTACTGCATTGCCGCAAAAATATATTTGGATTGCCATGGTGTCTCTTTTTGTTATTTGCTTTGCCTGGGCATTCTTCAGTTTTGGAAATTTTTGGAGTTCTGAAAATATCGATGTTCCTTCTCTTGTAGGAAAGCCGGTGGAGGTTGCTGAGAAGACATTAAAAGAAATGAATCTGAAAGTTTCCGTTGATGAAATTGTAAGTGATGATATTCCTGCCGGACAGGTTATTTCTCAAACACCGGTAGCCGGTGCCAATGTGAAAGCGCAAAGGATCATTCATTTGACGGTCAGCAAGGGCGGTGCGGCCATTCTTATTCCGGATCTTAAAGGATTATCATTGGAGCAGGCAAAAGACAGATTGGATAAATTAGGGCTAACCCTCGGTGCCATCGAAAATGGCAATGATGCATCTCAGCCGTCAGAAGTTATTATTTCTCAAAGTCCGCAGGTATCTCAAAAGGTAAATAAAGGAACGCAGGTTAATATTGTCATAAATATGAAACAAGCCGTAAAAGTGCCTAATTTGGTCGGGATGACAATAGCGGAGGCAAGACTCTCCCTGACTGCTGCAAATATGTCACCGGGGAAAATATCCTCTTTGGACGGCGTTACGGCTGATGATTCGACTGCCGTTGTAGTATCTCAAACTCCGGCAGGCGGAATATCCACTACAGATACAACGGTTGACCTTACGATTGCAAAAAAAGACAGAGCTCAAAAAAAGAGCGGCAGAGTAAACATCACAATTCCTAAAACCGGAGGAACTCGCCATGTGATTATTAATGTCACTGACGATAACGGAAAATCCGTAGCTTACGATAAAAGAGTTCAAGCCGGGGATAATGTCAGTGAAACTGTAGAAGGGATAGGAAAAGTAAGAGTACAGGTGTTGATTGACGGTAATGTGGTTCAAGATGGGGAACTGTAATTTATGCAGGGAATTGTCCTAAAGAATCAAAACGGATATTTTACTGTTTCCGGGAACGACGGAAATTTGTTACTTTGTCGTTCAAGAGGCCATTTAAAGAGGGAAACGGATATACTTGTCGGCGATTTTGTTGAATATGAAACGAATGGAGAAACAGAGGGAATCATTGTAAAAGTATATTCTCGTAAAAACCAATTATATCGGCCGCCTGTGGCCAATATCGATCAAATTGTACTTGTTTCTTCTATTCGCACTCCGGATATCAATCCCTTTCTGCTGGATCGTATGATTCTGCTGGCAGAAAATGCGGATATGACCCCGATCATTTGTATCAGCAAATACGATTTGGCTGAAAATGAATCCGATCGTCTTTGTGCGGAATATAAAAAAGCCGGATATATATCTTTATGTACTTCGTTGGTCACGCATAAAGGAGTGGACGAACTGAGAGCATATCTTCAAGGAAATGTTGTTGCTTTTTCCGGTCCGTCAGGTACAGGTAAATCCAGCTTATTAAATCTTCTGTTAAAAGAATCTTATTTCAAATCGGGGGAAGTCAGTAAACATACAGGACGCGGTAAAACTACAACACGTCATGCAGAATTGGTCAAATTTGACGGAAATTCATATCTGATGGATACACCGGGCTACACATTTCTCGAAATCGAACGATTGAATGCGGATGATCTGGCTTTCTTATTTAAAGAATTCAGACCGTATATAGGGAATTGCTACTTTAATGATTGCCGGCATTCATCTGAGCCGGGATGTATGGTAAGAAAGGCAGTAGAAGAAGGCATGATTGAAAAAAGGAGATATGAATCTTATATTCTTATCCTGGAAGAATTGAAAAATAAGAAAAAGTATCGATAGTTAATAGCAGGAGGTTCATATGAAAATAGCACCGTCGATGCTCGCCGCCGATTTCGGTAAACTGGCGGAAGAATTAAAAGATATTGAACAGGGAGGAGCAGATCTGCTGCACTTAGATGTAATGGATGGATCTTTTGTTCCGAACATTTCCTATGGACCGCCTGTTATTGAATCTATACGGAAATATACAACATTACCTTTTGACGTACATCTCATGGTTTATCATCCGGAAAACTATTTTGATGTATTGCAAAAAATAGGTGTGGATATGATTTCTTTCCATATAGAGGCCGCAGTTCATACGGATCGCATTATTAATGACTTAAAATCAAGAAACATAAAAGCCGGAATTGTTTTAAATCCGGGTACATCTGTATACACCATCGAAACAATATTGCCGCTTTTAGATTTTATACTTATCATGTCGGTAAATCCCGGATTCGGCGGACAAAAATTTATACCTTATGTTTTAGATAAAATAAAAGAGTTAAAAACGCTGATGAAAGAAAAAGAAGTAAATATTCCTATTGAAGTTGACGGTGGGATTTCTTCATCCAATGCCGGTTTATTGAAAGAAGCCGGCGCCGATATTTTAGTTGCCGGTTCTTCTGTATTCGGAAAAACAGACCGAAAGAGTGCAATTCAGCTTCTTCGAGGATAAATTTATATAAAAAAACCTGTATGATGGAGCAAAAGAACATACAGGTTTTTGTTTTGCCCGATTTTATTGTACAATAAATCATATGAGTTATGATTAAAAGATAGTAGAAATGCTATTTATAAAAGGAGAATAAAGAAAATTGATAAATACAAACTCAATTGCCCATTATTTGAATCCGAAAGGAATCAGAATTACCGTAGCCGATGTATCTGATGCGGCTGCTAAAATACAGGAGATTCATCAATTACCCGAACTGACCGCCTCTATCATGGGAAAGATATTGGCAGGAACGGCTGCATTAGCCACCGATTTTAAAAACCATGAAGGGGTGAGTCTGCAATGGAAGACAAATTCTGTTTTAGGAACCATTCATACGGATGCTTATGAAGGAAGCTATGTCAGAGGATTTGTTGATCATGCAGATGAAGGATTGGATATTACGGAAGAAAATGAAAAAAACTTAGTGAGTGCTGCCGGCGCCAAGCTGACGGTCACTCGTTATTCACTCCTTAAAATGCCTTATAACAGTACGGTACTTTTAACTGATGGTAATATTTCTCAATGCTTTACTCAATATATAGAACAATCAGATCAAACCTTATCCTTTGTAGGAACAGAAGCAAAAATATCCCCAGAGGGTAAAATTATTCGGGCCGCTGCCTATATAGCACATTTACTACCAGAAGGTGACAAAGAATCTTTCTTATCTGTTTTGAAAGAAGGACCGTATTTCATATTTACCGATGATTCTGATAAATCAATACATAGTTTATTAGAATCAAAAGAATTTGCCTTGTTGACTTCTTCTCCTGTTTCTTTCAGATGCACTTGTTCGGAAGAAAGAATAAAAAATTCTCTTATGTCTTTACCGGAAGTTGAAAAACAAAAATTATCAGAAGATGAAAATATTGAAATCTTTTGCCATTATTGCGGAAAATCTTATAAAATTTTCAGAGATACTTTTAAAAGCTGGCTTTCAAACGAGGGAGGTCATATTCAATGAGCAAATTAGCTTTTATCGGGGGAACGGGCGTATATGATCCGGGGATCCTTGATCATGTAGATTCGGAAATGATAAATACCAGATCGGA
>ERZ506741.414-NODE-414-length-14850-cov-5.39899_pt1 | contig 14850 bp, 13 predicted proteins | sample MGYA00513047_ERZ506741 | MGnify/ENA metagenome assembly ERZ506741
GTCTGTCTGTCTGTCTGTCTGTCTGTCTGTCTGTCTGTCTGTCTGTCTGTCTGTCAAAATTGTCTTGCCCGTTGCTGCATATGTCAAGAGGGCATCACGATAATATTCATACTGTTTTTGACGAGCTTCGATCTCCGCAGGAAGACCGATATTTAAATCCGAACAGAAGGATTCAAAATTATCAAGGACGTTCACCAATCTCTGCTGTACCTCAAGAGGAATCAATGGAAAAGCAAACTTAATAAATTTTTTCATATCAACCGATGCAAAGTTTCCTTGATTCAGACATTTCTTGCAGTAGTCATCAAGCTTAAAGCAGTAATAATATAAGAACTTTATATCGAACACATCTTTGTACTGCTCTTTGAGCATCAGATATGTAAAACGCTGGTTCGCCAACGAAGGAACTGTAATCAGAGCATGTTCTCCAATCGTGGCAGATGTAGCAACAATTATCGAATTGGCAGGAAACGGACTTCCCTTAACTGCACTTTCTGATACATATTGCAAAGCAGATGAGAGAATTCTTCCATTTTCTCGGATATCTTCCATTCTGAACCACGGTATAGTTCCCTTTTCCCAAAATTTCGGGTTGCTTTTGGAGGGTGTGTATCCATTTCTGGTATTAAACAACTCAGACAAAGTTTTATATTCCACTCCGTTTGGGCACATTTTTTCTATCAATTCATCAAACTTGCCCATATTTCCACCTCGGTCATTACCGTAGGTCAGCAGCTTATCTCTATAAAATTCATACTGCTTCCTCCGAGCTGTAAGCTCGGCTGTAAGCTCGGCTGTAAGTAACGTGAAATTGTCCAGAATCCGGACAATTTCGCGTTGTACCTCCAGAGGAGGTACAGGGAGTTTAAAGTTTCTCCATGTGTCGTTATTTATGTTATTTATTGTGCTGCTACTCGCTCCAGAAACTTTTTTAAGATGACGTTTAAACATTGACCCGGTAAGAATATGGAACATAAACGAACTTTGCATAATATCCTGTTTTGTCCGAATAACGCCCATAAAGCCACCGTAGGTATAATTCATATTTTTTGATATATAGGCGACTTTTCCTATGTGTTCTTTGCTTCCGCTTCCCGCACAAATAAGTATGTCGCCTTTTTTTAGCATTTGCGAATCTTTAACATGTACTTGCCGACTAATGACCTTTACATCGTCAAAATTTAATGTATTAGAGGACAGGGTAATGTTATTAGCTCTAAGTAGTTTGTAACCATCACCACCATTATTTATTTCCTGTCCTTTGCCATATGTTACACCACGCACATATTGGGCAACTTCATAAAATCGTTTATATTCCACTCCGTTAGGACACAGTTCCTTTATCAATTCATCGAGCCTGCTCATTAATTCTCTTCACCGCCTTTTTCCAACAGCTTTTTCACTTCCTTATCAAAATCAGAAGTTATCTTTTGCGTCTTGTTAAATTCTACATATTCCGCAGTAGCTTTTTCTTTTGCCATTCTACCGGAAACTTTTCCCTTATCCTGCAAGATCTTGTATTTACGAAACGCAAGGAACTCATTCACACTGGCAGCAAATTCTTCCATAGTAAACGTATTTTCTCGTTCTATCAAATCTTCAATATAATCAAAATATCCTGTTACTGCTCGTTCCAGTTGCCTGATTTGTTTTTCTTTCAAATAATTTTTAGCAATCAACACATCTGATTTTAAAATGCGACCTTCCGGAGCATATTTCCATGTAGTCAGCCCCATATTCTCCTTCATTCTATCCGCTTTTGTATAAATAATTTCTGCCGCAGTTTGTCCTGCGATAGCATAGTGAAATTTATTTTGCACCATCGCATAAAATTCATGAGTAACCTGCGCATCCTTGTCATAGTCGATACTACATTCTGCAAAAATATCCGTAATCTGCTGCCAAATACGACGCTCGCTGGCACGGATGGAACGAACTCTTTCCAGTAACTCACGGAAGTAATCCCTTCCAAAAGCGGTTTCCCCTTGCTTTAAGCGTTCATCGTCCATAGCAAAGCCTTTAATCATATATTCTTTCAGAACGCTTGTTGCCCACATTCTAAATTGAGTTGCTCTGCGAGAATTGACTCGATAACCTACGGAAATAATTGCATCAAGATTATAAAAATTTTGTTCTCTTTTTACTTGGCGATTGCCTTCTTGTTGAACTATTTCCATTTTGGAAATAGTTGATTCCCTCACCAATTCTCCTTCGTCAAAAATATTGGATAAGTGCTTAGATATAGCAGGAACATCCACACCAAAGAGTTTTGCCATTGATTTTTGTGTCAGCCAAATTGTTTCATCACCGATGGCAGCATTTACCGAGATATTTTCATCCGCAGACCGGTACATTAAAAATTGGAGTTCTCTGGTCATGCTTCCACCTCCCGACTGTTGTCAGGCAGGTCGATTTCTGTGATGATTTTATCGATTTCTTCACGGAGTACCTGCTCACGGGCAACGATTTCCCTGATTTCCGCATTTAACTTTACGATATCTATTTTTTCTCTTGTATCCTCCGCCTCCACATAGGTGGACACGGAAAGGTTATAGTCATTTTCTGCCACTTCTTCATAGCTTGCCGGATACGATATATGTTCGATTGTCTCACGTTTGGTGAAAGTGTCTACGATGTAGCGGATATTCTCCGTTGTCAGCTTGTTTTGGTTCGTCACCTTGATACATTCCTTTGTTGCATCCATGAAAAGAATCGTATTGTCTCTTTTATTCTTTTTCAATACCATGATGCAGGTGGCGATGGACGTGCCGAAAAACAGGTTGCTCGGCAGCTGAATGATGCAGTCTATATAGTTATTGTCTACCAGATATTTGCGGATTTTCTGTTCTGCTCCGCCGCGGTACATAATGCCCGGGAAGCATACGATGGCAGCCGTGCCGTTGGAAGCAAGCCATGAAAGGCTGTGCATGATAAATGCCATATCTGCTTTGCTCTTTGGCGCAAGTACCCCGGCAGGAGAAAAACGGGGATCATTGATGAGAAGTGTATTTCCATCGCCTGCCCATTTAATGGAATAGGGCGGATTGGATACGATCAATTCGAAAGGTTCATCATCCCAGTGCTGCGGACTGGTCAGTGTATCATCACAGGCAATACTGAATTTATCAAAACCTACATCATGCAAGAACATATTGATCCGGCAAAGGTTGTAGGTCGTGATATTGATTTCCTGACCGTAGAAACCGTTGCGGACGGCATCCTTACCGAGCACTTTCTCCGCCTTGAGGAGGAGGGAGCCGCTGCCGCAGGCGGGATCGTATACTTTATTGATTTCTGTTTTTCCCACCGTGCCGAGACGGGTCAGCAGCTCCGATACGTCGGCAGGCGTAAAGAATTCACCGCCGGATTTCCCTGCATTTGAAGCATACATGGTCATGAGATATTCATAAGCATCACCGAAAGCATCGATTTCATGATCCTTTACGTCACCGAGCTTCATATCGGCAACACCGTTCAGCAATTTTTCGAGCCTTTCATTCCGTTTGGCTACGGTAGGGCCCAGCTTATTGCTGTTTACATCAAAGTCATTGAATAAACCTGCAAAGTCGCTCTCCGCTTCGCTGCCCTTTGCAGATTCTTCTATATGGCTGAACACATGCTCTAAAGTTTCATTCAAATTTTCATCATTCGCAGCATTGGCACGAACGTTGCAGAAGAGTTCGCTGGGAAGAATGAAAAATCCTTTTTCACTCACCAATCCTTTTCGACCTTCTTCGGCTTTTGCATCAGATATCTTTGCATAATCGAAATCGGACTCCCCTGCAGCTCTTTCACCTTCATTGACATAGTTGCAGAGGTTTTCTGAAAGATAGCGGTAGAACATGGTACCGATAACATAAGTCTTAAAATCCCAACCGTCGACGGCACCGCGCAGATCGTCTGCGATCGCCCATATGGCACGATGAAGCTCGTCCCGTTCCTGTTCTTTTTTGGTATCAATCATTTTTCTCCTCCGCTCTATCTTCAAGCCCTGCCTCTTCCAAAACCGGATGATCCGATTCGTTTGAAAGGCAGCACCTTATATTTTCATCGATTCCTTTTTTCTATAATAGTATAACATTTCCGTCTATTTGGATACTGTATATGAAAGATTCACCGCAAATAAAAATCCCCCGGAGCTGTTCTCCAAGGGGAATGATTGGGAAAAAACGTAACTGATGCGGCAACACTGCCTTTTTTATTCTTCAAACTTTTCCTCGACATTAAAAATGACTTCACAATCGCAACCGGCACCATTTTCTTGCAAAAATTCTAATACTTTTTGCCCGTCTGCATTTTTATCTTTCAGAAATTCCTTTGTTAAAGAAAAATCATGATTGCACGCTACTGTTTCCGATTTATCATTGAGGTAATCAAATAATTCATAAAACAGCTGCCTTTCCATCGGCAGACTATCCTCGAAAATTTTTTCTTGTGCATTTTTATATTCATCCGTCAATTTTTTCTTATACGCTCTATCCGTCATGCGGTTCCTTTCATTCCAATTTATAATTCATCTGATATGATCTCACGCCATTTCCTTGCATTTTCAGAATTACTGTCTATCGGCGTTGTATGATTATTTGTAAAAACTTCCCACTGCCAATCTTCACCGCCTGCACAACCGACTTTTATATATTCTTCCAAGAATTTTGTAAACGAATTTGCCATTACATAGCCATGCAAATCGCTTCCATCATGACTTAAATATACGACTCTCCCGTAAGTTTCTTCTTCTAAATCGATTGCCAACAAATCTCCGTTTCCCACTTCCTGAAATGCCAACTTATTATGAAAAACTCTATCATACGGGTTATCATAATCAGGATAACAAATATCTATCCACCCTCTTCTTCTTTCTTCAAAAAGGGGAATTAAATCTATTCCAAAATGAAGCTCACCGCAAAAAATTCCCGCCAGTTCACTTGGTAATGATAATAGTTCCTTTTCCTTATTATAAATACTCCAAAAAAACTCTATGTGGGATGAAATTTCTTTCAATGCCTGTCTGAATTCTATTGGAAGTTTGTAGCCCGGATCTCTTTCAAGTTTTAGAATATCTTCTTCTTTTGCGATTTCTTCACATACAATTTTTCTTGTAATTCCACCTGATTCATCTACTCTATTTTTGAAAGAATTTAATATGTCTAATATTTCATCTCTGTTGTACATAGTTTCCCCGTAATCTATATAACCCTTATCATATATCACTTCTATAAAGCTATTATTGTTGCTCCTATCATCTGAGGACTAATTAAGAATCCGGTTTCATATCGGGTATTATCATTTTATTCTTCAATATTTTTCGTCTGCCTTACAACGACACATTCCCATCCATCATAGGCACCGTTAAATTCTTCTGCCATGTCCATAAGATACCAAACAATATCATCGATATCTTCAAAATCATCTTCTCTCCCAATCACAAGTTTGTTGTCTCTATCTTCACTATCATCATTATTTCTCGACTCAAGCTTTTGAAACCCTTTCTCCTTTGCTTTCGTTAAAAATTCTTCCCTGCTTCCCTCGGTTTCAAAGTATAGCCAATGTTCAATAATTCTCGGCACCATGCTGTCGCCTTCATTTTTAATTGCTTCGATAAGCCTCATATTCATGATACTTTGATATTCATATCTGTTAGGATAGAGTGCGTTAAAATACATATCCCATTCTTTATCTTCAACTGCTGCGAATGTATATACATAATCAGGGAAATTTTCTGCCATCATCTCGGAAATTTCATCTGCATATCCCGACACATTCTTAGCATAAGCAAAGATATGTACACGTTCATCGCATTTCACAACACCGGCAAGAATATCTCCATGTTTTTCAATAATCTCTAACATGTCATCTTCTATTCGATATAAATATTCTTTTTCTTCCATTGTAGGAAATCCGGTCTTATTAGCATTTTTATATAATATTTGTAATTTTAGTCTTTTAGAATATTTCGAAGTTAACTCAAAGTCTGAAAGACCTAAATTCACCCTGATTACCGCCGGCAAATCATAAGCAAAAGCATTGCACAGATAAACGCCCCAATCTACATTAATTTCTATTTTTTCTTGAGCTGTAGCCTCTTCAGCAGACAGGCATACTCTTTGCTTTCTTCTTTCGACTTCTTCTTTACATTCTTTTATCACCCCCAAAGCATTCTCATCGGCAGAATCTATTTCCGCCCAACGCATAGCATAGGGAATGGCTTTTTCTTCATTGTTTAAATACTGATATCCATATGCCATACGCATATTCCATTCCGCTTTATCTTTACCCTTTTCTTTTACTGAATTAAGAATATCTATGGATTTCAATAACGCCTTACACCCGATAAACTCAGGGGTTCCCTCATTATCATCACCAATAACAGCGAAGTTTTGATATGTACGAGCAAGCTGATAACATACTTGATAATCTCTTTCTTCTTTAGGCATGCTTTCTAACAGGTTGATACACTCTGTATATCTGTCTTTGTCATTAAGTTCATCTATTTTTTCAAAAAAATCCTGACTGTTTTCTTTTTGATATTTCATAATTATCTCCCGATTAAAAATTTAAATCTTATAATTATCTTTTATCCAAAAATAAAAATACGACACCGCAAAGGACAAGTATCAAGCCGCATATTCCTATGAAAACTCTATATCCTTTCTCGCCCCATATTTCAAAAATAAAAGCATGCCTTATCCTATCTCCTGATGTTGCATCATAAACCCATTTCCAGTCTCTTAAAGCACCTATGAAAAATATTAAACCTGCCACTATCAACACATACTGATAATGTGCCTTTAAAAATTCAAATACTCCGTCCATATTCTTCCCCTGATCAGCTATTTCCTCCATCAATATTTTTCTTTTATAAATCAATAATATAAGATCATTGTATCATGACTTGATCGCAAAGAGTATCTGCAATAACCCTGATTTTCGGGATCGGTGCCGATTACGTTGCGGGTAAGACCTCAGATGAGGGAAAGCATTGACCGCCGGGAGATTCAAAAACAAAGTGATCCGGCTCTTCGCCTGCGAAGTGCGAACGCCGAAGAAGCATAAAAAAACGGCACAGCCGTTCATGACGACCGTGCCGAGTTTTCAGATGTCAGAAAAATCGTTAGTTAAATTTCTTTCAGACCTTCTCTTTTTCAGTCTTTTCCCAGTTTTCCTCCGTAGACGGGGAAGAAACCGAATTCGCCGTAATCTTTTATTTTTTCCATATGCTTCAATATTTCCATATCTTCGTCGGAAATGGTGAAATCAATGTCGGCATTTTCCTTCATATGCTGCGGATCTGCCGTTTTCGGGAGCACCACCGTATCCAGCTGCCAGTCATAGCGGATGCAGAGACGGGGAATGGAAACGCCGTATTTCTTTGCCATTTCTGCGATGGCTTTATGCTTCAGCGCTTCTCCGTGGGCTACGGGGGAATAGGCTTCCACCACGATTCCTTCTTTTTTGCAGAATTCTATGAGCGAAAGCGGCGTATTGGCGATATGGCAGAGGATCTGGTTCACCATAGGCTTTATTTTTGCCGTTTCCATGATATTTTCCAAGTCCTGTTCAAGGAAATTGGAAACGCCGATGGCTTTTAATTTTCCTGCCCCGTAAGCATCTTCCAGAGCGCGCCATACTTCCCTGTTTTCCTTTTCATAGCGGTATTCCGAGCGGTTCACTTCCCGCCACGGCTGAGGGGAATGAATGATCATCATGTCCAGATAGTCAAGGCCCATGATTTGTAATGTTTTTTCGATGGATGCCATGGCAGAATCATAGCTTTTGTGTTCTGCCGCCACTTTGGAGGTGACGAAAATATCTTTTCTGTCCAAACCGCAGTTGCGGACGCCTTCGCCGACGCCCCGTTCGTTTCCGTAAGCCTGCGCCGTATCGATATGACGGTAGCCGATCTTCGCCGCAGCGATCACCGCTTCCGCCGCTTTGTCGTCATCAATAAACCAAGTACCGAGTCCCAGTTTCGGAATATCCGCACCGTTGTGTAAATGAAGAACTTCATCAAATACCATAATTATCTTCCTTTCTTCGACAATTTTTTTACCATATATTTCCTATTTAAATATAAAGAGTCTTTCATTCCTGCTGTCTTCATCTTATATAAAAGAAATATCAAGGTCAAATACTCATTTCCTTGTCTGTTCCATGCTCTTTATGTATAGTTGATTTTCTGTTTTGATTTTTGAAACGTAAAAAACGCCCCGCTGAAAGATATATGTGATATAATTTTGCTAATTATATGTAAAATAATATACATAAAATAATAACGGGGTCAGGTCATGGTATTTTCTTCTTCGGTTTTCCTGCTTTTATTTTTGCCTTTGGTCGTACTTATTTATTACAATCCTTTCTGCAAGGGCAGAAAATTCAGGAACAATTTCCTTCTCGGGGCAAGCCTTTTCTTTTATGCTTGGGGCGAACCTTTTTTTGTGATCTTGATGATCCTTTCCATTGTTGTCGGCTGGTTTACCGGTAAAAAAATAGACGAAGCACCGCAAAATAAGAAGAAGCGCATATTGATCGTCGGCGCTTCTTTTCATATCGGCCTTTTATTCATCTTCAAGTATCTGACATTTACCGCCCGACAGCTTGGCCTTCTGTTGAACAAAGATTTTTCATGGCTCAATATTGCCCTGCCTATCGGTATTTCCTTCTTCACTTTTCAGCTGCTCTCCTATCTTTTCGACATCTATTACGGAAAGGCAAAAGCGCAGAAAAGTATTTTGAATGTCGGTCTCTACATCGCCTTATTCCCTCAGCTGATCGCAGGACCTATCGTCCGCTACGATACTATCGAGGATCAAATCATGAACCGCCGGGAATCGATGAATGATTTCTGCAGCGGTATGCAGCGATTCATATACGGTCTTGCCAAGAAGGTGCTGATTGCAAACTATGTGGCACAAGTGGCAGACAATATATTTGATTCCGGCACAACGCTCTCCGTTGCTACCGCATGGCTCGGTGCCGTTGCCTATACTTTGCAGATCTACTTTGATTTCTCCGGCTATTCCGACATGGCTATCGGTCTCGGGAGAATGTTCGGTTTTAAATTTCCCGAAAACTTCAATTATCCTTATATCAGCAAGAGCGCTGCCGAATTTTGGCACAGGTGGCATATTTCCCTCGGTTCATGGTTTAAAGACTATGTATATATACCGCTGGGAGGCAGTAAAGTCAGCACGGGCCGCTGGATATTCAATATGTTTGTGGTCTGGTCTTTGACAGGTCTGTGGCATGGTGCAAACTGGACATTCCTCTTCTGGGGGCTTTTCTATTTTGTCCTTCTTCTGGCTGAACGGTTTACGAGATTTCCGAAAAGAATCGGTTATTGGGCGTATGTATACTCTTTCTTTGTCATCATCATCGGAAGAACCATTTTCCGTTCCCCCGATATTCAAAGCTTTCTTCACTATCTCGGCATGATGTTCGGCGTCGGTTCCGCCGGAATTACAGACTATATGTTCAATTACTATATCTCCGGCAGCTACGTCGTCATGGCGGCAGGTATTCTCTTTTGCTTCCCGGTTATCAGAAAATTAAGAGAAATAAAAATGTTCAATGCCATGGAACCTGTACTTTCAGTGATGTTGTTTTTACTGACTCTCATCAATGTGATCAGTTCAAGCTATAATCCGTTTATTTACTTTAATTTCTAGGGGCGGTGAGATGATGAACAAACTGAAAAAATGGTGCATGCTGGGCTGCTTTTTGGCACTCTGTCTGATACTGACAAGCATGATTACCCGATATACAGCCGTCAAAGCGGCATCAAAACTTATGTCGGTCAATAACATTGTGGTTAAGTCCATTTTGCCGTATCTTCCTCTCCCCGAACAAAGAGAAGAGACTAAAAAAATAGACTGGTCTTCCTTATATCCCTTTGGCAATACTGATGAAACTCCTGCCGTACAAAGGGATAGTGATAGATCAAGTGCAACAAATAAAGCTGCAAAAATCATTTCCAAAATAAATTCAAAAAAAGGTTCTTTTGAAGAACGCGCATCGAAATGGATCCTCAAAAATATTGCCGGTTATCAAGAATTTGTAGAACTATATAATCGATATAACAATACAATAAATTGGAATATCATCTCCAAAAAAGAATATAACGGCGTGGTGGAATTGGAAAACGGCCAGCTGACAGTTTTCAAGAATAAAGATAATGTGTCGGAAAAGATAAAGAACCTCTCCGAACTGGCAAATTTCTCCGAAAAAAACGGGGCCGCCTTTTTCTACTTATCTGCCCCGAGTAAAATCAGCCGTCATGACAAGACATATGATTCCCTTGATTTTTCCAATGCAAATACCGATGAACTTCTTGAAGGGCTTCGGAAAAACGGGGTCGATTATATAGACTTTCGGGATAATATTGACGAAGAAGGACTGACGGCAGATAACGTTTTTTTCAGAACCGACCATCATTGGACACCCGAATCGGGGCTTTGGGCAACAAGAATCCTTGCAAAATATTTAAATGACAACGGCATGATACAAAGCGACCTATCTCTTCTGGACGCTGAAAAATGGGATCGGGACATCTATAAAAATTATTTTCTCGGCTCCCGAGGGAAAAAAACAACCTTGGCAAGAACGACTCCTGACGACATCACCATTTATCATCCCAAATTCGATACCCGGCTGCATCTGGAAATACCAAATAAAAATATAGCTGCCGACGGCAATTTTGATATCACCTATGATATGAAACGTTTGGAAAAAGTGGATTATTATAACGAAAATCCTTATGCCGCCTATTCTTGGAGCGACCGACCCTACACATATATCAGAAACGATGACGCGATCAATGACACCACCATTTTGCTCATTAAAAATTCTTTCGGTAACGTGGTATTGCCCTTCCTGTCCCTTCAAGCCAAGAATATATTCGCCATAGATCCAAGAGTGTTCACCGGAAGTATTCATGAATTTATCAAACAAAAAAAGCCGGATATCGTCATAGTGCTGTATTCTGCCAACTATTTCAACGGAATCATAGATTATACAGAGCACAATGATCCTTGGGACTTCCGATGAACAAAACACCTTCTGTCTTTTACAGGCAGGAGGTGTTTTTTCTCCGGTTGATCCCCTGCCCTTCTCTGTATTACACTGGAGAAAAGGTATCGGAAAGGAGTTTTCCATGAGAAAAATCGTATTTGTCTGCCACGGAAATATTTGCCGTTCTCCCATGGCGGAGTTCATCATGAAAGATTTGGTCCGCAAAGCAGGGCTTGAACAGGATATTTCTGTTTCTTCCCGGGCTGCCCGCCGAGATGAGATCGGGAATGATATGTATCCGCCGGTACAAAAACTTTTGAAAGAAAAAGGCATTCCCTTTTCAAAAAGAGAAGCCTCTTTGTTTACCGCCGATGATTATTCGGACAATGATTATATTTTTGTCATGGATCGGGAAAATTTCGATGATCTGATGAGGTATACGAAAAATGATCCGTTGAAAAAGATTTCCTTCTTTTCCGAGCTCTATGGAGAAAAACGGAACATTGCCGATCCTTGGTATACCCGGGATTTTGAAAAAACTTACAATGATCTGCTCCCCGGCTGTGAAATTCTTCTTTCTGAACTGAAAGGATCTTTATGATTTCTCTTTATCCTTCTTTTTATGACAAATTTCTCTGCAAAGCAGGGGACTGTCTTCATTCCTGCTGTATCCAGAACTGGGATATCGACATCGACGATGGGACGGCGGAAAAATATAAACAAACTGACGGCCCTTTGGGGGACGAGCTGCGAAATGCCATGATCTCGGGAAGTGACGGTTTCCGTTTCATCATGACCGAAGAGGGGTGCTGCCCTTTTTTCGATGACAACGGTCTTTGCCGCATTGTTTTGGAAAAAGGGGACGACTATCTTTGCGATATCTGTGCCATGCATCCCCGTTTTTTTGTTTACGTTTCCGATTTTGAACTGTCAGGAGTCGGGCTTTCCTGCGAAAAAAGCGTGGAACTTCTTCTTTCGGAAGAGGGGCCTCTTTCTTTCACGACGGAAAAGGGAAATGACTTTTTTGACCTTCCCGCCATTTTAGAAGCTCTTGATTTTTCTCCCACGGCGGAAGAAATCATATTCACTCCCCGGATCGATAAAAAATATTATGAAAACCTTCTTTCTTTTCTTAAGAAAACGGAAGCCATCGATGAAGCGTGGACAAGCCGCCTTGCTTCTCTTGTAAAAGATCTTCCTTTTGCGGAAGAAAAGGTAACCGCCTTTCCGAAAAATCCCTCCGCCCTCTCCCGGGTGTACCAATATATTCTCTATCGGGGGCTTGAGAAATCGGAGCATTACGGCATTCCCGCCGTCATGGAATATGCCCGTCAAAGTACGGATTTCATCCTTCTCGAAACTGCCCTGTACGGTGATTTTCCCGAAAATATCCGCCGCTGGTCGGAGCAGATCGAATACGACACGGAGAACACCGATCTCTGGCTCCGCCGTGTTTCTTCTTTATAAAATATTTCAATTAAAATTTCCTCATGCAAAAAAGCCTTTCTTCACCGATACAACCGAAGAGGAAGGCTTTTTTTATTTCCTGTTTATTTTATAAACTTCTTATTTTTAATAATTCCCGATCAGTATTTCATTGATTTCTCCCCGTCCGTTTCCGCGGCTGTTGACGGATCGTTTGGCTTTGACCGTGGTGATTTCATATTCTTTATAAAGGTCTCTTAAAAAAGGATGATCCGAGTCGGAGAGTAAAAATCTGATTCCTTTTTTATCTAATTTGTCGCACTCTTCTTTGAGCTCGATCTGCTGCTCTTTTCCGAAGCCGTTTTCCGTATATCCCGTGAAGGAAGACGACGGGGACAAGGGCATGTAGGGCGGATCGAAGTAGACGAAAGCGCCTTTTTTCAGGTTTTTCAGTGCTTCTTTATAGTCGCCGTTCCTGATCTCTACCTCATTTTCATTGAAATACTCCGACATCGCTTCTATGACGGTTCTGTTTACAATATTCGGATTTTTGTATTTCCCGTAGGGCGCATTAAATTGTCCCTTCCGATTGACCCGAAAGAGGCCGTTGTAGCAGGTTTTATTCAAATAAATAAGCCGTGCCGCTTTGGCGGTATCGCTCATTTCGTCATAGTCTGCGCTTCTGTCCATGGCTCTCACGGTATAGAAATATTCTTTCGAATGATGCCGTTCATGTTCTTCCAAGGCGGAAATCAATTCATGCGGCTTGTTTTTGATCACCCGGTACATATTGACAAGCTCTTTGTTGAAATCATTGATCACCGCTTTTTTCGGCTGCAGGGCAAATAAAACGGCACCGCCGCCGACGAAAGGTTCTGTATAGACGGTCACATCTTCGGGAATGAGGGGAAGGATGTCGCCGAGCAGTTGTCTTTTTCCGCCCGCCCATTTGACGACAGGGGAAAGGTTCCCGTTTTTTTCTTTTTCAGTTTTTATCGTCATTTCCCCCTTATCCGAACTCATCTGTACCATTAAAATCTTTTTTGATTATAGCACATTGTCATATACCGCATTGTCATATACCGCATTGGATTATACCCTTATTTCTTTTTCATGGTTTTTAAATTTTGGAGGATTGTCTTTTTGAGTGTTTTTTCTATGTCGCCTTTTTGTACGGGAAGGGGGATTTCTTTTTCCAAACCGTTATGGCTTGCCAGAAGAACAAGGTTGAAGGGGGCGACGGTAGCAAGCATGGCGCTGTACAAGCGGGGATCGTCTTCGCCGTATCCGGTATATTCGGAAAATATTTTTACCGCCAAGGAAATTTTCGGAAGGCCCGCTTCTTTTATGATTTTTCTCACCGTTTCCGACGGATTCATGAGTTCTCTGATCCAGACGGTCATTTCCCAGTCTTTTTTATGAAATACATTTTCTGTAAGGAAATTGACTATTTGTTCCATTTTTTCGTCCCCCGAGAGAGGCGATTCGTGAATTTCCTGCAGTTTTTCCATGGAAATCAGGCGGTTATGGACATATTTCAGAAGGGAAAAATACAAGTCTTCCCTGCTTCCGAAATGGTACTTCACCGCTGCCTGGTTCACCCCTGCTTTTTCGCATATTTCTTTGGACGTAACGGAATCAAATCCTTTTTCCGCAATGAGACGGCCTGCCCATTGAAGGATCGTTATTTTTGTTTTTTGCCCGTCTTGCCGTATATTTCTTTTCTCTTTCATTTTTTCTCCTCAAGATAATTTATGTTTGAACATCCACGCCGCAAGGGGCATCGTCACCGCCGCCACCAGTATCAGGGGGATATAGTCGGGAGCGACGGCGGAAAATCCCGCTCCTTCCAGATAAATCCTTCTCACGGCGGAAATGGCAAAGCGCATGGGGTTGATATAGGTGACGTATTGAAGGATCTCCGGCATATTTTTCACCGGTGTCGCCATGCCCGAGAGGAGCATCATCGGAAGGAGGAGGAAGAAATTATAGACCATGACTTGCTGCATATTTTTTGCCACCGCCGACAGCGACAGGCCGATCCCGACGACACTGAAGAGGAATAAAATCATCGTTATGATGATGACCGAAAGTGATCCTTGAAGAGCGACGCCGAACCAGAAAACGGAAATGCCGAGAATGATCATGGACTGAAAGAGTCCCGTCACGATGGGCGGCACCGCTTTTCCTATGAGTATTTCCATCGGAAGGAGGGGTGTCACCAAGAGCTGGTCGAAAGTGCCCTGTTCTCTTTCTCTTGCCACGGAAAGGCCGGCGAGCATCATCACCTGCGTAAGGCTCACCATGGGAAGAAGGGCGGCAAGAAATCCCCAACGGCTGATTTGGTTCGGATTGTACCATGTCCGTGTTTCTATTTTTATCAGTTCTTTTCCGCCTGCAAGTTCTCTGTTGAGATCG
>ERZ506741.437-NODE-437-length-13807-cov-4.10915_pt1 | contig 13807 bp, 13 predicted proteins | sample MGYA00513047_ERZ506741 | MGnify/ENA metagenome assembly ERZ506741
CAGCATTTCTTTTATTTACATTATATTTTTCAAGAGCGGTCAAAATCATTCCCGGTTTAGGTTTCCTGCAATCACAATCAACATCATATTGAGAAACTGCGGCACCCTTAAGATGAGGACAATAAAAGAACTCCGTAATATGTCCTCCCCATTTCTCAAATTCATTTTCCATTAAAATATGAACTTTTTTTACATCTTTTTCTTCATAATAACCGCGGGCAACTCCGCTTTGATTGGTAACCACAAATAGTAAATATCCCGCTTTAGTCAGTCGTGCTACCGCTTCTCTGGCTCCGGTTATCCATTCTATTTTATCAAAAAGATATAAATAACCGATATCTTTATTTAGAACCCCGTCTCTATCAAAAAAAACCGCTTTGTTAAAAGACATGTTATTTATTCCAGTCAAGATCGTCAATCATTTGACATATAATGTGAGCGCACAATAAATGAATCTCTTGAATTCGTGCCGTTACATCAGAAGGAATAATCAAGGACAAATCACATAATTTTGCAATTTCTCCGCCATCCCGCCCCGTGGATGCAATAGTTGTCATTCCCTTTCTTTTTGCTTGTAAAACGGCTTTATTTACATTTTTACTGTTTCCGCTTGTTGAAATGGCCCAAAGGGTATCCCCTGCCATTCCCAACCCTTCAATTTGTCTTGAAAAGATATCATTGTAGCTGTAGTCGTTAGCAACAGATGTAAGTATAGATGTATCGGTAGTCAATGCTATAGCGGGTAATGCAATTCTTTCATTGTGAAAACGACCTATAAATTCCGCTGCAATATGTTGTGCATCCGCCGCACTTCCGCCGTTTCCGCAAATGAGAATCTTATGTCCGTTTATTAAAGATTTTTTACAAACTTCTGCCATTTTTTCTATAACGGGAAATAAACTCCTTGTTTGTTCCAAAACTTTTTCATGTTCATCAAAACATTTTTGTATTGTTTCAATTTTCATTATCATCTTCCTTACCGGCTTCCCCGTTTTTTCCGGATTTCATCAATGTTTCCAGTTCACTCATAAAACTGCTCAAATCTTTAAATTCCCGATAAACTGATGCAAAACGAACATAGGCAACCTGATCCAGTTTGCGTAATTCTTCCATAATCAGATTTCCTATTATTTCGGTGGGAACTTCCTGTTTCAATTCGTTTCTGACTGTCCGCTCGACAGTATTAACGATTTCTTCAATTTGTTCAGTTGAAATATTCCGTTTTTCGCAAGCACGTACCAAACCGCTTCTCATTTTATTTCGATCAAACATCTCTCTTAATCCGTTTTTCTTAATGACTCTTAACGGAGCTTGTTCAATCGTTTCATAGGTGGTAAAACGACGGTTACAAGAAAGACATTGACGTCTTCTGCGAATGGATGCACCATCATCGGTATCACGAGAATCGGTTACTTTCGTGTCGGAACTGTTACAAAAAGGACATCTCATCATATTCTCCTATCCCATATAAGAAGAAAGGCTACACTGCATTTGCGGTGTAGCCCTGTACATATCATTTATTTCTTAGAAACTCAGGGACCGCAATACTGTTTGAATGCATGCTGCCTCTAAATGTGCCCGCTCCCGCATTGGAAGGTTTTTTTCTGTCTTCAAATCCGGTAGCGATAACCGTAATCTTTACGGTATCATCATCTAAAGCGGGATCCACTGAAGTACCCCAAATAATATTTGCATCGGGATCAGCAGCTTCTGTAATAATTTGGGAAGCTTCATTAATTTCGAAAAGACCTAAATCCTCATTCCCCGTGATATTGATGATAATTCCCTTAGCTCCGTCAATACTCCGTTCCAGAAGAGGACTGTTGATTGCCATTGTAGCTGCATCACTGGCACGATTATCACCGGTACCGATTCCGATTCCCATAAGAGCTTCGCCTTGATCACTCATAATGGTTCTTACATCGGCAAAATCAAGATTGATGATTCCGGGTACCGTGATCAAATCGGAAATCCCTTGAATGCCCTGCCGTAAAACATCATCAGCTGTTTTAAAAGCATCTTTAATAGATGTCTTCTTATCAATAATTCCCATTAATTTGTCATTGGGGACTACCAAAATGGCATCTACATTATTTTTTAATTTTTCAATGCCGTCCAAAGCATTCTTCATACGGACTTTACCTTCAAAAGTAAACGGTTTGGTCACAACGGCAATAGTCAAAGCTCCCAATTCTCTGGCACATTGTGCTGCTACGGGAGCTGCACCCGTACCTGTTCCTCCGCCCATGCCGGCAGTAACAAATACCATATCGGCACCGGCAAGTGCTTTGGATAAATCTTCACGAGATTCTTCTGCCGCCTGTTCGCCTACCGTAGGTTTTGCTCCTGCCCCCAAGCCTCTGGTCAGTTTTTCGCCGATTTGTATTTTGACTTCCGCATTAGATTTATTTAATACTTGGAGTTCCGTATTTACGGAAATAAATTCAACCCCTTTGACTGATTGTTCAATCATACGGTTAACTGCATTATTTCCGCCACCGCCAACACCAATAACCTTAATTTTTGCGATTTCAGAATCTTCCATCTTTCGCTCCTCCTTTAAATATTTCAAATGTTTTCGTCATTACTTTTTTATTTCTTATTTAGAGCATCATATCTTATATTCTACAATACTTTTTACTGTTTAGCTACAGAGATACCGCATCATAAAAAAATTATTTTTTAAGCTTAATGAACGGATTTGCCATATTGGCATCCAGATATTCAACAGAAAGTCCTCTGGCTTCTACATCATTGACCATATTTTCAGCTAAAGTTGCCTGTTTTCCCAAGTCACCGGCCGCACCCAGCCGTACAGAGATTCCGTTTCTTGTATAAGCCATTAAATTCTTTTGATTTCCTATATTGATCTCAGAAAATTCTTTTGCTCCTTTTTCCGATAAATGATTAATGAATTCAAGAGCATTAAGGACGTCCGGTTCTTCAATTTTATCTCCCAAAAGAATATTATCAAGTTTTTTACCTGTAATCATCGGATAATCTCCGTCGGTCAGTGCTGATTCGGTTCGAATGACAATCCCTCTTTTATCAATTACGGCATATCCGTACTCAGTCTGAATGATCGCAGTAGGTTTTCTTTCAATAATATTGATCACAATAGTTGCGGGAAATTTTCGTTCTATATTGACTTCCTCAATTCTCAAATCATTTTCTAAGCGTTTGGTCACATCGGAAGCACTGATTTGGAGAGTATTTATCGGTTCATCAATATTCCCTTCAAACAAAACATTCTCCATGGTTACATTTTTAGCCCCTCGCAATTCGATGTGCCCGAAGGGAATCGGTAAAAACAGGAGGATCAAAAAGGCAGATAAGATAAGTACAGCAGCTGCCAGCAAATATAATCTGATTTTTCCCGGAATCAAAAAAATATGTTTTGAGAGAAAAAATAATTTCTCGTTTCCTCTATTATTTTCAGTCAGATTATCAGACTCCGATGTCGATTCCGAATCTACTCTTATTTTTCTGGCCGGTTGAGAATCTGACTTTTGTTTACGAAATGTATCTTCTTCCCTCTGGAAATCTTTAAAACTTTTGAAATCATTCATTGTACTTACCAACTACACTTTATTTATATCAGCTTTCAACAGAAGCATCTCACAAAGTTCCGGGAAACTGATTCCCGCAGCAGCAGCCGCCTTGGGTACCAGGCTGGTAGCCGTCATTCCGGGAATGGAATTTGCTTCTAAAAGGAAAGGGACTCCTTTTTTGTCTGTTCGGAAATCAAAACGAACGACACCGCAGCATTCTGCCGTTTTATATCCTATTACTGCCAAACGGCTCATTTCATCAGCTAATTCTTTCGAAATCGGCGCAGGTACCAAATAATCCGTAGCACCCTTTGTATATTTGGAATGAAAATCATATTGTCCGGAATGAGGACAAATTTTGATGACCGGAAGAGCTCTTCCTTCCAAAACGGAAACAGTAAATTCTTCTCCGTCTAAAAAAGATTCTGCCAATAGACGGGGTTCTACATCAAATGCACGTTTTAAGGCATCTTGAAGATCCTCTTCTGTCTTGACAATTTCAATTCCTATAGTAGAGCCTTCACAAGCCGGTTTCAGAACAACAGGAAATGTAAAGTGTCTTTTAATCAGATCTGCGACAAAAGGAATTCCGTCCTTCAGATAGCAAGGCAGTGAAAACGCCATATTAATCCCTGCAGATTTAAATAAACGACTGCTAAAAATTTTATCCATTGTAATTGCGCTTGATGATACACCGGAACCGGTGTAAGGGATTTTTTCCAGTTCAAGCAAGCTTTGAATGGTTCCGTCTTCCCCATATTTACCATGGAGTGCAATAAAAACAGCTTTTGCTCTTATTTTTCTGATCTGCCGTATCACTGATTCCGGTTTATATTCCACCGTTACTGCTTTATAACCTAACGATGATAAGGCTTCTGCAACAGCATTTCCTGTTAATCTTGAAATTTCTGCCTCATGAGAAAGTCCTCCCATAAGCACAGCTACTGTTTCATTTTTGTGAATCATTCGTTAAACCTTCCTTTTTAATGTAATCAGAGAGTTTTTCACCGACGCGATAAATGTTTCCGGCTCCCATGGTGATAATCAGATCTCCGCTTTTTACAAAAGAATAAAGAATGTCAGGCAGTTCTTCCATTTGTTTTACATAGTAAACTTCTTTGTCGGGATTTTGTTCCTTTACCAGTGACGGAATCAGTTCTCCGTCAATGCCTTCAATGGGTTTTTCACTTGCTCCGTAAATATCTGTAAAAAATAATACATCCGCATCGGTAAAAGCCACGGCAAATTCATCTTTTAGCAAACGGGTACGGGAATATCGATGTGGTTGAAACACGCAGATTACCCGATGGGTGCCCGATTCTTTTGCCGCTTTAAGTGTCGCTGCTATTTCTGTAGGATGATGAGCATAGTCATCCACTATCCAGACATGATGAGCTTTCATCTTGGTTTGAAACCGACGATGAACTCCGGTAAATTCTTCCAGCGCTTTTGCAATTACGGGAAAAGGAATCCCGCAGTATAATCCTGCAACAACTGCTCCCAAGGCATCCCTGATATTATGCGTTCCCGGAATTTGTAAAGAAACGGTTCCCAATAATTCTGATTTATGATATACATCAAAAAGCATATGTTGATCTTTATAACGTTTATTGATAGCACGATACTCTGCATCTTCGTTAAGTCCGAAGGTAATCACCTTTTTCTTTACTTCAGGTAAAATAATACGAACACCTTGGCTGTCGGTACAAAGCAAGGCAACACCATCTTCATAGGCGATATGATTTATAAATTCTATAAAAGCTCTTTGTATATTTTCAACTGTCCCGTAAAAATCCAGATGATCATCTTCAATATTTGTTACTATCGACAGGAAAGGGTGAAATTTCAGAAATGAACTGTCGCTCTCATCTGCTTCGGCAATGACATAGTCTCCCTTCCCGAGACGGGAATTTCCTTGCAGGTAATCGGCAGCCGCCCCTAAAACAATGGTGGGATCCAATTGAGCTGAATAAAAAATCTGGCCTATCATGGATGAAGTTGTAGATTTACCGTGCGCTCCTGCAACAGCGATTCCCTTTCCCCATTCAAATATGGCAGCTAACACATCAGATCGATGAAATATGGGAATCCCCTGTTTTCTTGCTTCTTCAATTTCAGGATTATCCGTATTAATGGCGGTTGACACGATAATGACATCGGCATTTTTTATATTTTCTTTTTTATGCCCTATATAAATATCCGCCCCTTGTTTTCTGAATTCGGATATGGCAGGTGAGTCTGCTATATCCGAACCGGACACTTTTATTCCTTTATTGATTAAAATTCTCGCAAGAGCACGCATTCCCATTCCGCCGATACCGATAAAATGGAATGCATGATATTTTGTTAAATCCATCATTTCTTTCCCCGTTCTGCAAGTTCAAGCGCTAAATGAGCAATATCTGCTCCGGCATTAATCTTTTTCAATTTTTTTGTTGATTCGGACATATTTTCCAAAGTTTCATAATTATTACATAATTCGGAAATATCCTGTATCAATTCTTTGTCGGTCATATATTTGTCTATGATCATCTTAGAAGCACCGGCTGCCACAAAGACTCGTGCATTAAAAGTCTGATGATCTTCCGATGCATAAGGATATGGAATCAGAATGGAGGGAAGCTCTTTGGCTGCCAGTTCGGCAAGACTGATTGCTCCGGCACGGCAAACAATTAAATCTGCGGCAGCCAATGCGGATGGCATGTCATACTCATACTTGATAATGTGACTTCCTTTTCCATACCGTCCGTCTTTTACTTCGCCAAGACTTTTAACAATTTCGTCATAGGCCAAGGTTCCGGTAACATGATGTATATATATGCCGGATTTATCTTTAAAATATTTATGAACCCCAAGCATTGCCTGATTAATGGTCTTTGCTCCGCGGCTACCTCCTGTAACCAAAACCATAAAAGAGTCCTCAGGAATTTTTAACTTTTTTCTTGATTCTGCCCGTTGTGTCTTAACAATATCAGACCGAATGGGATTCCCTGTATAAACACATTTTTCCGGATAAGGAAATCTGGAAATTGCCTCGGCATATCCCAGTGCCACTTTATCCACAAAACGTCCCAAAATTCTATTGGTTATTCCCGGAACTACATTTTGCTCTTGAATCAAGGTGGGAATATGCGACAATACTGCTGCCATCAAAATAGGACCGCATACATATCCGCCGGTACCGATCACAACATCGGGATTAAATTGCCGAAGGAGTTTTTTTGCTTTAAATACACTTCCTACCGTTTTTAGTAAAACTTTTACATTATTGAAAGTGAGTCGTCTTGCTAATCCTGATGCGGGAATTCCTATAAAGCGATATCCTTCTTTCGGAACAATCTCTGCTTCCATTCCATTGGGAGTCCCTACAAAGAGAATTTCCACATCTTCTATTTTACTGATTTCTCGGGCTATGGTAATGGCCGGGTATATATGTCCGCCGGTACCTCCGCCGGATAGAATAATTCGCTTCATATAAACTCCAAAACTATATTAATTCATTAACTATTTTTTTAAAATGATTACCCCGTTCTTCAAATGAAGAATACATATCGAAACTGGAGCACGCCGGCGAAAGCAAAACAATGTCCCCCTCTTCAGATAAACGTCTCCCCGTTTCCACGGCTTCCTGCATATCAGATACTCGAATGATGGAAGATATATTTGCTTTTTTTGCGGCAGTTTCAAACCTGGAAGCAGCTGCCCCCAATAAAATCAGATGTTTCACATTTTTTTTAACTGATTCCATAAATGTTTCCAACGGAGTTCCTTTATCATGTCCTCCGGCAATCAATATAACAGGCTGATTAAAAGCTTCCATCCCTTTTACCGCTGCATCTATATTAGTTGCCTTCGAATCATTATAATAAGATACTCCTTTGAAGGTTCTTACAAATTCTATACGATGCGGCAATCCTTTAAAAGAAATCATCGCATCTCGGATGCATTCTACCGGGACTCCACCCTCATAAGCCAAAAATGCGGCTGCCAGAATATCTTCATAGTTTTGTTTTCCTTTTAATTTTAATTCTTGTGTCTTGGCAAGGAAAATTTTATTTCCATGTCTCCTGATAATCAAATCATCTTGTTCCATACAAGCACCTTCTGAAACGACATGTTCCGTGCTCAAGAGACATATTTCCGTATGTGCTTTTTTTGTCAGTTCAGGAGTATAAGGATCTTCCGCATTGAGGAGAATGCTGTTTCCTTTTCCCATATTTTCAAAAATTCTTGCTTTTGCCGCCACATAATTTTCCATAGTGTGATGACGTTCCATATGATCCGGCGTAATGTTTAAAATAACTGCCGATTTCGGGCAAAAACTGTCAATAAACTCCAGTTGGAAACTGGAAACTTCTGCAGCAATAAGACCGTTTTCAGGTACGAGTTCCGCTTCTCTGCTTAATGAAACTCCTATATTTCCAGCTACTGCAAACGGTTTTTTTGACCTGCTTATCATGTTTCCCAGAAGCGTTGTTGTTGTTGTTTTCCCATTTGTTCCCGTTACTGCCAAAATGGGAGCTTTTGTCAGATGGTAAGCAAGCTCTACTTCACTGATAACAGCAATATTTTCATTTAAAGCCGATGCAACGATGGGATTCTCTACCGGAACGGCAGGTGATACAACCACCGTGTCAATTCCTTTCAGTAATACCTCCGCCTGTGCTCCAAATTTAAATACGGCTCCCATAGATATTAAATCTTCTTTTTCTTTTATATCTTTAATATTATCATGTAAATCAGAAATCAAAACATGATACCCCTGCCTGAGAAGTGCATATGCCGCACCCAGACCGCTGATTCCGGCCCCTACAATCAACACATTTTTCATCATCATCGCCTCTGGTATATCGATTATATAATAATTTATGCTCCCTATTATAAAATATAAGTCTATTGTCGGAAATAGAGAATTAAAGTAATGCAGGCAATTATAAACTCAAAGATCCAAAAAGACCATACTACTTTGACTTCACTCCAACCGGACAATTCAAAATGATGGTGCAACGGACTCATTTTAAAAATGCGTTTTCCCGTCAGTCTGAAAGATGTCACTTGGATGATAACCGAAAGTGCTTCCAATACAAAAATAATACCGATAAAAATCAGCAGCAATTCTGTCCCGGTTATTACTGAAATACCTGCAACGGCTCCGCCCAAAGCTAATGAACCGGTGTCTCCCATAAAAATTTTTGCCGGATGATAATTAAAAAATAAAAATCCGATGCATGAACCGACCAATACGGCAATAAAATAACCTATGTCATGGAATCCGTTAAGATAGCAGTATACTCCGTATGCCGAAAAAGCAATGATGCAGCAACCTGCAGCCAGTCCATCCAGACCGTCAGTTAAATTAACTGCATTTGATGCCCCCACCACCACGAGAATAACAAAAAGATAATAAAACCAGCCGATGGTCAGTTCTGTATTCATAAAAGGAACGGAGATTGAATAAGGCAGATGAAGAGTTTCTACACAGCCCCAGCAGAAAAGTATCGCCAAGATAAGCTGCCCCAATATTTTCTGTTTTGCCGTAAGTCCCAAATTCCGCTTTTTTTCAGCTTTAATGAAATCATCTGAAAATCCGAGAATTCCATGTCCTATTGTCAGAAAAAGAAGCCATAACACCGGAGTATCCCATATTCCATTCAAGACAATGACCATCACCATCGCCAAAATCAGAAAAAGTCCTCCCATGGTAGGCGTTCCCGATTTAGCACGATGTGACTTGGGACCTTCTTCTCTAATCGTTTGGCGCGCCTTATATTTACGGGCCAGCGGTATTGCAAAATATCCGAGGACGAGAGTTGACACCATCGCCTCTATCATATACAGCAAATAGTTAATTTCCATTTTGCTTTAACAATTCCTTCCAATATTCAGATATTTTCTCCATATGCATTGAATGGGATCCCTTAAGAAGAATAACATCTCCGTCTTTTGTATTTTCCTTTAAAAAGGCAGCCGCTTCTTTAGAAGAATCATATTCCGTTATCCAACTGATGCCGCCCGTTTCTTTTGCCCCTTTTGCAATATTTTTACTGAGCGGACCGACTGTAACCAGACCGTCAAATCCTATTTCGGCAGCTTTGCGACCTGTTTCATAGTGTAATCTTTCTTCTGCATTTCCTAATTCACTCATATCCCCCAATACCAAAATATGGCGTTTCCCCTTTATCTGTTTCATTGATAAAAATGCCATTTCCATGGAAAGCGGATTTGCATTATATGAATCATCCATAATTGTAATTCCGTCCAGATTTACGATTGTCTGACGTTGTTCTCCCGGAACAAAATCAGCCAGTGCCTTCTGAATCTTATTGATATCAATACCGATAACTCTGGCGGCTGCAGTAGCAGCCAGTGCATCATACACATTATGAATACCGAATAAATTCAATTTTACTTTAAAGGCTTCGTCAAAACAAGTACAAATATACTTTGTTCCCTTTGCCTCATATATAATATCCGTTCCGTATACGGTATGCTTTCCTTTCAGACCATAACCTATAATATTCCCCTTAAAAAAATATCCCATTTGTGCAACAAAGGGGTCATCTTCATTTAAAATGGCCACTCCGTCTTCAGGTAAAGAAGCTATTAATTCACTTTTAGCTTTTGCTATATTTTCTTGACTTCCCAACATACCGATATGAGATGTCCCCACGTTAGTGATTACACCGATGGTGGGGTGAGCTATATCACAAAGTTCTTTGATTTGTCCGAGGCCGCGCATGCCCATCTCTACGACACAGACTTCCGTGTCTTTGGTCATAGATAAGAGTGTCATGGATAGTCCGATTTCATTGTTAAAATTTTTAGGAGTAGAACATATATTTAACTTTGATGAAAGAATGGAACTGATCATATCTTTGGTTGTCGTTTTGCCATTAGAGCCGGTAACGGCTATTATCGGAATATCAAATTTCATTCTATAAAAACGAGCTAAATCTTCCAGTGCTTTTTTCGTATCTTTTACCAAGAAAACAGAAATCGAGGAAGAAATATCTTTTAAATAATTGATATTTGAGATAATGACTGCTGCAGAATCTTTTTTTACGGCCTCTTTTATGAATTCGTGCCCATCGAAACGATCCCCGGTCAGAGCAATAAATAACTCTCCGGATTTAATAGAACGGGTATCTGTACTTATACCTACGCAATAGGATGTTGTACCGGTCTGCAACAAGTTTCCTTTCGTTGCCTTTTTTATTTCTTCCAACGTAAACGAAGCCATTATCTTATCCCCTCAATACCTTTCTCGCCTCTTCACGATCGTCAAAATGAATGGTTCGATCTTTCAAAATTTGATAATCTTCATGACCCTTCCCCGCGATAAGAACCATATCATTTTCTCCGGCCATAGAAACAGCTTTTTCTATAGCTTTATGACGGTCGGCATCAACTATATAATATAATTCTTTTTTTACTTTTGCTGCTTTTTTTACTCCCTCCGTTATATCTTCTATAATATCCTCCGGATTTTCTGTACGAGGGTTGTCACTGGTTATTATTACTGTATCGGCATATTTCCCTGCTATATATCCCATAATCGGTCTTTTCAGTTTATCTCGATCACCGCCGCAACCAAAGGTTATTATAATTTTCCCTTTGGTGATTTCCTTTGCGGTAAGCAATATTTTCTCCAATCCGTCCGGAGTATGAGCGTAATCAACCACTACAGGAAAGGATTGTCCTTCATCAATCAATTCAAATCGTCCCGGAACAGATTTAAAATCTGTCAGCGCTTTTATGATTATCTCCATCGATACTTTTTCGGATAATGCCGCCCCTATAGCCGCCAAAGTATTGTATATATTAAATCGTCCCACCAAATTGGTTTTTACCAGATAATTTTCTCCTTTGAAATCTACCTGAAAAGCAGAGCCTTTTCCTGTAAAAACATTATTGAAAGCAAAAAGTTCCTCCTTTGACATTCCGTAAGTATGACAGGCACAGATGTCCTTATCTTGAATCGCAGATTTCATGACTTGTGCATATTCATCGTCTTCATTAATCCATGCACTTTTATTTTTTTTAGTTTGTCCTTCGGAAGAAATCATCGTAAAGAGCATAGCTTTGGCTTTAGCATAGTTTTCCATGGTTTTATGAAAATCTAAGTGATCTTCCGTCAAATTGGTAAACACTGCCGTATCAAACTCACAACCGACAACACGCCCCATGACAAGTGCATGTGAGGATACTTCCATACATGCATATTCAACGGATTCCAAAACCATTTGATGAAGCAGTCGTTGCAAATCAATGACATCAGGAGTCGTATTATGCGCGGGAATTTCTTTATCCCCTATTAAAGCGTGAATCGTGCCTATCACACCCGTTTTATGACCTGCATAACGAAGTATATGAGAAATAATATGAGTGGTTGTAGTTTTACCGTTGGTCCCTGTTACTGCAATCATTCTCATTTTCCGCGAAGGATATCCGAAAAAACTCGGAACCATATCTTCCATGGCTTTTCTGGTATCTTTGACATAAACGACCGTGATATTTTCCGGCAGATCAAGTTTTCTTTCCGAGATTACGGCAACGGCTCCCCCTTTTACTGCACTTTGAGCAAAATCATGTCCGTCCGCTCTTGCACCCGATAAGCAAAAAAACAGGCACCCTTTCCCTGCTTTTCGGGAATCTGCCGTTACATCAAATATGTCTATGTCAATAGAACCGTCCACCTGCTCAAAAGCAGTCGTTTTCAATAAATCCTGTAATTTCATCATGAAACCGCCTTATATAGTATATATACATTAAACAATTACTATATATAATATATCAACTCAATTACATGCACAATAGCGACCCGTTTCAGGGCCGCTATTTCAGTCTCTTATATTAACCTTTGCGGTTCGATTATCACGGCCCCCATAGATAGCATTGGTTGCCACTTTCATTCCCAATTTTGTTTCTGCTATTTTCTGGATCCTTGCCGGCGCTTCCAGTTGAGCCACTTCCATGCGAGTCGTCGCATTTGTTCTGCTCAGTGCCATTACCTCAGATCGAACCAATTGCATCTTATACTCAGATTGAATATTAAATCCCGCAAAAAAACAATAGGTAAAAACAGGTATTAAAAGAATAGCCAGACAAACCGCAAAATCATGAATGGCAAATTGTACCTTAGGTTTGACCCTTTCCGGAATAACCACTGTTTCAGGAACATTCATGTAGTTCATCATTTCAATATTCTGTGACAGCATCTGTTTTCCCTCCTAAAAATTTATACTTTTTCTACAACTCTTAAAATGGCGCTTCTTGCTCTCGGATTTTCTCTTATTTCATGTTCGGAAGGTTTTATTGCTTTTCCTATCTCTTTAACCGAACGATGATGATTGCATATGCAAATCGGTATATCCGGAGGGCATATACAATCTGTTGCCATTTCTCTAAATGTATTTTTTATAATTCGGTCCTCCAGTGACTGAAAGGTGATTACCCCCAATCTTCCCCCTGCCTTCAAGTGTGATACACATTTCTCCATCGTTGTTTTCAAGATGTTTAATTCATCATTGACTTCAATACGCAATGCTTGAAATGTTCGTTTGGCCGGATGCGGTCCTGTTTTTCTGGCTCCTGCCGGAATGGCCGATTTAATTATTTGAACCAAATCAGTTGTCATCTCTATAGGCTTTTTTTGCCTTCTGTCGCAGATAAAGGATGCAATTCTGGCTGCCCATCGCTCTTCTCCGTATTCACGAATGATTGTTTCCAGATCCTCTTCTTTATATGTATTGACCACATCATAAGCAGTCAGCTGTTGTCTGCGATCCATCCTCATATCGAGTTTTCCGTTATTCATATAAGAAAATCCGCGTTCCCCCTCATCAAGTTGATAGGAAGAAACCCCTAAATCAAAAATGAAACCATCCACAGATTCAATGTTAAGTTCGTCTAATATTGAATCTATATGAGAAAAGTTATTTCTCACGGTTATATATTTACACCGGGCTCCACGGAGCCGTTCTTCAGCAGCTTTTATCGCATCTTCATCCTGATCAATGCCTATTAAAAGCCCTTTTTCCGACATGTGCTCTGAAAGTGCCGAAGAATGGCCTCCACCGCCCAATGTGCAATCTACATAAATTCCGTCGGGTTTTGTCAAAATATGATTTACCATTTCCTCTAAAAGTACCGAGGTGTGACTGAATTTCATATTCGCCCCTTATATTTCAAAATTCAATGGAAGTTCCAAGGAATCTGCCAAATCTGCTATCGACTCTTCTCCATGTTCATCGCTG